>ENA-ORSX01000737-ORSX01000737.1-human-gut-metagenome-genome-assembly--contig:-NODE-737-length-30010-cov-27.230780_pt1 | contig 30010 bp, 28 predicted proteins | sample MGYA00241904_ERZ509172 | MGnify/ENA primary metagenome ERZ509172 (study PRJEB26280, sample SAMEA2338795) | human gut metagenome | biome: human gut; feature: human-associated habitat; material: faeces...
GACCTTGTCCGGACTGCTCTGCTTGGATTTTTGATTATGTTTTTGCCGTTTGTTTCGTTTTCCCATAGTCCTTAACACCTCCTTTCCTGGGATTGGAGGCGCCATGAGGCTCCTCCGCTATTGTCGCAGAGGCATATGCCTCAGGTAAAATCAAACCATTCGATTTTTTTGATTGATGCTACTCGAATACCTGTGATTTTACAGGAGAATTATGGATAGGGATATGTATTGAAAAAATGAATTCTACGTTCCAGTATGGAGAGATTTATACCTGATTGAACTTTCATAGTACAACGACCACATCATAGCACCTTTACATTCCAATATGGAGAGATTTATACCTGACCGAGCATGACATTGATGCCAAGGTAGTCACATTTACATTCCAATATGGAGAGATTCATACAGCGGTTTTATCGCTATTACACGCATAAAACATTTGAGACGATGTTGTTTGCATTATAATTATGCGTTGGATTTTCAAATTTTTTGCAAAAACAAAAAAGAAACCTCCCATTTCTGGAAGGTCTCTTCATCAAATCATTTGCAAATACTTTGATTTTGCTATCATGTGGCTGTCTTGTTATCAGACTTCCACTGTTCATAGCCGGACTTTTCTTCATCGGAAAAGCCCAGTGCGTTCATTGCTTCGGATATGGACATATTGGTATTTTTCATCAACTCGTCAAGAGAATTATAACGCACCTCTTTTTCACAAGCGTCTAACAGACTACACATCCTGACTTTCCCTTTCTTGGACTCATCGATCATGTGCTGTTTGAAATCCTGATACCGTTTGTCACTGGTAAAGGTATGAAAGTTTACCTGGTTCAATCTGGTTTTCTGCGAAAGGCAAAAGAAAAACCTCCCATAAAACACGGAAGGTTTAAAAAAAAAGACTAATGTGAACACAGCCAATCATGAAGAAGCTGCGCTTCCTGCTCATTTCTGCAAAAACTAACTTCCATTAAGTAATGGAGTTCATCTTCCTGCGCATCGGTTGGTATCTGATCATCAACATTTTGAGCTGCGATTGGTAATCGATGAGTGTCACTGTTACAAACATAATTAGAAGCAGTTCCTTTTCCGCAAATACATGCATTTCCTCGTATCTGACTATTTCCGGTAAGAATTACATGCTCTGATACAGTTGCGTTATCTCGGACGACAGAATGATCAAGAATTGCCGCATATCCGGAAATAACTGCATGTCCATCAATGGAGGCTTCATTGCGTACGGTTGCATTATCTTTTATCAATGCCCGTCCGTATACATGGGCATCATCATAAACCCAGCAATCTCCTTCGTGGGACAAATTCCTTGTGTTCATAATATATCCACCGAGATCTCCTTTATGAACATCTGAAAAATCTCTTTCTGCGATGATGCGAAATAGCTGGAGTCCATGTATGAGTATGACATCATTGCGATCTAGGTAATATTTTTTTGCGGTAATGCGTTCTTTCCTAATTCTGGCTACTTCTCCAACCAGATTTTCAGGAATTCTTAATACGGTAATCAATGTGTCGTTTTTAAATATATAACATTGTTTTCCATATAATCGAATGTTATTTGCTTTTTTATACTTAAGATATTTCGCTGTTACCCAACGCTCCAAATCCCCGCTACATTCTTTATGAGTCACGCCTTCGCGTAATATTTTTGAAGCCATTTTTGAAAGATTCCCTTTCCCAATTCCAGCGCGTTCTTTTGCGCGCTTTTTTGCATGTTTTGTAATTTGAGCCATAGTTTTTTGGTATCGCGGTTCTGATACGTCTCCTCCTTTCCTTGTGTTTTTATTGTTAGTATAATTATGGAAGAAGAATGTTTCAGAATAGCAAAAAACCAGCTGGTTAAGCTGGCTTTTGTGGATTTCTGGCTTTTGTAAAAATTGTGATGATTTTATCGCAGGTTTGGATCCGTTCTTCTAATACGCGATTCATGGTGCGATATACGGAATGATCAAAGTATTCCCCAAGTAAATCATAAATCTGATACGCTAAATCTGCTTTATCTGAGGCAAAATGCACCTTGAGATATTGATATTTTTTCTTCATCTCCTTGGCGCGTTTAATAATCATTCCGAAATATGCATCCGGATTCCGTTGCCAAAGCACATACAACCCATCTTGAATCCGTACTTCCCCATTAGATGTCTGTACAGTTGCAACAGTAGGAGAAAATTTGGGATAAAGCCTAAGCACCTTACATTCCTCCTGCGTTAATCGGTATTTTGGAATTTTTGCGGAATCAGTTTGTGAGTCTCCGGAATATAATTCTGCACCTCCCATCGCTTCCGCCATGATACGATAGGCTTCTTCCGAAGAACATTGAAGGTATTCCATAATCATGTCGTGCGTGGTAACAAAGGTATTGCAGGCGTAGCAATAATACCCTTTTTCACGAAGGACGGCGTTTCCCATATTCGTATCTGGTTTACCAAGTCGTTCCTCATGCCCAGGACAAAGGATATAGGTGTATCTGCCGCTTTGTTTATGTTCCATTTGCAAGTAGTCTACGACCGCCTGTGCATCACATTCTTCCACCAATCGTTTGATATCCATAAGCTCTCCTTCCTGATATTGTTCGGTAGAATTATGGAACTGGATATTTGTGTACAGTATGAAGATGAGACATTAAATGTTCGATTTTCTGTTTTCGCATGACGTATCCGAATCAGAGTGCAACTGAAGACAAGAGATCGATTGTTTCATTGATGCGGTCAGTTGGAAAAAATTCCACAACAGACATCTGAGGGCAATCATTCGAACCATAATAAGCAGCTCTTGATTGCGGATCATACTGAATTCCATGCTTTACTTTTTCGATAATTCTGCGGATTTTATCATCGCTTCCGCTTTCAGCATAATCCATAGCGATGGATGCTATGGTCTCCTCGTTATAAAAGTAGCGAAGAAAAATATCTACTTCTTTGACAGTAAACATATCGCGCATACGTTTGATCACAGACTCATAAGTCATATTTTTAATCACAATCTGTTCAGGAGGTGCAAACATACTGTTTGCATGTGCATCCCCAGGGATCAGCTGATCATATTCAGGAATGGCTTCCAAATGTGTATTCATGTCTGTTTCCATCATAGCAAGAACACTGCGAATTTTAGACATCGTCTCATTTGTTTCTACCATATAATCTCCAATGGTAGGCTTACGCCCCATTTTTTCATATATCTTATTCAAATTTAAGATTTTTCGTTTCAAAGCAGTGTCAGCAGAGGAAATATGGTGTTTCATCGAATTTGTGGATCCGGCAATCGCTGATTTGATATGATAATAAAAGAACGTAGACGGATTCCCTTTAGATGAATCATATTCCGGTAAGTATTTGATAATATTGGCGTACGCTTCCTGTTCAAGGTCGGAGGCAAATTCAGGATCATTCTCGATATAAGTGCGGTATTTTCCACGGATCATGTCCCGTACCAACCCCTTCATGTAAAAGCAAGCCTCCTCTCTTGCTCGTTTGCAAACCTGTTCATCATCACTACATGCCGCTTTAGCTAAAGCTTCATAACGTTTTTTAGACGCTGTACCGCTTTCAATCTGTGCAACCGTATTATAAAAATCGTACTCTTCTGATGGTTCGTTTTCTGTTTGCTTCCGTGTTTTCTTCTTCTTTTTTAACTGTGGTTCAACGGTTGTTTCTTCTTCCTCCTCCTGGCATTTGTAATCCATCAGTTCATATGGCTGATAGTCAGAGTCATCATAAGAATCCTCTTGCTGCAGATTAATATCTTCATAATTTTTCATAATTTTCCACCCTCCTTTCCATAATTGGAATTAGTGTCAGATAATAATCAATAGTATCCGCATCCTGGACAAGGATCCCGTTTTCCTCCATCCATCGATTTAACATTTTATCATACGGTAGTTTTTGTGGAGCTTGCTGTATGACACATGCTTGCAGGCTTCGAATATGATGTATGTTATGCTGCATAAAGATAGCACCTCCCGTATCATGGATTTATGCATCTATTATAGGAACTGTGGAAGAAAAAATCGAATTACAGAACTTGCGGATAAGAAAATTACGATTTTTTTAATATCTTTTTTTGTTTTTTCGCAAAACAAAAGAGCAACCCTCGGTCGCTCCTTTGCAAAAAAGATTAAATTACAGAATTTGAGGCATCTTCCCATAATAACTTGGTAGCATCATCGACAGTAAAGACAAATTTCCCCTTTTCCCAGTGCCCACGGATGATTTTTTCTGTGTTGTTCCGTGTACGGTATTGGAGCGTATTCCCTTCGCAGCGTTCCAAGGTATATTTTTTACCATCAATGGATACAAAACCAACAATAGGAATATTCAGCTCCCCTCGGTTTCCATTTAAAAATGGAACAATAAAATGGAATGGCTGCCCCTTATGTTCATACCGAAACTGATCAAGGAATGCATCACCGTAATTGTTGTCGGGTTCCTGCTTTTGCACTTCTTCTTCCATACGGAACATACTGGCTGATTTACCATCCAGGACAACGTGAGATTCAAATATGCTGTTGTTCCAGATACCATATACGAGGTATTGTTTTCCATCAACAGTTACACCCAACTGCTTTACTTTATTATCAGTGCAGAGAATTTGCTCATTTCCGGATGAATCCGTAATATGCACCAGGAAATCTGCGAATACAGTACCTGTATGCATGGAAATAATGCGTGTTGGCCAAATAATAAATCTGGCACGCGATACAACTGCTTCTCCAAAACGCGGTTTTACCACAACTTGGTGAATGTGTTGGAATAACTGACCGCTATCCTGTGAATAATCATATGTTTCTTTTCCCTCTTGCTTTCGTTCCGGTTCCGGTATGCTGTGCGCAACAGCTTCAATAGATATCGGTTTTATTGTAGTATTAGCAGGATGGTTGTCTGAAGTAACGAGGTTTTCTTTCTCTTTTTCTAAGGTAATCTCATGCTTGTCTTCCTTTTCCCTTCGAAACAGTTTGAATAGTCCTTTTTTATTTTCTGTTACTTTCGAGGTTTCTGAAGGAATTGTTGCATTGTTTTTTTCTTCTGGTTCCGGCAGCACAGGATGTGCTTTTGGTTTAAAATATTGTCCGGTTGGTAAAAAGTGTGCTTCATTTGTTTCTTCTGTTTGTTCTGACTGGACTTCTGGAGTTTCTTCTATAGCAGAAGAATTCATTTCCTGTAACGGATTCGAAACAGATAAGGCGGGGTCCTGCGCAGTTAATTTATCTTTATCACTGTCTTCTGGTGGCAGCATAAAGTCATCATCCATCTGCGGCGGATTCGGTGGTTCTATATTCGGATTTTCAGAAACCATATTATTTGAATCTGCTTTCTCAGCAATCTGTGTAAATTGCTTCTCTATTATATCGGTTCGTTTCAGTGAAGTATTATCTACTTTTGGTTCGCAGACAGGGCCGCCTTCGATCATGTTTGTTTCTGCTCCAAGACTCTGAGCATTCTTTCTCCCGGTTGATAACGGGAAAGATATGTCATTAAGGTCGGTATACCCGTTGCTCATCAGAATACCAGACACCTGTTCTTTTTGATCCTTTTTATTTTGAACCTGCGGTGATCCTCTATGAACAGGGGGATTTTCTTGATCGTTATGCGTTGAGTCCCCTTCTGGTTTTGTTACTATCGTGCGTGTATCCTTATCAGAATCCAGTTTTTTAGGTTCTGGATTATCTTGTTGTTTCATATCTGGCACAATACTTTTATCTTCTGTTTTGGGAATACGATCTGCAGAAGCAGAATCATTTTCATGATTCGATAGTTTTTTCGGAAGCTCATGTTCTGCATTAGTGTTTGAGGTTTCCTTTTCGGATTCCGTTATTTTTTTGTCCGTTTTTCTTTTTTTCTTTTGAGGTACAAAAGCTGCAGCATCTGGTGCAATCTGATTAAATTCATCCCGTAATACATTAGACACTGTTGTCAGTGGGCAGCTATATTGTTTGCCATCAATCAAAAAAATAAAATAAGGGATTTGTTCCACTTCGGAAATTTCGTACGGATATCCCAGTTTCAATAACCCACAGAACGCATTATTAAACAAGCGTGTATTAATTTGATATTCCGTTTTATTGAAGCGCTCTCCATTGGCTTCGTGCATCAACAGCTTTTGGCTTAATTCCAAAATCCATGCATAATGTTGTCCTGCATGAAATAAATCATAATTTTGCATGCTGTCATCCTCCTTTTTCTTTTGTTAATTATGGAATTTTACACAGGGTATTACGCAAAAACACGCTGTCCAAATTACAAACTCAGCGTTTTTTCTTGAAGTGTTGTGTAATCCAAAAGCTTTTCTAACAGTTTCGGATATGTTTCAAGACTTGGATCAGTCTGTAAAATTTCATCAACGGCACCCGAAGCTAATTTTAAGATTTCGGCGTCAGCATAAATATCTGCCAGTTGAAAAGCATTCATACCACTTTGCTGCGTTCCAATTACATCACCTGGGCCACGAAGCCGCAAGTCTTCCGAAGCAATATAAAAACCATCATTGGATTGTTGGAGCACATCCAGTCTGGCAGCCTGTGCTTTTTCTTCAGAGGAAGCGATAAGAACGCAATAGGATTGTGCTCCCCCACGCCCCACTCTGCCGCGCAATTGGTGCAGTTGAGCCAATCCGAAACGCTCGGCGTTTTCTATAATAATAACTGTAGCATTCGGCACATTCACTCCAACTTCAACTACAGTAGTGGAAACCAGTATCTGTACATGTCCACTAGAAAAACCTTCCATAACCGCCGCTTTTTCGGACGCTTTCATGCGTCCATGAAGATATGCTATTTTTGTATCCGGAAAAAACCGTTGTAAGTTCTTTGTGTATGTCATTACACTTTCAGCTTCTACCTTATCGTTATCATCTACCATGGGGCAGATAATGTATGCTTGATGTTCCTTTTGAAGTTCCTGCTTTATTAATGTGAACGCTTTTGCTCTATCCTTTGCAGAAACAACACAGTTTTTGATTGGAAGACGATTTGCAGGACGTTCATTCACTACGGAAATATCCATGTCACCATATAGGATAAGTGCCATTGTACGTGGAATTGGAGTTGCCGACATAATAAGTACATGAGGCGCACTTCCCTTTTGCCCAAACAGATCCCGTTGCCCCACACCAAAACGGTGTTGTTCATCCGTAATCACGAGCGCTAAATTATCATATTGCACGCTGTCCTGAATAAGTGCATGTGTCCCAACGATGATGTCTGCTTCATGAGCTGCTATTTTTTTATAGACCATTCGTTTTTCCCTGGCTGTCATGGATCCAGTTAGAAGAACTACCCGAAACGAAAGGTTATTTTTCTCAAGCAATTCCAGAATGGATTCATAATGTTGTTTTGCAAGCACTTCTGTCGGCGCCATCAAAGCACCCTGATACCCATTTTCTGCCACTTCTACAAGCGATAGGATTGCCAGGATGGTTTTTCCCGATCCAACATCTCCTTGCACAAGCCGGTTCATTGGTTTTTGTTTGCGCATATCAATGCGGATATCATCTAAAGCATTTTTCTGCGCATTGGTTAATTGATAAGGAAGGTTTTTTTCTAACTGTTTGGATAAAATATCTTTAGAAAGCACATATTTGTTTTCCGCTTCTTCCATGGAGCATTTCAGTTTGCGGATGGATAACAAAAATAAAAAGAATTCATCAAATACAAGTCGCTTTTTGGCAGTATGAAATTCTTCCCAGGAGGTTGGGTGATGGATTGCAAGAATTGCCTCTCCTTCCTCCATCACGCCATATTTTACTGATAATGCATTCGGCAGAAACTCTTGTTTTTGCATTGTTGTAGACTCCAGAAACTGCCGTACTATTTTATGGATTGTATCATTGGATAACCCCTTGGTTTGTGGGTAAACAGGCTGCATATATTTCTGCAGCGCTTCATATTCCGGGACCGTATAAAAACGTGGTTGCTCCATAATGAGTCCACCGTTCGTATTCTGCACTTTTCCGCAGAACACATAATCATGGCCATATTTTAAAGCCTTTGAAATCCACGGCATATGATACCATACCAGTTTGATTTTTCCCGTTCCATCATTTAAGAACATTTGTGAAATAGACAGCGTTCCCCTTGTCTGTTTATATACATTATTCGTAACAAAAAACCATACAGACTCTACGTTTCCAGGCACTAATTCGGAAATAAATTTCGGGTATGTATAAGTTTCATATCGACGTGGATACAGATGTAGTAAATCGTCCGTAGTATATACGCCGATTTTTGCGAATAACTTCGCTGTTTTTTCTCCGACGCCTTCGATTGCTGTAATGGGTGTCTGCATCGTTTTTCCTCCCCCCTTTTCTTTAAAGTATACTTTATCTTGACTGCACCGTACAAATTTGCAAGTTTGCGGATATGAAAAATTGCATTTTTTCAGAGTAAATGTGAAAATTTTCAATAAAGGGGTATGATTTTTTGCAATCCGATTGAATTGCAGTCCATAATTTCTATGAATCAAAAATAGGAATTGGAGGAAATGCAATGAAATCAGTCAAAGGAATCATTATGGCAATATTGGCATTTATCTGCGTTATCAGCGGTTTTGTCAGTATCAGCAGTTTTCTGTCTAAAAAACAGGACGAAGCTGCTTATGAAAATCTAAGGGAGTCTGTCCATCCTTCCTTGGAGACAACGGTTGCGGAAACCGAGCCTTTGACTGAATTGTCAGAGGAAACGGATCCAGTTGTTGAGAGCGCCGAAAGCGATGAATATACGGGAATCAAGAACTTGATGGAACAAAACTCAAACGTCGTTGGTTGGATTACAATCGATGACACCAACATTGATTATCCGATTGTTCAGAATAAAGATGACAATGAGTATTTTTTACATCGTGACATCAACGGTGAAAAAAATTCTGCAGGTTCGATTTATTTGGACAGCAATCACGAAATGAATGAAATCGGACTTCATGTCATTTATGGACATCATATGAAAAATGGAACCATGTTCAAAGATATTGTAAAGTTTCGTGATTCCAATTACATGCAGCAGCATCAGAACATTAAGGTTTGGACGAATGAAAAGGAATTAACCTTAAAACCTGTATACTGTTATGCTGGTTCAGCTGACGGCTCTTACAGAAATTCTTTTGGTTCGGCATCAGAATTACAAGAGTTTCTAAAAGAAAAAACAGGAGAAACTATTTCTTCTGACAATGTATTTGTGTTCATCACATGCTCTTATGGAAGCACCGATGAGCGTACATATTTGATTTGCGAAGAAGAGGGGTAAAGCCTTCTTCTTTTTTTGTTCAAGACCCACCAAAAAAAAAGAAGCCCGCAAGCGAGCTTCCTTCCGTTATACTTCTTCTGTTATGGAATTCTCGATATCTTCCGAATCCAGAGGTGCATCATCCCCAAAAAGTTGAGCTCTGGCAGCCTGTCCAGCTGCAATTTCTTCTTGTTTTCTCTCCTCTTCTATTTCTTCCATTGTTTTGCATCCTGTCAGATATTCTGTAGAATATGGGACAATTTCCGTTGCGGAATCCCGATATATGTATTCTGTCTGACAGAATGGACATGTATGTGTCCTGGTGTATTCGCGCGTCTGGATGGCTCCGTCAACAAATACCATGCCTCCTTCCTGGATTGCTCGGTAATCATTATCAGCAACATACCCATAAGACTTTACAAACGGGAAATCATGCTTATTTTCTTCATCGTCTTCTTTAATACGGTACTTTCGCATGATATCAAGCTGATAATTGGTAATTTTCTGTCCCTTATCGGTAATAAATAATTCTGGTGCAGTGCATGCTTTTCCAATAACAGTAATACGATTTGAGATCTCAGCATTCTGCCGCATATCCTGATTTCCCTCTTCTGGCGTAAGTCCTTTACATTCAGTCTTCATAAAAATCGGATTAATAAATGCCAAAGTAGTCTTGATTGGTTCCATTTGCTGGCAATTCGGACAGCAAATGGACTTTGTGACATTGACGGTTGCAAGGGTTCCACGAATCAGAACCATATCGCCGACTTCCCAGGTTTTCATCAATTTCATAATCTTTTTATTTTGACTCAATACAATGGGGACATCAATACGAATACGTTTATCCACTGCGCCGAAATCACGGATTCCCCTCACAACAGAAATAGCCCCAATCACACGCAGCAAAGTTCTGGATGGATTGGTTTCATCCGTGGAATTATAAAACAGCTTTGGATCTTGGATGACGCGGCCATACAGTGTTACTTCATTATGTCTTGCCATATCTTCTCTCCTTTTCTTCAATGTTTTTTTAAGTATGGGATTTTTTTTGAAAAAAAACGCAAAATACTATAGCGATTCCTGACGACTCTGTGCACTGCCACTATTTTCAGGACATATCGGCAAGGAGGCTCGGCCATTCAATGACCGAGTTGGTTGACCAGCAGGTTTTCTGCGGCAAAAAAATATAATACGGAAAAGAACTGCACATGAGCAAAGAACATGATGTCAATGCGCAGAAGTAATGTCATATTCCGTATGAACACCTGATATCTGATAGGTTAAGAAATCAGTGAAGCAACTCGTGCCGCCAATTCACTTCTTGTTGTTTCGTCATCCGTAAAACCAATCACACAACATAAGGGGTCTCCGGACATCAGTTTCAGCGCATAGGCGAGGCCGTTGTTATATTTATTTAATCTGGGGTTATCAATCTGATTCAGATCTCCTGAAATTACCAATTTGGTATCTGATCCCACGCGAGTTAAAATCCCCTTCATTTGTGATATCGTCGTATTCTGTGCTTCATCCACATAGAGGATTTGTCTCGTTAAAGAACGGCCACGCAAGAAGCTGAGCGCTTCCGTGGAAATATAACCGCGGTCAATCAGTTCCTGCACCTTTTCCTGTACATCCGTTTCTTTTCCGCCGGATTTCTTCACGCCTTTGGCATCTGCCAGGAGTTCGAGATTATCCATACATCCTCTTAGTAAGGGACCTACTTTGCTGGTCTCATCGCCAGGGAGCGCTCCAATATCCCTGTCAAATTCCACATTCGCCCTTGTGACCGTCATTTTCCGATAAACCTGTCTGTTTTTACACTGTTCCAATCCACACGCAAGGGTTAAGAATGTTTTCGCCGTTCCAGCGGAACCCTTTAAGATAACAAGTGGTAATTCTTTAGCTGGAGTCATCAGGGCTTCAATGGCGAAACGCTGGGCAACATTTCTCGGTGTGATACCACATGGTTTCGATTCATCATGTAATAGCTTACGAATAATCTGGTTCTTTACAATGCCAAGCACACTACCGCTGCTATCACATGGATGCAGAATAACAAATTCATTTTCTAAAAATTGGAGGTGTTCTTCTGTCATGGTCAATACAGCATCTACCCGAATGTTTCCATCAGACAGGAATTTCTCAAAATCATCTGAAGAAAGAAATCCCTCTGCTCTGCCATTATAAAGCAGATAGTCGTCATCCACCATTTCATGTCTGTAGTCTTCCGCTGGAAGATCCAGGATATTTGCCTTGATTCGAACATTCGTGTCTTTGGATACTACAACTACTGGGCAGCCATTATCTTTGGAAAGCGATAAAGCGGTTGCAAGGATGCGGTTATCCGGACTGTCTTTCCAACCGTTTGGGAGTAAGGTTAAAGGTGCATTAGATACAACTTTGATACACCCACCTTTTTCTGTTAATACCCCATCCTTAAAGGATCCGTTCTGCCTCAAGCTGTCAAAATTGCGAAGCGCCTTCCTGACATTATATCCCTTGTCTCCGGGAGCATCCTTGTGTCCGTCTAACTCCTCAATTACAATATCCGGAACAACAATGATGTTATCTTCAAACATTGCCATGCAATCCGGATCGGAAATGAAAACATTAGTGTCCAGCACATAGATTTTTTGTGCGGATTTTCTTTTCTTTTTTGCCATAAAAACCTCCTCTGATTGTATTTAAAGTAATTATGGGGATTTTTTAAAATAAAATGGCATTTTCAGGCAAAAAAAAGAGACAATCCCATGGTTTACCATGTATTGTCTCCTTGGAGTATACTATGTTGTTGCAAAAAGGATTTCCTGCAATTTCGGAATCTCCTGTACGCGAATACCTCTGAATGTATGATTATTGCCATTGATACCATTCAGCCATTTAATGGCAGTGCCGCCAGCGGCCTCCCATTCAATGAGGTTGACACTGTAATCATCAATCAGCACATCATCCTTTGTAAGTGGACGGCGAAGAGCTTCCATTACAAAAGATGCTTTATTGACACCACATGGAACCATCAGACGGTGTTCATGGTCAAAATGCGGCATATACCGATCGCTCCATGCGTGTTTCTCATCGAACGCATAGGTATCCGGGATATATGCGGACAGAATAAACGCCTCACAAGCCGGATTTTTAGCCAGATCATTTGCGAATGTGGCCATTTCTGTTGGTCTAAGGGTTGCGAAGTATCCTTTCTTTTTCAAGTCAGCAGGGGATGCTGCTGCCCTCCATTCTGCTGCTGTGCCATCCAAATCAATGTAAATTGTTTTTCTCTTTTTCATTTTTTTCTCCTTCTTCTGTTTTTTGTTACATATTCCAACGTTTAAAAATCTGCGCAATATCTTCAACAATTTCTGGAATTTCAAATTGCTTCTGATATGCAATCACAAGTACACTCAAGATAATGAGTAAAACACCCCTTTGTACTCTACGTCGTCCAAACGCAATACATGCAATGCGATATCCTCTTCTGATAGTACGAATCATGATATTTTCCTTTTGAAGCTATGTCATAAGAAGCGCCATGATATATTACCCGTATTTTAGGAACATCGTCTAACTTTGATGTAATTATGAAGCGCATTCTGTCGTTCAAGCAGCTTATTGATCTGCTTTTTAACCATATTTGGATTAGATGCTGTGTACATGATAGGATAGAGTTCTCGAATCTGATCCGAAAGTTTGCGGTATTCCCGCTCTAACAATACATCTGTGTAATCGAATTTTTCTGCGGTACTCTGAGTGTACGAATAACCCCATTTTTCTCTCACTGTCTTGCGGCGAATTTTCTGTAGTCTTTCAACCGTATGTGTTGCTGCAGTGATTAAATCCGCTTCCTGCAACGCGTCCAGCATAGAAGTGGCCTGTTTTGCATCCTGATGCGTATAAGAATTAAACCGGCACATTTTACAGGAGCAATGTACTTTTCCTTTAGAAAGTTTTCCACGAACCGGCATCCAGGCATCCTCCACGAACTGATGATTGCGAATAATATTTTCTTTATGCTGAATATGTAACTCTCTCTGTCTTCTACGGTATTTTCTGTTTTTATGGATCATAAATATCCTCCTCTCAGATTTCTCTATTTTTCTGTTTAATTATGGATGCCGAATATAATCAAAACAAAAACAGCGGAGTTCTTCCGCTGTTTTGTGTGGTTAAGATCATTAATACAGATTAAGAATCAGCAATTGATGGATCTGCTTTTGACAGCTCCGCAAAACGCTTTTGCATCGTCGGATTATCTTTCGTCAGTTTCTTGACAGTTAAATCCTCCAGTTTATCATTTGCTAATCTTAAATTGTTTTCAGAAGATAAGAGCGCTTCCTTAACTTTCTGCATTCTTGCAATGGATTTGTCGATCTCATCAATCGCCGCCTGAAATTTCTCACTGGCAATTCGGTAATTTCTTCCGAAACGATCTTTGAAATCGTAAAGATTCTGTTCAAACTTTGAGATATCGATGTTCTGGTTGCGGATCGTCTCCAATTCTCTCTGATAACCCAGAGAATTCAGCGCTGCATTTCGAAGCAGGGAAATCAGAGTAATGAAAAACTGCGGGCGGATAATGTACATTTTAGGGTACTGATACGCCTCGACAATGCCGGTGTTGTATAATTCATTGTCTGCTTCCAGCATAGTAACAAGAACGGCATACTCACATCCTTTTTCCCTGCGGTCTTTATCCAGTTCCTTCAGGAAATCGGTATTTTTATGTTTGGTTGCAGTTGTTTCATTTTCATTTTTCATTTCAAACATGATCGAGATAAATTCCATACCGTTCTCATCAAAATCCCGGAAGATAAAATCTCCTTTGCTGCCGGATTTAGATACCTGGTTGTCCTTTTCAAAGTAAGCATTCTGAAATCCGATCGCACGTACCTGATTGAATGCGGTTTCACAATGCTGTTCCAGAGTTTCACCGATCATCTTCGTGCTCATTTTCGCTTTTAAATCGCGATAATAAGCAATCTGCTCATCTTTTGATTTCAACTGTTCGTCGTAACGGGCCATGAGATTCTGTTCTCGCAGATTTGCCTCTGTCTGCTCAAGTGTCAGTTTGTTTTTTAATTCTGCAACTTCCGCTTCTTTTGCTGAGAGTTTCTTATCTGCTTCTGCCTGCGCAGTAGTGACCGCAAGTGCCTGCTCTTTTCCGGAAGCGTCCAGTTTCGCCCTCAGGTCTGCAATTACGGCATCTTTATCAAAAAGCTGTTTCTGATACTGCTGTTCCGCTTCTGTTCTGGTCAGTTTCAGTTCAGAAGCTTTCTGTTCCTGTTCTGAGGATAAGGTTGCTTTTAAACTGGCAATTTCTGCATCCTTTTGGCGGATTGACTCCTGGTGTTTTGCGTCAGCTTCTGCAACAGCGAGCTGCAATGTTTTTTCTTTATCCATCTGCGCAGCTTCCTGCTGCCTCTGCAATTCTTTTGCAAATTCTTTATCTCTGACCTGCTTCACAATGGCAGCATAGCCGGTTTCATCTACTTCAAACTGTTCTCCGCAATGCGGACATTTTAATTTTTCCATTGTTTCTCCTTTTCCAGACACGCTCATAATGCCTTCTATAATATTTCGCTCCAATTATGGAATCATATAATAGCACATAAAAAACACAGTCCAGAAAAATTCCGGACTACGTTTTATAAAATTATACGTTGGTATTATTAGATAAAAAGAAAAAATGGTCATACAAAAAAAGAGACTGAAATACAGCCTCTTTTCAACATCACTTATATGAAATCATGTCATTGATAGATATCCCAAACAGTACACTCAGAGCGACAAAATTATCAATAGATGGTAAAGTATATCCATGAAGCCATTTGTAAATAGCGTTCGTGGTGGAAAATCCAAAATAATCCTTGAGGTCAGCAACGGTGAATCCCTTGTTTTTTCTTAATGTATCAATGTTTAGTCCGGTTGCAACCGGATCAATTACTGGAAAATCCATCACACAGTCTCCTTTTCTGGTAGATAATATAAACCAGACAGATAATCACTGTATGTTTGTTAAAAATCAGAGAATCCATCCGGTCATTTAGATACACAAATAACGCACTGTTTCTGAGTGCGTTCCTGTTTTTGTTCTTCTTGACATTGACGGATCCTGTTTCTAAACATGGTATTTTCCCTTTCTTTTTTATTATAGCCGGGCTACAGGGAGTCGAACCCAGAATCGACGGTTCGTAGCCGTCTGCCTTATCCATTTGGCTATAACCCGTAAGAATATAATATTAAACATCGAATGGGGCTGGCCGGATTCGAACCGGCGACTGCGAGAGTCAAAGTCTCGTGCCTTACCGCTTGGCGACAACCCTATAAAGCTGCGGATAAAGGAATCGAACCTCTACTTACCGGGTCAGAGCCGGCTGTACTTCCGTTATACGAATCCGCAAAAATGACCCCAGGGGAATCGAATCCTCCATCTCTTTTACATCCCTTTTACATTCCACTCTTTTACATTCCACTTTGGAGAGATTTGTATCAAAAACGATTAATCTATGGGGTCATACATGTGCGTAGAGGGATTCGAACCCTCGACCTAATGATTAAAAGTCATTTGCTCTACCTACTGAGCTATGCGCACAAAACAATTTGAATGGAAACATCTATACAATATCATGAATTTGACTGTACGGCAAAATACATATCTTGCGGATAACAAAAAAGTGACTTTTTACTATCAAGCACCGTGACGGAATCGAACCGTCCTCAATGGTTTTGCAGACCACTGCCGCGCCTCACGGTACGGTGCGTACGACCCCAGCCGGACTTGAACCGTGCATCTGCAGCTTGAAAGGCTGCTGTCATAGCCTTTAGACTATGGGGCCAGAGTGCGCATGACAGGATTCGAACCTGTGGTATACGGGTTAAAAGCCCGTTGCCATACCACTTGGCTACATGCGCAAATACAATAAACTGTGTATACTGGGACTCGAACCCAGAACCTGACGGTTAAGAGCCGCCTGCTCTGCCATTAAGCTACATACACAAAAAACCGTTTATCCATCACGGACAAACGGTTCTAAATCAGGAGATGCAGGATAAACATAGGGTTTTGATACCTTTTATGTATATGATTTTAAATCCTGCGTTTTACAAAATAGACCATTCCGTGATGACACGCTAAAAGCACGCTGTTTTTTACAAGCGCGTTCCTGTTTTTGTTCACATTGACGTTTCATCATTATGGTTGTCATGGTTTTATCCTCCTTTAATATTTTTACTTCTTTCTATCTGTATTATATCGTTTCTTTTCTTGATTGTCTATCTACTGCTGGTAGACTTTTTATGAATGAAAGCAGGCCGAACAGGATTTGAACCTATACCAACGGTTTTGGAGACCGCTATGCTGCCAATTACACCACCGACCTATGGGGTGACTGACGGGACTTGAACCCGCAAATGGCGGAACCACAATCCGCTGCTGTACCAGTTGAGCCACAGTCACAATCTTCCCTAAGGGATTCGAACCCCTAACCAACAGATCCGGAATCTGTTGCACTATCCGATTATGCTAAGGGAAGAAACTACCACCGATGGGACTCGAACCCATGACCTTCCGCGTATGAAGCGGATGCTCTGCCGCTGAGCTACAATGGAGTGCTGACGAGAGGAATCGAACCTCGGACCATCCGCATATCAGGCGGGAGCTCTACCAACTGAGCTACGTCAGCAAAACGCCTATACCGGGAGTTGAACCCGGTTTTCCGCCGTGACAGGGCGGCGATCTAACCGATAATCTATATAGGCAAGATGAAAAATGGAATTGGTGGGACTTGAACCCACGACATCTCGCTTGCAGAGCGAGTGTTCTCCCAACTGAACTACAACCTCAAATGAATCTTTCCTAATAGTTTTTAGGAAAAGCCGAAGATGGGACTCGAACCCATAACCTTTCGCTTACAAGGCGACTGCGCTGCCAATTGCGCCACACCGGCAAATAAAATGATGTTAAAAGCTTACAGTTCAAAAACTCTCGATACTGAAAGTTTCGCTGTCCGCAGAAGGACTCGAACCTCCAACCCACTGCTTGTAAGGCAATTGCTCTCCCAGTTGCGCTATGCGGACATAAGTAGCATACTATTGCGAACTTGCCGTATGCCAGGGCGGCTCTTTTTGATTTCTCCTCAAAAACAAAATCGTTTTGGGATATGCCGCAGGGACATACCTGCGGAATTGAGAAAAGGTAGTACGAAATAAGAACCTCTATTCTCAAATGCGGAAGCGGGAGTCGAACCCGCTATTACTGGGATATGAGCCCAGGGTGATCTATGTATCCATTTCACTCTCCCGCAAGCCGATGGTAGGATTTGAACCTACAACCTTATGCTTACGATGCATCTGCACTGCCATTGTGCTACACCGGCAATTTTTTTTGCGCATTCCCTTATAAAACCACTTGTCCAGTCGCATTGCTGGCACTCATATGACTTCCAGGAAAAATCAGAATTACCGACTACTGCTCCTCACGGCCATGGTCTTATCTCTCTGATTAAGTTTTTTCGCCAGATTTTCTAGCAGGTTGATTCCTCTGGCTCTATGGAAAAATGGATTCTCTGGGACTTGAACCCAGGACCGTCCGGTTATGAGCCGGATGCTCTGACCGACTGAGCTAAAAATCCATGTGCGGTTATACTGGTCGGATTACATATCCCCTTCGGTCCCGCACAGCAGGAAACACCAGTATTATTTTTAGATTCGCAGGACAGTGACCGTATGCAACCTGCTATCTGGGCGCGACCCAGAACCATCGGAATAGCCGGAATCGAACCGACGACCTCCTGATCCCAAATCAGGCGCCCTGCCAAACTGGGCTATATTCCGAAAAATATCTCCAATTAAGTGAAAATGTGATTGGAGTACATTAACTTTATTGAGTAGTTATCCGATATTTCACCGTTTTACTGGTTCGTCACCAAACTACTCGAACGGCTCCCGAAACGACTCTCCTCGGAATAGGGTTAGTCCAGCACAAAACAAATTGTCCTAAGGAGGCGACAAGAGCCAAACAGTCAAACAAATAAAACATATTAGCTTGAAGGGAGTATTTTGTTCTTTTTCTTATATTTTGTGCTTATATATCCGGATGAATTTTGTTGCACATCCGGTATTAAAAAAGGATTCTGCTCTCGCAGTCCTTTAAGCACGTAATGGGATTCGAACCCATCCGACCTGCTTGGAAGGCAGGTATGCTATCCACTGACATCACACGTGCATTTTTGCGGATTACACAATATGTGTCGTCCGCCCGGTAATTTTTCCCGTTTAACAACATCAAAGGAAGTGCCTTTCCAAATGATATCGTGAATGGGACAGGTTGGTGTCGAACCAACTCCTGCGGATTTTCAGTCCGCTGCTTCTACCGAGTTAGCTTCTGTCCCCAAACGCTTAGAGCAGGAATTGAACCTGCGACAGGGTGGTTAACAGCCACCTGCTCTACCAACTGAGCTATCCAAGCAATTTAATTATGGAATCATTTTTGAAAAAATAAGTTTTTTCAAAAACTCCCGGAGTAGGGATCGAACCTACGACCATCTGGTTAACAGCCAGCTGCTCTGCCTCTGAGCTATCCGGAATGATTGATTTATTGTGAATAACCTTATTTTACCGTATTCTTTTTATAGACTCAAATTTCAAAACCTTGCGGATAAGAAAAAACCTTGTTTTTTTACATAAAAAAACTGTCTGCAAAATATTTTTCACAGACAGAGAAAGAAGGGATTCTTATTTCTACACCCAAGTAACCAACAATGATGCAATATTAAAATAAGGGTATAGAAACTGTCTGTGACATTTATTTTGATTCCAAAATGGTATAATATTTCCGAAAAAATTGGCGTGACCATCGAAAAAACGGTGTGCAAAAGAAAGCATTCCTTGTTTTGGTATGCTGACTGTATTTGTATCGACTGTATTCCAAATATGCTTTCTACACATGATGGTTCTCCTTTCTTTCGAAAATAAAAAATGCCCATACGACAATAAACGCATAATAGCGTTTATATCGGATAGGCACTTCCTTTAATTGTCTGTCATACTACCATATTCAGATATAAAAGTCAAGAGCTTTTTTGAAAAAACCAACAGACTTTTTCGATTTTCACTCTGACACCTCTCTCCCACATACCAAAAAAATCACTTATAGTCTTCCCAGAAAACGGAGTGAATCGAAAACTGACCATTCTCAATTACTATTGCGGACAATTTGTAACCAAAGACACATCCGGTATCCAAATTGATTGCACCGCTTTGTGGTAATTTATTTATCTTCATTTGTTTCATAATTTGGACTGCATGAATTCCATCCTGATAGGTAACTTCCATGACTGGCGTATGCCCACAGAATAACAGTTTCCCTTTATACCAACCGTATTCCACCACGCTTCGGTCCCATAAGAATGTATCTTCCTGAGTATGCTGTAATCCATCGGTATCGATGCTGGCATGTACACAAATATAGTCTTCTGTTTCGTAGTATAGCGGCAACGTCTGCAGCTAATTTTTTAAGCTGGAAAGATTGGTGTGGTGACTGGAAAAAGATTGGATCGTTTTGACGCCGCCGTTGTTTTTCCAAAGAGAATATGCTTCTTTATCATTTAATTTCTCCATGATGGCATTTAACATCATAGCTTCATGATTTCCTCGCAACGCAATACAACGCTCTCCCATTTCTCTTTTCATTTGTATAATCTCATGAACAACCTCATATGAAAACAAACCTCGATCAATATAATCACCCAAAAAGATAATCCTATCATATGAACGCTGAAATTTGACTTTCTTAAGTAATTTCTTTAATTGAATATAACAACCGTGAATATCTCCAATAATAATCGTCCTCATATTCTTCTCCTTTTTTTTCTTTCAGAATGCTCACCATCTGTTATTGGAAATCAGCTATCAGTTATTGTTCAATATCTGAATCGGCAAATACCGCTGTTCAGCTATGTTATACTGATATGCCGGCATCCAATAATCATCATATTCCATCATTCCTACCTCATCCGGCTTCAATCGGTAATGCTCCATATAAGCCTCTAGTTCTGGGCGACCTGGTGCCTCCATGATAACAAAGGACAAACTGGAAACCTTACGCTCCTTCTTATTTTCCGTAAATTCTACGGATATATCGGTCCATGTATTAATCGATTCAATAGCAGGAAGTAAATAGTTCCGTTTCAAATGCTTATAATCGCAAGTAGTATCGCCTGTTAAAAGGAGTGTCAGATCTTCTATATTGTAATTAAAGGTATGCATATTTGCGTATCGACAAAAAAACGGATATAAAATGACCGCAGCGGATGTTTTGAGCCGGTTCAGATATTTTAATTTCACAACGGTAAAGCTTTTTTGCAGCTCAGAGCCGAAATACATACCGAGATCTGTATTAAACCGGACCCACATGGAATCGTGTTTTAAATCAACAGCCATCGTTTGGATCCATGTAAAAGAAACCCATCTCTCCCCATCATCCGAATAAATTTTAAACGGTGTTTGCATAGAAGTCTGGATAATATCACAAATTTTTTTAACATTATGGGAAAAATTCCGATTCTTATCTCTGGAATAACCGAGTGCTTCACATAGTTCGGATGGTTTTAATTTCACTGCGTTAAAAACACCAGGAGTTTCTGAATTACACTTCCAGATTAGGTAAAGGAGTGCTTTTGTAGCGATCGGTGATAAAAAACGTCCAGTTAATGGCATGATGCCGTATTTTGCAATTGTGTTTGCTTCAAACAGTTTATAATCTTCGTTTTTCATAATAAAACCTTGCAGGAAAATATGACTTTTGTAATCTAAAAGAATGTCATTTTCATTTTTAAGTCTCTGGATTCCTACATACCCTTTCGAAAAAATACACTACTATGCCTTAATCGTATCGTATTACTGCGAAAGACTCAAATATTAGTGTTTGCGGATAAGAAAAATAGTGCTTTTTGGTGCATCTGCGTTGTTTTGTCCATTTTGGAGAATGTGAATGTCATCACAAGAATTCGATAAACGACTACTCTTATTCGCTGAATATCCATATATTGGATTACTGCCATCGTTGACTGTTCTACGCTTTTTAATGCTCTCAGAGATAACTTCCTTTGGTAAAAATTTTTTCGTAGCAAAAAATGCTTAAAAAAATCGCAGTTCTCTAACCGAAACAGCTTGCTGTTTCCAATGAATGAATACTACAACCTATGAGTGGAATGAATTTTGTATTGGAACTTCATAACCATGAAATTTAATCTGTTTTCAGTAAGATGTTTTTTACATTGTACCGGATAACCAGTGAAGTAAAAATACCAACTAATTTGTACACACAGATTACTTCCGGTTTTAAAATGTTGTGGTTTGTATCTTGTTTTTTGTAAAATAAAATGAATCGAGCCTTTTATAAATACTGTTATAAAGACTGTTTACGGCAAAATTTTCGATGTGCGAAAATGCCAGTGTTTATGCGGCTTTGCGGGGTGTTTGAAAATCGCGAAAGGTCCATAAAAATACGCAAAGGGTCCATAAAAATACGCCGAAGGTCCATAAAAATACGCAAAAATGTCACGAAAGGTCCATAAAAATACGCAAACCGCAATTGTTCCAGAATGATTTTTTTAATAAAAAATTTATATTTTTCTACTATGTGGAAAACTAATCATAACATTCAAGTATGGAACCGTTAAGGCAAAAAAATAACTTTTTTTCTTATCCGCAAATAAAAAAGCAACGGAAAATCCGCTGCTCTTCTCTTATATTTCTGTCCTGATTACATTTCCTTTCTGATGTTTTTTATTCTGTGACAATTGACTTACCCTTGTCCGCAGATGTTTTGGTACAAACAAAACAGTGATCAATGTTTGATCAGCAAACAGGTAAATCTTATCCCCATACAGACGGATGTTATTAATATTGGTGTTATTGTAAAATACCGTCGTCATCCATTTGCGTATGCTTCCGTTTGTCTCTTCTATAGAAAGTCCTTTTTCAAACACTTTGGCAGCAATGCGTTCTTTACTTTTTTTCTGCAACCCGCATCGTTCTTTCAGCCGCTGTTGTGCGTGTGCGGTGAGGATTACTTTATCTTGGGTATCAGTTAATGTAAGTACAGCATCATGCTGCTTAAAATCTTTTTGGGGTACCGCTGCGATTGAAGGAGAATCTTCTTCGCATATACAAACCGGTATAGAATTTTGTGTTGACTGCATAATACATTCTGCATGAAAAGGTGGTGGATCGGAATTGGTGTATAAATGGTTATTTGTATCATTCTGCATATTAACTATCTCCTCTCTCGTTTAATCTCCTTCCAATGTAGTGCAATTTTCTTTTTAAGTCCAAAAACAGGCTTTGCGGATATAAAAAATATGGTTTTATTTCTCCGTAAAAGAATTATGGGATTGGATAGCGTACCTGACCGTTCCTCTCAGCACATTCTGATTGTCCTGCACACTGAAATCTGACTGCTCTGCACACTGTCAATACTTCCAGTGGCAGCTTTCCCGCGGCGAAAGATGTAATATGCAATGGCGCCAAGAAAAAAGCGCCCGAATATCGGACGCTTTTAATGGATTTTATGCTAAATCAAATTCGCAAAGATACTGAATGGTAATCTGATCTTCTCTGTAAAAAATAATTTCATCATTTAAGAGCATTCCCTTATCTGCTTTTGCGTGCACGCAGTCACAACCAGGAAATTCTCGCTGTAATGACTGATAATTGAAACCGCTCCAACTTCCATCAAAGGAATACACTTCATGTGGAGTGCCGTATGCAGTTTCATAAAGAGCCATATACGCATATTTTGAACTTTCTCCAGTCCATTTTCCAGCAGACGTATATCCCCATGACTTTAATGACTGTGGAGCAAAATAGACACCATTTCCGAACATCTTTCCAGTAATTGTTGCGTCTGGATTCAACAGAAGTCCTTTTTGAAGAATGGAAAACCAATTGGCATTTCTGCTTCCATGCCAAAATAGCTTTGTTTCTGGTGTTTTCCCGTCCTCCGTTGTATGTTCCTGCATATATTGATCAAATAATTTCTGAGTTCTGATATTTTTTACACAGTATACATGCTGCAACCGCTCCTTTAAACTATCGTTCAATCGCTTCCTAACAGTCTCTGTTTGCTCATCGGTTGCTGCTTCTATGACAAGCCCGAGTCGCTCCAAGATATTTTTTTCAGACTTCGCTTCAGAATTACTAATGTGAATCTGTCCTTCCATAATATCCAAAAGTTCCGCTTCCCGCATTAAAATATCGGCGTAATCTTTTGTTGTTCCGGCAAGCATCATTCGAACACTAATCTTTTGAGCAATTTTGCGTGGAATGATGTGCATCAGGTTTAAAAGGTGTTTGTTAAATTCCTCTATGGTCTGGCTGTTTCGCATTTTGTTTAATGCCTCGTGCGCCTGCTGGATCATTGATTCAGTAACATCCGTATAGGATACGGTGTAATTTTCTTTAATGGCCATTTCGGCAAATTTCATCAGACGCTCCACAAGTTCAGCAACAAGTGAATCTGCAATGCCGCTTACATCAGAATCCATATTTTTCTGACGGACAATCTTAACACTATGACACTCCGATTTATCTTGGTATCCATCGAGCAGTTTTTCCATGATACGGATTCCAAACATATAATCTGGGTGTGTTTTTGGAACAACTACATGCCTGGATCGTCTGGTTAACCCCTGTTTTGCGCCGATATCCCCAGTTGTGGAAGCCCACTCTCCGGCTCCCAGATCAGATGTTTTATAACTTCGATTGATATTGCGTACTGGATCTACCAAAATCAAATAATGATCTGGAATCCGTTCTGTTCTTTTGATGAAAGAAATAGCCGGGCGCATTCCTCCGGAAATCCGATCTGTTAAAAAGAGACCGTCATCTCCCTGTGCTGTCACTAAGGTATGTAAGATAGTAGTGTCACTCCATACCTCAACGATTGCTGGTTTTGTTCTGTCATAAACGGGACCAATGGCATTGGCTAATATAGTACCGTAGTGGTATGCCGTGCAATCCGCGGAGCCGTTTGGCTCCACGGAAATTCCTGGTAATGTGAGTTTTGTTACTTTGTCATTTTGTATAAGTTTTGCAATCATGCTGCTGATGTTCCTTTCTTTTTCTTATCCGTTACCGGTTCGGTTGGGAACGGTGTATCCGTAACATTACAGCTCTCCATTAAAAACTGATTGAGTACTCGATCGTTTTTTGCCTTGGAACCAAAAGCTACTGCCTGTCCAATGATATGCAGTTTGGTTTTTGCTCTTGTCGCAGATACAAAAAGCAGTCTTCTCCGTTCTTCAAAGTCTGGGGAATTGATTTTGTTTCCCAGTTCCTGAATATGATATTTACCAAGATTATTGATCACAACCGGCCATTCTTTTCCTTTTGATGAATGAGCCGTTGTTAGCACAACGCCTGGATAGGACTGTTCACGCTTGCACATCTGATCTGTTCCGTATATCTCAAACAGATTGCAGAATTCCAGCATGCTTTCCAAAGTATCCTTCTGTGACATCATCTCAATAAATTTCTGGTAAACTTCATCTTCATCTCCAATATCATTTAGGAGCTTTTTAAACATAGCAATCTGAACTTCATCCTCTGCTTCCAACATTGCGTTTACGGTTTCATCCAACGCTTTAATTTCTGACCGGATGTCTTCATCTGTGCATTCGTTAAGCAGTTCTCCGTTATGTATTGCGTTAAGGTATACCATCGCATTCCTGGTCGCATCCGGATCGGATATGAATTTGACCAAGGAAAGCGCTGCAAGAATTCTTGAATTTTCAAGCATAGGCTCTGGATTTAACATAATCCATGGGATGCCTGCTTCAGTAAGCATAGTTCCCATTTTCAGAAGTTCCGTGCGGGTGTAGGTAATGTACGCAATATCCTCGTATGCTACACCATGCTCATGTTCGTTCTGGATGGTCTTTACTGCAAATTCAGTATCTTCTCCTTTTTTCCAGAATACACGTACATTAACATCCGGACCATCCTCCTTCACTGCAACCAAATCCTTATCCACCCTGTTTTTGTTTAGTGCATTGATCTGGTTTGCAAAGTCAATGATCTGAGGTGTGGAACGATGGTTTTCCATCATATCGAACTTCTGTCCGGCCATCCCGAGTTTCTGAAAAAAATGGATGATGTATTCCGGACTGGAACCGCGAAACGCAAAGATACTCTGAGAGTCATCCCCAACGACCATAAAAGATTGGAAACTGGGCGTGTCGATCAGACGTTTCAACAGTTCAAACTGAAGTTCATTCGTATCCTGGAATTCATCGACGATGATGTGTGCGTATCCGTACTGGTGAAAATAATCCGGATGTTTTTTTAACAGTTCAAAGACTAATAGTTCCTGATCGGCATACTCAATTAAGTTGTCTTTTTTTAATGCAGCGTCATACTTTTCGTATAAATCTAAAAGTTCTGGCGCTGTGCGGAAGCGATCCATAAACGCACAGAATGACATTGGCATTAGCTTGTAAAGTACAGTTGGATTACCTCCAGACAGCTGTTCTTTTTTAATAATTTCAAACGCTTTTTTTGTTACCGATAATGCGCCTCTGCATCCTTTCATGTTGGCATAAAAGTTTCGGTAATCCAGTCCTGGAATCGTCGTGTTACGCAGTAATTCTGCGATAATAGCACTGCGTTCGATTTCATCAATCAATTTAGGTGCTTCTGAGAATCCAAGTTCTTCGTAATTATCCTTCACAATCTGATAGCCAAACGCATTGAAGGTGGTTGATGTCAGTTTTGAAATATCTGCATTACATCCCATATCCCTTGCATACTGCTGGATACGCTCGCTCATTTCAGACGCTCCCGTATTGGTAAAGGTCAGCATACAGATTTGTTCCGGATGATTCGTTTCCTTGATGATATTAGCAGTACGAAGTGCGATACTGGTTGTCTTTCCGGCCCCTGCACCGGCATTAACACAGGCAATTCCTTTTCGGAAATCCACGACTGCCTTCTGGGTACTTGTCAACTTAATATCTTTGACAGACCTGGCTGCTCCATGCTCTTCTTCATCCAGTTTTTTGGGTGGTTTTGTGTAATGGCAAAGTTCATAGAAATCACATCCAACACAAGCACTATCTGTAACCTGTTCTCCAGTTACGAACTCCTCAAACTGCGGCTGAAAAAGAAGATCCAGTTCCGTTTTTCCTTCTGGCTTATATTCCTCCCATAACGTCACGATATTACCAGCTCCCTTATTTTCAAAGAAGTCGGTATCAAACTGTTTTGTTGCTGAATTATCATTGTTTTTGCGCAGGTAATAATAGGAAGCGCAGATATTGATATCTTTTTCGTCTGGACCAACCAAGCTTCTGGCATAAAGGAGCATCGCATAGAGTTCCAGTGACTGCATGATGCCTGCATCCTTTGCCTTACTGGTTAATGATACGTTAGGCTTACTGCACTTGATTTTTACTACTTCGATATACTTTTTAGGTATCGTGTAAGTACTTTTTTTCTTCCCTACTACTTCTGTGTATGGGAATTCTTTGACACCAGTAAAGATATAGTCCGGTTTTACTCTGACATCAAAAAGATCAAATGGACGGACGGTTTTTAGTGGAGCAACTTCCGGCGTACGATCCTCGCAGTGTACATAACGCATGATCTGACGGTATGCATCGGCAGCATGGAGTTTCGCAGTTTCTTCTGTCGGATAATTCATGTCCATAAAACTCATTTCCAATGAAGCTTCAATCTCTTCATCTGTTGCTACATGAAACAGGCGTTTACGGATCATGTCTTTGATTAACACCGCTTTTTCGTACACATTTTCCACACCTTTTCCGTTTTTTAAGGATAAATTTCTTTCCCGGCGCATCTGGCATCGGTTGTATCCCTGTAGTTCTCTGGAAGATAAGGTTCGCTGAGCATTTTCTTTGTTTGTGGTATTTTCCATTGTTTCCTCCTTATTCCTTCATATATTTCATGGTAATTATGGTTTGGGATAGTGTCTGACTGTGTTCACAGATGATGTAGATGTTATTAGGACAATTAAAAAAGCAGAGCAATGCCCTGCTTTTTGGTAATCAGATTAAATTTTCTCTACTGTGACGCTCACATGACGAAGGAATGGATACTCTTCCCATAACCCTTCTGCATGATGTTCCAGGCGTTTCGCCTGCAAGAAATCCCCATCATTGATGAAGGCCAGTATCTGAATTTTTACTTCATGCATAAAGCCTGTTTCTTTATCCTTTGTGCAGTAACCAGTTTGTTCTGTGGTTACACTGAGTCCGTCCAAAAATGGATACTGTATTGAGATTCCTTCTGCATGATGTTCTAAGTGTTTCACCTCGTCTAATTCCGATTCTTTGACATATGCCAATACGGTTAGCTTGACTTCGTCTTCTCGGGGATACAGATCATCAACGTTTCTTTTTGATTCAGATTTAAAGTCCTGATATAACATCGATGGCTGTACTCCTTGGTTTGCAAAGTATTTACCGTTTTTGCCGTATTCCACATAATCTCCGAGCAGGGTGTGGTAGTAGATCTGCCCGATATCAACCCCAGCATAAATGCGGATTGGCTGGATACAGGATAATTCCAGCGTCCAGAATCCATCAAAGCCCACATCTCCAAATCCGGCGGTTACATGGATATAAAGCCCAAGCCTTCCAATAGAAGAACGTCCTTCTAACATCGGTACCAACCCGTTAACGGTTTTTGTTCGTTCCATCGTCTGACCGAGATATAATCTTCCTGGCTGCAGGACAAGACCTTCTTCCGGAATCAGAATTTCCCTGACAGTCGGCGGTTTTTTCATGTCAAGAATGTCATCCTCATATACAAGGAGTTTACTACCCAGTCGTAGATTATAGCTGTTCGGGTTTAGTTTGCTCTGATCAAATGGTTCAATGAAAATATCCTTGCCTAAGCGGCGTTCAATTTCTTTTCCTGATAATAACATGTAATCACATTACCTCCTCATTATGTCTTTTGCTATTAATGTAATTATGAGAATCGATGTATCGTTTTCAGACCCAAAAACAGCGTCGATAGTTCGGCGCTGTCTTGGGCAAGTTGATGAAATATTTGATTCATTTTGGAAGAAAAATCGGCGAATACTGTTCAATTGCCAGATCCGGAATCATGTAAACTCGGTTCATTCTTCCGTTTTCAGGTTGATTTGGCAGCAGGCCGTATAGAAATCCTCCGCAGACACGTTTTGCTGGCATAATAATATCGTATTTACGCTTTTTCTTTGTTTTGATCCAGTACCATTCTGTCAATCCAGATGGTTTTTCATTTGACATATCGATCCATATTGGACCGATTGAGTAATATGAAATCACGCTGATGAGTGCATTTTTCACTTCTGGCATCATCAGCTTTTGTGAATCGATGACGAGATCGAAAATCATTTGTTTGAAAGCATCAGGGCATACCTGTATTGTTTTATTTTGCATGATAGAAACACCATCTCCCCTTCCTCAAGTTCCTTTGTTTGTTGTTTAAATTATGGGAGAATATGTTATCTTATTGGATTGGAGACTTACACTTTCTTGCTGCCGATTGCAATCGATAACGCTTCCTCAGAAGAAATATTTTCTGGTAAAATATAAGCATATTCTTTAAAATCTGATACCAGTCTTTGACACAATCTAATACAGATTGATGATTAACCGCCGCACTTTCGTGACTTCAGTCGTGAGTTAGGCGGTAAGATTTTTTTCAAAAACCTAGATTTTTGTTATCCGCAAGCCTCTGTTTCTTGCTTGAGAGAATGGGGTTTGTTACCATGGCTGTATCAACATCAGGAAGGAGGCATCCCGATATGAAAGTGTTTTCCACTTACAGCGTCAAAATCAAGCACTACAACCATATCTTCAAGGAAACCATATCCTTATACAGGGATGCTGTGGACTTCCTGATTAGAGTATGTCTGGATAAATGGGACATCATTACTACCATGAATCAAGACCTGCTCCGCCAGCAGTATGTGGAACACCTGTGTCACAAAACTAAGGATAACCCGGATGTGAGCTATCCGTTTGACCGGAAGTTTTACAAATTTCCCAGTTACCTGCGGCGCAGCGCTATTTCTGAAGCCATAGGAAAGGTATCTTCCTACAAAAGCAAACTGGCAAACTGGGAATCTGAGGATCCCAAAACCCGCGGCAGGAAGCCATCCTTCCCGAAAACCGGATACGTTTATCCGTCCATGTACCGGACCGTCATGTACGAACAGTCTGGCGATTACGAGATGAAGATCAAGGTCTTCGTCCGTAACACCTGGGACTGGCTGACTGTCAAAGTCCGGAAATCCGACATGAATTACATCAACCGGCGATGCTCTTCCAGGAAGAAATGTTCTCCCACCCTGCAGAAACGGGGCAAGGAGTGGTTCCTGGATTTCCCGTTTGAGGAAAAGGTGACACTTCCGGATACGGATATCTTTAACCAGATTATCATCTCCGTTGACCTCGGTATCAACGCTGCGGCAACGGTTTCCGTCATGCGTGCAGACGGCACGATCTTAGGCAGGCATTTTTGTAAACTGCCGAAAGAATACGACTCTCTGACACATGCGGTGAACCGGATCAAGAAGGCCCAGCAGCATGGAAACCGCAGGATGCCCAGACTCTGGGCCAAAGCCAAAGGCATTAATCAGGATATTGCAGTGAAGACTGCAAATTTCATCATGAATATCGCAGTCCTTTACAATGCCGATGTGATCGTCTTTGAACATCTGAACCGTACTGGCAGAAAACGAGGCTCCAAGAAACAGCGGCTCCATCTGTGGAGAAG
>ENA-ORSX01000744-ORSX01000744.1-human-gut-metagenome-genome-assembly--contig:-NODE-744-length-29873-cov-24.390569_pt1 | contig 29873 bp, 32 predicted proteins | sample MGYA00241904_ERZ509172 | MGnify/ENA primary metagenome ERZ509172 (study PRJEB26280, sample SAMEA2338795) | human gut metagenome | biome: human gut; feature: human-associated habitat; material: faeces...
TCAACCAGCAGATCCTCCGGAAGGTGATCAAAAGCTGGAAGGGCTACTTTGCAGCGCTGCGGGATTACCGGAAGTCTCCGGAAAAGTACCTGGGCGAGCCAAAAGCCCCAAAGTATAAACGGACTCCGTATGCAACCGTCCATTACACCAATCAGATCATCAAACCGACCGTGTCAGGAGGGAAGAAATTCCTTACATTCCCTGGCACGGGTCTGAAACTGTGTATTGGAAGGGATACGGACTGTCCGGGCATCGTAAAGGTGGAGATAAAACCGGTAAACGGAGACTTCGAAGTGCTGGTTACCTATATGGTGGAAATGCAGGAACCGGAGGTTCCGGAACATCCGGAGCGGATCCTTGGGCTGGATTTTGGCGTAGACAACTTCCTGGCAGGAATCACGAACTTCTCCGCAGTCCCATTCCTTGCAGCCGGAAACTGGATCAAATCCGAGAACCGGTATTTTAACAAGAAACGGGCGAGGTTGATCAGCGAGCTTACCAAGGGACTGGATTCCACTCGGTCTGTAAAGAATTCCAGACGCCTGGATGCCATCTCGAAGAAGCGGGAACGGAAGTTCCGTGACTTCTTTTATAAGCTTGCATACTGGGTTCTGCGTTACTGCATGGAAAATAAAGTAGATGTAGTTGTCATCGGCCACAACCGGGACTGGAAACAGGGCACAAACCTTGGGACAGCAAACAACCAGAACTTTGTCCAGATCCCGTATATGACCTTCGCCGGTATCTTAAAGCAGGTCTGTGCAGCATCCGGAATCCCAGTCATCCTCCGGGAGGAAAGCTACACTTCCAAGGCAAGTCTGGTGGACGGCGATGCAATCCCAACCTTCCAGGAGAATGACGATACGAAGCATGTTTTCTCAGGGAAGCGGATCAGCCGGGGCCAGTACCGCACAAAGGACGGTACGATCATCCATGCGGACTTTAACGGTGCCGGCAACATCATCCGGAAGGAATACCCGGAAGCTTTTTCGGGTGTTACGGACTGGAGTTACTTAAATACTTCCGTACGCGTCGTTACCAGGGAGGAACTCTGCCGTGGGACAACACAGGGCCGCCGCGCGGCGAAACCGGCTCCCAGGAAACACCGTTCCTGTAACCGCAGGCATCACCACGAACGGCATTGGGATCAAAAACTCCAGTATATGGAGCTGTTTGGCTGCGGAAAAGATAAGACGGCCTACAAAAAGCAGCAGCAGAATACAGCAGCTTAAAAATGTAATCCCGTAACAGGGACTAGAGGGCATGTGCTTGTCCTGTAAGGCGCTTCTGGTCTTACGAAGCCCCGCCCATTTCACTTGAAATGTGCGTGGGTAGTTCACATGAAGTCACATGACATCATATAACGCAAAAGAGGAAGAGCGCCTAACAGTACGTGGGAAGGAAAGGAGAAAATCCAATGAAGTATATACAAATTTTTAAAAATGAACCGGACGCTAGAATGAAAGAGTTGTATCTGGATATTCGGAATGGGAGGGAAGAAGGGTTACGCCCAAGAAGTCTGGATCCATATATTAAGGATGTAAGAGAACATCTTCCGCATTTAACATTTGGGGAAGCCTGGAGATATACAGAACAACTGTTCTGGGAAGAAGTGGCTCATAGATTCTTTTCAACGGAAAAAGAGAAGTCATTTTATACCACCAGTATAATGACAAACCTAAGTAGATGTGCTATGATATAACCATCAAAAGAAAACAGGGCATCAAAATCAGCCCAGAAAGGAAAACACCATGAACAGAATCAACAACACTTTATCTTATCTGTATAGCTATTCCAGTCTGTTGTCACTCGCTCTTAGCAAGGGACTTGTTGTGGTACGCTCATACAGAGACAAAGATAAGGTAGATGTGAGGTCTGTCATGTGATCCGATTTTGGGATTTTTATAAGACTTTCTGCAAGCCGCTTGTCCTGATGGGCAGGCGGTTTTTTATATGCAGAAAGGATGAAAAAGAAATGCCAACGATCAATATGGTAGAAACGGGAAAAAAGATAGAAGAGATGCGAAAGCTGGTTGGAATGACGGTAAAAGAACTGCAGGAAGTATTTGGTTTTGCGACACCTCAAGCGATTTACAAATGGCAGCATGGTACTGCAATGCCAACCATTGACAATCTGGTGATTCTGGCAACAGTATTTGGATGTCGAATCGATGACATCATTGTGACAGACAAAGTAGAGATAAGAAAAATAGCATGAAAATCCGCAGAGTAAATCTGCGGAGTATATAGGCAAGTGGCCCAGCGGCGACGGCGCCTGACTGTAAATCAGGTACAAGGAAACATCGGGGGTTCGAATCCCTCCTTGCCTACTTAGAATCTATGCCGGTATGGTGAAATTGGCAGACACAACGGGTTTAAGCCCCGTTGGGAGAAATCCCGTGTCGGTTCGAATCCGACTGCCGGTACTTTATAGATGGGTATGTCTAGCGGCGAAGACGGCGGACTGTAAATCCGTTACAAAGAAACATCGTGGGTTCGAGTCCCACCCCATCTACTTATGCTGACATGGCGGAACTGGAAGACGCGGCAGGCTCAAACCCTGCTGGAGAAATCCGTGTCGGTTCAAATCCGGCTGTCAGTACTTCATGGAGATTTGGCAGAGAGGCTTAATGCGCCAGTCTTGAAAACTGGAGATCGGGAAACTGGTCCGAGGGTTCAAATCCCTCAGTCTCCGCTTTTGCTCACGTGCGCCAATGGTAAGCGGGCACACTGCTAATGTGTTGGTCGGGAAACCGGCTTGGGGGTTCGAGTCCCTCCGTGAGCGCTATGCCGGTATGGTGGAATTGGTAGACGCGGCGGGTTCAGAACCCGCTAGGAGAAATCCTGTGTCGGTTCGAGTCCGACTACCGGTACTATAGGTGGGTATGCCTAGCGGCGAGGGCCGCGGTCTGTAAAACCGTCACATCAGAAACAGCGTGGGTTCGAGTCCCACCCCGCCTACTTTGCCCCTGTAGCAGAATTGGAATATGCACCGGACTAAGGATCCGGATACCGTAAGGTATGTGTGGGTTCGAGTCCCACCAGGGGTACTTTGGCAGCGTCGCATAGTGGACGAGTGCATCCGGCTGGAATCCGGAAGGTCGGCGTAAACTGGCCCGCAGGTTCGAATCCTGCCGCTGTCGTTTATTGGAGATTTGGCAGAGCGGACGATTGCACCAGCCTCGAAAGCTGGAGATCAGGAAACTGGTCCGGGGGTTCGAATCCCTCAGTCTTCGTTTTTTCTTTTTCATATCTGTAAATGACAGTGTGCAGATGAAAGTCGGCGGTGGTTTTATTTCAACGAAAATCTAAAATCTTCCTGCAAAAACCGGATTTTTTGTTATCCGCAAAGGTGAATTTTGGCATGAACCGACGATTTCTGATAGGATTGTTTCATCACTATAACATCAATCTCATTCATTTTGAGAAAAAGGAGCGATTTCATGAAGCGGTCTGCAACACCCAGTTTTGTACTGACGTTAAAACTGAACACTTCCAAAGACGACGAGCGGATCCTGATGAAGCGCTTCTTTTCTGGATGGAAGATATATAACGTCCTGGTACGGCATGTCCGGAAAGCACTCAGTTCCATGCGGCAGGATGCAAAGTACCGGGATGCCATGAATTGCTATCGAAAAGACCGAAAGTCTTCCGGGATTAAGAAGGAGCTTAGCGATATCCGGGAACAGTACGGATTAAGCGAGTATGTTCTGCATAAATTCGTAAAGCTCCAGCAGAAACGTTATGCTGATGACATCGACAGTCTGACGGCACAGAAAATTGCCAGTCATGTATGGCGGGCGGCCCAGGATGTCCTGTTTGATTCAGGGAAAACGGTACATTTTCAGAAATGGGCGGAATTTCATTCCCTGGAAGGAAAGAACAACCAATCCGGCATTCGGTTTAAGGACGGCCGACTGCAGTGGAACGGGTTGGTAATCCAGCCAAAGCTTCCAAAGAACGACCATTACGCCAGGGAGGCTCTAAAGAACCGTGTAAAATACTGCCGGATTTCCCAAAAGACCGTCGAGGACCGGGAGCAGTTTTATCTGCAGCTGGTTTTGGAGGGAACACCGCCGGTAAAACACCAAATCGGCTCCGGACGGTGCGGAATTGATATCGGCCCATCTACCATCGCAACGGTATCGGGAACGGATTGTTCCCTGAAGGTACTGGCTTCGGAAGCCGAATTCGTGGAGCGGAAACAACGGATCCTGTTCCGTAAGATGGACCGGTCCCGCAGGGCCATGAACCCGGATAACTACAACAAGGACGGAACTGTACGAAAAGGTCGGAAACACTGGAAGAAATCCAATACCTACAGAAAAATACAGCGCCGGTATCAGAACCTGTGCCGGAAACGGGCTGCCATCGTAAAACAAAGCCATGAGCGGGAAGCAAACCGGCTGATGGCTCAGGAAGACCGGTTCTATGTGGAAACCATGAATTTCCAGGGTCTGGCGAAGCGGGTTCAGGAAACAAAACGCGATGACTCCGATCGCTGCAAAAGGAAATCCGGATTTGGCAAGAGCATCGCAAACCGGGCGCCGGCCATGTTCTTAAGCATTCTGGAACGGAAGTTAAATGCGCAGGGCGGCTGTCTCAGGAAGATAGATACCGTCCGTTTTCGGGCCAGCCAGTATAACCATCTGGCAGATACTTATCAGAAAAAGACACTATCGGAACGATGGAGCTTGATTGGTGAAGATAAGATCCAGAGGGATCTATATTCCGCATTCCTGTTGATGAACAGCAATGCGGATGGAACAGCCGCAGACAGGGAGTTCTGTATCAAAACATATGAAAATTTCAAAATCAGGCACGATCAGCTGATCGAACACTTAACACAAAGCAACGAACCGCTACCAAAGTCCTTTGGACTCTGGAAAGCAGCGTAACTCAAAAACATGACACAGGGGTCCGACTGAATCCCTCCGAGTTAAGACGACTCGTCGGAGTGTATCTTGCGGTAAAAGTCCCACAAAAGATCGGCAGCTATAACAAACGGCGCTTCGGCGGCCCAAGTGATGCTGTAACGGTCCGGGAACCTGCCACTGGAAGGATTGATAGTGTGCAGAGCAGTCAGCTTATAACCCTGCATCTTGCCTCATAAAAAATGACCTTTACTGAGGAATGTGAACTACTCAGTCATTGAATGGGCGAGGATTTCTGCTCGGAAGTCCTAAAACAAATATATTCCAAGCAAAAACACAGCTCTACTGAACTTTTTCGAGCTGTGTTTTTTTTGCAGCATCCCTTTCCATAATTAATGAGTAATACAAAAGAAATGGAGGAGGAAATAAAAACATATGTATTACTTATTAAATTGGAATGATGAATACCTTGACAACATCATTGTTGCTGCAAGGGAAACAAAAGAAGAAATTCAAGGTATTCTCAAAGAACGCATTCTGGAACGATTAATCGGCTTAAACATCGTCGAAACTGAAGCGGAAGCTGCTGATTTATGGTTTAAGGCGAAAAGTAAAGATCCAAATCATGAGTGTGATGATGATGATGTTTTATGTATCTACGAAATGGGCGGGTCTATCTCGTATGGAGCCGAATACACAGACCATTATCACATCGTCGAGTTTTTTACAGATCCCTTGGATTCATTTGAAAAAGCAGAATCCGATGACTACTGCTATTACATCGGCAAACAGGTACATACTTATACAGGTACAGAAGGTACATTTGAGTTTGTACCAGTTATCACTTTTGACCTGCAATCTGATGAGGAAACAATCGTTGCCACTTTTTCAGCAGCTATCCTTCCAAAATACTTCCATCCGGATGTACTGAAGGATGAGGTCCTGTATCCAGCCGGAATGGAGGATGTGGATCCGACAGATGTAACAGTATTCGATCTCGTGAGGGAAAAAGCGCCTCTCATTATTTTATTCCAAGATGAATTTGCGGATACCGATGATACATGGGATGAGATGGAACCAGCGCAGGATTTTTTAACTAAGGTAAGGAATGAAGTTCCAAAAATCAATGAAGTATTTTATGAGCGTATGAGGGAGCCCTATAACAAAATGGGAACACCTTATGAAATATTAGTAGATCATATTATACACAATGCGCCACTATTTTAGGACAGCAGAAAAGGACTCATCAGCCATTCAATGACCGAGTGGTTCACTGATTTTCTGTTTGTTAACACAAAAATAGGAGGATTGTCATATGGCGAAAGAAATTAAAGATTTTGGAGAAAAAATCGGCGGCGCAAGAAAAGATTTTTATGCTGTAGCGCTAAATACAAAAGATATGGACAACATGAATGAGGCAGAAAAGAAAAAATATGTGAAACGTGACTCTATCTGGAAGAAGGAAGACGCAGCAGCGCTAATCGCTTCTGGTGTACCTAGAGAAGTTGCTTATTGGCGAAATGAGATGCGGATCGGTTTTCCGCCGAAACCGAAGCAGATGACAGAAAATTAACTGAAGCGTTATATTCAGACAGCGGAGACAGTGCGGGATCTGGTACTCAATGTAAAAACAGTAAATGAACGTAACAAGTTTTATGAGCGAGTTTTTTATCCTGCGTTTTTGGAGGGGAGCGGATATCGCCTATCAGTAAAAGAAGATGTAAGAGGATTCATTACGCAGAAGTTAGTGTCTGCGGCATCTATCAAGGCACAAACCTTGAAAAAACTATCCCTTACATACGGAATGTCCAAAGAAGACGAGGTCAGAACATTAGCAGACTTATCCTTCATCATTGGAGAAATCGGAAAAGAAGTAGAGGTTTCCGATGGAAGGGAGAGAGTGCAGGTATCTTATAAGATTCCTGGAGGCCGATCTTTTTTCTATGGGGATAATAAAACTCCAAAAGCTTCTGATTGGATTAAAGGAAGCTACACCGTTTTAAATGGTAAATCACATCGGATTCTTATGGTCAATTGTACAAAGGAAGAAGCCGTACAGGGAAAAGCGTCATTTATAGAACTTCTGGTATCCAATACATTAAAGAAGGAAAAGGAACAAAAAACAAATCCAAAGCGAAAAAGAAACTTTCCTATTCCGGAAATATCAAATGTAATTCGGAAGGGCCCTAAATATCGTACGGAACAAATCACGGGTGATAAATTAATTCGTGAATTCGGCATTCGAGGAGGAGAATTCGGTCATTGGATGTCTGACGCAGATGCGGAAGAATCTTTGAATCGCTGTTACGATGCTTTCTGCGATTTAGCACGAATTTTAGATGTTCCTTCGCAGTCATTAAGCCTTCATGGGAAATTAGCGATCGGGTTTGGAAGTCGGGGGCATTCTGCAGCCACTGCACATTATGAGCCGGCAAGGCAGGTAATCAATCTGACTAAATATCGTGGACATGGCGCTCTATGCCATGAATGGGCGCACGCACTGGATCATGCAATCGGTCAGCATTATGGCTGCCGGGAATTTGCCTCTGAAGAAGCAAGAAACCCAAACATCCCTAAGGAATTAAAGGAATTACTGAATTCTTTTGTTTTTAAGGAAATTTTCCTATCAAATGATGAAGCATTTGAGCGATCGGAATCCCGAATCATGCAGTTATATAAGGCTTACCTGAAACAAATCGATTGCTGGAAACCTCGTAATGATTCAGAGGAAGTATTAATCAAATGGGAGACTCTTGTTCAGGCGTTATGGGTATCTGCGGATATGTCTCATTTAGATGCACTCTCAAAAATGCGAAAGCAATCACTGGGACATGTTATTCCGAAGCGAGAACGAAATAACATTGCTCGTTATGTCCGTTGTGGATATTTAGAAAAGAAAAAGCAGGAAGAAGAAACAACATTGAAAACCAGCCGTGGTTACACGGACTTTTATGTAGGTTCTAAGAAATTTGATGGTTTATTTACCCGCATGGGGCATCAATACTGGTCATCTAAATGCGAAATGTTTGCCAGAGCGTTCGATTGTTACATTTCAGATAAACTAAAAGAAAGAGGAGAGGAAAACTCCTATCTGACCTATGGTGCAGATGCCTTTCAGTGGACGCTAGAAGGAAAACGATACGCCGCTGTTCCCGAAGGAGAGGAACGCAAGAAACTAAATCAGATGTTTGATCGGCTTTTGGAAACATTAAAGCAAGATCATGTATTGTAACCAGCAAAAAATATCTAAAGAGAAAAATATGAACATCAAAAATTATTTTTACAAAAAAAGTAAAAAAGGAGAAGATATTATGAACGAAAGTTATTTTACCCGTCACCCATGGACCATTTTATTCCTTAGCTTTAGTTTTATCTTTGCCGGCTTTTCCATGGTAAACATGTTACATCGAGATGTAAAGATGGCAAATCAGGCACGGTATGAAACGGAACGTGCAAAACTGGAAGCTACATTGGACGATGACAATTACCGCTATGTACTTGACGGAGTTGAATTGGAATCTGTTGACCCAGATGTCATTCTTGATCCAGAAGATCCATGGAACTATGAAATCACTTATGATGATAAGGGAAAAACCGTAGTCATTAAAACAAAAGAACAGGGGTTCCTGGACTGGCTGTTCGGTTAAACCAAACTGAGTAAGAAACACTTTAATATTTCCAAAACACCGTGGTCCTTTGACTGCGGTGTTTTTAAGAAAAGAGGGGGAATAAATGATTTTTACTACCTATTTTGCAAAACTCAAATCTCTTCCTTCCAATACAATTCCGATTTCCATCTGTGGAAAAGCGCCGAATTGGCACAAAGGACTGCAGTACAAAAAGCTGGCACCAAAATACCAGTTCTTCATGGAATGGAAGAAAAACCACGACAATGATTACTATATTCGCTGTTTCACGGAACAAGTGCTGGATACCATAGATATCGATACGGTATTAAATGACATTTGGAACCTGCTGCCGGCAGAGGTGCAGGCATATTGCAAACTGTTTAACTGTCCGTTCTGGGCAAATCCTAACTGGCACATCCTGCTTGTCTGCTACGAAAAACCGACGGATTTCTGCCACAGACACTTGGTAGCAGAGTGGATGAAAACTCATAACATTCCCGTGAAGGAATGGCAGAATTAAGATCTAAAAAGTAGTATTGTTGGGAATTTTTTTTGTTTCCAAAGAAGCTCATATTCTGGGCTTCTTTTTTTATTTCTTAAACCTGATGATGAAACTCCATAATTATTCCGTACTACAAAAGACATAAGAGTAGAAGGAGAGAAGAAACAAATGGGAAAACAGAAAAGTATCGCGGAGTTAAAAAATCTTCAGAGAATGTTTACGGAACAGCTTGAAGCGATGGATCCTGCTGACAAACGATACCGTAATATTCAGTCGAAACTGAAAGCGGTAGAACAGCAGCTTATGATCATCCAGATGGAAACGGATGGAGTCGCTCACACTGCGTAACCGCACGATACAGATTAACACATAATCGAAGTCCCTTACTGACATGCTCTAAACAACGTGGGCATGTCACAAGGACTCCATAATGAAAAAAGGAGAAGACTATGATTTATTCATTACCGTTAGACGAATTAAGCAGCTTTACTGGACAAAACATCGAAACCTTAAAATGCTTTCCTTTTAACAAACTGGAAGCCATGGTGGAACAGATGAGACGAAAAAAGACAGAAGATGAGTCTGCCAAAAATGCACAAGATCAGGAATTTGCAAGGCTGGTCAAGAAATATTTTACGCCTTATGAATTTCTGAGAACTTGGTTCAGTGAAGAAGATATTCTCTTGTCTTGTAGCAGACATATGACAGAACATGATCTGGTGCAGGAACAGGCAGTCAGGTGTACAAATGCCGTGGGAATCCGATATTATGAGAGACCAGAAAGTGAAGCAGAGTTCATCCGTGAAAGCGTTGAATCCGTACCTACATATGATCAAAGCGGTAGACAGTATTTAGAATCTGATCGTGTAAAATGCCGTGTATATCGTGTTAAACACAAGTATCAGGGATTAAGACACGGAGATGTAATTTTAGATCTCTTATATAGTAAACATCCGGAGCTTGCACAGTTCGGTTTCAATGCATATGAATACAATGAGTACAAAGGCTCTCATCCCTACGAGATCTATCCTAAAAACCACATTTATACTCCATTTCGGGCTTTAATGGAAGGCGATGTAGAAGCTATCAAAAAGAGAAATACGGAGTATGCAAAATCTTATAACTGCGGTATTTATACTCCTGAAAACATGAAAAAAATTTTGGAGAGTGAAGAAGGGAAGCGTTTCTTTGAAGTAATTCGGAATTTGGAAAGGTAAGAAAGCGTGGATACAAAAAATATCGCCAATGAAATACAAAAATATCTTCCAGAAAACAGGTGTAAATATTTTCGTAAGGAGGAAGCCACGACTTATCATGGAGATGCGTTCGATCATCCATCTTATCGCTCTTATTGTGTAAAAAATGGAGAAAAAAAAGAATTAATCATCCCAACACAACAGTGTTTAAGGTGTCAAATTAATCAAAGAATTAACGAGGAGAGAACCAATGAAAGCAATGAACATCAAATGGGACACAGACGGAGACGAAGAATTGGCGAAGGAGCTTCCAGACGCGATTGAAATTCCAGAGGAATTAGCCAATGAAGCAAAAGATCTGAATGATGAAAACGAAGCGATTTCAGATTATTTATCTGATGTAACCGGTTTTTGTCATTACGGATTCGACTTAGTCGTAGATTAACCACTCTTTTTTAACAAGATACTATAAAAAGAGCTTCACAGAGAGGAGGAATCAGGATGTCGTATCTGTCTGGTACGGTATCCTCTTAACATGTACAAGAAAAAATATGTAATAAGAAGCGAAAAAGAATACCCGGAAAATCTGCTTTGCGACATCTTCGGAGTAGACGAGTATCAGAAACTAACTCCAGATCAAGAAGATGGATTAACATTCGCTCTCGCCCAATTAAGTGAGGTAGAGCAGGAAACCTTGAAACTCAGATACCAAACAAAACTTACCCTGCGTCAAATCGCTGCTCAAACTGATGTGACGCTTGAAGGTGCAAGACGAAGAGTAGTAGATTCTCTAAGAAAACTGAGAAGAAACCATATGTTTATCCGTTATGGCTTACAAACAATGCGATGTGCAGAAGACGGAAAAGAAATTTGCAAAGAGCTGGAAGCGGGATATGTGAATTTATGGGATCAGCCTTTAGACGAACTGAACTTGTCCGTCAGAAGTTCAAATGGTCTGATACGGGCAGGCTGCCAGACCATCCGTGATGTAAGACGGCTCATAAACCATCCAAACTGGTACAAGGATGTATCTGGAATGGGGGTTGGGTGCGCAGCCGAGATTCGGCGCCAACTTGAGAGTTTACAAAACCAATCCCAGACTCAAACATTCGACTTATCAGGTAAATCATTTCCTTTGGAGATATTAACGGAAAAGGTGGTGAAAACAGCCTTAGGTATCGCAGTCATGGCATCGGAAATGGAAACAAAGGGCTTAGTCTCTTTTCGATACCCTGCAGCATCCAGTCAGATGAAAGAACAATACCTAAAATGGGCGCTCGGACTTGTTGAAACAGAAAGTCGTCAGGAACTAGATGCTAAGATGATGGAACTGATCTGCCAGGAAGCAGAGTCTGTTCATCTTCCACACAGAAAAAAGTAATAGGAGAAAATATGAATACAGAAAAGAAAGCGCGTGGAAACGCTATGGAACTTATATTATCAGTATGCAGCGGACTCAGAAAGGTTCCTGCAAAAACACCAGAGGAGATTGCGTACAATAATGCGTTAGGCGATGTGTTCGATTATATCATCAAAAATGAACAGGATTGTTTGATGCCAGGGACCGTGCAAGGCGGAACATGGGTGCAGGAACAAAACATTCAAAATGCTCCCGTCAAGCCAACCATCACAATCCAGGGTCTGACAGTAGATATCGAATGGGATGCAAAAGCGGATCCCTTTCCAAACGCCGCTGATCAGTTTGTACCAGCAACCTATATTACTGTGTGGGCTGATTATCCTGGTTACGAACTTACTTACGACTGTACCGTTAATCTGCAAACAAAAGAAGTAAAAATCCCTGAAATTGAAGATCCAGGATTCGATATCTTCGTCGGGAAATACGTAGTAATTGACAACAAAGCTTATCCTGTATATAACAAAAAGAAAAGAACATCAAAAAATCAGTTCTGGATAGGCGAATTGGATCGGGCAATGTTAAGTGATGTAACAACATACCTGAATGACCGAAAACAGCTCCGACTCGAACCGATTGCGGAAGGTCCTGATGAACAGGATTTTTATTTCTGTCCGACCTGTTACGCTATCGTCGGTGTACATGACGAAGATGCCATTGAACATTCCAGTTATTGTCCTGATTGTGGACAAAAGTTGTCATGGCAGAATTATCATGAAAAACGAATGAAGAACAGAATCGAGCAGCTGATGCAAGCCGGCATTTTAACAGCAGAAAAGAGAGAAGGTATGCTTTTCTGTTGTCTATCAAAAGAAATATCGTTTGTTGCACCAATGCCAGCGATTTATGATGATGAGCATATTGTTGACAGCATTTCCATAGTTCTGATACATCCTGGAGCATTTGGAGTTTCCAAGGACATAATGGAAAGTGTATGGAAAATATTGTGGAATAAATAATTTTCTTCAAAATCCTCTCACTATGGTGTGGGAGGATTTTTTGTTACCTCATTGATCTCCATAATTACCTTGAAATATAAAAGTCACTGAGTAAAAGGAGGAAAATACTTGAAAAACAAAAAGAAACTTTTGTTACTGTTCTGCATTCTATCCGTTTCCACTTTCATGTTCGGATGTAATCAATACGTTCGAGTGGCAACAACTTCTACGTCATGGCAGCAGGAATTCGTCAATGATTTCTCATCTGCTGCGCTCACCATGGCGGAGCATCCATTCGTCACGATAAACGACAATCAACCGACTTTTTCTGAAAAAGAATTAACTGCGAAAGATTATGAGACATATTCACAGCTTGACAGACTTGGAAGATGCGGAGTGGCAGAGGCCTGTATTGGTCCGGCACTCATGCCAACCGAAGAACGAGACGAAATTGGAATGATAAAGCCGACCGGCTGGCATACCGTTAAATACGATATTGTGGACGGTAAATACTTATATAACCGCTGCCACTTGATCGGATATCAGCTTACTGGTGAAAATGCAAATGAAAAGAATCTGATAACTGGGACCAGATACATGAATGTAGAAGGGATGCTGCCGTTTGAAAACCAGGTCGCAGATTATATCCGGGATACAGGAAATCATGTCATGTACCGTGTAACTCCTGTATTTACCGGAAGCAATCTGTTAGCAGATGGTGTAATAATGGAAGCGATGTCAGTTGAGGATAACGGAAAAGGAGTCCGCTTCCATGTTTTTGTTTATAACAAGCAGCCCGGAATTTTTATTGATTATGAAACCGGTGGAAGCTATCCATTAGAATGCGAGTCTTCGATACAAACTGAGAACGATTCAATGGTCAATGATACGCTGTACGCACTCAATATCCGCTCACAAAAAATCCATACGCCGGATTGCGACAGTGTTTCAGACATAAGTCCACAGAATAAGAACGAATATCGCGGGATATTGGAAGACCTTCTGGCAGACGGATACACAACATGCAGAAACTGTAATCCTCAATAAGAAAGGAGCAAAAAAATGGTAAAAACAGATTTCAAAAAAGGACAAACGGTCTGGTTGTATCTCACGCCTCATGCTTATGAATATCACAAGGGTATGACTGCGGAAGAACGGATCAAAGCAGGAACCGTTGTTTCCGTAGGAAGAAAATATATCACGGTACATGCAAGCTATGGGGAAGAAAAATTCGAGATTAAGAATGATTTTATTCATGTGCGTGAAAGTGGTTGTGTGCAATACATTCTTCGCGCAACAAAAGAAGAAGCGCTGCTCTATAGTAAACGGGAAGAAATAATGGAATATATCTTACCTAAATTTGGATGGGGGATCGTCAATCGAATGTCCTTTGAGGATCTGAGAACTATTAAAAGCATTATGGAAAAATATCAATAGAAGGAGTAAAAAAATGAAACAGTACGAAGTATATCATCGCTTAATGCGTGACGCACAGGTGTATTCCGGGGATTCTTTAAGTGACAGCATCGATATTTATGATGAAGAACACGAAGACAATTGGGTGGATTTCTCAGGAGATCCACTCATTGATGTCGTGAATGCGGAAGATGAATATGAAGCAACCGCAAAGGTGGCGAACGAAACCGGATACCATGACGGCAATCTGTATGCAAAGGAACACATTGTCAGCGCTGCTGGTAAGGTAACGATATTCGGGAAAGAACACCCATTCCGAATGGAAGCAGGGAGATTCGACGAAGGTGATCTAACCGGAATTGCGGTAACCCTGCCGGATGGACGCGAAGCGAAAATCGCTGTGAATCGCAAAACGACGGAACTGAGTTTTACTGTTGCAGATCCGGAAAATCCAGATGCGAGCGAAAAGGTGATTAAACTGGAGGATGCAGAACAGGAAATCAAAGAAAAAGAACTCTATACAGTGACCGGTTTGGATGGCACCTGTACTGTCCATAAAACAAGGAAAAAAGCATACGAGGCCTTGCAGAAATGCTACGAAGATACCTTACGGATTTTCCAGGGAAGCCAGGATGAAAATGATATGCCAATCAAACACTGGATCACAAATGATGGCGCATTAATCGTGACAAAAGACTTACGCAGTTTTGCATGGTTGTTATCCAAGCAAGGATTGCAATAGGAAAAGAGGAAAAAGATGGCAACAAGGTTTGAACCAACAAAAAGCGGCGAATATCTGGTAGAATACCGGGTAGGAGGTTATCATTACTACAAAGAGAAAGTCCATTATGATCGGAAAACCGAACAGTGGATTGGTAGTAAACCACCGGCGTTCTATAAAAAATATATTACTTCATGGTATTATTAACCTTCTAAGGGCTTCGGATATTCCGAGGTCCTTTTTTTCTCCATTTTTAAAGGAAACTATCATTTTCCATAATTACCATGGAACATAAAAAAGTCATGGAGAAAAGGAGAAAGATTATGTTAGAAAATTTAAAAAACAGACTGCTTTCACGTTTTATGGAGCGCGCAATTTCTGTTTCAACCGTAACAAATGAACGAATCAAGCGATTTTCTTATCTGAAAGCAGTGGGAACCAAAGAGCTGGAACGAATCCTGGAAGAGGAATTTGGTTCGTTGCAGGAAGATGTAGATGCAAAGCCGCCGATGGAAGGTAAGAGTACTTTGGTAAAAACACCAATGGGAACACTGAAAGCTTATGCAGCAACCGACCCGGCGCATCCCGGAATTTATATTGATCTCATTCATCCAGAAACAGGGAAAGAAATTTCACTAGCTCTCGTAGAGTATTGCGGAGCGTCTGATCAGGATACCGATCTGCCTGAAAAAGAAGGAATCATTACCAGAGTCTGGGGTGACAGAAGAAAGGAAGATTATACTGACCGAATCCTTCATCGCATGAATGAGCAGGAGGAATAAAGAAGATGCGTTGTCGATTTTGTGGATACGAAGGATCAGAAGATGATTTCGAAGAAGACTATATCCACCATCTTGGATACTGGTGTCCGTATTGTGACGCATTTTCTTATATTTCGGATGAAAATGAAAAACGCCGACAATTTCTTTTGTGGCTGGAGGATATTAAAAATGGACAGCCGCTGACAGAAAAAAAGATACTCAAACAAAACGTATCCCCGCTGCGGTATCCAGGAGGAAAAACCAAGTTGGTACCATATGTAGCTTCCAGGATTCCAGAAGAAACAAAGCGTATTGTAGAACCATTTTGTGGCGGCGCCAGTGTGAGTCTGGCGTGTCTAATGGCTGGACTCGTAGAAGAAATTCATATCAACGATATGGAATCCGGCGTTGTCAACTTATTTCAGACAATACTATCAAATCCAGACTGGCTGATTCATCGATTGTATGAGCAAAAAGCGGATCGGGCTACCTATTTCGAATATCGGGATTCTCTCCTCCATGAAACAGTGATGTCTGAGCAGGAGAAGGGATTTCGGTATTTATATTGCAACCGGCTTGCCTTTTCCGGCATCCTATTTGCAAATCCGATCGGAGAGATTGGCAGCCGGTATAATCCAAAGACACTGGCGGAAAGAATTCGAAAAATTCATGCACTACGGGAACATATTATGGTGACACAGCAAGATGCAGCTTCTGTAATTGAAGAAGAATATTGGAGAGGTAACGATACACTGCTATTTATTGATCCGCCATATTTCAATAAAGGACCAGCGCTGTATCCCAAGGCATTTTCAGAGAAAGAACACGGAAATCTTGCGTTTCTGGTGGAAGAACTGTACAAAAACGCTCCTGGAGCAAACATGATCATTACATATGATCACGCAAAGTACATTCGGGAGTTATATACATTACCAAAAACAGAAATCATCAAACCGGTTTACTCCTGTGTAACAAAAAAATATTAAGAAAGGAAGAAAGATATGATCATCAATAACAGATCAGTTCGTGAATGTGATAGACGAAAACTGGAGCCTGGAGACAAAATTGTATGCCAGGGAATCGAAGCAACCATTGCTGAAATTCAATATCAGGAATATTGGGAAGATTCTGGATTTATCACAGAGTTCATCGATACAAACGGTATTTATCGGAATTGGAAACAGCAATTCGATGGCGGATATGTGATTGCTCACACCTAAAAAACACAAAGCAGAAAAAAGGAGAAAAAAGATGGATAATACAACAACAATCGTGATGAAAGAAAAAGATTTTACAATCAAACCGTTTGGTTCTATCATCATCGGTGATCCGGATTATCTGGAGAAAATCAATAATCAGCATAAAGACACAAGGGTATTAAAAACACTTGTGTATATGAACCGCACCGTGCAGAAAGCACATCATGATGCAAAAGTGCGATTAAAAGTTACTAGAACAACCTACAATCACGGCTCTTTTGACAGTATTGAAATCGCTATTGCGTCAGTACTTAATACAGATTCCAAAACAAGAGATGCGTTATTTAATACATTGCTAAATAATCGTGTCCATTCTGATCTGTTAAGCAAAAATATATCACTTGGGTGTGATACGGCCAGGTTTTATATCAATGTAGATGGTAACGATGAAGAAATAGGCACAGGAGCAGATGGATACTATGGAAATGTTATTGTTTACAAACAAAAAGTAGCATATTGCATCTCCATTGTTTTAGACACCGATCTTCATAGCGAAGGAAAGGTTGAACAGCTGATCCGGTACTTATTCCATGTGGAATCAGAAGGGGAATGGATATATCATACGAAAGAAAAGGAGTAAGTAATTCATGAGAAAAATATATCCAGAAAATATACGGAGGATTCATTATGATTGTAGAAAAATTAGAGAATGACGGCTGGTCAATTCAGAAAGAATCTGATGAGCAGCTGTCTTTGGAAGAACAGAATCTGGCGATTGCCATTTGCTGGCATATCCCAGATATGGAACTCCTGGGAGAACAGGGATGTGCTGGAAATTTCGACATGTACCAGTTCTTTTACAATGCCAACACCAACAAAAAATATATGATCCTGCTCGGTCGTGATGGTGAAATATTCGCCCATGGCAGTGCTGTGATCTTAGAAGCTATGGAAATGACAGAAGAAGATAGGGAACTACTTAATATATCCGAAACATAATCTCTCTTAAAAGCATCCGAAAGGGTGCTTTTTTGCTGAAAAATTATCCCACTCATTCCTATTCCATAATTACACTGTAACAAAATAAAAGGCATTATGAGGGAAAGACCTCGGAAAAGGAGTTTAGAATGAGAATTGAGCGAGTAAGAATGGGTCTGGAAGTACGCAATAAAGTCAATGGAAAGATGTACAAGATTACTGACATTGGAAACGAAGGTAATATCGCCCATGAGATGCTGGATGATGGTCAGCTCGGTGACGATACCGTAACCATTACAAAAGACAATGTACTGGCCTTTAAGGTAATCAGAGATCCGGAGCCATATCCGGTTGCAACCGGTTATACGGTAGTAGACGGTACGCTTTATAAGAGCGGTATCAAAGTATGCGAGCAGGGACAGCTCCGCATTGAAAAGATTGTAGCAGAACTGCCAGGCCAGCTGGTATGTGCTGTAAAATCCAGGGTAGCAGAAGATCGATATGATCTGGTACTGTACGAGCCGGCAAAGGATACCTTCAGTTATCTGAACTACAGGACGATCCCGATGCCGGAGTTGGTTGCTTACACCAAAGATCACACCACCGCCTTCCTTGCATTTTCCGTAATTGATATTGAGAAAATTACAAATGAAAACGGAGTGGAAGAGGAAGTGCACACCTTGAAAGACGCAGCAGTCATTGCTATTAATGGAAAACGTGTAGCATTTGAGCAGTCAAATGCACCGATTGTAATCAAGGACATTGCGCTGAAAGAAGTGGATGGGTACTGGACACTGTTTGTACCACATGCACCGATTAAAGAAAACGGAGAACGCATCACTCCAGGACAGTACCTGTGGCATGAGATGACACACACTGGTATCAAACGCGAAATGCTGCTGCCGGAAGATGTCCACGCAGATTGGAGCTGCTATTACGAAACATTCGTAATGAAGAGTGACGAGCTTTTATTTGTCGATGTAGATTCCGAAAGCATTACAATTAAACATCCGGCAATCAAGGAACTGGCTGACTATCCGGTTCTGATCGACATCACAAAAGAGCAGTGGACATATCGTTTAACCTTTGCAAATCCAGATACCTATCAGCTGAAGACGCTGGTAAGCCGTTCCACCAGAGACAGAGGTTATGTCGTTACTGTTGAATAATCTCTAATCAACCCCTCTATTTCGAGAAAGGCAGTCCGTATGGGCTGTCTTTTTTTGTGTGTATAAATAAAGCCATTTTTCTTATCCGCAAGATTAGTTTTTTGAGATATTGTTCGAAAATCAGTACACTGATGGTATGAAGGAGGAAAAATGGATGAAAGATGAAATGCTATTACTGCAACAAGAATGTGATATCTGTAATGAGGAATTGCTGATAATCAAGATGCGACAACACCGGAGAAAGAAGCAAAAAAACTCAAATATAATGTATGATATGTACCAAGAAGACGGACGACCTTAATTTTATTAAAACTTAAAAGAAACAACCGATAATACAGTTCCTCGGTTGTTTCTTTTGTTTTATGAATGCTATTTTATAGATAATTGAAAAAAACCACATCGGAATTGAATAATATTACCTCTTTTTTGTTTCAAACGAGTTAAAACACAACTGAGATTTCCACGTGTAATATTCAATTTTTCAACTTTCGTAATTTCATCATAGATTTCATTAAAATTATGTACTTTTCCATCGCTTAATACGCGATAAATAATATCTTCTGACCAATGTTTAGAACCTTGAACGCCATACATGATATGTCTCCTTTCTATTGAACCTTTATTTATCAATCATTGTACGTTTTTTTTAAAAAGACAGCAAAAAGAAAACCTTGCGGATAAGAAAAATTAACCATTAAAACAAAAAAAAGAGTCATAATCTCCGAACTGATTTTCGCAAATTGTTTTTCATAATTTCAATAAATAAAACTTAAAAGGAGTAAACATCATGAAAGAGCAAATCATACAGGAAAAAGTACCAATTGACAAAAAGGCACTGCTGACCATTACAGAGGCAGCAGAGCTTACTAATATCGGACAAAATAAAATCCGCGAACTTATCAATACCCCAACGTGCCCATTTGTATTAAGGGTTGGAACAAAAAATTTGATCAAAAGAGAACGTTTTCTTAGTTTTTTAGATAATCGAAATGTGATATAATATGGACACAGCACTTTTTACAAAACTGCACATTGACAATTAAATTCAAAACGTCGAAGTTTAATAGAAAGCTATGTCCGCGCTCAAATGATGAAAGGAGTAGACAACATTGGCAAAAGATATGTCAAGTAAAAAAAAGAAGGGTAGCGGATCTAAACGAAGGAAAGATGAATTTGGAAACATCTTGTATCCAGGAGAATATTATTATCCTCAAAAAAAATCATATGAATATAAATTTAAAAATATTTATAACCAAAAAGACAGTAGAACAGCCAAAACTCTCGACAAATTGCGTCAGATTGAGGAAAGTATTGAAGCAGAACGTTCACAAACGATTGTATCCGGAAATTCAGATATGACGGTAGAAGAATTGCTTGAAATATATCTGCGGAGCAAAAAAAAGATCGCTGCGACAACACTCACAGGATATTGGAACAATTATCGTTTATATATCCATGGAAGCTGGTTGGGGGCTATGGCAATCGGGAAAGTATTGAAACTCCATCTTGTAAATTTTTATAATGAATTGATTGAGACAAAATCTCTTTCTAAGAGAACGATTGAGTTAATAAATAATATTATTTCTCCAAGTTTTCGTTTAGCGATTGATTCAAGATGGTTAACATACAATCCCTGTTTACTTGTAATGAAAGATGTAATCGATACGCAAGGTCCGGACAAAAATACTCTTTCAAAAAAGCAACAAATAATTTTTCTTCAATATGTCAAACAGCATTGTAAAAGATTTGATTATAATCTGATTTACATTATGACATATTTTGGATTGCGTATTGGAGAAGTTCTAGGGATGAATTTAAAAGAATTGGATTTGGAACATAAGCGATTCAATTTGGAACACCAACTAATTTATAAAAAATTGTATAACGAAGCTCATACCCGTTTCCAAATTCGTCCTCCGAAAACAATGAATGGTATACGATATATGTATTTTTATGATAGCGAAGTCGTACGATGTATCCAGGACCAAATAGAATATGCTACTTATATTTCTCAAATATCAGGAAAATGCGTAATTGATGGAGAAACGGATTTTTTATTTGTGACAGCAAAGGGATTGCCAATCACTCCAGGAAGTGTAAATCGACTTTTAGATACTATTATAAAAAAATACAATTCACAGATTTTACAAGAGGCAATTGAAAAAAATGAAGAAGCTACTAATTTACTTCCTCATTTATCCTCTCATAGTTTGCGGCGTACTGGGTTAACACGAATGGCGGAAAGTAAAATGTCACCTAAAATATTGCAATTCATCGCTGGTCATAGTGACATCTCCATTACACTACAATATTATGTGACTTCAAACGATGACGTTCTCTATGAAGAGATGGGAAAATATGCGGAGCAATGGAATAAAAGGCAAATAAATCCTTAATCTAGTATAGTCTTAATAAAATCGTAAGATTTAAAAAAGGAAAGTAATATAAAGAAATAATTTTACTTATATGAAACAAAACGAAAAACCTTGTTTTTTCCGAAACTTTTTCCGAAAAATATGATATTTTACATGAGAATATAATAAAATACATCAAACCCAAAACTCAACATTCCTTGTAAAACCAAGACATAACAAGATATAATGAGTTGTATTAAATTTGTATCACTTACAACAAGAGAGAAATCGTAAGCGTTGAAGATTAAGAACAAGCATTTTTGTAAAAAGTGAAAAAGCTAGGAAAAACAAGGGTTTTCGGCTATATTGACCGAGAACCCTTGTTTACATAATACCCATTTCCGAAAGGATTTTTCGGAGCTTTCCGAAAACTTTCCGAAAAAATGGACGAAAAAATTAATGTTCAAAGAAAACAATTTTATCAGGTGTAAAAATGCACAAAAAAATAGTTGAAAAGTGTGCGTTTTTACATCTGGACAATAAAAAACAAGAATGTTATACTACGCATAGTGAATAGACGGTAGTTTGTGACCGGTAATGCGGGCAAGGTCTACAAGAAAATGACTCCATGGTGGATGGCGGAGTTTTATTTTGTGGAACTTGTTTTTTTATTTCTGTCAACAACGAGCTGCGTTGACATGTCTGTATGGCTGTTGCTGCTAGGGTCAAATAGCTCGCCGCTTGGGGAGCTGTAAAATAGAATGCCCGCTGTTTGGGATGGGAGATTTGACTTACAAAACACATGGGGGAAGGTCCGGTATGGTAATTGAAAAGGTGCTGAATAATAACATGGTTATATCCCGCAACCCGGAGGGGAAGGAAATTATTCTCCAGGGAAAGGGAATCGGATTTAACAAAAGAAAAAGGGATTCCATAGTAAGCACCCAGGTAGAGCGCATTTTTACACCCAATGACAAGAATGAAATTAAGAGGTTTCAGGACTTTTTTGCAAAGCTGCCGGATGAATATTGGGAGATCGCGGAGCAGATGACCCATTACGCCAGAGAAGTCTGTGAGCTTAAGGTTTCGGAACGTGTGCTGATTCCTGTCTGTGATCATTTGGCAGGAGCAGTGGAACGCTATCAATCAGGAGCAGTCTTAAAAAATCCCATGCTTTGGGAGGTAAAGCATTTATATCCCAAGGAATATCAGGTGGGCTGCCGGGGGCTTGAGCTGGTGAAAAAGAGGTTTCATATCCAGATGGAGCCGGATGAGGCGGCGTTCTTAGCCTTTCATTATGTATGCTCCCAGCTTGGAGACAGCCAGGTAGAGAATCTGGAAGCCATCACAAGGCTCATTAAGGAGATCACACAGATTGTGGAGGCCTGCTACCAGATCCGGATGGATGAGGAAAGCTGGGATTACCAGAGGTTTATCACTCATTTAAAATTCTTTGCCAAGAGGATGTTTGAGGGAAAGCAATGCGCCGGCTCAGAGGATGAATGGTTTCATCTGATCAAGGAAAAGTATCCCCAATCCTACAAATGTATTGTAAAGATAGCAGATTTTATTCACGATGTGTATCATTATGAATTGAACAGGGAAGAGATGCTTTACCTGATGATTCATATTGAAAAAATAACCAGACAATAATTCTAAAATAGAATACAGGCGTGTTACCTGACTGGCTTTCCGGGAGGGGCATGACCCTGACAATTCTCTGCTGTCCGCCAGAGGCTGTAATTTTCAGCCCGGCGGAAGAAGGCAGGCTTTGTCAGGGTTTTTTTGCAGCTGAAAGCTATGGCTATCAAAAAATAAAGAGGAGGTAGAAAAAATGGCATTCGATTATGCGAAAACAGCCGGACAAATCTTAGAAATGGTCGGCGGAAAGGCAAATGTGGAGGGTCTGACCCACTGCATCACAAGGCTGCGCTTTATGTTAAAGGACATGGGGCTTCCAAAGGATTCAGAGGTGGAGAAAATTCCCGGAGTTTTACGGGTCATCAAACAGGGAGGTCAGTACCAGGTGGTTATTGGCAATGAGGTCACTCATGTGTTTGCCGAGCTTCAAAAGCTGGGTGATTTCTCAGACGGAGGGAGGGCGGAAAACGGCGGTCCAAAGGAAAACCTGTTTTCCAGGCTCTGCGCTTTTGTGGCGGGCTGCATGACGCCCCTTCTTCCGGCCATGCTGGGATGCGGTATGATTAAGGTGATTCTGACCTTGCTCACCGCCTTCAATCTGGTGGACACCACGGGCAGCACCTATATCATCCTGAACACAGTGGGAGACGCTTTCTTTTATTTTATGCCGATCATGCTGGCATACACAACGGCTAAGAGGCTGAACAGCAACCCCTTTTTAGCAATGGTGATGGCCGCCGTACTGCTTCATCCCGATCTTGGGGCCTTGCTTTTACAGGGAAACACCTCTTATTTCGGGCTTCCCGTAACCTCGGCTTCGTATAGTTCTTCTGTCCTTCCGGTGCTTTTGATGGTCCCGTTTATGAGGTGGATTGAAAGGTTTGCGGATAAGATCTGCCCAGATATGGTGAAGGTGTTTTTAAAGCCTTTAATTGTCATATTTGTTTCTGTTCCCGTGGTTCTGGTAGTGATTGGCCCTATTGGAGCCATAGTGGGAAATTATCTGGCGGATGGAGTTAATTTCCTTTATAATAAGATTGACTGGCTAATCATTGCCGTGCTTTCCGCAATCATGCCTTTTATTGTTATGACCGGAATGCACTATGCTCTGATCCCCATCTGTACCATCAGTCTGGCCAGCTTTGGTTACGACGCGGTATTAATTACCACCATGTTCTGCTCCAATTTAGCTCAGGGCGGAGCCTCCATGGCTGTAGCCGTCAAGACCAAAGATAATATTGTAAAATCCACAGCATCAGCCGCTGGGATTTCTGCCATTGTGGCGGGCGTCACTGAGCCTGCCATGTATGGAATTACTTTAAAATACAAAACACCCATGATTGCGGCAGTCTGCGGTGCGGGAGCCTCCGGGCTTTATTCCGGAATCACCCATCTGGTGGGGTATACCATGGGAGGTTCCCCCTCCGCTCTGACGCTCATTCAGATGATCGGCGGAGAGGGATTGGCAAATCTTCTTAACGGCGTTATCGCCCTGGCTATATCCCTGGGCGTTTCTTTCCTGGTCAGCCTTGCGCTTTATAAACCCGACCCGGCAGAAGCGGGAGAGAAGGAAGCCGCCAGCGCAGAGGAGACAAAGACCCCGCCGCAGGAAATAAAGCCTTTGGTGGAGCGCATTGAAATCAAAAGCCCTTTAAACGGCGCTGTAATTTCTTTGAAGGAGGTATCGGACCCGGTATTTTCCGGCGGCGTTTTAGGAGAGGGAGCAGCCGTTATTCCTTCTGACGGAAAGGTATATGCTCCTGCAGATGGAATGATCAGCGCGGTTATGGATTCCAAACATGCGGTGGGAATCACTGCAGATAACCAGGCCGAGATTTTAATTCATGTGGGCCTGGACACGGTAAATTTAAAAGGAGAAGGCTTTAATCTTCATTGTAAAATGGGCGACAGGGTGAAGGCGGGAGATCTGCTTCTGGAATTTGACCTAAGCTTATTAAAGGAAAAGGGCTATGATGTGATCACTCCTGTGCTGATTTCCAACCCCGCTGATTTTATCAGCATCAAGGCGGCGGAAACAAAAGAAATTGCAGCAGGAGAGGTATTGCTTACCATTGTATAAAAGAAAAGAAGGTGTGGTTATGAAGAAAAAATGGCTATTGCTCTTGATAGCGGGAGCTGTGCTGGCATCCGGCTGTAAGGGGGAAAACATGGGAAGAGGACAAGCGGTTATGACGCAGGAGACTGCGGCCGGGGAGAATCCGGTTCCGGAAGCGCCGGCTGCTGCGCCGGAGACATCAGTCCAGCCACAGGAGGCTGCAGAGGAAAAGAGAAAGGATACTGCTTTTGGTCCGGTTGAAGGGATTGAAAAGGGGAAGGCGCTGGTATGGTACGGCATTCCTTATGGAAAGGAACCTTCTGGCAGTCTCCGCTGGAAGGCACCATTGGATCCGGATGTCTGGACGGAAAGGCTTTCCGCCACGGATTTTAAGGAGCCTGCCCTTCAGCTTGAAAATGAAGCGGTTATCGGAACGGAGGATTGCTTAAACTTAGATGTTTACAGCAGGAAAGGGGCCAAAAAGCTTCCTGTTATGGTTTTTATCCATGGAGGCAACAATCAAACCGGAAATACCAGGGAATTAATAGGAACTGAAATGGCAGTGAAAAATGATATGGTTTTTGTATCAGTGAATTACCGTTTGGGACTTCTGGGCTTTAACTGTCTGCCCGCCCTTATGGAAGAGGAACATGCCACCGGCAACTTTGCCATGCTGGATATAGCAAAGGCTCTTGACTGGGTAAGGGAAAATATTGAGCAGTTTGGCGGCGATCCGGAAAACATAACGGTTTCGGGGTTCAGCGCGGGAGGGCGCGATGTGATGGCCATGCTCATAAGCCCTCTGTTTAAAGGAAAATTCCAAAAAGCCGTGGTTTTCAGCGGCGGTATGACCGTGTCCGACCAGGAATTGAGCGCAAAAAAAATTGCAGCTGCCATTGCGCCTTTGGCCGTAGAGGATGGGAAAGCAGGGGATGAAACAGAGGCAGAGGAATGGCTTTTAGGAACAGGGAAGGAGGTGCGGGATTATTTATACAGCATTTCTTCAGAACGCTTAAGCGCCCTTATGGGAAACGCGGGAATACGGATGAGCGTGTTCCCCCACCTTTACGCCGATGGTGTTGTGATTCCAAAGGAAGGCTTTGAAACAGATGCGTATATAGATGTGCCTGTTCTGATGCTCACCGGAACTACAGAATTCAGCATGTTTGCCTATGGAGATAGTTATTATTCCGGAAGCGGCATGGAAGGTCTTTCAGAGGAGGAGCTCCTTGCCGCAAAAAATTTTGCCATAAAATATGGAAGCAGAATGTATGGATATTTTAACACAGAGGCTTCTGCTGAGAAGATGAGCTCTTCCTATGAATCCCCCATTTATTTATGCAGCGTTAATTATGGAGATTCCAGCTCCGCCTATCCAATACCTGTTTACGGGTCTTTCCATGGTGTTTTTATACCCATGCTTTCCACAGAGAACAATTATGCCCCCATGCTGCCTGATACCTTTAACCAGCCTGGATATGTGGACATGGGGAATCTGTTTTTGCAGTACCTTAAAAACTTCCTTTACACAGGAGATCCAAACGGCCAGGGCCTTGAAGCCTGGAGCCCATGGGACGAAAAAACGCATCTTACCATGGTGCTTGACGCCGCAGAGGGCAAAGCCCTGGCAGAATGTAAGTCTGTAAAAACGTCTTACGGTGTAATTATGGATGAAATGGACCAGGATGAAACCATATCCAAAGAAATAAAAGAAAAGGTAATCGCAAATGTGATGAACGGCAGATGGTTCAGCGGCCACCTGGATCAGCGCTATGAAAATAAAAGCCTTTGGGTGGATTAAAATATAGAAAGGAGATTGAAACAATGTCAGTATTAAAAGAAAACTTTTTATGGGGCGGCGCAGTGGCCGCCAACCAGTGCGAGGGAGCCTGGAATGTGGACGGAAAGGGGGTGTCCTGCGCTGATTTGTGCACAGGAGGTTCCCGCACAACCTCCAAGAGGATTACGAGAGCTGTGGAGGAGGGGACCTTTTATCCCAGCCATGAGGCCATTGATTTCTACCATCATTATAAAGAGGACATCGCCCTCTTTGCAGAAATGGGTTTTAAGTGCTTCCGGTTTTCTATTGCCTGGACCAGGATTTTCCCCACTGGAATGGAAGAGGAGCCAAATGAAGCCGGATTAAAATTCTATGATGATGTCATAGAGGAATGCTTAAAGCATGCTATTGAACCTTTGGTTACCATTTCCCATTATGAAATGCCCTTTGCCATGACGGAAAAATACAATGGCTGGGCTTCCAGAGAATGTGTGGAGCTTTTTGTGAAATACGCAAAGGTCTTATTTAAGCGGTATAAAGGAAAGGTGAAATACTGGCTGACCTTCAATGAAATCAACGCAGGCACCATGCCCATGGGAGGCTATTTGTCCCTGGGAATTTTAAATGAAGGTACCACGGATTTTATGAACCAGAAGGATATTCCGGCCCTGCGTTTTCAAGGGATTCACCATCAGTTTGTGGCAAGCGCCCTGGCTGTCATGGCAGGACATGAGATTGACCCTGACTGCCAAATCGGCTGTATGATCTGCCATATCACCACCTATCCCCTCACCTGCAATCCCAATGATATATTGAAGGCTCAGCAGAAAGACCAGATCATGAACCAGTTCTGCGGGGATGTACAGGTTAGGGGAGAATATCCTCACTTTATGAAACGGTATTTTGAGGAAAATCAAATCACTGTTAACATGGAGCCAGGGGACGCAGAAATTTTAAAGCAGGGCTGCGTGGACTTCTATACCTTCAGCTACTACATGTCAAACTGCGAGAGCGCTGACAAAGACAAGATCCGGACAGGCGGCAATTTAACCGGAGGGGCCCAAAATCCATATCTGGAATCCAGCGACTGGGGCTGGCAGATTGACCCTAAGGGCTTACGGTACACCTTAAATGAGCTTTATGGCCGCTACCGCATCCCCTTAATGGTGGTGGAAAACGGTCTGGGCGCTTATGACAAGATTGAAGAGGACGGAAAAATCCATGATGAGTACCGCATTGATTATTTGAAAAAGCATATTGAGCAGATGAAGGAAGCGGTCAGGGATGGCGTGGACTTGATGGGTTATACTCCATGGGGCTGCATTGACTTAGTCAGCGCTTCCACAGGAGAGATGGCAAAGCGGTACGGCTTCATCTATGTGGAAAAATACGACGACGGAACAGGGGATTTATCCAGGAGAAAAAAGGATTCCTTTGACTGGTATAAGAAGGTGATTGAAAGCAATGGGGAAGAATTGTAATGGCTGGCCATGCTTAATGGATTAGTACGTAATAACCGGCTCCTGATTCTTGTACCGTTCAATGGCCCGGTCCAGTTTATCCAGCATCTTCTCCCTTTCGCCGGGCAGGGTTCCCCGGACCCGGAACTCAATGCGGTCGTGGAATCCGTCGTATACCAGGGGCTCTGGGGTGGTCAGAAGTTCCAGAAGCAGCCGTTCCTCCTGCAGGTTTTCCAGCTCCGTGGCAGGAACAAAGGTTTTGGCCTGGGCCTCGCGGTACAGAGGGGCGCTGTGAGACAGGAACAATGAGAAGTTTATGACACGCCGGGGCCTGGTGCGGTTGAAGAATTCTGCGGTGGCATATGCATTTTCCCTTCCCCTTCCGTGCCCTGCAATTCCGGTCATGATATGGGCGTCATAAATAAATCCCGCATTTTGAATCCGGTCAATCTGGCGGTATGCCTGGTCCAGGTTATGGTCCTTTTCCATACGGACAAGGACATCGTCCAGGCCGCTTTCAATGCCCAAATACAGATGGCGTATACCGGCAGCCCGGAGGGCCTGCAGCTCCTCTTGGGATTTGGCCCGGATATTGGTGACAGTGGCATCCATGTTGATGGCGCAGCAATCCGGAAAATACCGGTGGATCAGGTCTGTTATCTTAAGAAGACGGCCTGTGTCCAGTCCAAAGGCATTGCCGTCACCGAGAAAGACGTGCTTTGGATTCCCTCCCAGATTACGGACCCGTTCCAGCTCCGCCTCTATCTGCTCCATGGGAAGCTCCCTGTATTTCAGGTGTCGGAACAGAGTGCAGAATTTACACCGGTTGTAGGAACAGCCAACGGCAACCGGAAGCATATAGGATGAGCGTTCCATGGGACCGCGGCAGATTTGTCCTTCATAATTCATAGAAATCCCTCCTGAATATCATAAAAGTATCACTGGCTTTATCTGCTTTTATTTTACCACGCCGGAGGCCGGTTGACAATCCAAACGTTGCAGAAGTATGCATATTCCTGACGTATGTACGCCTGGAACGGACACAAACAGGGGCCTTCAATTCCCCAAAAACCAGTGAAAAAAACATATTGATTTATAGAATGATATCTAGTATATTATAAGTTGTATGCAGGACCGAAAGGAGAGTCATTATGATTAAAGTAGCGGTAGACGCTATGGGCGGAGATTATGCGCCGGGCGAGATGGTAGCCGGAGCAGTGGAGGCTGTGAACGCAAAACCTGGCATCCAGGTATTTCTTGTGGGGCAGGAGCAGGCAGTTGTTTCAGAACTGTCAAAGCACACCTATAACAAGGACCAGATTCAGGTGGTGAACGCCACAGAAGTAATTGCCACTGAGGAGCCGCCGGTAAACGCTATCCGTAAGAAGAAGGACTCTTCCATTGTGGTGGGCTTAAACCTTGTAAAACAGGGAGAAGCCGATGCCTTTGTATCTGCCGGAAGTTCCGGGGCAATCCTGGTAGGCGGACAGGTGATAGTGGGACGCAATAAGGGTGTGGAGCGTCCGCCGCTGGCACCGCTTATTCCTACGGAGAAAGGCGTATCACTTTTGATTGACTGTGGAGCCAATGTGGATGCCAGAGCGTCTCACCTGGCGCAGTTTGCCCAGATGGGTTCCATCTATATGGAGCATGTGATGGGAATTAAGAACCCGCGGGTAGCCATTGTCAATATCGGTGCGGAGGAAGAAAAAGGCAATGCGCTGGTGAAGGAGACATTTCCCCTGTTAAAGGAATGTAAGGGGATTAACTTCATCGGAAGCA
>ENA-ORSX01000762-ORSX01000762.1-human-gut-metagenome-genome-assembly--contig:-NODE-762-length-29236-cov-5.122991_pt1 | contig 29236 bp, 23 predicted proteins | sample MGYA00241904_ERZ509172 | MGnify/ENA primary metagenome ERZ509172 (study PRJEB26280, sample SAMEA2338795) | human gut metagenome | biome: human gut; feature: human-associated habitat; material: faeces...
CGTGTGATCGGCTGAGGCGTACGGATACCTGCAACGACGTCCTCGCCTTGCGCATTGATAAGATATTCCCCATAAATCCCTTTTGCACCTGTAGAGGGGTTTCTGGTAAACGCAACGCCTGTGCCCGATGTATCACCCATATTTCCGAATACCATTGACTGAACGTTAACCGCTGTTCCCCAGTCTCCCGGAATATCATTCATGCGACGGTAAACGATAGCTCTTTCATTATCCCATGAACGAAATACGGCCTTTACTGCCTCCATCAGCTGAACCTTCGGCTCCTGCGGGAAATCTTCCCCCATCCTATCGCGATATATTTTCTTAAAGCGGACTATCACTTCCTTTAAGTCATCCGCTGTCAGCTCCGTATCAAAATGAACTCCTTTTCCTTCCTTTATCTCATCCAGCACTCGCTCAAAAAATGCTTTGGGTATCTCCATTACCACATCCGAAAACATCTGGATAAAGCGTCGATAAGAATCATATGCAAATCTGGGATTGCCTGTGCGCTTTGCAAAGCCTTCCACCGAAATGTCCGTCAGACCAAGATTCAGGATCGTGTCCATCATTCCCGGCATCGAAGCTCTTGCTCCGCTGCGGACTGAAACAAGCAAAGGATTCTCTACATCTCCGAACTTCTTTCCCTGCTGCTCTTCCAAAATCGCCAGTGCGTCAAAAATCTGTTTCCGAATTTCTTCGGAAATCGTCTTCCCATTATTATAATAATCAGTGCAAGCTTCTGTCGTCACGGTGAAGCCGGGCGGGATTGGAAGTCCAAGATTTGTCATCTCTGCCAGATTAGCTCCCTTGCCTCCCAGAAGGTTGCGCATGTCCGCGTTTCCCTCTTTAAATAAGTAAACCCATTTTGCCATGATAGGTTTCCCCCTTTGAATTTATTTCGTACTTCCCCGTTGTCCTGCGCTCCTGTCTTGTACCTTAATATTATAGCACAATTAATTGCACAATTCTTCCTAAAATTTGCTCGATTCATTTGTGCGTTTTCACTATAAATTATCCATTTGAACCTTAAGAGTCCCCTCTCAATGCGAATCCGATTGCAGGCTCCGTTTCTTAACATTTCTTCAAAATGCTGTATCTCCCCGCTCTGCATATATCTGCGCCAGCGTGAAATCGAAACAGGGCAGAATGTCTCCACTCTGCCCTGTTTTCAAACTTTAAAATTCAAATTTATCTGCAAAATAAGCATCCAGATCTGCGATTGCCACACGCTCCTGCTCCATCGAATCACGGAAGCGCACTGTTACGCAGCCATCTGTCTCGGAATCAAAATCATATGTAACGCAGAACGGCGTTCCAATCTCATCCTGACGGCGATAACGCTTACCGATATTTCCTCTGTCGTCAAACTCACAGTTATACTTTTTGCAAAGCTGCGCGTAAATCTTTTCCGCACCCTCATTGAGCTTCTTAGACAGCGGAAGCACTCCTATCTTCACCGGAGCCAGCGCGGGATGGAAACGCAGCACAGTACGCATATCTCCGCCTTCCAGCTCTTCCTCATCATAAGCCGCACACAGGAAGGCAAGAACAACACGGTCCGCCCCCAGAGAAGGCTCTACAACATAAGGAACATACTTCGTATTCTTCGTATCATCAAAATAAGTCAGGTCCTGACCGGATACTTCAGCATGACGGGACAGGTCGTAATCGGTACGGTCCGCAATGCCCCACAGCTCGCCCCAGCCAAACGGGAATAAAAACTCGATGTCGGTCGTCGCCTTGGAATAGAAAGAAAGCTCTTCTTTCTCATGGTCTCTCACGCGCATCTCTTCCGGCTTGATGCCAAGCGTCTGCAGCCAGTCGATGCAGAACTGCTTCCAGTATGCAAACCACTCCAGATCTGTGTCAGGCTCACAGAAAAACTCCAGCTCCATCTGCTCAAATTCTCTTGTCCGGAATGTGAAGTTACCGGGTGTTATCTCATTTCTGAACGACTTGCCTATCTGACCGATACCGAACGGAATCTTCTTTCTGGAAGTACGCTGTACGTTTTTGAAATTCACAAAGATACCCTGTGCGGTCTCAGGACGCAGATAAACAGTGTTTTTTGCATCCTCGGTCACGCCCTGGAACGTCTTGAACATCAGGTTAAACTGACGGATATCGGTAAAATTATGCTTGCCGCAGGTCGGACAGGGAACCTGATGATCCTTGATAAAATTCATCATCTCTTCCTGACTCCATGCATCCACGGAACCACCCAGATCAATGTTGTTCTCCGCTGCAAAATCCTCAATTATCTTATCCGCGCGGAAACGCTCGTGACATTCCTTACAATCCATCAACGGGTCAGAAAACCCTCCCAGATGGCCGGAAGCGACCCATGTCTGAGGATTCATCAGAATAGCGCAATCCACGCCCACATTATAGGGATTCTCCTGGATGAATTTGCGCCACCATGCGCGTTTTACGTTGTTCTTTAACTCAACGCCTAAATTGCCGTAATCCCATGTGTTCGCCAGACCTCCATAAATTTCGGAGCCGGGATATACGAATCCCCTCGCCTTTGCAAGCGATACGATTTTCTCCATTGACTTTTCCATTTTTTATCTCCTTTGATTTAAAATATGCACCTGCAGACTGTTCAATCAAACAGAATGTAGGTAAGCGAATTCTCATCTGTCACAGAAGCGGTATCTGCATCATCGCCCAATACCGCATCTTCTGAAAGATAGCGTATCTTTCCCCATACCTTGACATCCACTGCCTCACGCACGATTGCAATCTTCTTCTCGCCCATGCCAAGCAGCTCGTCCTTTTCTATCGCCGTCTCCCCTTCCCTGACCGGAAAGAGCGTCACGTTCAGGTCGTATCCCGCCTTGAACGCATCCTTTACCGTACCGGCAAATAAGGCCTGCCTGTTAAAATCCGAATAAGACTGCGCACTGTCATATGTCATCACAACTGTCGCAGTACCGTCGGCAGCTTCCGCGCTTTCCATTTTCACAGCCTCTTTGCCTGCTGCGTCATTGTAAGTATCGCACGCCTGCACGATCGTGTTTTTCAGTTCTTCGATATCATAATAGCTTTCCGCAAAATCCTCCACGATCGTATGCACGACACTGCCGTTTTTTTTCAGCTCGATCGCAGTCCGGCTTACCGTGCCTACTTCGCCTCCGCAGCCTGCCAGAAACACTGCAAAGCACAGTACCGTGAGGATACGCATCATAAATTTAGGCATGTATCCTATTCCCCTTTATCGGTTATTACTCCGCTTATTATATATAATCCGTCCCGCTTTTTCAACTATTATTATAAAGTTTGCAGTATCTCCAGTGTTTTGAACTGTCCTGGGAGGCATTGCGTCCGGTATTTTTTCGCAATGTGCGTCAATTCTTCCAGCGCCTCAGGGACGAGCGTAAATGTATAGAGCTTCTCCACCGGCGTGCGTACGATAAAATCCACCGCATAAACAGCTGCCGGAAGCCATTCCTTCCCCGGCAGTCCCGGGAATTCGCCGCACAGTACGACAAGCTTTATCTCAAAAATTGCTCGCACCAGCTTGCGGGGTAATCCTTTTGCCGTCAGCGCCCGCAGCGACTGATACAGAAGCTTCAAAATCTCCTTCTCGTCGTTATTCTCCCTTGTACAATAATCACACAGCTCCAGAAAATATATCCCGTAATAGGCCCCTTCAAAATCCTGTCTCAGTTCCTCAAAATAACTGTCCGCCGCTATTTCACATATGCTGTAGGAGCTTCTTCCCTCATACAGCTCGAACGTTCCAAATGTAAAGGGATTGGTCGGAGCCAGAAACGCGCTGGTCGGTTTTCTGGCTCCCCGTGCAAATGCGGATATCTTTCCGCGTTCCCTTGTCAGAAGCACCACTCTTCTGTCATATTCCCCGATGGGTTCCGCCTTCAGAACGATTCCCAGCACCCGAAGCCGTTCCATTTCTCCTCCCGTCCTTCTGCCTCTTTTCCCGCCATGAGGCTGAAAAAGAAGCGCTCTCATGCTGCCGCACGTTACCTGCCACAGCCGTCTCTTCTTTTGCGTCCGCCCGGTAATGCAGATAATCCTCTATCTTACCGGTCTTTAAAAAACGGTCCCAGTGATCTGTCTGTTTCATACCAAAGCCTCCCAACACTTACAGACGCTCCCGCTTTTACAGAAGCGCCTGTTCTTAGGGTTGGCTTTCGGAGGCCGTCTTATTCGGTCAAAACTCAGTTTCCCATTTTAGTGTCGGCAGGATTATATCCAAAGTTTTTCAGAAGGAAATCGCTGTCCCGCCAGTCTTTTTTTACCTTTACCCAGAGCTGCAGATTTACTTTGCTCTCCAGCATATCTTCAATATCCCGGCGTGCCTGAGAGCCTATCTTTTTTAACATGCTCCCCTGCTTTCCGATGATGATACCTTTATGGGAATCTCTTTCGCAGATGATAGTCGCATCAATATTTACGATATGGTCTTTAAATTCCATCCGCTCGATTGCAACCGCAACGCCGTGCGGGATCTCCTCCTCAAGGCATCTTAATGCCTTTTCCCGTATCATTTCCGCCACTATCTGACGCTGCGGCTGGTCCGTTACCGTATCCTCGTCATAAAAAGGATCTCCGTACGGCAGATATTTGTAGATAAAATCAAGCAGTGTATCCGTATTATTGCTGCGAAGCGCCGACACCGGAACTATCTGGGCAAAATCCATCTCCCTGCGGTATGTCTCCATTGCGTCCGCAACTGCCTGCTTCGGCACAGTATCTATTTTGTTGACTACAAGTATCACCGGAAGCTTACAGCGCTTCAATAACTCCAGGATATGCCGTTCGCCCGCCCCGATATAAGTTGTGGGCTCTACCAGCCACAATATCACATCCACATCCCGGAATGTATTCTCTGCCACCTTTACCATATAATCGCCCAGCTTGCTCTTTGCCTTATGGATGCCGGGAGTATCCAGAAATACAACCTGTCCCCTGCCGTCTGTATAGACCGTTTGTATCCGGTTTCTTGTCGTCTGCGGCTTATTGGATGTGATTGCGATCTTCTGCCCGATCAGATGGTTCATCAGCGTGGATTTTCCCACATTCGGACGTCCCACAAGAGCGGCAAATCCCGCCTTTTTCTGTTTATTCTGCGTCATGTATCTTTCTCTTTTCCTTCCTGCTCTTTTTCTTTTGAAATATCGGTGCTTCCCCTGTATCTTTCATTCAGGCTCTGCGCCCCGGCAGCTTTCGCTGCTGCCTGTCCTGATGCGTTTTGACTCTGCGCCCGCATGGACTCCCGCCTTTTTTTCTGCTTTTTTTCCGACCTGACGAGCATCCATCTGACCAGCAGGATTACCGCCGCTGTCACGAGTGCAACGGGCACTATGATCGGCAGCGCTATCACAAATTCAATTCCGAAATTTTTAAAAAATCTGCCGACACGATGCACGTTTTCTGAAAATCCGCTCGAGATGCGTTCCCAGGTTCCCTTCTCTTCATATGGCTCATAATAAGCTGTTTCCGAAACAGAAATCCACACCGTGCTGTAATCTATCTGGTTATCATAAGTGCGGAGCTGACTTTCCATACTTTCTATCTGATAACGGACATCTGTAAGCTGCTGGTTGATGGCGATGATATCCTCTATCGTTTCCGCTTTCTCCAGCATCAAAAGCAGACTTTTCTGTTCTGCCAGCAGCGCTTTTTTGTGGCTCTCCAGATCCACATACTCCAATGTCACATCCCGCACGCTCTCGCTCTTCGACATCACATTCGCCTGCGCAGAAATACCGTCTATAAATTCATCCAATCGCCTCGAGGGAATTCTCGCCGTGATATCCGCACTTCGCGAACGATAGTCCGAAGTATAGCTGCCGTTATAAACGTTACTTCCTTCTATGTATCCTCCATATGTCTTTGTCCGCTCCGTGACTGTTTTCAGGAAATCGTCAAACTCTGCCGTTTCCACGCTCATATCAACATCCCGTATCAGTTTTCTTTCCTGATATTCTGCCGTTTTATCAGCCGCCGCAGAGGCGCCTGTCCCGGAAACGCCGTCAGACACAACGGCGCCAACCTCATAAAATCCGCCTCCGGAATCCGCCGCAGCCTCTTCCATTGCCACCGCATTCTCATACTTTTCCGCTGAACCGGAAGAAGAACCGCAACCCGCCAAAAGCAGCACAGCTGCTGTCAGATACACCAGCACCCGTTTTTTCTTTTTCATATGAAAACCTCCCTCGTCCTTTACAGGCATAGCTGCCCTTTAAAAAGCAGCGCCGTTATGCCCCGTCAGGGACGGCAGGCATGCTCATCCCTGATAGAGCTGTTCCAGTGTGAAAAATTTCTCCTTTTCTTCTTCTATCTTTTTCTCATTGCCGACTACGCACAGACAATCATCCTCCAGAAATGCCCGGATATATGCCGCCAGTGCGCGGATGTCCTGTGCTGTCGCATCCAGCACCTCATCCCTCTCTCTCTGAAGCTGTTCCTCTGTCTGATTCGTCAGATAAATGCTCAGGGAACGGAGCCCCTTTGCAGCAGGATTCATCGGCGTATCCATCTCACTTATCGTACCTATCACCGCCTGCGTCATGGCGCGCTCATCATCTGCAAACTGCTCCACCCATCCGGGAGCCGCCTCAAATGCTTCTATCGTCTTTGCCAGATTCGGGTCACGGTAAGATACGAACCATGCGTCGCCGTTTTTGCCGAAGCTGCACATACACCCGTAAGCACCGCCTTTGACACGCACCTGATTCCAGAGATAATCATTGCCCAGTATCCCCTTCAATATCCGAAGCGCCCCTGTATAAGGCAGTCCGTGCTTTAAAAAGTTCCCGGCACGGCATACATACTGCACCTGAGAGGAAGACAAAAATCCTTCATTCCTGCGGACGGTCTCAACACGATACGGCTGCCCCGCCGCATTTTTTACAGGAAGCTTCTCTTTCAGACCGCCTGCCAGCTCCCTGAACTGTTCATACACCGCCTCATCCTGTGAAATGAAATCCAGCATCAGATTTTCACGACAGAAAATCTGTTTTGCAAGTTCAGACAGCTTCTCTACCGTCTTTTTGCCTTCCTGTTCCCAGTCACCGCAGATTTTTTCAAGCAGCCGGTAAAAATCCATGCCGCTCAGCACTTCCTGTATTGCCGCATTCTCCGAGAAATAAGATACCGCCCTGCCTCCGGCGACTACATGTCCTGCTGACATCATAGAAGACTGCAGACGGGATTTTAACTCTGCGAGAATTTCATAAAGACGTTTTGTGTCCGAATAATCAGAACGAATCAGCATTTCCTCTATCAGTGCCATCGCATCCTGCAGATTTTTGTCAAAGGCTTTTCCCTTGACTTCAAAGGTAATGCGCCTCTGTGTTAAATCCTTCGCATTCGGATATAGATTTGTCACAGGTACAATGCCCCCCGTCAAAAGGTCTGTCTGGGTAAACAACTCCTGATAGCTGTAGTTTTCCGTATCCACCAGGCCAAAGGCCGCTTTCAGAATGCCGATATAAGGGAATAGTTCTGACGAAATATCTGTCACATCAAACAGCAGCCGAAAATAGCTGATTCCGTTTGTAGGGATCGAATGATAAATAAGCTTCGTATCTCCTACACAACGTTCCTCCAAAATGACCGGCTCCACCTTCCTGCGGATATCCTCCCTTGCCAACAGCGGAATCTTCGCCAAATCCTCGGGACGGTCCGGCTCTTCCTGAAACGCCAGCAGCTGTCTTGTCTGCTCTACAATCTTTTCCAGTTCTGTCTCAGAAAGCGATTCTTTGTACAATGCCAAACGTTTCGCCAGCTCCTCGTCCTTTCTGGCGGTAAGACCACGCTCAGGTGCAAGAACAAGCACGCTTCTATGCGGATTGTTTAACAGTTTTTCGGATATCAGTTCTTCAAAATAACGGCTGTCCACCTTTTTGCGAAGAGCGGCATACGTATCTCCCGCCTCAATATGGATAAAAGGCTTTTCATCATCATAAAGCCAGCTGTCCATCATCTGCAGACCGTACATCAGACCGGCCGGATAGATACCAAAATCCGCTTCCCTGTACTTAAACTCATAATAATTCAAGCCTGCCAGCAACCGTTTTTTATCCAGCCCGCCTTTGGAAAGCTTTTCAAGTGTCTCTTCGATCACACGAAGGAACTCTTCCTTCTGATACTCCTCTGCGCCCTTTGCCACAATGGAAAAATAAGGCTGACGCGTCCCGCTGTCATAGTCGCTGTATACGTCCTCGCCAATCCCCGCATCCAGCAGCGCCTGCTTCAAAGGAGCCCCCTGGGAAGAACAGAGTGCATAATCCAGTATCTGGAATGCGATATATTCCTCCCTGTCGAGCACATCTCCCGCAGCGATGCTGCATGTAAGATATGTGTTATGCTCCATCGGCTCGCTTTCCGTTATGGAATATGTCTTTCTCGTCTCCCTTGGCTCTGCAAAAGGCTCCTGCAGACCTATCTGTGCGTCCACGTCAATTTTATCAAAGTACGAAAGATAATGCTCATCCATCCATATCAGGCGTTCCGCCATGTCCATGTTGCCATAAAGATAAATATAGCTGTTCGCAGGATGATAATATCTGCTGTGAAATGCAAGAAACTGCTCATAAGTCAAATCCGGTATCGCATCCGGGTCACCGCCCGATTCGTTGGCATATACGGTATCGGGAAATAATCCTCTTACAATCTCACGGTCTAAAACATCATCCGAAGAAGAAAAGGCTCCTTTCATTTCATTATATACGACGCCATTCAGCTTCAGTTCGTCGCGCACATCCTCCATTTCATAGTGCCAGCCTTCCTGATAAAAGATGCGCGGTTCTTTATAAATAGCAGGATAAAATACAGCGTCCAGATACACATGCATCAGGTTCGCAAAATCCTTATCGTTGCAGCTCGCTACCGGATACAGCGTTTTATCCGGATAAGTCATCGCATTTAAAAAGGTGTTCATCGACCCCTTTACCAGCTCTATAAAGGGATCTTTTACCGGAAATTCCTTCGATCCTTCCAAAACAGAATGCTCCAGAATGTGCGCCACTCCGGTGCTGTCTGCCGGAGGTGTCTTAAATCCGATGGTAAATACCTTGTTTTCATCATCATTTGAAAGCAGCGCTATCCGTGCGCCGCTCTTTTTATGGCGCAATATCCACCCTTCTGAGCCAAGATCTTTAATACTGTCTTTTTTTATCACCTCATAAGCGGATAAATCTTCAATCCTCATAGTTTCCTCTCAATCTGCCGCATGATCGGCATTTTCATACTGCAAAGGACAGCAGGGAAAGCTTTCCCAGATGCATCTCCTCTACTACGATATGATCCATTCTTTCATGCAGCTCTTTATTGTTGATAATATCTGTTATTTTATATTCACGGCTTTCATAATGCTTTTTTGCCTCAGACCACACGCTCATCTTAAAGGACGCCTTCAGCTCCTTTAGCGTCTGATAAGACAGGTCCTCCTCTTTCATAAAAAAGATATGGTCTTCCAGCGTAGTCTCAGGAGCGACCTCTTTTAAAAAGTAGTGGCGCACGATTGCTTTCCATTTAAACGGCATCTCATCTCCGGACACCATTTCTCCGTAAGTATAGCGCGCCCCGATATAAATATTCCCGAAATCCTGAATCACATATTTAAAATCATTGCTTTGCGCCATCATCGTCTCCCCGTACGTTTTAATTCCCCTGCTCCAGATATTCAATATTATCTGCCGTGATACGTATCGCCTCGCGTATCTCCTCTTCCGGCATCCCGGTTTCTTCTGAAAGCTCCGCTACAGTCACCTTGCGCCCCAGACCTTCTGCCAGCTCTTTTGCCTTCTCCATCACGTCGTTGGCTTCTTCCGCAAGCTTTTCGCCTGTCTTCTTTTCCTCTGTGTTATCTGCGATGCAGTTTTCCATCGCCTCCATTATCATACTGGCGATGGAACCTTCCGCGCCGCTTATCCCGTTCTCACAGTCCAGCATCTCTACAGCCATCATCAGCGCCACATTGCCTTCCCCTATCAGGTCCTCCAGATAAATTCCCTGTCCCGCGTAAAGCTTCGCGATTTCTGCCACCTGAGGAAGAAAAATCTCCACAAGGCGCTGCTTCGCATCAGGGTCGCCCGCCATCGCAGACAGGATGACCGCTTCCTTCACGCCATCCGTTACGTCCGCGCGCTCCTGTACCTCCTTCAGATACGCGTCCAGATAATCTATCTCTTCCCGCGTCATATAGTCAAACGGATCTGCAGGCTCTCCGATGCCTATCTTTTTCTTTTTAAAATATTCAAATACAAGGGCAAGCTGCTCTGCCCCAAAATCCAGTCCGCTCTTTCCGAACGCTTCCCGGATCTGCTCCTCGGACAGCACATTACCCTGTTCTTTTGCCAGCGCCGTCAATTCTTCCAGCGCGGCAGCAAATTTCTGTTCTTCCCTCATACAAATCTCCATTCTTTAAACTAAGTTGCGTTTATTTCACATGCTCATGAGTAAACAGGTGATACTGACAATATTCGTAATTGCCGTTGCACTTGGAACAGAACCGGAATTCCAGGTCGTCCCCGTCCAGCTCCGTCCTGCCGCAGATAGCGCACTTATGCTTCGTAACGCCTCTGGACGCATTGTCCGCAGCGCGCATCTTCTGGCGGAATTCCCTTTGCCGCTTCATCTGCTTCGGCGACATCTGCATCTTTCCCTTTGTACTGATAAAATATACGAGGAAATTAAGAAGAGAAAATCCTACCACTATCCATGTTGCAATTCCTCCCTGGATACAGTTCATAAGAAGGATAACGCCATATACGATGCCCAGCCATTTTACCTTGATGGGGAAAATGAACATCAACAGCACCTGCACGTCCGGGATTGCAGCCGCACATGCCAAAAAGATGGACATATTAATATAATAGGTGGAAAACTGTCCGAAATAAATAATGCTTCCACTCTCCACCAGTCCGTACATACCGGCATAGCCGACCGGAACTGCCCCCTTTATCATGCAGTATCCCCACAGGACAAAAGCACCCAGTATCGTAAATAAAATACCCGAAAAGATATACACATTATACCGGTACGTCCCCCATATCCGCTCCAGCAGATTTCCCAGTGAGTAATACAGATACAGTGTTATCAGCACAAAAAACAGGTTCGAACTGTCCGGCGGTATCAATACCCACGTCACCAGACGCCAGATCTGCCCTTTCATTATCAGAAAAGGGTCAAGCATCAGATACTGATAGATAGCCGGCATTGTAAACTCCAACAGGTAGCCTATCCCGTAACAGATAATCAGATATAACGTAAGATTCGGGATTGCATATCTCTCAAGCTTTCCCCTCCAGCGATTACGTTTGTCCATAGTACAAATTTCCTTCCTTCTGCAATTTTAACGCCGCCTCAAACGGCTGTCCTCTTTTCCGCAGCTGACTGTGCGTTTGTATTTTATGATAACATTCCCGCCGCAAAAAGGCAACGACAGCGCCGGATTTTATATTAGTTTAAGATTTTGGATAAATACAAATGAGAAACTGTCGGAGATGTATCCGCCTTTACTTCTGCCATCGCTTCTGCTTCATCAGGAAACAGCTCTATACCCGATACAAATCTAATCAGATTCCTGTAAATTGTGTCTATACCACTTTATTCAGTTCACGCGGAACTACGCACAGACTTCAAAACGGGGGGAGCTGTCAACGGTGACCGGCTCGACGGAATCTATTTATCTCGTTTTATTCTTTCTTTGCTACAAGCTTTTCAAATACAGCAGATTCCGCTATTCTCCAGAAAAATCCGACGTATTCTTTATTTTATCGTATTTGTATACTTTACGGAATCTTGTATGCCATTTAATTATAAATCAGCAAAAATCATTGACATGTGATAGCGAATAATCTAAAATATGAATTGTTCAGAAACATATTGTAGAGGTTATTCTCATAGATTTTCATCTAATTTACAAGGCCATTATATATGAATCTCTGATTTATCAGGCTATTTTAGACCTTTCTCTATTTTTTAAGAGGTACTCGATGAACAGTGTCGATAGAGTAAAAAATATATGCAAAGAACGAAAAATACCTATATCACGATTAGAACGTGACCTCGGATTTTCTAATGGGTATATTGGTCAATTAAAAAAAGGAACATTCCCGGCCGACCGCCTAAACTCTATTGCAAATTATCTTAATCTTTCGCCACAATATATTATGACCGGACAAGAAAATGAAATTGAACAATACTACCATGACGAAGAAACCGTACAGATGGCACAGGAAATTTTTAAAAATAAAGAATTGCGACTGCTCTTCTCTGCCGCCAGAGATGCAAGTCCTGAAGATTTAAAGACAACACATGATATGCTGATGGCTCTCAAACGTAAGGAGCGTGGATACAATGATGATACCGGAGCATGAAATATTCGTACATTATATAGACCATCTAGGAGTTAATGAAGCCGTTACCCAAAATGAGGATGGTTCGTATTCTGTATTTCTTGACCCGGCTCTTTCTTATGAAATGCAGCATGAGAAATACGATCATGCCCTGCGGCATATCCGAAGCCATGATTTTGAAAAAGAAAACGTGCAGGAAGTAGAAGCACAGGCGCACAAGAAAGCAACTCCGGCTGTCGTGCCAATCGTGCAGTACTCAAACTCCCCGTCCGACACGTAAGCGTAGGCGGCGAACCAGCACATCAGCCCGGCAGTGGAATGAATGTAAGGAACGTATTGCGTTCATGAATAAGTATTCTCCCGGATGGATTAAAAACGAATGGGAACACAACTGGCTTTACAAAGGAATATGAGGGATAAAAGTGAATATGTTAAAAAGATTTGCAATGATTGTCACGCTTGTCACTATGTTTGCATTTCCGTTGACTGTTTCCGCAGCATCAGGGGATACCATAGTCCACAAGACAAAAACAGGTGACTGTTACCATACAGGAGATTGTTATCACTTACGCTCTGACATAGCAATTTCTTTGGAAAATGCTGTTGATGAAGGACTTCGTCCTTGCTTAGACTGTGACCCTCCCACCTTAGATGCCGATACTGTTAAATCAGAAAATACCAATGCAAACTCTGTACAGCAGCCAACCCCTAATAATACATCAAACATTCCGGCATCCAGTTCTCCTGCATCAACAAAGACAGTGCATTATGTTGCAATGGAAAGACCGGGACATTTTTATTATATCTACCAAGAAGAGGCAATAATGCTCCTATCCGTGATTCTCTTTATTTTATTTTGGATTTTTTATAGAATCCATCATCTGAAGAAAACGGTGCAGGAAAAGGATAAGATGATTCACGATTTGGAAACAGAATTAAAAATCGCCCAATCTAAGATTGAAATGCTGAAAGAATTTCAATCTTCCAACCCACAAAAGGAAATGGAGTGTGTATGAAAAAAATAAAGTGCTCCCTTATGTTGATTGCAGTCATTATAGCTTTGAGCAGCTCCATTCCAGTATACGCTTCTGCTTCATCTGCAACAATTGTTTACGTCATGAGACATGGAACTGAGTATCACGAAAAAGACTGTTTCCGCATCGCAGACGGATATACGGCACTCACACTTGGGACGGCATACAGAAAAAATTATGAACCATGTAAAATATGCAAACCACCAGTATTAACAGAGCAACAAATTAGTGACCTCGATAAACATTATCCATCACCCAAACCTATGGAAGCTTCGGAATTGTATGAAAAAGAAGAAATATTTGAAACAAAGGTTCTTCAACAGGCAGATACGCCTGCTTTGAAAAAAGATATGCACTACACATTCCAAAGTGCAGCCATACCTGTATTTGTTATTTTACTGAGCATCTTTTTCCTTTTCCATCTGTATATTACAAATCAAAAAAAGAAACTATTAGAAAAAGAAAAAAAAATTTATGAACTGAACGCTGAGTTGAAATTTTTGCGAGAACGAATCGAAATGATAAAAGAATTTCAAAACCAAAACAACCATAAAAAGGAGGAAAACTCATGAAACTCAAAAAACAGCTTCTCACACTACTGCTCGTAGTCGGTATGGTATTCTCCCTTCCACTTACTACTTTTGCGGCATCTGGTAACACGACCGTATATGTGACCAGAACCGGGGAGAAGTACCACAGCAACGGATGTCAGTATCTGCGGAAGTCACAGATTGCTATATCCTTGCAAGATGCAGTAAATTCTGGATATGATGCTTGTTCCAGATGTAATCCGCCAATCCTGACGACTTCTGCACCAGCTCCTGTGCCTGCGCCAGTTCCGCAAACTCCCGCTCCCACACCGCAACCTACAACTGCTGAAGAAGCAGCAAATTCGTTAGAAGAAGATTATAAGATAATGGATGCAGTTCAACATATGTATCTGGTTCAATTTAACACTTTAATGCAAACAAACCCAGCCGCTATTGACCCATTACTGACTCAACGCGCCGGCTTGGTTATGCAGTTAGAGCAAATGAGCGTTGAAGAATATGCCGAGTACTCTGCCTTGACATATTTTACTCAATTAGGATTACAAAGAGCTGGCTGCTTTATTGGGGAATTTAACGGCTTAATGGATACCCCAACCATTCAATCTATTGCTACTTTCCAGCAAGCATTCGGACTTCCAGCAACAGGAATTCTTGATGGACTTACCTTTAATCTATTACTTTACGTTTCGCAGTTACCTGCGGCTGGCTGATAAATAAAAAATCGCCCCCTGCGCCAACAGGAGACGATTCTGGACTGCATACCAAAAGGTGATACAGTACGTTCACACAAACATATCGTACCATCTTTTGGCAGCTCATTCAACAGAAACGTATGTTCATTTTTCGATGAGCTGTTATTTTTATACCCAAAATTAAAAGGAGGTACACTTATGGCACTCATACAATGCCCCGAATGCGGCTCACAGGTCAGCGACAAGGCGCTTTCCTGCCCTCGGTGCGGTTATCCTATGTCTTCCGCAGAAAAGCCCCGCAAATCGCCCAAAACAAGTGTAAAAAGGCATCCCAAATTACCGAACGGTTTCGGCAGCATCAAAAAGCTTTCCGGAAACCGTACAAACCCATATGCTGTTTACCCGCCGGTTACAGAATTTGACTTAAACGGCAACTCTGTACAGCCCAAAGCCCTGGCATATGTCGATAACTGGTATAAGGCTTTCGGCGTGCTGCCTGCATGGAAAGGCGGCAACTTCAAGCCCGGCGATGCCATTGAGTTCGATGATTCCCAGATTACTGATGCTTTTGTCCTCGATATTATCAGCGCATTTAACTATGGCATCAGCTCCCGGAAATCACAAACGGATCTGACATTTTCGGAAGTTTTCCAGAAATTCATCAAATCGGAAATTGACGAACCATTAGAACGCGAAAATGATGTTACTAAAATACGGAAACTCAAAAATCGACGCAATTATTTGAATGCTGCATATAAAAATTGTTCCAGTCTACACAACCAAATATTCCGGACACTGACTTATGACAATCTGCAGGATGTCGTTGATTCATGCCCTTTAAAACATGCCAGCAAAGAACACATTATCACGCTTTATCACAAAATGTATAAATACGCAAAGATCTCTGATATAACAGAGAAAAATGCATCTGAATATGTCACAATCAAAACAGATGATGATGATGAATCCGGAGTACCTTTCACGACTGCGGAATTAAAAACTCTCTGGGGACATAAAGAAGACCCCACCATAGAATTTATACTCATCATGTGTTTTTCAGGCTTCCGCATATCAGCATACAAAACCATGAAAGTTGATTTAGAAAACCGCACTTTTTTTGGCGGCATAAAAACCAAGAACGGGATAGACAGAATCGTACCTATTCACTCTGCTATTTTCGACATGGTGGAGAACCGGATTAAAACTCACGGGAAACTTTTATTCCAACCCATTAAAAAATATCGCTCTAACATGTATGAAAAACTTGAAGAACTTGGGATTGAAAAACATACACCGCACGACTGCCGCGATACCTTTGCAACGCTCTGTGATAAATTCAAAGTTGATAAAAATTATCTGAAAAGACTGATTGGGCACAGCCTCTCTTCTGATATAACAGAAGATAAATATATTCACCCAGAACTTGAAGACCTCCGAAAGGAAATAGAAAAAATTGATTTGTCACAAATTGTCACTAACGCCCCAGCATGAATACGTTTTTACGAACATTTGCGGATACGTCAAGCTTTTCCATTATTCAAGCAGGCTTGGCACATTTGTTTGTTTTTACGTATTTCTCGATAATACAAAACTTTAACAAATCCTTAACAGGTCGTTTTGTTGAAATAACAAAACAGCTGTCGTATAATGGGTGCGACAAAAATACAGTATAAACGACAACATATTACATAGGAAGAAAGTGACAAATTCCATGAATCAGATGAAGTATACCTTAGGCATCGACATCGGTTCCACTACCGTAAAGATAGCCGTTCTCGACGAAGCGCACAATATATTATTTTCCGATTACAGACGGCATTTTGCCGATATTCAGGGCACGCTTTCCGGGCTTTTGCAGGATGCGGGGCAAAAGCTTGGAAATATCACCCTGCATCCGATGATCACCGGCTCCGGCGGTCTGACTCTGGCAAACTGCCTCGGCATCCCGTTCGTTCAGGAAGTCATCGCCGTTTCGACATCCCTTCAGGAGCTCGCTCCCAAAACGGATGTTGCCATCGAGCTGGGCGGCGAAGACGCAAAAATCATCTATTTTGAAAACGGAAATGTGGAGCAGCGGATGAACGGTATCTGTGCCGGCGGCACAGGCTCCTTCATCGATCAAATGGCGTCCCTTCTCCAGACTGACGCAGCTGGACTGAATGAATACGCAAAAAGCTACTGCTCTTTATACACAATCGCGGCACGGTGCGGCGTCTTTGCAAAATCCGATATCCAGCCGCTCATCAACGACGGCGCAACAAAGGAAGACTTATCCGCTTCTATTTTTCAGGCGGTCGTCAATCAAACCATCAGCGGACTTGCCTGCGGTAAACCTATCCGCGGTCATGTGGCATTTCTTGGCGGACCGCTACACTTTTTATCTGAACTAAAGGCAGCATTTGTCCGCACCTTAAAGCTCGATTCCGAGCATGTGATAGATACGGACGATTCCCACCTTTTTGCTGCCATCGGCTCCGCGCTCAACGCAAAGGAAGAGGTATCTTTCGCAATAAACGAACTGACCGGCAGGCTTTCCTCCGGTATCAAAATGGACTTCGAAGTGGAACGCATGGAACCGCTGTTTTCCTCCCAAAAGGAATACGATGACTTCTGCGGACGCCACAACAGCCACCGTGTAAAAACAGCCCCGCTGGAAACCTATACGGGCAACTGCTATCTCGGCATCGACGCAGGCTCTACAACGACCAAAGCCGCTCTCGTAGGTGAAGATGGCTCTCTTTTATATTCCTTTTATGCAAACAACAACGGAAGCCCTTTAAAAACTGCCATCGGCGCGATACAGGAGATATATTCCAGACTTCCGGAAGGGGTTAAAATTGTCCGTTCCTGTTCTACCGGATACGGAGAAGCCCTCATGAAAGCCGCATTTTTACTGGATGACGGAGAAGTAGAGACCGTCGCCCACTATTATGCTGCCGCATTTTTTGACCCCAATGTAGACTGCATTCTGGATATCGGCGGCCAGGACATGAAGTGCATCAAGATAAAAAATCAGACCGTTGACAGCGTACAGCTAAACGAGGCATGCTCCTCCGGCTGCGGCTCTTTTATCGAAACATTTGCAAAATCACTAAATTACAGCGTACAGGATTTTGCAAACGCCGCCCTGTTCGCCAAACATCCTATCGACCTCGGGACACGCTGTACCGTTTTCATGAATTCCAAAGTAAAACAGGCCCAAAAGGAAGGCGCGTCCGTATCGGATATTTCCGCAGGTCTCGCCTATTCCGTCATCAAAAACGCGCTGTTTAAGGTCATCAAAGTATCCGATGCCTCCGAGCTCGGAAAACAGATTGTCGTACAGGGCGGAACCTTTTATAATGACGCAGTCCTCAGAAGCTTTGAAAAAATCGCGGGCTGCAATGCGATACGCCCTGACATTGCAGGAATCATGGGCGCGTTTGGAGCAGCGCTGATTGCACGGGAGCATTATACTCCTGGATATCAGACCTCCATGCTCTCCATCGACGCCATCAATTCCCTGCAGTTTGACACAAGCATGGCAACATGCAAAGGCTGCACGAACAACTGCCGCCTGACGATCAACCGTTTTTCCGGCGGCCGTCAGTATATTTCCGGCAACCGCTGTGAAAGAGGACTGGGTAAGGCAAAAAATCCCGACCAGACTCCCAATCTGTTCGATTATAAATTGAAACGGCTGTTTTCCTACGAACCTCTGACCGCCGACCGGGCGCCCAGAGGGCAGGTCGGTATCCCCCGTGTGTTAAATATGTACGAAAACTACCCGTTCTGGTTTACCTTTTTTACAAAGCTGGGTTATCAGGTCGTACTCTCCCCCGCCTCCAACCATAACATCTATTCGCTGGGCATCGAATCCATCCCCAGCGAATCCGAATGTTATCCGGCAAAGCTGGCGCACGGCCATGTGACATGGCTCATCCGTCAGGGAGTCCCCTTCATCTTTTACCCGGCGCTGTTTTATGAGCGCAACGAAACGCCGGAGGCGAATAACCACTACAACTGCCCTATCGTCACCTCCTATTCTGAAAACATCAAAAATAACGTGGAGGAAATCGGCAGAGGCGATGTAAAATTCCGCAATCCGTTCATGGCGTTTACGTCTCTGGAAACCGCGACCGACGCCCTGATACGGGAGTTTGAGGATATCCCGTCCGATGAGGTGCGCGCAGCAGCCCTTGCCGGCTGGGAAGAAATGGCTGCCGCCCGCTCCGACATCCGGAAAAAAGGGGAAGAAGTCCTTTCCTGGATGGAAAAAAACCACAAGCGCGGCATCGTGCTTGCAGGTCGTCCCTATCATGCCGATCCGGAGATCAACCACGGAATACCTGAGCTCATTACCTCCTATGGTCTGGCTGTTCTCACCGAGGATTCCGTTTCCCACCTGGGACACCCGGACAGACCTCTGCTCGTTTCAGACCAGTGGATGTACCACTCCCGCCTGTATGCGGCGGCAAGCTTTGTCCGCACGCGGGACGACCTGGATCTGATTCAGCTAAATTCCTTCGGCTGCGGTCTGGACGCCGTTACGACCGATCAGGTTAACGACATCCTCACCGGCTCCGGCAAGATTTATACATGCTTAAAAATTGACGAGGTGAGCAATCTTGGCGCCGCCCGCATCCGCGTCCGTTCCCTGCTCTCTGCGATACGGGTACGCGAAAAGAAAGGCGAACAACGCACTATCAATCCGACCAGCTTAAATCGCGTCATTTTCACGGAAGAAATGAGGAAGGACTATACCATCCTTTGCCCGCAGATGTCGCCCATCCACTTCGAGCTTTTGCAGCCTGCCTTCCGGGCATGCGGCTACAATTTTGAAATACTTGACAACGACAACCGCCATTCCATCGACGTGGGATTAAAATATGTCAACAATGACGCCTGCTACCCTTCGCTTTGCGTTGTGGGCCAGATTATGGACGCCTTGCTGTCCGGTAAATATGATCTCCATAAGGTCGCAGTCGTTATCACCCAGACAGGAGGCGGCTGCCGCGCTACCAACTATATCGGCTTTATCCGCCGCGCTCTGGAAAAAGCGGGGCTGGAGTACATCCCCGTCGTTTCCATCAATATGAGCGGCCTGGAATCCAATCCCGGCTTTCAGCTAAATGCCGAGCTGCTGGTACGAGCCGCTTACGGCGCTATCTTCGGTGATATCTTCATGCGCTGCGTCTATCGCATGCGCCCCTACGAAAAAGAGACCGGTTCAGTCAATGCACTGCACCGCAAATGGGTAAAAATCTGTCAGGACTTCCTGTCTTCCAAAAAACTGCCGGGATATTTTAAATTCCGCAGGCTGTGCCGCCAGATCATCGAAGAGTTTGACGCAGTCCCCGTTACCGATGAAAAAAAGCCGCGCGTCGGCATCGTCGGAGAAATCCTCGTCAAGTTTGCTCCCATGGCGAACAATCATCTTGTGGAGCTTCTGGAAGCCGAAGGCGCCGAGGCCGTCGTGCCCGATCTTCTGGACTTCATGCTCTACTGCTTTTACAACCAGATTTACAAAGCGGAATATCTCGGCACCAAAAAGTCCTCTGCCTCCACTGCCAGACTGGCGATATGGGCAATCGGACAGGTGCGCGGTGCTGCCGCTTCCGCTTTCAAAAAGAGCCGGCATTTTGCACCACCCGCTTCCATCTACGACCTGGTCTCCTATGCGGAACCCATCGTTTCCATCGGAAATCAGACCGGCGAAGGATGGTTTCTGACCGGAGAGATGGTAGAGCTTATCCATCAGGGCGTAAACAACATCGTCTGCACGCAGCCCTTTGGCTGTCTGCCTAATCACGTTGTCGGAAAAGGCGTGATCAAAGAGCTGCGCCGCCGTTATCCCGAATCAAATGTCGTTGCTATCGACTACGACCCGGGTGCCAGCGAGGTAAACCAGCTAAACCGTATCAAGCTGATGCTGTCCACTGCTCAGAAAAATATGAAAAAGGGACATTAAAAAATACACATTTTTTCGAAACTATCCCGTTGGTTTTCGCATCTTTATATGGTAAAATAGTTCATCGGACACAAAATCTGTCCGTAAGGAGGTATTCCTATGAAAAAATGTAAATATTATCTATCGGCAGCGTTATGCACGCTGTTCCTGCTCTTTTTCCCTATGCATACGGAAGCGGCATGGACGCCCCAGCCTCTTCCTGCCGCGAGCGTGGATACCGTGTTCGGAGACTCCCGCTACATAGACCCTGCCTGGATGACAAAAAAAGTCACTATCACCTATCAGGGCACCAGCTGGATGACAGGTATGGATGCATTTAAAGACATGCCTGTACGGCTTACCAAGGTAAACGGCGCGATTGACTGTGTCTTTTTGAATACGGATGTATTTTCATCCTATTTTTCCGCTATCAACGCCCAGCTTTCATTGCTGACACAGGCTCCTGCTGCTCCCGTATTCGACAACAACGCAGGCAGTTACATCAAAAAAGAAGCTACCTCCCATTATGAAGCAGTTTCTTCGATGCCCGGCTGGCTGGCGCAGATGATACGCAACATGATACTGACCGGCTCCTGTAACGACATCTCACAGGAGCTTACTCCAGAGCTGCTTACACAGGTCACCGGTGCGGGCAATGTCATTACCAGCACTGATTTTGTTCTGGCAGGAAGCTGTACGACAAGTTTTAAGACGAGCGGCGCCAACAGAAGCAGCAATATTGAAATTGCCGCATCCCGCTTAAATAATCTGGTTGTAATGCCGGGACAGACTGTTTCCGTCAGTGATACGATTCTGCCCCGCACACGCAAAAACGGTTACAAAGAGGCAGGCGTCTATGCAAACGGCGTACATACCACAGGACTTGGCGGCGGCGTCTGCCAGATTTCCTCCACTGTTTACAATGCGGTCAAAAATGCAGGCCTTACCGTAACCGAGCGTAAAGCGCACAGCATGCCTGTCTCTTACCTTCCTAAAGGTCTGGATGCCGCAATAGCTGCAGGATCGAAGGATTTAAAATTCCGCAACGACTACTCCACTCCTGTCGTACTCTATACCGACACGGCAAACAAACGGCTCACGATCAATGTGGTCGTATGGAATCAGGAGCTTGCCGGGCGTTCCTTTAAACTCTGGGCAAAGCAGACCGGTTCCCTTTCCGCAGATACCTACTTTACCACCTATCAGAACGGAAAAGAGACCAGCACCGTATTTGTCGGAACGTCCCGATATCTGCCTTACCGGGAAGAAGGCGAAGAAGAATAATCTTCCTGACTGCAAAAACAAAACATCCGCCCGGCGATATTGATGTTCGCCGGGCGGATGTTTTGTTTTTGTTTGCTTTTCAAATGATGATGCACACCATTCCGCCTGTAGAATCATTTACAATCTTCTGCATCGTATCCTGAAGCTTTATCTGGCTTTCCTCGTCTATCATCGCAATCTTCGTGCTTATTCCGTCGTTAACGAGCTGCTCTACCGTTTTCCCGAAAATATTCGTCTCCCAAATCCCCTCATCCTTACCGTTTTCATCGATATAGCCTATCAGATCGCGCGCCTGCTGCTCCGTCCCCACGATAGGCGCTATCTCGGTCACCACATTCGCCCTGATAAAATGCAGAGACGGGCTTTCCGCCTTTATCTTCACGCCGTATTTATTGCCGTGCCGTATCACTTCAGGACGCTCCAGACGGATTTCCTCCCTGTCCGGCAATACCACTCCGTATCCTTTTGAACGGACAGCCTGCATGGCAGAAAGTACTCTGGAATACTCCTTTTTCATCTCTGCCATTTCCTTTAATGTCTCTATCAGCTCATACTCGGTATCGATTTTTTCTCCTGCCATTTCACTCAGCATTTCATAATAATACCGGTCGTCCATATCGAGCACGACGCGGATACAGCCGTCTGCCATATTTATCTTCTCTACCATACAGCGCCTGATGTAATCCCCGGAAAGGCTGACCGGGCGTTCTGCCACATCCCTTATCGTATGAATAGTGTCCATCAGCTCCCTGATATGCTCTATCATATCAGCCTTTATCCTGTGGGATACGGGAAGCAGCTCCACCCACTTCGGCATATAAAATTCCACCATCGTCACCGGAAATTCATATAATACCTGTTCCATGATATGGCGGATATCTTCTTCTTTTAACTGGGCACAGTTTACCGGCATCGCATATACCTGATACTTTTCCCGTATCTTATGTGCAGTTTCCTCTGCCTCCTGACTGTACGGACGTGCCGAATTAACGAGCACGCAAAACGGCTTCCGCAGTTTTTTCAATTCCTGTATCGTCTTTTCTTCCGCCGCCTGATAGCTTTCCCGAGGGATATCGCCAAAGCTTCCGTCGGTCGTCACTACAATACCTATCGTCGAATGATCCGTAATAACTTTCCGCGTCCCCAGCTCAGCCGCCTGTGTAAACGGTATCTCCTTTTCAGACCACGGCGTTTTCACCAGACGCTCTGTTCCGTCCTCCATATGTCCTGCCGCGCCATCCACCATAAAGCCCACGCAGTCCACCAGCCTTACACGCACGTTTACATCTCCTCCAAGCTTTAGGGAGGCTGCTTCCTGCGGGATAAATTTCGGCTCTGTCGTTGTGACCGTTTTTCCGCCTGCACTCTGTGGAAGTTCATCCTGAGCCCGCACTTTTCCCGCCTCATCGCCCATATAGGGGACCACCGCCACATCCATGAACCGCTTGATAAATGTTGATTTACCGGTGCGCACCGGCCCCACGACTCCTATGTATATCTCTCCGCCTGTCCGCTTCTGCATATCGCGGTAAAGATTTTGTGTATCCAAATTCCCATTTTGCAGATTTTTCATAAAAAATCCCCTTCCGTCTGTGCTGTTATACTATATGCACCGGAAGGGGATTTCATGTTTTGAATCATTTAAATGTATTTATTTCATTACAACCTTTTTAAAGCTCTTCTTACCGCGTTTTAAGGTAATACCGTCTCCTGTCAGGTCTTCGCCCGCAAACAGCTTTCTTACGTCCGTTATCTTCTCGCCGTCCACAGATACGCCGCCCTGTTCCACGCTGCGGCGCGCTTCGGAACGGGAAGCTGACAGCCCAGATTTTACGAGCAGCCCTAAAATATCGATATTGCCATCCAGAAGATCGGACTCAGTCAGCTCGGTCGTAGGTATCTCCGCATCGGCCCCGCCTGCAAACAGCGCCTTTGCGCCCGCTTCCGCTTTATCCGCCTCTTCTTTGCCATGAACAAGCTCTGTCAGCTCGTGCGCCAGAATCTCCTTTGCGGTATTTAACTGGCTGCCTTCCCATTTTTCCATCTCAAGTATCTGCTCGATCGGTAAAAATGTCAGCATTTTCAGACATTTGAGAACGTCTGCGTCGGAAACGTTCCTCCAGTACTGATAAAATTCAAACGGGGAGGTCTTATTGGGATCAAGCCATACCGCGCCCTTCTGCGTCTTGCCCATCTTCTTGCCCTCGGAATTCAGCAGCAGCGTAATGGTCATCGCATATGCGTCTTTGCCAAGCTTTCTGCGTATCAGCTCTGTACCGCCCAGCATGTTCGACCACTGGTCATCGCCGCCGAACTGCATGTTACAGCCGTACTTCTGGAATAACATGTAGAAATCATAGCTCTGCATGATCATGTAGTTGAATTCAAGGAAGCTCAGCCCCTTTGCCATACGCTGCTTATAGCACTCTGCGCGCAGCATGTTGTTCACGGAAAAGCAGGTTCCCACCTCTCTCAAAAGCTCCACATAATTCAGATCCAGCAGCCAGTCCGCATTGTTTACCATCAGCGCTTTTCCCTCGGAAAAATCGATAAAACGGCTCATCTGCTTTTTAAAGCAATCGCAGTTGTGCTGTATCGTTTCGGGCGTCATCATCTGACGCAGATCGCTTCTGCCGGAAGGGTCGCCGATCATGCCTGTGCCGCCTCCGATCAATGCGATCGGCTTGTTGCCAGCCATCTGCATCCGCTTCATCAGACACAGCGCCATAAAATGCCCTACATGCAGGCTGTCCGCAGTCGGGTCAAAGCCGATGTAAAAGGTCGCCTTTCCGTTATCGACCAGTTCCCTTATCTCCTCCTCGTCCGTCAGCTGCGCCAGAAGCCCTCTGGCTTTTAATTCTTCAAATACTGTCATCTTTTTCTTCTCCTCTCGCAAAAAAAGTATTCAAAAAGGCCCTCATCCAATAAAAGGACGAGGGCCAACGCTTCGTGTTACCACCTTTTTTCACAGACAGCTCGCGCATATCTGCCTCATGAAGTACGGCCTGAAAAGACGATACTCCTGCGGGATAACGGCCGCTTCTGCCGCTGCAGCCTACTCCGAATCAGACTGCTGCAAAATATTGTGTCATACAAATACTCCGCTGCAATACATAAATTCCTTTCGGTACAGAACTCCGGGATGTATTCAGACTGCCGTCTTCTGCGCCTCTCATCAGCCGGCTGCTTTCTGTTGAAGCCTGCATCAGTCCTACTCGTTCCCATCACTGTCTTTTCCATATACTGCAAAACGTACCAGACAGAAAAACCTGTCCCGTTTTACAGGAACTAACTGGAGTGTATCACGGTTTGCAGACCTTGTCAACACTCCAAGGCTCAGTCCAGATGAAATACCGGACACAAGTCCTTACTGACCGGACTGTTGTCCGGGTTTGTCTCCATGATATCCGCCATATAATCCCACCATTTCCGGTTAATCTGCGTGTCTGCTCCCGCTGCCCACAGGGCTTCGTCTTCGATTTCAATATACCCGAAAAGTGTCAGCGTTTCCCTGTCTAAAAAAATGGAATAATTTCTGCCGCCGTGAGCATGGATCATTTCCTTCATCTCCGGCCACAACAGGTTATGACGCCGCTCATATTCTGCCTCGCAGCCCGGATACAGCTTCATTTTAAATCCCTTATGCATCTTTCATCCTTTACCAGTATAATTTCCAGTCCTTCAAAAGCCTTGTCAGTGCCTCCATGTAAAAATAGTCGCCCCAAATATTGCATTCATCCACTCCATTTTGATGACATGTATTATACGGGGATTTTTTAGAGTAGGTGCTGTGCAGCACAAGCCCGTTGGAGATTTCATGGTCCTTGACCGCATATCCGTCATAGAGCGACTTCATAAACTGTCCCGCCAGCTTCCGGTATTTTTCAGCTTCCTCTGCCTCCATATATTTTGCCATCTCCAGCATGCCGCAGGCTGCTATCGACGCCGACGAAGAATCCCTCGGCTCATCTCCGGACGTAAACTCCAAATCCCAGTAGGGCACCATATCCTCCGGCAGATGACGCAGAAAATAATCCGATACATTTTTGAAAATATCGATATATTCTTTTCTTCCGGTATATTTATAAGCCAGCGCACAGCCGTATATCCCCCACGCCTGCCCTCTCGCCCATGCGGAGCCGTCACGATATCCCTGGCAGGTCGCACCGTGGTCGGGCTCTCCTGTTTCCATATTAAAAAAGAAAGTATGCCAAGTGGAGTAATCCTCCCGGATTACCGTTCTCATAGCGGTATGGATGTGCTTTTCCGCAATATTTTTATATTTCGGCTCTCCCGTTTCTTCCGAAGCCCAGTACAAAAGCGGAAGGTTCAAAAGGCAGTCGATGATAAGGCGGTAATTTTCCGGCTGGTTCATCGGTCCCCACGCCTGAATGAACTCCCCGACCTCATGATAACGGGATATAAGCTGATCTGCCGCCAGTATCGCCGCTTCTTTTGCCTTTTCACTCCCCGTGAGTTTATACGCTGCCACGCAGGAAGGGGAATATAAAAATCCCATATCATGATGGTCTACATTTATCTTGTTTATTATCCTGTCGTAAAAGCTGTCAACCTGCTTCAGAGCAGCCTCCTTTAACCTTTCATCCCGGCAATATTCCCATGCAAGCCATATCTCCCCTGTCCAGAATCCGTTTGTCCAGTCCATGTTCTTTACCGGTCTGTAAAACAGCCCCTGGCTGGCACAATCCTGAAAACTCTCTGTAAATTCCGGCAGATTGCGGATGATATGCTCCGCCGCAAATCCAAGCCCCTCCTCCACTTCTTTCCGGCTTATCACCGGCATGCTTTCAAACAACATTTTTCCCTCTCTTTCCGCCGCCCCAAAGCGGCATCTGTTCTTCCCATAATGCTATTTTACCGTGTCCGCGCCCGGGGCGCAACCGCCCCTTTGCTCATATCTTTTCACAAATATGGCATATCTTCCACAATCCTGTCCTGCTGCCTTGTATCCGCTGTTTTCAGGTGGTATTCTGGACTAATAAAATGACATTTCCGAGCAAGGAGGTTTATCATATGTTTTCAGAAATTGCTTCTGCATTTTCGGGGAAGCTGCTCCCCTATACTCCATATCCCAATATTTCCGACCGCGCTGCCTGGGAAGCTCTCGATCCCGAATGGAAAAAAGAAACTATTCTGCTTGGACAATCCTTCCTCGGATTTGAATGGCCTTACCTTTCCGCTTCCGACTTTCTGGAATTTTTCCGCACCGGAAACAGGGTTCATTTTGAAGATAAGATGTTTTCCAAGCGCCACGCTTTAAATGCTCTTATACTTGCTGAATGCGTAGAAAACCAGGGACGTTTTCTTCCTGCCGTTATAGACGGTATTTTTTCAATCTGTGATGAAAATGCGTGGAATCTGCCCGCTCATAATTCCTATGAACGGGATTGTCCCCAGCTTCCGCTTCCCGATCTTTCCGATCCTGTGCTCGATCTTTTTGCCTGCGAAACGGGTGCGGTGCTTGCAACTGCTTCCTATCTTCTCTCCCCTGTGCTTGATGACTTTTCTCCTTTTCTGACAAAACGGATCCGCTATGAATTGGAGCGCAGGATTTTTATTCCTTATCAAAAGAGGCACTTCTGGTGGATGGGAGACGGAATTTCTCCGATGAACAACTGGACGATCTGGTGTACCCAGAATGTGCTCCTGTCTGCCTTTCTGACAGATACGGACGACTCTCTGCGGCATTTTATCTTTCATAAAGCCTGCCAAAGCACGGATTTCTTCCTGTCAGAATACGGTCAGGACGGCTGCTGTGACGAGGGCGCTCAATATTACCGCCACGCCGGACTTTGTCTCTTTCTCGTGCTTTCCATTTGTGATTCCGTGACAGGCGGCGCTTTTCGTCAGCTTTTCTCCGATGAAAAAATCCGCAATATTGCTTCTTATATTTACCGGGTGCATGTTGCAGATCAATACTATATCAATTTCGCAGACTGCTCTCCCATAGCGGGACGCTGCAGCGCCCGCGAATATCTGTTTGCAAAGCTGACGGATCAGGAAAATATGATGCGCTTTGCTGCAAAGGATTGTCTGGCAGGACAAAAGAATGCCCTTTTGCTTCCAACTGAAAACAACCTGTTCTACCGACTCCTTTCCGGCTTTACCGCCGCCGAACTAAAGGCATTTGACTGCTCCTGCACATGCCCTGCCCCGAACCTGTTCTATCCGAGTGTCGGGCTTTTCGCCATCCGTGACGAACGCCTCTTCCTTGCAGTCAAGGCAGGAGACAATGGGGACAGCCATAATCATAATGATGTCGGAAGTTTTACCGTCTATAAAGACGGACTTCCTGTGTTTATCGATATCGGCGTTGAAAGCTATACCAAAAAAACCTTTTCCCCACAGCGCTATGAAATCTGGACAATGCAGTCGGCCTGGCACAACCTTCCATCCTTCGACGGAGTCATGCAAAAGGACGGGGAACACTACCATGCCGCAGACGTCTCCTACAGCCTTGAAGATTCCTCCATCTCGATGGACATTGCCCCCGCCTATCCGTCCGGATCCCCGGTCGCCTCTTACCGGCGCAGAGCGCGTTTATACAAAGAAGAAAAAATACATATCACCGACACCTTTTCCTTTCGGGACGATATGCCCCATCAGGTCGTGCTGAGCCTTATCACATATGAAAAGCCCAAAATCATTTCAGAGCTTTCCGAACGTCAGGAAATCTCTATTCCTTCCGCGGCAGACGGCAAAGACCCCGCCCGGCTTTTCCTCTCGGGAGGGCGCGTCGCCGCTATAGAAGAAATCCCCATCACAGATGCCCGGCTTGCAATCGCATGGAAGCATCCCATTTACCGGATACTCATCACGCCCTTGCCGGACAGCCGGCAGTTTGACCTGGAAATCCGCTGAAGAAAAAAGGAGCAGCTCTTCCTGAACTGCTCCTTTTTTCTTCAGATTATGTGCGCCCTGGCACAGCCGCCGTCAGGCAACAGACTTCTCTCACCGTGTCGGTTCCATTCCGTCAAATACAAAGGTATGCCCGTGGTCTTCCGAACGATAGCGCGCCGTCTCCTTAGCATCTCCGCCATTATAATCCCCGTCTGCGCCCTGCCCGCAGAGCACATATATCTTCCCGTCCTTTTCATAAGGCATCCGGGGATAATCGTAAGGCGCCCATATCGCGCCGCTGGAATCCGTCTCCGTCTTATGCTCTATCTCCACAGGCTCATAATGCCTTCCTCCGTCTTCCGTCACATAAATCCGGGCAGTATCCCCGCCGTTATGCATCAGCGTTGCAAATCCGAAATTTTCATCCAGGAACGTAAAATCCACGCCCTGACCCAATTCCTGACCAAAAGGGTCGTCTGAAACTACTTCCCAGTTTTTTCCGCCGTCTCTGCTTTTGATCAGCCCGTACCAACGGCTTCCCAGCGCC
>ENA-ORSX01000764-ORSX01000764.1-human-gut-metagenome-genome-assembly--contig:-NODE-764-length-29225-cov-3.185636_pt1 | contig 29225 bp, 29 predicted proteins | sample MGYA00241904_ERZ509172 | MGnify/ENA primary metagenome ERZ509172 (study PRJEB26280, sample SAMEA2338795) | human gut metagenome | biome: human gut; feature: human-associated habitat; material: faeces...
AAAATTTCTTATAATTACAATCCCATCATATCCTTAACAACATGATCACTCATCTTGACAGTACCAACTAAAATCATCATATTGAAAATCAATTCGCCAATATATGACCATACCATGCTAACTGCACTTGCTGTTGTATCAACTGCTGGTGGTGATGCTGCAAATGCTGAAAAGATAATACAAGCTAGTACAATGATAGCACCTTCCATGCATACACCCATATAAGACTTGATAAAAGTAACAGCCATATTCTGTGTACCCTCACCTGCCCATGAAGATAACGGAACTGGTGAAATGGCTGTATACATGTAAAGTTTAAAATATCTTCCATAGACAGTTAGAATTAAAATAAAGGATAGTATTGTAATAAATAATCCTCCAAGCAGTGTTACTGCCCATAATGGAATACTTTCTAAAAATCCGCAATCTTCTACTGCTGTAATGATTTCTTTAGGCAGTGTAGTAGATGTAGCTGCACCAATACCAACAGTTGTCATAATCTTGGAAGTAATTCCTTGAATGATTTCAAAAATCTTCATCATCAGTTCCATGCCATAGACAACCATTGCTCGTGCAATCACAAATCTTAAAAATAATTTCAAAGCCTGTTCTGGTCTTTTGACCTGATCAAAATTGATACATGTTTTTAATACTCCTACTACAAAGAAAAGCACCAGTAGTGCAAGTCCAATAGCTACAAGTGCTCCATGTATTTTAGTAATAATCTGCCAAATGTGTCCTCCTCTAAATGTTTCAGGGGACTGTGTCAGTAATAGCCATATCTCTGCCAGTTTTTGATTCCACGTATTAATGGCATTGGTTAAGTTATCAATTATTCCATCCAAGATTAACCACCTACAATCAAATTAAGAATCTCTTTTGCAAATGTAATGATGATACCCCCAGCAACAGTTAAGAATCCGTTGGCTCTCTGACTGGCATCATGGCTCTTTAATGAAAGTCCTACCTGCACAACACCAAATCCAAGTAAAATCATACCAATTGCCCTAATAAGACTGAATATAAAATTAGATAGATTATTGACGACTGTCAAAGGATCACCTTCAGCATAAACATTAATAATTCCAAAATTTAAGAATAATACAAATAAAACATATAAGCTCAAACATCTTTTCATTTTTCTTGATAATTTCATCAATTAACCTTCCTCCTTGAGATCATTCAAAATAAAAGGTGTAGTTCATTTCTTAAAAACATAACTACACCTTATTCCATTTATTAAATTATATTTTATTTCGATAGCGATTCTTTCTTCATCAATTCATAAAAGTATTCCTCCATATCCTCATCACTTAAGAGTTCATAATCACTATCATTTAAAAGAATATTCTGCCAGTCATCAATCATATGCTCGACCTTGCCATGAACATAAGGTTTTGCTTTGCCATCACTTGTATCTGCAATTCGAGGGTGTTTCAATATGTCATATTTCTTATCAAAGATAGGTCTTTCCCCTCTGATAAAAAGCAATGCACAATTGTTATCCAAAAGTCTAACTTCATCAGCAGTCAATAACTCTCTCCCTGCCTGTTGATAGTTGATAGAAAAACTGCCACTTCTTCCTGATGATTTACCGAAAGTATTTGTATCTAGCGTTTCTTTGCCAAGATACTCTGACATAAACTTATGTGTTGACTGTTCATTCCCTCCAAGATAGTAAAGCGTATCATTATTTCCAACAATGGATTCCCATGAATCTTTATAAAGTGCCTTGATCTGTGCTAAATTCTGCAAGATGATAGATACAAAGATTTGTCTTGAACGCATAGTAGATAGCAGTTTATCAAATTCATCAGGCAATGCAACATTTGCAAACTCGTCCATGAGGAAATGAACAGGTACAGGTAATTCTCCATCATGGACAATGTCTGCACTGTAATAAAGCATCTGGAACAGCTGTGTATACAGCATACCGACAATAAAGTTAAAGGTACTGTCATTATCTGGTATGACACAAAATATTGCTGTTTTTCTTTCACCAACTTGTTCAAGTTCCAGTTCATCAGTTGCAGTTAATCCTGCTATACTTTCAAGATTAAAAGCAGCAAGACGTACACCAACAGAAATAAGAATTGATTTTGCTGTCTTGCCAGCTGCCTGCTTATATATTTTATACTGCTTGACTGCAATACTTTCTGGATTTCTTAATTCAAGTCGTTCAAATAATTCATCAAGTGGTGATTGATAATCTTCATCATCTTCTCTTACGTCAGCAGCTGCAATCATTTCCATGACCATTGTAAAGTTTTGTTCCTCCTGAGGTGCTTCATGAAGAAGATATAGACATAAAGCCTCAAGAAGTGCAGTCTCTGACTTTTCCCAAAAGGGTCATTTGTTTGACTACCTTTTGGTGTTGTATTTCTGATTAAATTTGTAATTAATTTTAAGACATCCTTATCATCCTTGATATAGGCAAAAGGATTATAGCAGTGCGATTTGGACATATTGATTAAATCAATGATTTTGATAACATAGACATTCTTTTCAAGCAGATATCCAGTATCACGCAAAATTTCTCCTTTAGGATCTAAAATCACAAAACTTGTATTACATTGCATGACATTGGGTTTGACATAAAACCTTGTCTTGCCTGCACCACTTCCACCAATAACAAGCGTATTGAGATTTCTGCGATGTTTCTTGCCATCAAGACCTATACGAACATTTTGTGACAAAAGCTTATTTTGTAAATAATCCTTATCCGCATATTTCTTATTGACCTGATAAGTCTTTGCCCACTTCGCTGAGCCATATTCCTCACTATGACGATAATTCTTTTTGTTGGATAAATAAATGCCTATCCCACATATATAGATGACAATAAACAGTCCTATCGTTCTTAAGCTTTCATCACACCACTGAATAGAAAAAGGATTATTCACTGCTTCACTCAACTGAGCAACTGCAACAAACAATCCTTCATACATATAGGGAGCAATCATTAAGGCAAGCCATATAACTGGTATAAAGCCCAAGATAAACAGGACAATATTTTCAATATGATTATCTTTCTTCATAGGCTAATCTTCCTTTAACTGGTGAAGCACATGCAGCCTTGCCAATGATAGTTTCAATAAAATCATAATTCTTATTTTGACGAATTTGATGATTTCTTAACTCTGTTAATGCATTGATGATAATTCTTCTTTCAATATCAGTGACTTTAATCACAACAACAGGTTCTTTATGATATGACATAAATTATCTCATCTCCCTGCTAGTCTGTGATGTTTCTAGTGACTGCTGTGTTTTGTAAATCCCTCTTTCTATGCGACTGTAGACATCATTGGATAAATCCTTGATATTGGTTAATTCCTCTTTAACTTTTCTTGCATCCATGCCAGAGAAATACTGACTCACTTCATTAGCAAATTCCATATTGCTAACTTTAACACCTAATTTTGAACATAAAATATAGGCAGAACTTTCAACTATAAAATGATCTCGCTGACGGTCAAAGTTAGTATATTGTTGATCGAACTCAGCATAACAGAACTCTCTAATCATTCCTTCCACTAATTCATTTTCTAAAAGATGACTGCGATAAAAGATTGTTTTCTCTGCTGGCGAATATAAAACATTGTGATGACTTACAAATGAATCATCATTAAATAAGTGAACTGGAGCATTATAAGTCAATCCAGTAAAAATGTTTTCCGTTGACATAAACGGCTGATTGACCTTAATTTTGCCGTTGATTTGCGAAATATCAAAAACATACTTCACTGCATAGTTTGTACCTACACTGCCATCAGATCTTTCATATTCACCTTGTGGTTCAAGAATCTGAATACCCTTTTCACCTTTTTTGATATAATGCTTATCCTTACGCCAATGCTCACTATCCTTAAGCATCATTGCATCAGGCTTTTGTGCCATGACCAGCAATGTATTTGCTACTGTATAATCTAGTTGAGCAAGCATTGATAGATAGTGAATATAAGATGATGGTTCACTAATCACTTTCATTGCCTGCACTTCGGACATTTCATATAATGAATTTTTTTGCTGTTTAATTTTTTCGATAAATTCCTCTTTAGGAAGTCGCTGAGGACTTTCTTTTTTTGTTTGATTTAATATTGAATAGATATCACTCATATTTTATCGCTCCTTTTTACGTTTTTTCTTTTTTGGTCTTTGATGATTTTGTGATTGTCTTTGCTTGACCGTTTGCTTTTTTCTTTCCTTGATTTCATTTAATTCCTTGCGAACAGAAGGACGTTTAGTAGTAGTGGGACCTGTTCCCTCTAAAATAGGCTCGAACTGATTCTCGTCCTTCTTCTTCGTTCGAGCTAAAGTCGGGTTTTCTCTATTTGACTTTTCATCTTTCATTGAATCCATTAATGAAGCCACAAGACGATCATGTTCATCTTCATTCAATACTGGAACATCATTTAACTGTTGAGACTGCTTAGCCAGTACAGAATCTCTAATCGCTTTTGTATCAACTGTTGCTAGTTCAAACTTATCAACAATGCGACTGATCTTGCTTGCATCCTCTGCACGCACCATAATATCAACAATGCCATCAGTATTGTTTTTTTCCTTTAGAACTGAATAAAGTACCCCATAACGTTTTGCCTCATTACAGAATGTTTTGAGGTCTTCATGCCTGATTGCAAAAACATTTAACTCTCTACCTGACTTGAGCATTGACTGTAATCGAGTTTTCCCCTTCACTTTCTTTTTATCGGTTAGTATCGCATACAATGTGACTGCTAAAGACTTGGACGCCATGCCACCAGCTTTAAGTGCAACATTAGCTGCAACTTCTATACCCTGAAGTGTCATCCTTACTGCCTGATCTGCGGTTTCTCCACCTGTTGCCATTTTCATCATCTCCTTTCCTTATCAAAAAATAACGACTTATCATATTGACTTTGATTGTCTGCTTAGATGCTTATCATTTTTTGCTTGTACCATTTCCTCTTTATGAATTTTTTCAAGCTTATCTTTCATGACAGTTGAACGTTTCTTTATATCACCATAAAGCCTCACCTCCTTTCTAAGTTCCTTGATTTCATTTGATAAGGTTTCGATATCCTGCTGAAGCATTGTTTTTGTTTCAAGCTTACGGCATCGCTTTACCTTGTTGTAAAGACATCTTCTTTCCTTAACTAAATTTTCCAGCTTTGCATTCACTTCATTTTCCCTTTGTTCAAGTTCCTCTAAAGTATTGATTTGTTGTTTGCCAAGCAGTGTTGCTTCTCTTGTAATCTTATCCATATAGCGAAGATCCTCCTTTAATAAAAAATGCACCTTACTAGGTGCATGATTACGGATAATTCCCATTCGATACATATAATGAAAATATAATGCCTTGATTCCTTTTAATTTCTTTTGCTTTTCAAAATGGCCATGAAAATATAATGTTTTTTTCTTTACATGAGTAGGACCATCTACAAATATTGTATTGCTGAGAATTCTTTCCTTGATACCATCCTCACTGTAATCCTCATCTTTAGATAAATTATGAAGTCTAAAAAATCTTGGAGCACCTGGTGGCTTGACAGCAATGTGCTTAACGTTAGTCTTGACTTCATAATCCATCTCTTTAAGATTTCTAACAAACTGTGTAAAAGTCCTGCTGTTACGAATTGCACGATCAACATCATCCTTGATAAGCGTTCTTCTTGTAGGAATACGCTGTTTTTCAGCCAACCACTCTGAGTAATGTTTTGCTTTCTTCGGATGCCTGATAACACTCAACGCATATTCCTTGCATAGTTCATCTGACAATCTTCTAAACCTGTCATAATCAATATGCTTATTTAAAAATCTTTTATGCGTTGTCCATGAAACTGAATTGACAACGAAATGATTATGAAAGTGTTTTTTATCAAGATGTGTTGTCACCAATACTTCAAAATCATTTCCCCACATTCTTTTGACAAGCTCTGCTCCAATCGCATGTGCTGTTTCTGCTGTCACCTCACCTGGACTAAATGACTGATAACAATGAAATGCTATAACGCTCTCTTCCTTTTGAGCAGCTTTTTTTGTACTGACCATCTGCTGTAAAACATTATCTGGGGAACAGTTGACACCACTGACATAAAACTGCTTTTCTGTTTTTAAATCATCTACTGCATATTCAATCACATTTTCCAAGCCCTTAAACTGATAATCGTTCAAATCTTTATTTTCTGTTTTATCAGGATTTGAAACATATTCAAGAACACGTTTTAAGTTATCGTTAACTGCCCATATTTTTGTTGTTGCCACTATGATTCCTCCAATGGTCTTGACTGGTTTATACTTTCCATGATTTTTAAAATCTCCTCTTGAAGTTTTTCTGATTCATGTTTGTATTTCATAACATCAATAGATGATGTCTTATATGCAATGACTGTTATTTGGTTAAGATTGTTACCAATCATTCTTAACTGTTTAATGACTTCAACAAGTTCATCAGTTGGTTTGTTGGCTGGTACAACCTTATTGATAAGTGATCTCAAATATTCCTCTCGTGAAAGCCCAGTCATATTGACCAAATTATTTAGTTTTTCAAATTCAAGTTGTGTTAAACGAATTTTAATTTCTTTTGTTCTGTTTATTTTTTTCTTTATCATCATCTTTCCTTTCAAAAAAAAGTCCTATGTTCTTTTAAACATAAGACTGGTTTATTAATCTTCAATATCTTCATAGGGTTCTAAACCCATTTCTTCTCATGTCACACCATAAGGTGCTCCACCACTTGTATAACCTGCAATATAATAAAATGTATCATCCTGATCCATGTTGATTAATGATTGAGTTTGTGCTTCAAGCTTTTTTCTCTTTTTATTTCGCTTTCTATTAATCAGGGATTGCTGATGTGCCTTAACTGCTTTTTTCTCTTTTGCAATTTGTTCTTTAGTTAGCTTAACACCTAAGCGTTGCAATTCATCAACTGCCTTCAATCTATCTACTGCAAACTTTTTACGATAGCATTTAACAATATCCTTATTTTCATCATCATTAAAATGAGCAAGCCATTTCTCTGCCTGTGGTTTTCTCTCTAAAAAGCTCATTCTTTTTTTAGCCTGCTTCCCCTTATTCTTTTTCATAAACTACAACACCTCTTTATATAACATTTATAGCATGGATACATCAAAATAACAACTTGCACTTATCAGGGTTTTAGGGATTCTCCCTAACATGCTGACTTTGGGGACAAAAGTCCTTGCTTGCTACAATTACAGACATAAAGATACTCTTTCATAATTTGAATATAAAAGATACCAATCAAGAAAATTAACGTGATGGTCGATCTTTCTTTCTTACTTTTTCCAATACACAAAATTCAGTATTTGTATGATGACTATAATCAAGAACAATATCTTCATTATAATATTTTGATTTTAATTTCTCTAAAGCTTCTTCTTCACTTTTAGCTTCAATTTCTTCTTGATATTGTAATGTTTCAGTAACTTCCACTTTATATTTTGCCATTATTTTTCACCTTGACCTTTCGTATTTATGAAAAAAGAATCAGTATTTTGTTCTAATTTTTCATACTGATTCTTGAGATTATTAAGTTCTTTTAGACGTGAATTAATAACTATTAATTCATCATCTAACTGACTGCGTTTATTTAATTTTAGTTGCTTTTGTTGTTCTAACTTTTGTATTTCTTTTACTATTTTCTTTATCATTGTCAGTCACCTTCACTTTCAATTTAACAAAAAAAGAACAACTATTGAAGTTGTCCTACTTCATTTAATAATTCATTGTATTAGAAAAACATATCATCTACATAATCTTTAGAATAATCAGTCATTATCAAATTCATTCCAGTTAGTGATTTGATGAGTTCTCTAATTCTAAGTTCACTTTGAGAATCACTATATCTTTTTTTCCATTCTACAATATACTGATAAATCATATTTTCAGTAACTTCTGTGTGACTTTCTTTTAAAGTATCGAATGAAAACAAAATAGTTGTAATCAATTCCGCTTGAGTCGTATCTTTAATTCTTTTGAATAATTGAAATGTTTTATTGACATTATCTATATCTTCTTTAGAATATAATGACTTATCTATCTTAAAATCATGACTTACTGTAATAAGCATCATTTTGCCATATTCTTTTTCATAAATAAGATTATTATTTGAAAGAATTGTAATCATTTTTTTAATATCTGCACTATATGGACCATAAGTTCCTTTTGAAAATTCTACTTTTAAATCCGTTCCATATCTTGCTAAAACATAACAGATTTTTTGAAAAATCGTTCTTCCTACTTTGATGTTATACTCAGATTCTTCCAATTTTTTGATTAACTGTAAAATCAATAGCCAGTTATTATTTATTTTTTCATATACTATGCCTGTCTTCACCATTTCATTCTTACTTTCAAGTAAAAAGTCAATTTGTAATTTACTTTTTTCAGTTCCAAATGGTGCATAGATTTCAATATCTATTGGTAAATCCTTTAACTTTTTGTACATAATTGGTCCAACAGTTTCCCAATCAAGTCCACCATTACCACATCCTAAAGGAGGAAAAGCAATAGAAGTGATTCTTAACTGTTCATAATTTTGTACAAACCAATCTAATCCATCTTGTATATATTCAAGCTTAGATGGAGAACGCCAATGTTGTTTTGTAGGAAAGTTTAAAATTTTTACATGCATATCTTCATAATAGGGATATAAACATCCAGGATAGATTAATTTTTGACTACACATATCCTTATATTCTTCAAACATTTTTGGATATTTATCTTTATAAATTTTAGCAATCCCTTTTCCCATAACACCAACACAGTTAACAGTATTCACCAAAGTCTTCATTTCTGATTCAAAAATATCACCTAATTTGACTTTTATCATCTTCATTCCTCCTTTCTATTGAAAAAATAAATCTTTATTAATAGCTACTTGAATATCTAAATTTAATGATTCAACTTTTTCTTTTGCTTTTTGAGTACAGACTAGAATACCTATTAGATATTCTCTTGGAACCATATTTAACACTAAAACTTCAGCACATTGTATTTGTTTTCATACTGTTCTGAAGGGTTATCACTTGTCCAATATTTTGAAAAAACCTTAGAAAAATTAATATATCTGTTCCCTTTATCAGGTGATTCAAAAGCGGCTAATTCTGATGCAGCATTACGATCTGATACAACAGTTCCTTCCAAATCAAGAACTCTTTTATCAATACAAATAATACACAAATCATCCAAACTTCTATGATTTATTAAATAATACATCATTGGATTTCTAGGATTAAAATATAAATTAGCATAATCATGAAGCATTCCATGATTTGGAATTCTTTTATCATCACGTATTTTTTGAACATCAGCATTCGATAAATCCACAGAAAAAATACCACGTTTTATTTTTTCGTTTTTGGACAATAGTCCATATTGAAAAATACTATCTAAATTTTTCAAATCATTAATATTAAACAAAAATTTTATATCATAACTTTCTGAAATTAAACTCATAGTATTTCTCCTTATTTATTTCTTTTACAAAAATATTATCTCATTTTATCGCTTTTTATTCAAGAATTCTCCAATGAGGGTATCAAAAAAATCTTTGTATTTTGGTCTGAATATTATAACATATTTTATTCCTTGTTTACTACTTATAATCTTTATTATCTTATTTAAAACGAAAAAAATCTTTGTTATTTGATGATACCAGTTATACTTATTTCTATTCTTATTTTTCAAATAAAAGACAAATATGCTTAGAAATACTTACGAATATTTTTATAATTTTTAATCCATTGATCGTCATTTCTTAGAAGTTTCATATCTAAAAAATTATCATCATGACCAAGATAATCCATAATAACATGCCATCCCATTGGATAGTCTATAAAATCTTTTAACAGCATATTCATATCCTTTTTAAAATGATTAACCAATAAATCTAGATCATCTTCTTCATTAAACTTATAGTAATCACATGTAAATTCCTTATGACAAGCCTCATTAAATTTAAGCTAAATATTTCCATCAGCATAAATATTAATCTTAAAATCACACTGATAGCGATGAATCCAAAAATAAATACTTTGTGCTTTTACTTCCATTTTATAACTGATACTGCGATTAAATACAACTTTTTTTGAATACATTTTAAAACTTCATTAACCATTTTTCTTTTTAATTCTTTTCTTTCCATATTCTTTTCCTTTCATTTTTTTATAATTAAATTATCTTGTAACAATTTGATGACTTAATACTTTTCTTGCTAGAACTTCATTTATATCTTTGCAGTGTTTTGGTCTGCAGTCTTGAATCTCATATCTGTCTGCCAAATGATATTTAATTTTCTCACTTGTTTCCAAACCTGCACGATCATTGTCTAGATGTAAAATCAATACCTTGATATAGGGATGTTTCATTAAAAACCATTCCAAAGCAACAGGTATTTCACTATGACTTATATCATTTCCTATTAATGAAGCACCATCAATTGCAAGATAATTATCTTTATTCCACTCTTGCTTTTTCATTTTCTGCATTGTCTGAAACGACATTAAATCGATTGGACTTTCAAAAATATGAACAACATCACTGAATGAATTTTCTAATCTGAAGCTGTATCTTTTATCACTTCCAGAAAGATTACGACGCTCATACCCTGTGATAGAACGCTTAGATGCAAAGCATGGCTTATGATTATCATTGCACCCTACAAAGATAATCGCATGATCATATTGTGCTTCATAAAGCATATCTCTTTGAAAATAATAAGTTATAATTTCCTTATCAATATGACGCTTATTTGTTAAATAATCATATATCTTAAGTGGAAAAGAACTTTTTGGAGGCAGTTTAAACTCTGATTTATCATAAAAGATTTTGTGTATTTCTTTGATAACTGGCTTTTCTTTAGTGATGCATTCATCAACAAGCAGTGCAGCTTCCAAGAAGCTCATGCCCTCCACTTTAATAAGGTAATCCAATGCTGTTCGTCCACCAATGTTTTTTACCCACCATGTCCAAAGACCATTTCTGATTGTTAGGCTGGAATGTGTTTTTGTACTATAAGTATCCCTTCCATATTTAACAAGTTCATTAGGTTCATAGTTATATAGATAAGTCAGCAGATCTATCTTTTTTACTTCAGCAAGTTCTTCAGGTGTTAAATATTTCTTTTTCATTTGTGTTCCTCCATTAAAAAAGCTGGTATTCTTTTATTGAATATCAGCCTTCTATCTTGTATGTGATATATTTTTCGTTTTTACTTCATTGCTTATTTCTTCTTCAGATACCTCGACATCTGGTTCATTTTGAGCACCAATATCTAGTTCCTTATTTATTTTAGACAGCTTATTGGTAGCTTCAATATATTCATTTTCTTTTGCAAATGGCTTAAGGATTTCCTCTTTTGCATTTTCAAACTGCTGTTTCGTTTCTTCAAGAAGCTGTTTTTCTACTGTTAGCTTTTTATCAAGACCATCAATAACATTATCAATTCTTTTGATATTTCCAAATACATCCTGACCAAGCTCAACAGTATGATTCAACTTGTTTTTTAAATACAGCTTATGATAATGCTGGAAACTGTCATAGACCATGCTCATTTCAAAGCCACGATAATGACCTAGATAAAACAAATCTTCTGATTTATTTTGCCGACATGCAAGCAGGATTGCCTGACCTGCTTTCTCTTTTTCGTTATAGGTTATATCCTTGATAGTCATTGTAAATACTTCAGGTGTTATCCTTGCTTGAACATCATCTTCAAGACCAGTTATTCTAAATTGAATGCGACTGATCTGCTGTGGATAGTATTCAGCAACCTTGTCCTCCAGTTCATATTTCTGGCTAAGATAGTTTTCTCTAGCTAGTCTTAATTTTTTAACCTGCTCATCTAAATTCATCTTTTCCATGACTCGTGGATCACCACTTGCAATAGATTTAACCATTGCATAATTCATGCACGCCTCATCAATATCTTCTGCACTTCGTACCGGTGATTTGCTTGTCATAATCTGTGAAATGAATTTTTGTTTATTCTCCACAAGCTGATACAAATAGGCATCGAATGTTCCCTTTGTTACATAACGATAGATATAGACATCACTGTTTTCATTACCCTGCCTGATGATTCTTCCACCACGCTGTTCTAAATCTGAAGGACGCCATGGACAGTCAAGGTCATGAGATGCAACAAGCTTAGTCTGTACATTGGTTCCTGCTCCCATCTTGGAAGTTGAACCGATAAGTATCCTTACCTTTCCATCTCTAACCTTTGCAAACAGTTCTTTCTTTTGGATATCACTATTGGCATTATGAATAAAGGCAATCTCTTTTTCATTGATCCCCCTTTGCAGTAATTTTTCCTTGATATCATCATAAACATTAAAGACTCCACTTTTTGGTGTTGACATATCACAGAAAATTAACTGGGTTGATTTTTGAGTGCTGGTTTCATGATAAATACGCATGACATTATTGATACAGGCATTGACCTTACTGCCATCATAGTCATCTAAGGTATTATCAGTAAGTCGCTGTTCTAAAGCCAGTTTTCTACCATCATTTGTGACTTTCAGCATATTATCTTCTGTAGGATCAACATGGCCATCACGAATAGATTCAGCTCTTTTTGCTAAGGTATTGACCATCTCTTTTTGTTCAGGACTTGCCTCAACTGCTACAGTTTCATAGTGAGCATTGGGTACTGGCAGATTCAGCATATCTGATGTTTTTATATCAGCAACTTCCTTAAACATTGCAATCAGCTCTGGAAGATTATAAAAACGGGCAAATCTTGTTTTCATGCGATATCCTGTACCTTCTGGAGAAAGCTCAATTGCTGAAACAGTTTCACCAAATGTACTTGCCCAGCTATCAAAGTTCTGCAGGTTTTGTTTTTGAAGCAGATTAAACTGCAGATACCTTTGCATCGTATACATCTCAGTCATTGAATTGCTGATTGGCGTTCCAGTTGCAAAGACAATCCCCTTACCATTGGTAATCTCATCAAGATATCGACATTTCATGAACATATCACTTGATTTTTGAGCTTCAGTTGCTGCTAGACCTGAAACATTACGCATCTTGGTAAAGAGAAACAGGTTCTTATAATAATGTGCCTCATCAACAAAAAGATGATCAACTCCTAATTCCTCAAAGGTAATCAAATCATCTTTTCTATCAGTCTTATTGAGTTTTTCCAGTCTTGTTTTCAAATTCTTTTTTGTCTTTTCCAATTGCTTGATTGTAAAGTTAGCACCATTTGATGCCTTTAAATCCTGTATTCCTTTTGTTATTGTTTCAATCTCATCAGTTATCGTTTTTGCCTGTCTTTCAATTGACATCGGTATTTTTTCAAACTGACTATGACCAACAATAACAGCATCAAAGTCACCAGTGGCAATGCGAGAAAACAGTCTTTTTCTTCTGTCTTTTTGAAAGTCACGCTTAGAGGCAACAAGAATATTGGCACTTGGATAAAGCTGAAGAAATTCTGTTCCCCACTGCTCCACAAGATGATTTGGAACAACAAACATGCTTTTTTGAGCGAGTCCCAGTCTTTTCAGTTCCATGCAAGCTGCTACCATCGAGTACGTTTTGCCAGCCCCCACTACGTGTGCAAGCAGAACATTATTTCCATATAAGACATGTGCGACAGCATCCTTTTGATGTGATCTGAGATTGATTTCTGGATTCATTTGTGGAAATGTAAGATGCTCTCCATGATATTCACGAGGGCGAATAGAATTGAATTGACTGTTATAAATTTCAACTAATCTTTTTCTTCTTGAAGGGTCATTCCATATCCAGTTTTGAAAGGCTTCCTTGATGGCATCCTGCTTTTGCTGGGCAATCATCGTTTCCTTTTTATTTAGAATTGCTTCTTTTTTTCCATCCTCATTGTATTCATAATCATAGATCTTTGTCTGTCTTAAATTAAGGCAATCCTCAATCAGTCGATAAGCATTGGCACGATAGGTTCCAAAAGTTTTTTCCGCTTTGATATTTCCTCTTTCAAAGGTCTTGCCACTGACATTCCAGTTTCCAGTATGCTCAGAATAGGTAATTTCTATATACCTCTTAGAAAAAACTGACGTTCCAAGCAGTTCATACATAAAATCATTGTATATATCAACTGGCACCCATGTTGCTCCTATTCTCACTTCAATTTCAGTTGCACCAAGTTCCTTAGGCAATGCACGTGTCAATGCCTCAACATGCTCCTCATAGCTGGAATCAAGTTCAGCAGCTAGCTTTGCTTCAGATAGTTTTTCTCGTATATTCCCGCTTAAATATTCATCTGCTGTTACATAGACTTCCTGATCCTTATCCAGAACATTGGGCAATTTATAGATAAAGGTATGCAGTTCATCAATGATATTTTCTTTTGACTGGTGATACAGTTCACTCATGTAATCAAGGTCGACTTTTCCTTTTTCAGCCAAAGAAATCATTAATGCTTCATTTGCATTTTCTGCATGGTGAACTTCTACTTTTTTGCGTATTGTTCTTTTGAAGAACATATCAGCTTTTGATTCCAGCTTCCCATCTTCATCGATATTCTCCAAAGAAGATAATAAATAAAAGGAACTGTCCTCACTAAAAGCCTGCTTATTGCCTCTTGAATTAATAAGCCCATATTTTTGGATAAATTCGTCATAGATTTGGTTTAATTTAACCTGTTCCTGCCTGATATCTTCATCAGGGTAATCTTCACTCTGAAGTTCGATCAAGCGTCTTACAGACTCTCTAATAGCGATTAAACCTAATACCCTGTTTCTTGCTGTTGATGATAATTCTACTTTGTTCATCATGCTGTTGATTCGATAATAGATATCTCCATCAACAACACTATAGCTGTAGTTTCTTACCAAAGGGTCAGCAGGAATACTGTCTATTTCCTCTTTAGCATCAATAGTTTCATCAACGATATAATCATCAATAGTTCCACTAATGTGATTGACTGCTTCATCTAATGATTCCTTTAATGAACGATCATCAAAAGGAACAACTGTGATATCCTCTCTGCCATGCATAGCCTTGCATTTTTCAATTGTTCCTAAAACCATTTCAGGATGATCTATAAAATACTGATTGATAATATTGCCATCTTCATCGATTCCAGTTGAAACCCAATGCTCATCATTGACAATTGGTCTTTCCCTTTTCTTAAGAACAATGATGTCACTCACAACTTCAGTACCTGCACTTTCCTTGAATGCAGTATTTGGAAGTCTGATTGCCCCTAACAGTTCAGCACGTTCATTGATGTATTTTCTAACTGTGCTTGTCCTTTTGTCCATCGTATATCGTGATGTGATGAAAACAATCAATCCGCCTGGTCTGACCTTATCTATCGTCTTTGCGAAGAAATAATCATGAATATTGAAATTGAACTTATCATATCGTTTATCCAGTACCTTGAACTGACCAAATGGCACATTGCCAATCGCTACATCAAAGAAACTATCAGGAAGATTTGTTTTTTCATATCCCTCAACTGCTATATTCACCTTTTGATATAACTGCCTTGCAATTCTTCCTGTAATGGAATCAAGTTCAACACCATACATATGCGACTCATTCATGCTTTCTGGAAGTCTCCCAAAAAAGTTGCCAATGCCACAGCTTGGCTCTAGAATATTGCCATAATGGAAGTCAAGTTGATCAAGTATCTGATAGACTGCATCAATGACAACTGGTGATGTATAGAATGATGATAAGGTAGATTCTCTTGAAGCTGCATATTCTTCATCATTGAGAAGATTTTTTAATTCATGATATTCATTTGACCAGTTTGATTTATTTTCATCAAAGACATCAGCAAGACATCCCCAGCCAACATATCTAGCAAGAACTTCCTGTTCTTCTTTTGTTGCATATCGCTTTTCCTTTTCCAACAAAAAAAGCAGCCTGATAGCTGCAATGTTATTTCTATATCTTTCTTTTGGTGTACCAGCACCTAAATTATCATCACTGATAACATAGTTCGTTTTATTGACTGGTTGAACTGGCTTTTGTATTGGCTGTTTGATTGAGAAAAGATAAGATAGATTACTGTAATCAAGCTCATTAATCAATTGTGGCTTTCCATCTTCATAAACAATGGCTTCATTCAATAGAAAATCGTAGATTTCCTTATCTGCCCATACATTATCACCATCCTTAGCAACAATAAAATTCCTATCCGTATCCCATTCTAATTTGATATCTTCAATACGTAATGCTGACAGTACATTTTCAACTGTCCTGATTTCAGTTTCAGAACGATAGTCATCAGGCAGATGAATGTTATTTTCCTCACAGTATTCTATAACTTCTTTTAAAGGCATCTGATGTCCATAATAAAAGTGATTGCCCTTATCTATATCAATATCGTAAATGCCATCGTGAAGCTCATTTTGATAATACTGCTCATTGGCAAGATAATAATGCTTATCTAAAATATTTTGTAGCCATCTTTTTGCATAATCATCCATCTGTTCCTGTACAAGATTAGTTCCTAACAACGATTCTTCTCTAATATCCATTGTGAGATTTAAATCACTGTTTTCATAATAGACAGGCTTTAATATTCGATCATTATCATTGACTGTAAATTCCATCATCGGTGAATCCTTTTCCAGTTCACCAAAAGGCTGTACATGAAACATCTTAATTAAATTGGGTTCATCATCATGTCTGGTGATAATTAGTGAATGGTCACGTTCTCCTGCCTTCATCAGCATGTAACAGCTTTTCCCCTGAATGATGTGAGGTGCAATTTTATTCAGCTGATCATAAAGCGAACGATAAATATTTGCATCTTCATTTAAATGATCTTGACTATAATCCTGATAAACATCATCAATGATTCTATCAATAAGCTGTTCTCTAAAAGTCATATCTTCCATGTAGGCAAGATACAGTTCTCGATTGGCATCATTATGAGATGATACATAAGCAAGAAGCCCTGAATGAATCAAGTCACTTGCTTCATCAACATCGGTATCTCTATCTCTCAAGGAATCAAAAGCTGGACTTGATTGAATGTATTTTAAGATATCTGAATAGTTTTCCTTTAACAGCAAATCATTGTTTTTTTCTAAAGCAATGTGGTTTTCTTGACTGGTTTCTTCTATCTCAATGACATCACGCAACAGCTTATCATTAAGGGCACTTTCCTTAAGAACATCTAAAAATTCAGTTTTGGTAAATGTTTTTGAAAACAGCGGAAAATTCTTATCAGAAACATAGATTTCGTTGTCACTGATATCTATGATGGTATATTCATCAATGCCTAAATAAAAATCATCACCAGCCTTATAGAAATATTCCTTCTTGATATGAGCGTCAACAGTGGCTTGATTTTCTTCAGCATCATTAGTAATTATTTCCTTTTCTAATTGCAGTCGCTTGGTTTCCAATTGTGCCTGCATCTGTTTTTCAAGAAAGATAGGATAGTATTCCATTTCTTCCTTGCTCATATAACGACCAACTGCAATCAGTTCTCTTATACGCTTGCTGACCTGCGTCCATTTTAACGTAACGTTGATTTCTTCCTGACCTATTTCTCTTTCACGAATCAATGTCAATCCCTTAGCACTGTGACTTTCAGAAATAACGCCATGATATGCCGAACGACCACCAGTACCATATTCATGTTTTAAAAACTCTGCATTTTCCTTATCGGATAGATTTTTTTGCATCTGCTGGTAAATGCGATATTTGTCATCAACAGTTGAACTTCCTCTTAGAATGATTCTGTCAACTTCCTCCTGCGAAAAGTAGATGCCTTTTTTTAACTGTTTTTCATTTTCATAAACTGCATTCTTCTGTTCCTCAAGTGTTGGTATCTGTACCACTGGATCATAATATCTTGATACAATCAAGCCATCAACTTCCTGTGCTGCATGTTCCCAATCATATTCTTCAGAAACAATCTGATTATCATATGTTCCCATATAGATAAGCAAATGGTCATCTTCACCTTTCACCCCCAGAGAAATACCATCTGCAGTCCATTCAATCGGTTCTTTGGGATAACAGCTCTTAAGATAATGACCATTTTCCTCGTCACTATGCTGCTGCTTAAAATATGCAATGATTTCCTGTGAAGGAACCACCATTTCATCTTGATAGGCAAAAAGATGTACCATAGCATTTCTATTCAGTATCTTCATACGGTAAGCCTGTTGAAGTCCGTTCATATTACGCCATGCTGGTAACATATAGTCACCACTGTCAATCAGTTTAGCAATTTCAAACTGGAGTTCATAGAAACTAAGATGAGTAAACGTCTGGTGTTTAAGATAAGTACCACTCCAGATATCTAACCCATCATCCTTTTTTCTGTAACCTATATGTGTAAAATCAAAATTTTCTGGTCGTCTGAATACTTCAACAAGAGTATCACTGTATGCTTCAGAAAGATAATCAGCACGTTCTCTTTCATCAGTATGATGAATAAAAAATTGATATATTTCTTCCTTTGAATGATTCATCGCAATATCCTCATAAAGAAGATTAGGTAAATCATCCAAAGAAAAAGGCGGTATCTTTGGTTTTTGTACCACCTCGATATCGCCTAATTTCAGATCTAGTTGTAAATGAGCTGAGTGAGAATGATTTCCTCCACCTGTTCCTTGAGGCTGTTCATATGTCCCACCCAAGCCATTTGATTGGTTTTCTTGTCTGGTGCTGGGTTTTTGATTAACATCTGTTCCATTAACTGTTCCATCATCATTTCCGTTTCCACTTGTATTTGTTGCAAGTGTGTGTTCAACTGATTCCTGCTCATGAGAGCGAACAAGTGTCCTGGCTGATTCTCCTTGAGATAAGCTCGACGCATCATTGCGTATTTCCCTGTTATCTTCGTTTTGTCCATCTTGAGATTTGGAAACTGATAATCCTCTACCTGACTGTATGTTATGCTCATCTGTTATTCCTCCTTCACCTTTATTTTCAACTTCATTGTCTAACTTTTCTGTTGATTTTTCAAATGTACGATTTTGATTTTTAATGAAATCTCTTGCAATCACGCCTATTTTTGATAAAACTTCATCTGACATATCTCGATGTGCATTTCCTAACACACCAATTGTATCAGGTGTATCAAACAGCTCAATTCCATTAAAATCTTCTTCATCAAAATAAAGATTTGTATCTGGCTGACATCTTTTCATCAGTGCATAGCTTAATGAATTTTCCATCAGCCTTACTAACAGCTGTTTAATTTCATGTTCATCATATAACATCAGCGAACTGTCATCAATGAATCTATTTAACTGAATAAGATAATCCAAATAGCTACCCTCTACTAATTGTTTTGAAACATGAATTAAAACTTCCTCTAGATTTGTGCTTTTTATATCCAGCTTAAACTCATTACTTAAATTTTCAATTAACACATCATGCATAGATTCATCAATCGACCATGTCCTGACTGGCCTTTTGTTTGATTCTGTATCAGAAACATCAAAAACATATCGCAATCCATAACCGTATCTAGTTTCTTGAATCAATGCAATTCCTTTAGAACCTTTCTTAATCCATCTGCCCATCTTATCATTCCAAGTATCAAAGGACGCACATACTGTTGCATCTGGTCTTTGAGCATGGATTAATATTTGATCAGTAAAGCTGTATTTAAACATATAGCTTGTTGTATCAAGAAACCTCATCCAGTTCTTTCCATCATAAGTAATCTTTTGTGATGTTTCTTCTAAAAGACTGCTTATATATTCAAATTTATTCAATCATTCTCACCTCTTTCCATAAAAAAAGAACCCAATCAATCTGAGTTCTTTAAATAATACTTATTAAATTATTGATATTTTCAAACTACTAATCCTTTATTATTTTTCTAATTTCCTTCATTATTTTCGTTGCATCATCATTTTCAGTAAACGGTATTTCACAAGTTAATTCTTCATCTCCGTTTTTATACTCAATTATTATATTTTGCTCATATCCTTTACATTTTCGAAAGAAATCAACCAAATATTTTACAACTGTTTGAATCGCAATAACACCTTCCACAATATCCATTATATTTAAAAAAACTTCCATCAAATTTGGGTTAACAGCTCTAGGCATGCATTGAAATGATACTCTTCCATCATATGTATTAGTTTCAAAACCTTTTCCCAAAAAATCGTCAATAGCATCTCTAGGAATATACAATTCCTTTTTTTCAATTTCTGACGCATTAGTACTTATATTTATATTTACTGTTATCATACTTTACCCCCTTAAGTACATTTAAAATTTATTATCTAACAAAATTCTATTATATATTATTAAAAATTACAATCATTTCTATGATATACATCAAATTTCGTTAAATCTGGTTCATTAAATCATTAAATAATTTATAACTCTTATTTAAAATAATGCTATCTCTGATTTTTTATTTTGTCCCAAATATTGTTTAAATTCAATTATCTCTTCATTTAAATCCACTAAATCTTTACCCTCTATTATTTTTATATAACCATTTTCATCAAGTTTAAATTTTTTTGAAGATAAAATAGTACCCCAATGATTCACAACTACATTTTTAGCCATTTCAATAATATTACCTAATTCATCACTTCTTACTTCATATTTATAGATCCCTTTTGGAAGAAGTTCTTCATCGCTAAAACAACAGAATGATTACCACATGTAAACTCATCAATAACTTCAAATCCAGCATTTCTTTCTGGATATAGTGAACTGATATCAACAGAATCAAGTCCAAGCAGCTGCTTAAACAATGATGGGTTGATTCCTATACTTTGACAATGGCTGATATAGTTTTGAAGTCCTTTCAAACATCGAATATCCTCTTTACAGCTATCTTCAATAATGCTCCACATTCCACAATGCTGTTCTATGCTCATGAATTCTAAATGATGATCCTTTTCAAAATATTCTAAGAAATCACTATTCATATCATAGCTCCATTCCAAGATTTCATTGACATTATATTTGTTAAGTTTAATTTCATTAGTTTCATGACCGATATAGCGAATCATTATCTACTGATCGCTGCTCACACCAAAAATAACGATTTCTTTTTTACCTTGTTTATCTTTAACAAAGATATAGGCTGGTTCATAATCATTATATTCACTATTTGACATTTCAAAACATGCTTTACCATAAATACTCCAATTTTCCTTATCCATTAGTTTCCTCCTTCCCTTTTGTTTCTAAAATGAATTCTTCATTATCCACAGTTAAATAATCTATTGCTTTTTCCCTTTCTAAAGAAGAATACTCATTACCTGAATGTGAGATAATGAGTAAGCTTACTTTTCTTAGATGAGAATTTAAATGCAAATCAGAAATCATGCAGTTTAATGTCTCAGCAATATCATCCAATAATGAATGTCTTTCCTGATTGTTCCTCAATGACTTTTTTAAATTCCTTGATTGTTTTATCATCAGCTTTTTCCTTTTCAATATAATAAGAATAGCTTAATCCAAAGAAGTGATTTTTATAGTCAGCATAAGCATTTTCAACTGCTCCATGATAATCGTTATAGTCAATAGAATAATCATTCTTATTCAAAACAGTAACTCGATACGTGATATCTTCTGTTTGCTTGCGACTTTGATTGTTGAAAAGAATCATATGTCTTACTCCAAGCATAAGTTTCTTGTCACCGATATCCTCAGAAATCAAGATGTCAAAATCTTCAAATTGATTCTCAATGAAAACATATAGAATATCATTCACTGGCAAGCCAGTATGATATGCTAATAATTGATTGTTGATACCTGTTTTCTTGCAAAAACGAAGATAACTATATAAACCTTTACTGACCATTTCAATAACATCTAATGAATGATCAATATAATTCCATAGATAGCCATGCGTATCTATGTTCATGTAATAAAGACTATAGCCTTCATTTAACTTTGAAATGATGAACGCCTCAATACCTGGTTCAAGATAATAGCTGTATTTTCTCTTGATTTGAATATCCTTGAAAGCAATTGTTTTTTTCTTTTCTTCAGGACGATAGATAAATTTATCAACACCTACTTCAATACCTACAATGTATTTTTCCTCATTATCTTTTTTCTTTGTCATGATAAACAGTAAATCTGTAAACATTGTATCCTCGCTCAACATTTTCAAAACTTCATCCACTCTTTTATTTACTTCAAATAATTCCATATATTTCTCCTTCATAGCATAAAGAGGGAGTTAATGTTCCTCCCTCATGTTTTTATTTTTTGGTTTTTATTTTCTTCAATTTTTTAATCTTTCTTACTGCAAGATATACTTTAAGTGCCAATAACACACTTAAGATCAATAGAATAATATAAATATTATCTATCATGTGATTCACCTTTATCTTGAGATTTCTTCTTTTTGATAAAACAGATACATCCTATACCTGCAATAGCAACACCACATGCATACAAGCTAATCATTGAATTATCACCAGTCTTAACTACTGTTTTCTTGATTGGCTTATCTTTCATAACAACCTTTTGAATTTCCCCAGTTTCTTCAACTGTAAATGAAATATCTTCAGCAACTTCATAACCATCAGGAGCTGTTATTTCTCTTAATGTATATTGTCCTGCTGGCATTTTTTCAAATAGATATGGTTTGTCAGTTGTTATCCATTCATGAATCACTTTACTGTTTTCATCTATGATCTGTAATTTAGCACCAGGTAATTCCTTACCAGTTACAATATCCTGTTTAGAAATCTCTACTTTAATGACATCGTCAGTCATTTCAACCTTTTGTACTTCAGTTGTGTTGTTGACAGTAAAAGTAATATCTGATGCCTTTACATATCCAAGTGGTGCAAGGTCCTCATGAAGTCTATATTCCTCACCAACTAATAATCCCTTGATGATATGAGGTTCATTTGTAGAAGTCCACGTTTCGATAACTTGATTATCTTTATCAAATAAAGTTAACTTAGCACCTTCTAGTTCATTTCCATTAGTGATATCTTTCTTTGAAATTTCAACTTCTGTTTTTTGATTGGTTACATTCATTGAATGAGTATAAACTGATTTATCACTGCCATCATAAGATAAATCAATTGTATAGATTGTTTCATCTTTAACATATCCTTCTAACGCCTGTGTTTCCTTTAGTTCATATTGACCTAATGGTAATTCAGAAATATTGATTTCACCAAGTTCATTAGTGACATACAATACATCTTCACTGATATCTTTTGAAACTGATTGACCTTTTTCATAGATTAAAGTCTTTCTTCCATCTAAGCTATAAATATCTTCTTTTGCAGTTAACTGATAAGTGACACCGCCTAATAAATCTTGAGTATCTTTATCTGTCTTGACAAGATGAATTTCACCCTTTGAAGCAATATTAGTCACATTGACTTCAACAGTATATAGCTTTGTAGATGTATCTTTTTGTTCAATGACAATATCGTGAACTGTTTGAGAAAGAACATAGCCTTCATTTGTTAAGGTTTCCTTTAACTCATAATGGCCCATAAACAAATCATCAATAATGATTTGACCATTTTCATCAGTTGTTCCTTTTTCAACTACTTGACCTTTTTTATAAAGAACAGAACCATCAATGGCATTGATAATATCTTCTTTTGCAGTTAATTCATATTCAACACCTTCAAGTGCATCTCCTGTTTCCTTATCTGTCTTAGAAATAATAATCTTTCCTTTAGGTTGAGCATTTTTTACAGTTATTTCTAGAATTGGATCATCATCTTCATCAACATCATAATCATATTGATTAGTGATTGTGAAAGTTAATGGTTCCTCTAATTTAAGGAAACCTTCTGGAACTTTGATTTCTTCAACAGTATAAGTTCCAGCATCAAGCTGTAAAGGTAAGGTCACTTCACCCTTATCACCAAACAATGCTGTTATTTGATTTTTTGAATTGGTAGTAAAGGTATCAATTTTTTGTCCAAAGACTTTTTGTGTTACATAGTTTCCATCTTCATCCTTGATTTTAAAGCTCGCTGAATTAAGGATAACAGTTTGATTTGTGTCCTTATCTTTTTTCACTAGCTTCACTTGAGAAGTAAATGGACGATTGTTGATATTGACTGTTTTAATTTGTTCAACATCAATATACTCACTGTAGTCATCTGTTACTGAGATAGTAAAATCTGGTGCTGTTATATAATCCTGAGGTGTTTTTGTTTCCTTAACAAGATAAGTTCCGTATGGCAGGTATCCAGTTGTTGCATAGCCATCCTTATCAGTTGTAATCATGGCATAAGTTTGAGCATTATCCCATCCTACATGATCGACTTCACTTTTTAACCTGAAAGTAAACTCTGCACCCTGTAACCCTTTGACGATACCACTGATACCATCTTTTTCACCACTTTTAAAGACTCTGATTTTTTGTTTATTGACTTCATCAGATGTTTCTGTTTGGATAATAACTTTTGAAATGGTTTGTCCCTGATATTCAAGATTAACATCTATAATATTTTGATTTAGCACTAATGAATCATTGCTTTTTGATTCCTTGATATAATAATTTCCTAACGGAAGATTATCCCATTCAATTTTTCCTTTTTCATCAGTTTTCTTTTCTGAAATCATTTGACCCTTTTCATAGAAAACCTTTGTACCTGCTTTGTTGGTAATTCTATCTTTTGCATATAACTGATAGACATTTCCTTCAATAAAGGCATCACCAGTAAGATTATTCGTTTGACTAGCATCAATTGATTTATTCAATATAATCTTGCCAACCGGTTCCTTATTTTCTACAGTCAATGATTCATAAACGACTTCTGTATGCTGATCTTTATATTTTAAAGTGATAAACTGTTCTGCTGGATTTAATAGATATCCTTCAGGAGCCTTGCTTTCTACAATCTTATATTTTCCAAGTGGCAATGGCTTTGTTGTATATTCACCATGAGATGATGAAGTCAATGTTTGAACAATATCACCTTTTTGATAATAAGTCTTTGTTCCTGCCTTGTTTGTAATGACTTCATCAGCAATAACATCAAACGTCGCACCATTAACTCTGTCACCTAAATCATTTGTCTTATAGACAGTGATAGTTCCTTTAGGCTCATCATTTGTGACTTCTAATGTTGTTGTTTCACCTGGCTTGATTTCAAAGTTAAACTCATTAACATTGATAAGGTATCCACTAGCTGACTTTGTTTCTACAGCCTTGTAATCTCCCAACATAAGGCCTGTTAAATGAATTTGACCATTTTCATCAGTAGTCAATGTCTTATCAAATCCGTTTTCTCCAGTAATTCTAAATGTCGTATGAGGTATTGCTGCACTTTTATCATCATTAAATTTTTTCAATAACAGCTCACCTGTTCTATTTATTTTTACCTTAATGCTGACTTCCATTGGATTGCTGACTTTAAAAGAAGCAACGCTTTGACAGTCACTTGCAGTATAGACAATACTTGTTCCTACTTCGCTATCTTTAATGTTCTTCTTTAACACGATTGTTGCTTCATCAACATTGCTGTTTCCTTTGATGATAAGCTTGTTTCCTTGAATAGATACATTTAATCCTCCATTTTGAGCAACAACCATATCCTTTAAAATACCATTAATATCATTTAATTCAAGTGTCTTGTCTGAATCCACTTCATGTGTTGAACTGGCAAATGATGGCTTGACATAATATCTGTCAACATCTGCTAAGATTTCATCCCATGCCTTTTTTGTAGAAGCAAAATTTGGTGTAATGCTTGTACGAATATATTTTAAACTGTCATCGTTATGAATAACTCGCCATAATAACCCTTGAGTAATGGCATACCAGTCTCTGCTTGTTCTACCTGGTACTTTCGTTCCATAGTATGCAATAAGACTTAATCTTTTAGCAGTTGCCTCACTGATTCCAGCATCAGCAAAAGTTCCCTGCGTTACAGTTTTACCACTGTGAAATGACGTATGGTAATCAACACAGAATACTGGTTCCTTATTGACCATAAGATATCCTTCAACGCCATCAGTCTTTTCAGTCACTGGATCAGCCATCTTCCATTCTGGATAGACAATTGAGCTTGTTGTTCCTGTTAAGGCATAAGCATTTGTTGTTAGAGTGCTGATAGCTAACACTGCACTTGCTGCCCCAATCATCAACTTCCTTGATATTTTCTTTATTTTACTAATCATTTTTCTTCTCCTTCAATTTCAATAAAAAAAGAGAACATTTCTGTCCTCCAAATCTCAATAGCATTAAATAATCAGTCACTTAGATAGGGCTGAATATTCTTTTCAATCTGCTGTACATTGTTTTCTTTTTGTACCTCTTTTTCTTCACTGTCCCATGTCATAAATACCACAAATCCAATAAGCAATAACACAATCACTAATTTCTTCATATTCTTCACCCTCTTTTCATGTTGCTTCTTTCAACATGATTTTACGTCTTAAGAGTATAAAAAACAAATTTACGATTTTATAAAGCTATGCTTATTTCTTTTGACTGGTAAAAGGGAAAGGGGTTCTTAGGGGAAAACCGAGTCACACTTTCAGTCAGAATAGCCCCTTGCCCCTTTTCAAGTGGTTTTTTTGACTGTACTATTTTCATAGTCACATGTATAACTCTCAATTACCTAGAATGATTCTTGTTCCTTCTTTTATACCACCCCTCCAGCAACCTGATAATAGTATCACTCTTTTGTTTAGGTGTATATTCCTTTGGAAAATAACAATTGATATCCTCCATTTTTAATGTGATTTTTTCCTTTTGATTAGGCTTTTCCTCAGTCATGATTGAATAGATGACATTTTCATCTAATCTGCCTTTTTTAGACAATTCCTTCATTCTAATTGTCTGTGCATGTGATGGTGTCACTTCATAGTCATCAATCATCTTGACAACATCTTTCTGATTTTCTTTTGAAAGGTAAGATAATTCAACTGCTGGATTCAGGGCAATCTTCTTACCATCATTACGCACTCCATCAACCAAGTCCTTTAATGGCTCGATTAACTCTGTTAAACGAATAAAACGATGAATTTGATTTTTACTTTCTCCTATTTCTTCAGAAAAAATTTCAATAGATTTCTTATTTTTTAAATGGTTCCCAACTTGGGAACTATTATTGAGTTTAGGTCTACCAGCTTGTCTTTTCATAGCATCAAGCTTCATCTTATATGCCATGCCACGCTCACTTGGAAGAATATTTTCACGCTGAATGTTGGAGTCCACCATGATGATTGTTGCCTGATCATCTGTTAAATCACGTATGATAGCTGGAATTGTATCCATCTGATTTAATTCAGCAGCTTTCATACGTCGATGACCTGATACCATCTCATAGCCATCTTCATATGGTGAAGGTCTCACTAATGCAGGCATTAAAACACCATTCTCATTTACACTCTCACTTAATTTTATCATATCTTCATCCATTCTTACCTTAAATGGATGATTTTTAAATTCATGAATTTCCTTAATGGATAGATTCATGATTTTCTCTAACTTGTTTTCCTGACGCTGTTCCTCACTCGTAAACAAATCATCGTATGTGGGAATTTGAATGTCTTGAACGTTCTTTTTCGCCATTCAAAAACACCTCCCTCGTAAGCTGTTCATAAGCTCTGGTTGCTGAACCTTTAGGGTCATACTGAAAGATACTTTCGCCAACACCAGTTGATTCAGCAGCTTTAATACATCGAGGAATTGTTTTATCAAAGATTTTTATATGCTTACCAAAATTCTTATGAATATCCTGCGTTATCTTTTTTGATAGATTTGTTCTTTCATCAGTCATGGTAATTAAAATACCTTCTACCTTCAAATTAGAATTAAGATTACGCTTAACCATATTAATTGAACGCAGTAAATCTGCCATCCCTTCAACACCATAAGGTTCTGCCTGAACAGTAATAATAACCTTGTCTGATGCAGTCAAGGCATTGATAGGAAGATTATCCAATGATGGATTTGTATCAATAATGATATAATCATAATCTTCTTTAATGGTATCAATAAATCTTTTAACAACTGTCTCTCGACACATGGCACTCTCTAATAGAGAATTGATACCAGCAAGTGAAATATTAGCTGGTACGATATCAACACCCTCTTTACTATGAAGAATTAACTGTTCAGTATCAATTGATTGATCGTTAATAACTGAGATAATAACATCTTTCATGGATAAAGGATATTCATTCATATTCCTATATCCAAATGCCTTTGTAGAATGCCCCTGTGGGTCTAAATCCATTAATAATACTTTCTTTTGGTGCTTGCTAAGACAGGCACTTAAACTTACAGATGTCATTGTCTTGCCCACACCACCTTTTTGATTTGCAATAGCAATCACTTCTCCCATTGTTTCACCTCTTTTCAAATTTGGGCATAAAAAAGCGGAATGCAAAAAAACTACATTCCACCCTCAATAAATATGAAATTGTTATGAAAACTATCCTCCTTTCTTGCTGAAAAACCAGCTATGTATACAGTCACATATATGACTGTTATCTTTCTATTCCTTTATCCTTTTTCTTTTCATAGTTTTTAAAATTTAACCCTTTTGATTTAATATGTTCAAGCATATCTTTTAAATCTTCCTGATTCTCACAAGCAACAATATAATCAAACTCAATTCCGTTACACTTTTGAATAGGATTAACTGTAGAAATCAATCTGCCACCATTTTCCAATACATCATACTTTATAGCTGAAGTCCTTTCCTTAATTAGATTTAAATTTCCTTCATAGAATAAGACGAATGGAGGGCAATTAACACTCTTTAAATAATTTGGATATTTATCATCCAGTATTGTAACATGTGGATAATGAACATCTTTTTTTAATCTCATAAACTCATCAATATCAAATTTTTCTCTTGTTGCTAATGAAGAATAAATCTTATCGAAATCTCCATTATATTTTAACGCAAAATAATATAATACTTTTTTCATATCTTCATTCATAATATGTCTCCTTTCAACCAATCAAAAAAAGGAATGTTTTTTAAAACATTCCCAAAAATTAAAATATGAATTTTTACCATAAAACACACATGTAAATTGCTTTTATCGAGAAATCGCAACTACACCATTTTGACTATTTCAAATTCGTTACTACACCATTTACTACACCATTTTCCGCATCAAAACATGATAATTCTTAATAAATTACGTGAATTTCTTTGATGAAAATGGTGTAATAAAAAAGCAGAAAAATATTGATATTTTCAACGTTTTTTCTACTTTTCTTTACGTAAGTCTACATATGTTATTCTATTTAACAACGATATTGACAATTTTGTTTTTTACAACAATCACTTTTACAATATTTTTACCCTCAG
>ENA-ORSX01000767-ORSX01000767.1-human-gut-metagenome-genome-assembly--contig:-NODE-767-length-29187-cov-23.982940_pt1 | contig 29187 bp, 31 predicted proteins | sample MGYA00241904_ERZ509172 | MGnify/ENA primary metagenome ERZ509172 (study PRJEB26280, sample SAMEA2338795) | human gut metagenome | biome: human gut; feature: human-associated habitat; material: faeces...
CATAGAAGACCTAATGCTTAATAGCTATTTACAGAAAAACTTTCATACTCTCAATTTGGTTCTGTTGCAATATCGTGGTTTTTGATATGTATTTTCCTGAATTTGTTATACCTATTTTATAATATTAAAATATGTAACTATTTTCAAATCATTATTATAGCATTGGACATCATAATTTATATTTGGCTTTTGTTATCCAAAAGACGACTAGCCTTTATTTTTGATGTTGTACTCGCATGTATCTTGGCAATCATTCTGGTAATCTTAACAAGAAGAGTCACTTCAGTATTAAGCTGTGCCATAAATCCATGCATTACATATTTGGTGATACGCGAATACTGGCCGTATATGCAGTTATAAACTCCCTGGATTTGCGGAGACGGCTTATATTAAGGATATATAAATATGGGACTGAAGAATATTGTATTGGCTAATATAGAATGCAACTATTAGGAGGTCCTAATATATGAATTCCTTTCTCTCACGCATAAGGGTAGTTAGCTTTATCGTGCTAATAATATCAATTATATTTTGCTGTGGATATGCGTATGCTGATGAATCAATTGCACAAGCATTTGTTCTGACTGAAGAGAATGAAATAAAAGGTGTTAGCAAGTATATAGACTATATAAAAAAGTCAGATAGCGAACATGTTACAGATGCCGTACTTGATGTATTTGATGTATCTGATAATGGTGATATGATAGTGGGATTTACAGATGGGGGTATAAATGCGTATAACCAGCTGGGGGAGAAGTGTGTAAGGTATGGAATAAGATAAAGGTAGACAAAGATGCTGAAAGCAGGCTACTCCGATATTTAGATAAGCCTAGTAGAATTATTAATGGATACACATATGAGCGCTCTGCGTATCCATCCCAATTTGTAAAAATATCACCAAACGGAGAGCGACAGGTTATTTATAAAGCTGCACATATATACCCTATTGGGGGCTTACTTTATTTTGTGTTTTTTATGCTGATTGGATTGCATGTTTTCTGGTCACTTGGGAGAGGACATTTCTATAAAATTAACTATTCTGGAAAGAAGGAAAAGGAAAGACAAGAACAACTAGCTGCTAAACGGCAAATGCGCAGATTAGCAGAAGAGTATAGGTTATTCGAACCAATGTCATTTAGTTAAGTGAGCTTTGCTATAGACTGTGAAGCCATTTTGAGGGAAAAGGGGTAATAACTGATGAAAAACACGATAGATCCGTCTGTCGTACAGATGGGCAAGGAAAAAAACTGAATATACGGCTGATTTGTTATGGAGAGGACGGGAGCATCCTTTTGGGGACATGGAGCGCTCCAACCCAGCTTTCTCCATACGGCTGATCCAGCCAGGCCAGCGGTAATGGCATCCCCTGTCAGAATGGATTATGGGATGATCTTCCTCCCCTAACTGTGAGATCGCGCCATCCGGCATGTCATTCACCAGGGCAGCATCCGGTTTCGTGCTGATCGTCCAGTATGGCAGCATCCCATCAAAACAGTCCACAACCGGGGAGAGATAGACCTTACCTGCGGGGATGTGCCGCTGTATTGGTATTATCCAATGCTTTTCGTGGCGGCTTTTGAACACCCTCGTTTTCGATCCATGTATAGAGTGCCCTCCTGGTTGGATAACCCAGCATACGGATTGTGTTGGTTACAGAACCGCACTGGTGATAAACCTGTAATGCAATGTCGATTTTGTCCTGAGAATACATAATGATTCAGCTCCTTTCGGAGCCCGTGGAAGTCCAGCTTTTTGTCCGCGCCCCTCTCTCTCATTGGAAATTTTCACTTTGGAAGAACTCCTGGAGTACTTTGAACCCATGACGTCACCAGTTCCTGGATTTCCTGGATATCACCCCATTAGAGAACTGCTGCTCAGCATCCGCAAGTAATTCGTGCATAATCTCTTGACGATACTGATAATCACCCTCTTTCTGGTATCGTTGAATGATCTGATTAAAACTTCGCTGTTGGTAAGTCTCAATCGTTGCATCAGCCAAACCGATTTGCTTCATTTGCTCATTGGCAGCATCAATTAAAGAAAAAATGTCATTATTCATATGAAACCTCCTTAACAGAAAAATTTGTAGGTGGTTTCATTATAAAAAGTTATCCCGACTTTTCTGATATATTTTCACAGAAAAACGGTGTATTCCACCGGAATTCCGGATAATCACAAAGTCGGGATAAGTGGTGTGGAAGGGGGACTAATCATCCCCCTATCCGATTTACAAGTGTTGAAGACCCGAAAAAGCTGAGAAATGTCATAGCGGCATTCCTTGGCTTTTTGATTTATGAATCATGCACAAATTCAAGTGCAAAAACCCATGAAAAAAACACAAAATTGATTTTTAACTCTGAAAGGATATTGCTTTTTAAAAATGATGATGCTATAATGAGGACATGTTTTTCATGTAAAGGAATTTCATTCCGCTATACGGAATAAAGCAAAGATCTATTTACTTCAGGAGAAAGGGGGAACCTATGCAGTTAATTGACCGTGCCTTAAGTGCACTGGAAATACTGGGGAAAAATCTGGAGGGGCTTTCGGTGTCAGAGCTTTCGGAGGCGCTGGGGATCCCAGCGAGTTCGACGCACCGGATCTTAAGCAGTCTCAAGGCGAATCATTTCGTGCTCCAGGATGAGGAGACAAAGCGTTACCGGCTCGGCTATAAGATCTGTGGGATTGCTGCGGGGATCGCCATAGGGAATGTGCTGACCATCACAGCCAGAGGGCCGATGAAGCGTTTGGCGGAAAAGATCGACCGGAATGTTGTTCTCTGCGTGATGGAGCGAGGAGCTGTCATGAATCTCACCTGCATCGAGAGAAAGGACTCGAATATGTACATGGTCAAGATCGGCTATGAGATGCCATTATATTCGACCTCAGCCGGGCGTGTGTTTGCCGCGTATATGGAGCGGGGAGAAGCACTTTCGGTCCTGGGTGAAGAACAAAGGACCAAGACGACGCCTTATACAAAGACGGATCTGCAGGAATTGAATGACGAGCTGGAGCGAATTCGAAGGGATGGCTATGCGTTGATTGATGAGGAGCTGCAGATGGGGATCCAGGGGGTGGCGTGCCCGATCCTCGATTCATTCGGAGAACCGGCAGCAGCGCTTGCGTTTACGACCATGAAGGGCAGCGGTGAGGCAGAATTGGCAGAAAAGATTGAAGAATTAAAAAAATGTGCAAAGGAGATTTCGGAAGCGATCTGTTGAGGAGAAACAGGAGGGAATTATGAGTGAATACAGCGTGGAGCTTAAGGGGCTTAATAAGATATACAGCAATCTTCTGAAGGAGGATACGGTCGCATTAAAGGACATCCATCTTCAGATCAAGCCAGGGGAATTTATCTCGATTATTGGGCCATCCGGATGCGGAAAGTCTACACTTTTACGGATCATTGGCAATCTGGATAAGCCAACCTCGGGGACGATATCGTATCGGGACGGCGCGGATCAGCAGATGGGCTTTGTGTTCCAGGATTCAGTCCTGCTTCCGTGGAAGAATGTGAAGCAGAATGCAGAATTTCCGCTGGTGATTCAGAAAAAGCAGACAAAAGAAAACGAGGAGAAGCTGGACGAGCTTTTGGAATTGGCAGGGCTTACCGAATTTAAAACGGCGCTTCCCAGGGAGCTCTCAGGGGGGATGAAGCAGAGAGTTTCCATTGCGCGCGCGCTTTCTTACGATGCGCCGCTTCTTTTAATGGATGAGCCCTTTGGCGCCTTGGATGCGCTTACCAGAGACCACTTGAACGAGGAGCTTTTAAAAATCTGGCAGAAGACGAGGAAAACCGTCATCTTTGTTACGCACAGCATTGAGGAGGCGACCTTCCTTTCCGATCGGGTGATCGTCATGTCGGCGAGGCCGGGACAGATCAAGGAGATCGTGACAATCGACCTTGCAAGGCCTCGGGGAGATGTGACTCGAAACGATCCCCGATTTGCGGAGTACAATAAGTATCTGAGGGGGATTATCGGATGAAGAAGAAAGGAAAGTCTGCCGGATTTTTGCAAAGCGTCGGGGAGTATGCGCTCTCCATTGGTGTGTTCATTGCAGTCTGGTGGCTCTATGTGGAGCTGAAACATGTGCCAGCTTATATCCTCCCCGCACCGCCGAAGGTGTTTAAAAGTCTGGTCGAGATGTTTGTAAAGAGAAGCGTCTATGCCCATCTGTGGACGACAAGCTATGAGGTCGTGCTGGGCTTTTTGATCGGCGGCTTCTTAGGCGTACTATTTGGATATGTGTTTGTCAAGATGAATGCGCTTAAAACGATGCTGATGCCGTATTTGATTTTTTTGCAGACGGCGCCGAAGATTGCACTCGTTCCTCTTTTTATCGTGTGGTTTGGGATTGGGATCGTCTCAAAGGTGGTATTAATTATTTCCATGGTGCTGTTTCCTGTGCTTTCCGGCATGATGCTGGGGCTGGAGTCGATTCCGCCGGATGTGCGGAATCTGATGAAGGTATTAAAGGCGACGAAATGGCAGGTGTTTACGCAGGTGGAAATGCAGTATTCCCTGCCTGCCCTGTTTGCAAGTCTGAAGGTCGGCATCGTCCAGGCCGTGATTGGAGCAATCGTCGCAGAGTGGATGTCAGGAAAGCAGGGGTTGGGTTATATTCTGACGTACGCTTCGTCTACGTATGATACGCCGATGTTGCTTGCCGGAATCATCGTTACCATCGTCCTGGGCATTGTGACGTACCAGGCGGTCAGTGTTCTGGAGGACCGGATGCTGTACTGGCATGAATCAAAGAAAGCTTAATTTGGGGAGGATAAAATGGTGAATTTTACATCCGCATCGGCTCCGATGCTGGACGGCAGGATGCCGCATATTCAATGCACAAAGGATGACATCAGCGAGATCGTCCTTCTGCCTGGAGATCCCGGTCGAGTGGCTCTGTTTGAAGAATTCCTTCAGGATTTTAAGATCATCAGCCGAAATCGTGAATATACAGTGGGGACTGGCTTTTATGAGGGTATAAAAATAACCGTCTGCTCAACGGGGATCGGGGCGTCGTCCACGGAGATCGCCGTGGTACAGCTAATTGCCCTTGGCGCGAAGGCATTGATCCGAATTGGCGGCACAGGAGTGATCCGCGAAGATATTCCCTGCGGGACTATGGTGCTCAACACGGCGGCGGTCCGTATGGGCGGAGCCTCCTGCTTCTACGCGCCTGCGGAATATCCGGCCGTCGCCTCCTTTGAAGTTTTAGATTGCTTAAAGCGCTCCTGTGAGGAGCAAAAGAAACCCTATGCGATGGGAATCTGCGTATCGGTTGGCTCGTTTTATCATGGACAGGGCCGAAAGCTTCCATTTGAAGGAGAATATGACGAACAGGCGGTCCTTGAACGGTATGGAACGTGGAACATTGTAAATATGGAGATGGAGGCGGAGACCATTTTTACACTGGCATCTTTAAATGGTGTCCTGGCGGGAAGCATCTGCACGGTGCACTGCAACCGGGCAACCGATCAGTGGCTTGTGGATTTTGAAGCGGCGCAGAAGGATATGTGCCGGACGGCACTGCTTGCGTGTAAAAAGCTGGATCAGGAGTATCTGACGAAATAAAGAAAGAAAAAGGAGAAAAAGAACGATGAAAAAGAGAATGTTTGCAACGATGCTGGCAGTGGTGACGATGGCCACAGCGCTTACAGGCTGCAGCACGGAGAGTGCCAAGAAGGCCAGCGATGGCCAGGCGACGACAACAACTGCCCAGACGGAGGCAAAGACAGAGGCGGGGTATTCCGGAGCAGAAACGACAACAGAGGCCGCAGACAAAGAATTAAAGACCGTATCCATCCAGCTTGACGGCTCTGCGGTACCGTACTATTCCCCGCTGTACCTGGCGCAGGAGAACGGATATTTTGCAGAGGAGGGGCTGAATGTTGAGTTTTATTATGCCGCGGCGGCGGACATCGTAAAGAACGTGGCCGCAGGGAACGTGGAATTCGGTTTCCCGAACGCGGATGCGGTGGTTGCGGCCAGGGCGCAGGGGATCCCGGTTCAGGTTGTCCATACGACGTACCAGGAGGGACTTGGCGCGATCATCTTCGGAAGCGAGTCAGGCATCGAAACACCGGCCGATTTAAAGGGGAAAAAGGTAGCGGTCACAAGTCTCGGAAGTGCCAACTACTTCCAGCTTAAGGCAGCGATGGAGGCCGAGGGACTGAGCGTGGATGACGTTCAGGTCGAGATTGTGGGAACGGGTGCGATTCTGACGGCGTTAACAGAGGGCCAGGTAGATGCGATCGTGTTCTCCAAGCTCCGTACGATTGAGCTGAACAATTCCGGCTATCCGGCAGGTGAGATCGTGTGTGACCAGTTCCTTCCTTCTTTTGGAAATGTCGTTGTTGCGGGGGAAGATCTGACAAAGAACGATCCGGAGACGGTGGATGGTTTCTGCCGCGCTTTAAACAAGGCGATCGAGTATATCATTGACGGCCATACCGAGGAGGCTGTGGATATGTCGATCGAGAAATATGCCCCGACCTTTGCGGAAAAGCGCGATGTGGTGGTGGAAATCTTAAACGACGTATTCATCCAGACACTGTGGCAGAGTGATTATACGAATGCAAATGGAATCGGTGCCTCCAATTCGGAAAAATGGCAGGCACTGATCGAAAGCTCCAAGGAAATGGGAAACATCGATGAGGTATTTGAGGCCTCAGAGCTGCTTTACAGTCCGGCAAAGTAACAGGCCGGCAAAAGGGGAGATGTGCATATGTTTTACCATAAATACAGAAGAATCATTTTGCCGGCCGCTTTTCTTCCGGCATTCCTGATTGTGTGGGAGCTGTATATCCGGATCTTTAGGGTGCCGAATTATCTGCTTCCTGGGCCGACCGAGCTTTTCTGGTCTATGCTCCGTCTTTTTACGGACGGTGAGGTCATGAAACACATTGCGGTCACGATGGAGGAAATTTTTGTGGGAACGGCGATCGGGATCGCGATCGGCCTGGTGCTCGGCTATGTGATGGCGAAGCTTCGATGGATCGAACGACTTGTCATGCCCTTTGTGATTATTGTGCAGACAGCCCCCAAGATTTCCCTGGCTCCGCTGTTTATCCTGTGGATGGGCCTGGGAATCGAGTCGAAAGCGGCGCTTGTGATCCTGGTCGTTTCCTTCCCGATCATGATCAACGAGGTGGCGGCGATCCGCTCGATCGAGGAGAATGTTTACAATCTGATGAAAATTTTGAAAGCCAAACGGTGGCAGGTTTTTGCAAAGATCGAGATTCCGTATTCGATCGAAATGCTGTTGTCCGGTATCAAGCTGGCCCTGACGCAGGCGATGACAGGCGCAGTAATCGGAGAAATGATCGGCGCGAAGGCTGGGCTTGGATACCTTCTGACGCTCGGGAGCGAGACGTATGATATTAAGATGATTCTGAATGCGGTGATCCTTTTGAGTGTGATCGGACTCGGGCTTTATCTGATCTCGGAATTTGTGGAAAGGAAGGCACTCTATTGGAAGGTGCTGGATAAGAGTGTGGTAGGGTAGACAAAACGGTGGGAAAAGGATACCCCTCCCCTTCTCCTGAAAGAACGCAGGAGAGAAGGGAGGGGAATATGGATTTAATAGAGCTCTGCGAAATGACCGCAGAAGAGGTGGTCACTGTTTAGACGGTAGCTTTCCTGGAACATCGGGAGAGCTGCTTTTTTGTATGATAGGAAAGTCCTCACCGAACTTGGATTATGTAAACTAATAGCTCTGCCGAAGCAGGGCATAGAAAACAGACGGTGATTTAGAACAGGTCGATATAGAACCCTTCTTCCCATCCATCATCGTCGAGGTCGTCATCTTCAGTTAAAAAGTAATGCATATCCAATAAATCAGAATCGGTCATGTCCTTGACCAGTTTGGGTGTCATTCCTTCTGGAGGATTTTTGATGTATTTTTGTCTGAGTTCATCCACATATCTTTGATTCATTTGCAACTGCCTCCCATCTGTAATAAGAGCGGTCTCGGAAACTCGATAAAGCCCGATTTCCCGCTCTTTTTTGTTTGTTGTCTTTTCTTTCTTCCTCCCAATTCGGGGGGAATTTTTGTTACCATTCACAGCCCAATGTCAGTTAGTTAAGATTATGGTTTAGATTCTCGATAGGGGTCTAACCCAAATTTTTCAAATTTTATCCAAAAGGTATTGACACAGGCACCAAAATGTGCGGCCGCCCTCGTTATGGATGGTTTTTAGAGGTAACGAGGGCGGACCTTTAATCAAGAGATAATCGCTTTTGATTAAGGGAGGAACGCACATGTCATTACACAAAACCATTCAGTCTTTGTTCCAGTCAGCCGTCCAGAACGTGGTCTCCCACATCTTGGACTTTACCCTCCGCCCCGGAAATGACTTTACAAGGAACAGAAAATTCCCGGCGGACAAACTCATCTCATTCCTTGTTACACAGGGGGCAGCCTCCACCAGAGTGGAGATGCTGGACTTCTTCGGTTTGGATGCCGCTATGCCCACATCCTCCGCCTTCCGCCAGCAACGGGCGAAATTGAAACCGGAGGCCCTTGAGGATGTCTTCCTCTCATTCAACAGCTCCTTTTTCCAGCTTGCCCCGCCGCAAAACCATATCGCCGATGGATACCGCTGCATTGCCGCTGACGGCTCCACCGTTTCTTTTTTCAGCAGCCGCAGATTCACTGCAGATGACTATCTCGTATCCGAGGGACATTCTTCTAAGGGCTTTTACAGCCTCCATATCAACGCTTTCTATGATCTGGATCGGAACATGTATACCGGTGCCTTGCTCCAGCCAGCCATTCCGGGCGTTCTGCAGCATGGCTGATGCCTCCCGCGTCCCATCCGGCATGAAAGACATCTACATAGGCGACAGGGGGTATTGTTCCTATAGCAATATGGCGCACGTCATCGAGAATGGTCAGTTTTTCTTGTTTAGAACCAAGGATGTTCTTTCCAAGGGGCTAGTCGGGAATTTCAACCTCCCTAAGGAGGGTGCCTTTGACAAGACCGTCACCGTTACCCTTGTTCGCAGCCACTCCAGGAAAATCCAAATCCCGGATGGAAACTACCGCCGCTCTCTTTACAACGCCAGATGGGCCATCGAAACCTCGTTTCGTGACCTGAAGCACACCATAGGAACCGCAAACTCCCATTCCAAGTCCCCGGAATATATTTAGCATGAAATCCTTTGCAGGATGATCCTGTATAATTTCTGTACCATAATAACCATGGAAGTCACCATAAAAAAGGAGACTGGGAAGTGGGTATATCAGGTCAATCTGTCCATGGCTATAAAGATATGCGCCGCTTTCCTGCCTGACTACGCAGCCTACATAAATATAGAAGGCCTGCTCAGTCAGTATATACTGCCAATCAGGCCAGACAGAACCTATGCCCGTCAGCTGAGGTTCCAAATCCCAGCCAGTTTCGCCTACCGTTTCCTATAAAGCGAGACTGCCATTAACAGTATAGCATTCAAAAGGCAGATGTACAATCTGTCTGTTTGCCATGCCCCGAATTTTTTTATTCCATCTTATATGGGGATATGAACTGTACGGGAGACTATCCAAATCTTATTATGCCATTAATGAAAGGAAAATAGCCTCTGATACTGGAGAACTATGACTTATGGGCTCAAATTCAGATTACATAGCCCGCTATGCGCCCTTCGTTTGAACCAAATTTCCCACAAAGCGGAACGCACAGCTGGCGGAAAGCAATTTTCGGACACGCCCTGGTCATCGGCTCAACTACGTGGTGTGATTGTCAGCGTCGCTTCTTCTCTTTTTCCAGCACTCTTTTTGCAATCATAATAAAATTTAATTTAAAATTGTCTTCCGTATCATTGACATCCAGGCCGGTTTTTTCTTTCACCCTGCATAATGCATTCCGGACTTCAGCCTCACTGATGTGTAATGCCGCAGCGACAGCAGGAACCTGTTCCTTACACTTATAGTATTTTCCAAGAATCGTCTGTTCCTCATCGGTCAACTGCAGTAAAATGGTACTGATTAAAGACTGTCCGTGAGCCAGAACCATGGCATTAATTGCGCTGTATATCTCCATTCCGATAAAATCCAGAACACGGCGTTCTTTTTTGAATTTTTCTCCGGCATTAACGGCTCGCAGGCTGTTTTGGTATGTGCGCTCAATGCCGGTCAAACCGTTTTCTAAAGTGCCGATGCCGATACGGATAAAGACGTCTGGCAGGCTCTTCTTTAAAAGTTCCAGAGCTTTATCACATACCATGGTGCTGGCATTTAATAATTCTTCCTTTGTGTGTGCCGCCAAAAAGAGTGCGGTTCCCTTATCGCATGTAATGAACTGCGGGGAATCAACGGACTTATTTAAAGGACCATATGCAACAATTGGGGTTAACAGCTCCATTAATGCATGCTTATCTTCGTAGGCGACAATCATGTCAGAGGGATAGAGAAACGATATTGCAAGAAAGTAGTCCTTGTTAACATCAATGCCGAATTTTTTTCCGACAGATTCCATGAAAGCAGTGTCCTCATAGAAATGAATTGTAATATCATTAAAGTATGAGGAAAATGTAATATTGGTATCATTTTTGTTCATAAAGCATATCCTCCTTTAAATTGTGAGAAAATACTAAAATATGGTAAAGTAAAACTGAACCTAAATGGGAAAAACTTATAATATATCTTCACATTGAGAAAGTCAAGAGAAAATAGGAAGTTTATTAAAAACAACAAATTATTAATTGTAAATTTGTTCAAAACAACAAAGAAAACGGATTGCATTTTATAAGAAATATAATTATAATAAAGTTTTTACTCTACTTAAACAAAAGGATAGGGGGAAGGAATTATGGCGAAGGTGAGCGACTTATTACGTCTTCCGGCATTTAGGGGAATCCATGTATTGTCTGGGGAAAATGGACTTCAAAGGAAGGTAGAGCACGTGACTGTCATGGAAGTGCCGGATATTAAACGATGGCTGAAAGGAAATGACTTTCTGATTACAAGCTTTTACTCTGTACGCAAAAGCGAGGAAGCTCAGTGCCGGCTGATTGAGGATTTGGCAGATACGTGCTGCTGTGTTGCTGTCAAAACAGGGCAATATGTTAATGTTATTTCAGAAAGAGTAAAAGAGACCGCGGACAGATGCAGCCTTCCTCTGCTTGAAATTCCCTTTAAAACGCCATATATTGATTTGCTGATGAATGTAATGAACCTGATTTTTGAAGAGGAAAACACCGCATCTATCCTGGAAAAATATGTAAAGGATATTATCTATGAAAACTATACCGATGAAATTCTTATGGCTGAGAGAGGACGTCTCTTTGGCTTTGAAGCGGATGAGGACTATTTTTCAGCAGTTAATATCTGCTTCAGGAAAAAATACATACCTTCGGAACAGGAAAAGAAAGCAATCCGTTTTTTATGCCAAACCTTACAGCGCTGTCTGCTGGACAGCGGTTCAATCCAAGGATGTCCCATGATCCGTTTGGAGAAGGGCTTCTTATTACTGGCGGAGGCGAAGGAAGCAGAAAGGCTGGAGCAGTATCTGGAAAATTATTTGGATGAGGATTATTTAAAAAAAATATGGAAGGCAGAGGGTAAGGGGATTGTGTGCGGCGTTGGTCCTGTAAAAAAAGGCTTAAAAGGAATCCGGGATTCTTACAGCCTGTCGTTTAAGGCAATGAAGGTGGGGTATACCCTTTCCAGAAACCAGCTTTTGTATTTTTATAAGAAGCTGGAACCATACTGTGAGTTGGAAAAGATATTGGTTTCGCCGTCCGAACATGTATTTACCAGTGTGTTAGGGGCTGTCAAAAATCAGGAGCTGCTGGATACATTGGTTATGTATTACGAGTGCGGGGCCAACATGGAACGTGTATCAGACCGGATGTATACCCACAAAAATACAGTGAAATACAGGCTGAACCGGCTTCAGGAACTGACGGGACTTGACCTTAGAAATCCCGATGATAACTTCAGACTATATTTGGCGGTGCTGGCGTTGAAGATGAATTTTAAAATAAGTTTTTGAAAAAATGAATAAACAGAGTGGTTTGATAGCATGCGGCATAGTTGGTATTGTCTATGCCGTTTTTTGATCCTTTTGTTTATTTGGACAAATTATACAAAAAAACCTTGACTCCCAGGATATAGAAACAGGATTCTAATGCAATTATAATGAATATATCAAGGCGAGGGAGGTGTTTCAATGGAGCATTGTATTGCTGACATCCGATATTGTGAAAAGCTGTTTGACAGTTTCTATGATATAGGCAGTACGGAAAATGGCGGAGTCACAAGGTTGGGCTATACGGAGCAGGAAGACAGGATGCATGCTGTGCTCACAAAGCTGGGGAGAGAACTGCAGTGCCAGGTTGAAGAGGATGAGGCAGGGAATACATATGTGATGAACAGTCAGGACTCGGATTACTATTTGATTGGCTCACATCTGGATTCCGTAATTGAAGGCGGAAGGTATGACGGGGTGGCGGGAATCATTGCAGGGCTTATGGTTATGAAATGGGCCAAAGAAGAAGGAATGAAAGTGCCGATCCGGGTGGGTGCGTTCCGGTGTGAGGAGTCCAGTAATTTTGGCTGCTGCACCATAGGAAGCGGGCTTATCACGAGGGAGATATACAAGCAGGATATCGGGGGGCTGGTTTCCAAAGAAGGGGAAACGCTGGAAGCGATCTTTTGCAGACGGAAGCTGAACCTGCATCCGGCAAAAATCACGGGGATACGCCAATATCTGGAACTGCACATTGAGCAGGGGAAGGTTCTGGAAGAATCGGGGACGACCGTTGGAATTGTTCAGACCATAGCCGGGCCGAGACGGTTTAAGATGTATCTGAGGGGAATGGCAGAGCATTCCGGTGCGACACCTATGTGTATGCGCAATGATGCAATGTGCGCAGCCGCGGAAATCATACTGGAATTAGAGCGGATCGGCAATAAGGAAGCAGTATACCAGTCAGTTGCTACGGTAGGAGTGGTGAATAATCATCCCAACGTGCTGAACGTAATTCCCGGCGAGGTGGAGCTGGGGGTTGATATACGCGGAATTGAAAGCGCCAGTCTTGACCGAATCGAGAAAAGCATGCGGGAGGTGGCGAGACGAATTTGTGAGAAACGTGGAATTGAATATCTGGAGGAAAAGACCAGCGACATTCCCCCTGTTGATATGAGCTCTGAGGTACAGACCGGTTTGGAGCAGGCCGCCAGGCGTCTGGGAATCGGCAGCAGGAAGATTATAAGCGGGGCAGGTCATGATGCCATGTCTTTCGCGGGTATCTGTGATACCGGGATGGTGTTCATCCCCTGTATGAAAGGGGTATCTCATAACCGGGCGGAATTTGCGTCTATCTTTCATATTTGCGATGGGGCAAGGGTAATCTATGAATACCTGAAAGGGGGAGCAGCATGATTCTGATAAAAGACGGCCGTGTAATTGATCCGAAATCAGGTATGGATGAGCCCCTGGATATTATTATCCGTGACGGGATCATTGCGGGCATGGGAAAATTCCAGAAGAGTGATGATTATGACACTGTGATTGACGCAAGAGGAAAGGTTGTTGCTCCAGGACTGATTGATGCCCATGTTCATTTCCGCGATCCGGGTTTTACCTATAAAGAGGACCTGGAAAGCGGAGCCCGTGCAGCGGCAGCGGGAGGATATACTACCGTAGTCTGTATGGCGAATACCAATCCGGTGGTTGACTGCAAAGAGGTCCTTTGGGATTTAAGAAAGAGAGCGGCGTCCCTGCCAATCCGGGTGCTCAATGCGGCGGCGGTAACAGTGGGGCTAAAAAGCCAGAGACTGACAGATATGGAAGCGCTTAAGCAGGCTGGGGCAGTGGGCTTTACGGATGATGGAATACCAATCAAAAATGTACAGCTGGTTCTGGAGGCCATGAGGAAGTCGAAACAGCTTGGAGTGCCTTTAAGCTTCCATGAAGAGGATCCGGATCTGGTGGGAAGCCCCGGCATTAACGCAGGGAAGATTGCGCAGGCGATGGGAGTTGAGGGAGCTTCCTCCCTGGCTGAGGAGACATTGATTGCGAGAGATTGTCTTCTGGCCCTTAAGACAGGGGCTATCATCAATATTCAGCACATAAGCAGCAAGGTATCTGTAGAGCTGATTCGGATGATGAAAGGACTGGGAGCAAGGGTATACGCGGAAGTGACCCCGCAGCATTTTTCTCTTAACGAAGAGGCTGTTCTGGAAAAAGGAACCCTGGCAAAGGTGAACCCGCCTTTGAGAACCGAGGAGGATCGATACGCCTTGATTCAAGGCTTAAAGGACGATGTGATTGATATGATTGCCACGGATCATGCGCCTCACAGCAGAGAGGAAAAGGCGAAGGGGATTGAGGAAGCGCCCAGCGGTATGATTGGACTTGAAACCGCATTGGCTTTGGGGATTACCTATCTTGTCAGGAAAGGTCATATGACTCTGCCGCACCTGCTGGAGAAGATGACGGTGAAACCAGCAGAGCTGTACCAGCTGGACAGTGGAAGCTTAAAGGTTGGAGCCAGAGCAGACTTAATTGTGTTTGATGAACGGGAAAAATGGGTGGCAGAACGGTTTCATTCAAAATCAGAAAATTCTCCATTTATTGGAGCTGAGCTGGTTGGAAAGATAAAATATACCATATGCAGCGGACAGGTGGTGTATATGGATGAGGAGGAAAACCATGAATCATAAATTAATTGGAGGTATCTTTGCGGTACTGTATCTTTTGTGTGTGCTACCATTCCCCTTTACAAAGGGGGCGCCGGTATACTTATTTGGGTGGCTGCCTTCATCGCTGGCATACTGGTGGATATTAATGGTTGTGAACCTGCTGTTTGTTTTATGGGTTTGTAAATGCTTTGTAGATTCCAATAAAAGGAAGGGGGAAGAGGAAGAATGAATACAGGACAAATCAGTCTTGGAATCATACTGGCTTATCTGTGCTTCATGCTGGCTATTACCGTCTTAAATGGCAGAAAGAAAAAACAGAAGAATGCGGAGGGGTTCTTTCTTGCTAACCGCGGCGTCAGCTCCGTGCTTCTTCCACTGACCATGATTGCGGCCATGCAGAGCACATTCGCTTTTTTAGGAGCGCCGGGAATGTACTATACACACGGAATATCTTATATTTCCATTGTTTTAAGTCAGGTATGGGTTGCCCTCATGGTAGTTTATTTTGGAAATAAGATTCGTAAACTGGCAAACAAAAATGGCTACATGTCTCTGGGAGATTATCTGCAGGACCGGTTTGACAGTAAGTATTTAAAGGTGCTGGCATCCTGCATCTGCGTTCTTATGACCATGGTGTTTTTAGCTATGCAATATGTGGGAAATGCCAGAGCAATGAATATAGTGAGCGGGGATGCGATTTCCTACCCGGCGGCTATTCTGATATCGGTAGTCTTTTCTCTGCTTTACGTACTGATTGGAGGAGCAGGTGGTGTGGTATTGCTGGATGCCGTGCAGGCGGTGATCCTCCTGGTGGGAATTGCAGTAGCCGCATGGATTGCCATTGCGCCTGTGGGAGGTATACAGGCTCTATTCACCCAGATCATTGACAAGATGCCGGAATTGCTTTCAAGGCCGGGGCCACAGGGAACATATACGGATAAATACTGGATTATGCAGTTTATTGTACTGCCTTTTGGAATCTGGTTCTGCCCTCATATATGGATGAAATCTTTGATGGCAAAGGATGAAGACGCTTTGGCAAAATCAGCCATCAGTATTCCGCTATCCCAGATACTGATTTATGGCTTTGCCACTCTGTTCATCGGCCTTGCGGGACATTTGCTGTTACAGCCCCAACAGGTGGGGGCGGCTGATAATGTTCTGCCTCTGCTTATGACTACCCGATCCAAATGGTTTATTGGAGCCCCAAAAGGGGCAGCGGCCATAGCAGCCGGTATTTCCACCATCAATGCCATGCTGCTGGTATCTTCCCAGATTGTTTCCCAGGATTTGATTCTGATTAACGGAAAGGGCAGGATATCAGAAAAGAAAAATATGATTTTATCCAGAACGATTGTATTCATCATTGCGGCAATCTGTGGAATTATGGCGCTTAACCCGCCGGAGACGCTGGTTCAGATTGTTCAGGACGTAGCGTATACAGGATTGGCTCAGCTGGCGCCGGCATTCCTGCTTGGTATGTACTGGAAAGGCTGTACAAAAACAGGAGCTGCCTGTGGTATGTCGGCTGGAATCGCAATTCTGTTCGGAACAAGAATCATGAATGTAGCGCCTCTTGGATGGCCGGGATTCATGTGGGGATTTTTCACCAATATCCTGCTGACGGTTTTGGTTTCACTAATGACGAGGCAAAGAAAACTTTGCGTTGAATAAGGAGGACAAGATGCCGGAGATTTTACATAATGAAAGGATTTCAAAGGATTTTTATTTGATGAAAGTAAAGGCTGAAAATACGGCTGCCATGGGGCAGTTCTATATGCTCCGGGCATGGGGAGATTATCCGCTGCTCTCCAGACCAATCAGCGTGTTCGATGCGGATGGACAGACTGTCAGCTTCCTCTATAAGGTAGTGGGAAAAGGCACGGAGATTTTTGCAACGCTTAAGCCTGGTGATGAAATTACTCTGGATGGGCCTCATGGAAACGGCTTTCCGGAAGCAAAAGGAACGGTTGCCCTTGTAGGCGGCGGCGTGGGAATTGCACCACTGTATCTTACCGCAAAGAAACTGAAAGAGTTAAATCCCGATACAATCGTGGATATCTATCTTGGATTCAGTGATGAGGCTCTTCTGGTTGACCTCTATGAGAAGGTGGCGGATAAGGTTACTGTAAATATAGGAGGATTTGTCACGGATGATATTGACCCTCTGAAATATGACTGCATCATGACCTGCGGACCGGAAATTATGATGAGGGTTCTGTGTAAGAAATGCAAATCCCTTGGGGTTCAGGCGCCGGTTTATGTATCCATGGAAAACCGTATGGCCTGTGGAATTGGAGCATGTCTGGTGTGTACTTGCAAGACTTCCGCCGGTAATAAGAGAGCGTGCAAAGATGGTCCGGTCATGTTGGGAAGTGAGGTGTTTGGAAATGAGTAAGAGATTAGAAGTGAACTATGCGGGCGTGCATTTTAAGAATCCGGTTGCGCTGGCATCCGGCACCTGTGGATTCGGAAAAGAGATGAGTGAATATTTTGATATTCAGAGATTGGGAGGACTCTGTTCCAAAGGGCTGACATTACATCCGAGAGGCGGCAACGATGGGATCCGTGTCTGGGAGACGCCAAGTGGTGTAATGAACAGCGTAGGGCTTGAAAATCCGGGAGTAAAACATTTCATCGAATGTGATGCCAAGCGGATGAACGCACTTGATTTAGTTAACATAGTAAACCTTGGGGGACATTCTATGGAAGACTACTTAGAGGCAGTGGAACTGCTGAACGGATGTGAGTTGGATCTTCTCGAACTGAATATCTCCTGTCCTAATGTAAAGGCCGGAGGGATGAATTTTGGGGTGAAGACAGAGCTGGCCCGCCAGGTGGTCCGGGAAATCCGGAAGGTATGTAAACATAAGCTTGTAATCAAGCTTTCACCTAACGCAGAGGATATCGTGGCACTGGCCAGGGCCTGTGAGGAAGAGGGCGCGGACGGCATATCTCTTACCAACACGTTTCTTGCGATGGCGATTGATATCAAACGGGGCAAGCCTGTGTTTGACAATGTGTATGCCGGGCTTTCCGGTCCTGCAATCAAGCCCATCGCCCTGCGCATGGTACACCAGGCTGCACATGCTGTTAAGATTCCGGTTATGGGAATCGGTGGTATTGCAACATGGCAGGATGCAATCGAATTTATTATGGCGGGAGCGACAACACTTCAGGTAGGGGCAGCTTCTTTCATGAATCCATCCATATCCATGGAGATCATAGATGGAATGGAAGATTATCTTGAAAAGAATCGTATTTCCAATATTTCAGAAATCAGAGGGATTCTGTGACAGGGAGGGAGAACAAAATGTCAAAAGAGACAGAGTATCGTATCGAACATGATTCTATCGGTGAAAAGCAGATACCAAAGGACGCGTATTATGGGGTGCAGACCCTTCGCGCTGCAGAGAATTTTTTCATCACCGGTCTGAAGATGCATCCGGAGTTTATCAATAGCTTTGCCCAAATCAAAAAGGCGGCGGCCATCACTAATTTTGAGGTGGGGAGACTGGACAAAAAGCGTGCTGACGCCATTGTGCAGGCATGTGATGAAATCATGTCGGGCAAGCTGCATGATGAGTTTATTGTTGACCCCATCCAGGGCGGCGCTGGAACTTCCCTCAATATGAATGCCAATGAGGTGATTGCCAACCGGGCTATCGAAATTCTGGGAGGGGAAAAGGGCGATTATTCCGTGGTGAATCCAAATGATCATGTAAATTATGGGCAGTCCACCAATGATGTGTTCCCCTCCTGTGGAAAGCTTACCACACTGAAGCTGCTTTACAAGGCTCAGGCAGAGCTGGAACGGCTGTACCATGCGCTGATGGAGAAGTCGGAAGAATTTAACCATGTCATTAAGATGGGACGGACTCAGCTCCAGGATGCGGTTCCCATCCGGCTGGGACAGGAGTTCCATGCCTATGCTACAGCCATACGCAGGGATATTAACCGCTTTGACAGGGCCAAGGAGGAGATGAGGCATCTGAATCTGGGCGGGACTGCCATTGGGACCGGATTAAATGCGGATGTAAAGTATTTACAGCGGGTTGTTAAGAATATTTCTTTGATTTCCGGTTTGGAGCTGATTCAGGCATATGACTTAATTGACGCAACCCAGAATCTGGACGGTTATGTAGCCTGTTCAGGAATCGCCAAGTCTTGCGCGGTGAATTTATCTAAGATGTGCAATGATTTAAGGCTTATGTCGTCAGGCCCCAGAACCGGGCTGGGAGAAATTAACCTGCCTGCAAAGCAGAACGGCTCCTCCATTATGCCAGGGAAGGTCAATCCGGTCATTCCAGAGGTGGTGAACCAGGTAGCGTTCCATGTCATTGGCAATGACATGACCGTAGCCATGGCAGCAGAGGCGGGGCAGCTGGAGCTGAACGCATTTGAACCGATCATTTTTTATAAATTGTTCCAGTCGGTTGAGACCATTGCCTGTGCGGTACATACGCTGGTTGACAACTGTATCTCCGGAATTACGGCAAATGAACAGCATTGCAAAGATATGGTGGAAAACAGTGTGGGAATCATCACGGCAATCTGTCCTTATGTGGGTTATGAAAAGGCTGCCAATGTGGCAAAGGAGGCCATTCGGACAGGCAAGTCCGTAAGGGAACTGGTAATCAGGGACAAGCTTCTGACAAAGGAGCAGCTGGACATTATACTGAACCCTGTTTCCATGACGGAACCGGGAATTTCAGGGATTGAAGCGATGAATAAGATGGGAGGGCTTTAAGATGGATTACAGGCTGGAGCATGATTCCATGGGAGAGATTGAAGTTCCGTCCGACCGGTACTGGGGCGCTCAGACACAGCGAAGCTTCCAGAATTTTAAGATAGGTATTGAAAAAATCCCAATGGAGGTCATACGGGCATTCGCAATTCTTAAAAAATCCGCGGCTGTTGCCAATAACCGGCTGGGAAAACTGGATGAACAGCGCCTGAAATCGATCAGCCAGGTATGTGACGAGATTCTGTCCGGGAAACTGGACGATCATTTCCCTCTGTCTGTCTGGCAGACAGGAAGCGGCACCCAATCCAACATGAATGTGAATGAGGTGATTGCTAACCGGGGCAATGAGATTGCAGGTGAGAAGCTTTTACATCCCAACGATCATGTAAACATGTCCCAGAGCTCCAATGACACATTTCCAACAGCTATGCATATAGCGGCGGTAATGGAGGTTCAGGAAAAGCTGCTGCCCTCCATCGATCAGCTTATCAGGACTTTCCTGCGTCTGGAGAAGGAAAATGAAGGGATTATAAAGAGTGGGAGGACCCATCTGCAGGATGCGACTCCCATACAGTTCTCACAGGAGATAAGCGGCTGGAGGAGCATGCTGGAAAAAAACAGAGAAATGGTGGTTTCTTCTCTGACAGGATTAAAGGAGCTTGCCTTAGGAGGCACAGCCGTAGGGACTGGCTTAAATGCCCCTAAAGGATTTGACACGGCGGCGGCAGCGGCAGTGTCTGAGCTGACCGGAATTGATTTTAGGACTGCGGATAATAAGTTCCATTCCCTGACCAGCAAGGACGCGACCGTATTTGCCCACGGCGCGTTAAAGGCCCTGGCGGCCAATATGATGAAAATTGCCAATGATGTGCGCTGGCTGTCCAGCGGGCCACGGTGCGGATTGGGGGAGATTCAGATACCTGAAAATGAGCCGGGCAGTTCCATTATGCCTGGTAAGGTAAATCCCACCCAATGTGAGTCCGTTACTATGGTAGCAGTGCAGGTCATGGGCAATGACTGCGCCATCGGTTTTGCGGCCTCCCAGGGAAATTTTGAACTGAATGTATTCATGCCTGTAATCATTTATAATTTTTTACAGTCCGTGCGTCTGCTGTCTGATTCCCTGCGTTCCTTTGAGCTGCATTGTGCCAGAGGAATCAAGGCAAACCGCAGAAAAATGAATGAGAACCTTAACCGTTCCCTTATGCTGGTGACAGCATTAGCCCCCTATATAGGCTATGATCACGCGGCGCAGACAGCTAAGAAGGCTTATAAAGAGGATATTTCTTTAAAGGAAGCATGTATTTCCCTGGGCTTTCTGACAGGGGAGGAGTTTGACAGGGTATTTCATCCGGAGCAGATGGTTTCATCACAATAGCAGATGATTATACCATGTGGAGGAATACGACATACCAGAAGGGAGAAAAAGATGGACATTAATCAGGAATCATTGAATCTTCACTATAAGCTTCAGGGCAAGATTGAGGTGATATCCCGGAAAAAGATAGAGACAAAGGAAGACTTATCCCTGTTATACACACCGGGAGTTGCACAACCGTGCCGGGAGATTGCCGCAGACTATAATAAGTCCTTTGAGCTTACCAGAAGAAATAACCTGGTAGCTGTCATTACAGATGGAAGCGCAGTCCTGGGACTGGGAGATATCGGTCCGGCGGCAGGCATGCCGGTGATGGAGGGAAAATGCGCTCTGTTTAAGGAGTTTGCTGATGTAGATGCATTTCCCATCTGTATTAATTCAAAGGATGTAGATACCATTGTGCAGACCATTTATCTGATTTCACAGAGCTTTGGCGGTATCAATCTTGAAGATATAGCCGCGCCCAGATGCTTTGAAGTAGAAAAGCGGTTAAAGGAATTGTGTGATATTCCGGTGTTCCATGATGATCAGCATGGAACAGCCATTGTGGTTGCCGCTGCTATGCTGAATGCCCTGAAAATAACCGGGAATGAAATGGGGCAGATGCGGATTGTGGTTAATGGAGCCGGCGCAGCAGGCATTGCGATTGGAAAGCTGTTAATCAGTATGGGATTCGGCAATATCATCATGTGCGATATCAACGGGATTATCTGCGAGGGGGATGCGGGACTGAATCCGGGGCAGGAGGAGATTTCTCATGTAAGCAACAGGAATAAGGAGCATGGAAGCCTGGCAGATGCAATGAAAGGGGCGGATGCATTTGTAGGCGTTTCGCGACCCGGCCTGGTAACAAAGGAAATGGTAGGTACTATGAATAAGGGAATCGTCTTTGCTATGGCTAATCCTGTGCCGGAAATCATGCCGGAGGAGGCGCTAAAGGGAGGCGCGGCAGTGGTAGGCACCGGTCGCTCGGATTTTCCGAACCAGATTAACAATGTGCTTGTATTTCCGGGAATTTTCAAAGGCGCGCTGTCTGTCAGAGCAAGGGAGATTACAGAGGCGATGAAGCGTGAGGCTGCTTATGCAATCGCAAAAATGATACCGGAGGAAGAGTTGAGAGCTGATTATATCATTCCCTCGCCCCTTAACAGGCAGGTGGCAGATGTGGTGGCCAGGGCCGTGGCGGAAACAGCGAAGAGGGAAGGAATAGCAAGGTCTGCGCTATCGACAATTTCTTTATAGAGCGGTGCTGGAAACGGCCCGTGCATTGAGGCAGCATGGGCGCACAGCAGGGCGGTGGCGGCCATATCAGGTTATCAGCGCCTTTCGCACGCGCCGCCACGCCACCCGCGCTTCTTTGTTTTGCGGATGACTAAAACGCATTACACGGCCTCACCCTCCGGCATTATATCACGAATACTGATAAAAGCGCCTGTCAGACGGATCCATGTGGACAACACACCGCTTTTCGCCTGTTCTTCTGAACGTTATGCACCGTTATTTTTACCTGTTGAGAAAATACAGCGGTTCGCCAAATAACCTTGTTTATGCTATGCTGTAGGCAGAAAGCGAGGTCGCAGCATGAAGAAAAACGAGTCTCAGAAACCGATATCACTTGAAGAATTGCTAAGAGGACTCAGAGTTCAGGACGAATATCAGGCAAAGATTATTTCTATGCAGGAAGAGACCATCAGCCTTCAAAACAAGCAGAATGAGGAACTGGCAGAAATGCTGGACAAAGTACATTGAGCAGCAGATAAAGGCCCTGCGGGAAGAACTGCACAGACTCCATCAGGAACAGCTCTATGCCCGTGAAGTCAAAGGGCATGGGGTGTGGCAGGAACACCTGTAGAGGACTATCAGGGAAGCCTGATCCACGACCATGAGAAAACCTTTAACAGGTACGGCTGCGGCCATCGGGAATGTCTGGCCCATGTACTGCGCTGTCTGAAAGGCAGCATGGAAAACGAGCCGGAGCGGAAGTGGAACCTGGCGGGGAGCGTGAGCCCGTAACGATCTGCGGATATGAGAGCCGGTATGATCAGATTTTGGAAACAGCCCTGAACGAATACGCGGATGTTCCGTGCAGCGACTACTACAGGGACGGATATAATCTGGCCCTAAGGATGAAGGAATACCGGGAGGCCCATCTGTTATTCCTGCATGACAGCAGGGTTCCGGCAACGAATAACCTGGCCGGACGGCTGCTGAGATTCATAAAACGGAAACAGAATCCGGCCGTGTCATTGCGGAGTATCAAAAGTCTTGAGTTACTCTGTGATAGCATGAGCGTGCTGTTTTTGATGCGCAAAGAAGGCGGCAGCCTATATGACAAGGTATCTACAGTATTCGGATAAAAGAAAGAACTCATGGCTTCGACTGACTCCAGTCTACACCATGGATTCTTTCTTTACAAGTTGACCTGTAAACTGTAACTTTACCTCACCGTTTTAAAATAATTGGAAAGCGTATCCTTGACACGGTATATATCATGGTATGTACTAAGGATATAAAGGAGGTGTCTCACTATGATGACTGCAAAATTATTCGAAAATGGCCGGAGCCAGGCTGTAAGGCTGCCAAAGGAATACCGCTTCCAGGGGGATGAGGTCCTGGTCAATAAAATAGGCGACGTGGTCCTCTTAATGCCGAAAGGGGATAAATGGTCCGGATTCCTAAGCGCTTTGAACCTGTTTTCCGATGATTTCATGGAAGAAGGACGTGGAGAGACGGCCGGGCAGGAGCGGGAAGAACTATGAAATATATGATGGATACAAATATCTGCATTTATGCCATTAAAAACAAACCGGAATCAGTAATCAGAAAAATCCTGTCACAGAATCCCGAAGACCTGTGCATTTCTGTGGTGACTTATGCAGAACTCATGCATGGCGTGGAGAAAAGCCAGGCTGTAGAAAAGAACCGCATTGCGATGTCGCTGTTTCTCTCCGCAATTACAGTTTTGGATTTTGATGGCGAGGCAGCGGAAGCCTATGGACAGATAAGAGCGGAACTGGAGAGGAAAGGTACGCCAATCGATCCCATGGACCTGTTAATCGCAGGGCACGCTAGGTCACAAGGCCTGATACTTGTGACAAACAATACCAGGGAGTTTGCCCGCGTCACGGGGCTGCGGATAGAAGACTGGACATAATTTCCCGGCAATTCATCCCTAATATCCGTCTACCGCCTCACATAATTTCTACGACACATATAGAAAAACGGGCAAAGGAAGGATATAAAATGGATATTAAACAATTTCAGAAAGGGCAGAGCGCCTATATGCTCAAGGAAAACCACGGATATAGCAAACCGCCTGATAGCCATGAGCAAAACTCCAAATATTTTGTTCAGGAGTTCCCTCATACGGGAAGAAAAGGCTTTTCTAATCATGCCATGATTTGTTCCTTCATTGTTATGAAATGTGAAGGTTTTTCCATGGTTTCCGACCTTGTCGATTATCTGTACAACAACCTTCTCATTGCTCATTACTGCGGTTTTGATATATTCCGTCCACTGCCTTCTTATTGGACTTTTAACCGCTTCCTTAAAAACTTTGACAATGGCCTGCTTCCCATTTACGCTTTCTGGCAGGCGGCGGCACGTCAAGAAATATATATGGAGTTTTTTAAGAACCTCCCCGGAACGGGGGAGCGGTCAGCCTGTGACCTGCTCCACCTTCGCCTTTAACTCTGCCTGTTCCTTCTGCGTCTTTTCCATCAGCAGATTGAAGTTCGCTTCGCTGCTACGTCCGGCAGCCGTGTCCTCATACAGCCGCAAAACCATCTTTTCCAGAACGTCAATCCGTTCCCCGTCTTTCGCAAGGGAACGCTCCAACGCTTCCCGCTGGCCTTTCTGCTCGGCTTCGCAAGTGTCGGACATCTTACCGGCAACGGCTTCCCCGTCTATCAGGGCGGCTCTGGCGCACTCCCGGATTTTGTTCAGCACAAAGCGGTAAAGGGCTTCGTATTCAATGCGGTGCTGTGTGCAGTGGTTCTTGCCGCAGGCGTTGTACGTCTTACAGGAATAAATCTGCTTCGGGTGTTTGTCGTGTCTCTTGGGACAATTAACCGGGAAATGACACGCCGCCTGCGCGGATCGCCATGAACCACGATTTGATGCGGGGCATAAAGGGCGGGCAGCCCTTCTATCTCATGGAGCAGACGCCCAGCGTCACAAACTGGCTTCCCTACAATGCCCTGAAACGGCCGGGGGGCATGGGGCTTTTGATCTGGCAGGCCGTGGCTCACGGGGGGGACAGCGTGCTCTTTTTCCAGATGCGCCGCAGCATCGGAGCCTGCGAGAAGTACCATGGGGCGCTCATGGACCACGCGGGGCATGAGCATACACGGGTGTTCCGGGAAATGCAGGCCCTGGGGGCGCAGCTGGCGGCACTGTCAGATGCTGCCCTGGGGGCCAGGACGGCGGCGAAGGCGGCCATCGTGGTGGACTGGGATAACTGGTGGGCGCTGGAGTATTCGGCCGGGCCCAGCTGTGAGCTGAAATATCTGGATGAGGTGGAGCGGTATTACCAGCCATTTTTTGAACTGAATATCCCGGTGGATATAGTGTCAGTGGAGGATGATCTGGAGGAGTATAAAATCGTCGTGGCGAAAGATCAGATTATATCGGGGGTTATACATGTTATACAAAACATGTATAATCCTCGACTTTTTGTTTTTGTAGAGGTATAATATCTATATAATATAGGTGTATTCCACCTATACGGAAAGGAGGATATTATGCCGGTAACTGAAAAAAAGTACCCGGATTGGGTTCAAAAGTATCGTATAACAGGAACTACCGTGAAGAAAAGGGGCGATTCGTATTATCTCTATAAAAGAACATCCCGACGCGTGAAAGGGAAAAAGTATCCGCAGCCGGTTGATACATATATCGGCGTGATTACTCCGGAAGGAGTGATACAAAGCAATAAACGAAAAGTATCTTTAACAGATGCAGAAGTATGGGAATACGGATTTTCAAAAGCCGTCTGGGAACTGTGCCCGGATGATTGGAAAAAACCGTTGGGGGATGATTGGCAGGATGTGCTTTCCATTATTCTTTTAAAACAGTCCAAAACCTCTTATATCCAGAAAACACGAGTCATGAAAAAAGAATCGGATTTCCGGTATCAGTTTGCAGCCCAGACAGCGTCCCTGTCCCGCAGAATCTATAAAAAATGGGGCATTGGTCTGGAAGAACTGCATCGGTTAGAGACCATCTATTTAGTATGCCTGGATAAAACGGAAATCATATCGAAAGTTAATGAAGCGCAGCGGGAACTTCTGGAGAAAATACAGGCGGCCTTGGAAATGTGCTGAAAGAACAGTTCCGACAGAAAAGTTGATCCATTATTTCAGGCAGATTCCGGATTATCGGTGTGGCAGAGAGAAAAGACACGATCTTGCAGAAATGCTGGTATGCGTCACCCTCGGATTCCTCTGTGGCCGGACAACGATCCGCCGGAGCCTTAAATGGTGCAAAACCCACTTGGAAGAGTTGCGGAAACATATGAAATTAAAATACGGGATCGCCTTGCCTTCCACCATTACCCGGATGCTGAGCGGCATAGATGAGGAATTAGCTCTGTATGCTTTTATGGAATGGATCGGGGAGATCGTGGATACAAAGAATACCCATCTCGCAATTGATGGGAAAGCATTGTGCGGTGCAACGGAAAAAACGAAAGGAGGGACAACCCCGATGTTACTGAATGTAGTAGAAACGGTTCGGGGATTGATACTTGCACAGCTTCCGGTAGATTCAAAGACGAATGAGATTACGGTAATTCCCGAATTATTAAAGCTGCTGGATATCAGCGGAAGTATTGTAACGATTGATGCTATTGGGACACAGACTGCAATCATGGAACAGATTCATGGACAGGGAGGACATTTTGTACTGACAGTAAAGAAAAACCAGCCAGAGGCTTATGATGAGATTCATACGTTCATGGATAGACTAGAAGAGGAAAATATCAAAAGGAAAAAGGGCGAAGCTTTGGATTCTGGAATGAGGGAGTTCCTTGAGAAATATGAAGAAAGCAGCCGGATGGAAAAAAACCGGGACAGAAATGAGTACCGGACGCACCAAATATGTAAAGATGCTTCAAATCTGACTAAAAGCCAAAAAGAATGGCCGCATGTTCAAAGCATTGGGCGGATCAAACAGGTGAGGATACCCGGGGAAAAAGATAGCCAAGGGAATGATGTGATCCCATCAAAGGAAGAGTTTTTGGAAAGAGGCTCCAGAAGAGTCCCAACTCCTTCTGAAGAAGAAGGAGCCGGGAAAGATGTCCAGTGTACGGCACTGATATCAGACCTCATCCTTACGGCGGAGGAGCTGGGAAGCATAAAAAGAATGCACTGGTCAATAGAGAACCGGCTTCATCATGTGCTGGACGACACATTTAGGGAAGACCGTTCGCCAGCCAAAAAGTCACGAAACAACCTGTCGCTCATCAGAAAATATGCATACAACATCCTGCGCCTGGCAATGTATGAGACAGGACTGACAAATATAATGACAGAAATGAAGGACTGTTTTTGTGACAATGCCGCCTTGCGAGAACAATATGTGTTTCAAGGAATAGCCAGTCTGTATTGACTATATATAAAGAATACCTCTGAAAAAAAGTCCTGTAAAGGGATATAGAGTTAGTTTGGGCTTTTTTACATGATCAGTTAATCAGAAACAATATGAGAGATGTGATAATGGGATTGTAATAAGTTAGCTCTGCTCATGAATAGTTCATGAAACAACCCTGGAGAGAACGAAAAACACCTTGCCACGCACACGAAAATACCGTATAATTATTCAGAATGATGTTTTGTACGGAATATGGAAACAGTTTCGTTTCATCTATCAAAAAAGCCCGTAAAATCAAAGAAAAAAGAGGCAGTCATGAGAAAATTAGCGTTAAGTGATGAGATATTATTATCGGTACAGCAGCCGGCCCGCTACATTGGCGGCGAGGTCAACATGCGTGTAAAGGATCCAAAGAAAGCGGATATCCGCTTCGCCATGTGCTTTCCGGACGTCTACGAAATCGGTATGTCCCATCTGGGCATTCAGATTCTGTATTCCATGTTCAACAACAGGGAGGACATCTACTGCGAGCGCGTTTATTCCCCGTGGACGGACCTGGACCCCATACTCAGGGAGAATAAGATACCGCTCTTTACCCTGGAAACCCAGGAGCCGGTAAAGAATTTTGATTTTCTGGGAATTACTCTTCAGTACGAGATGTGCTATACCAACGTACTTCAGATTCTGGATCTTTCACAGATTCCGCTTCATACCTGTGACAGAACGGAGAATGACCCTATTGTCATTGGGGGAGGGCCCTGCGCTTACAATCCGGAGCCGCTGGCCGATTTTTTTGATCTGTTTTATATCGGAGAGGGTGAAACCGTATATTTTGAGCTGATGGACCGCTACAAGGAAAATAAAAAGGCCGGCGGCACCAGAAAGCAGTTCTTGGAAAGGGCGGCAGAGATACCGGGCATCTATGTGCCGGCTTTTTATGATGTGACCTATAAGAAAGACGGGACCATTGAATGTTTTCGGCCAAATAATGAACATGCCATGCCGGTGGTTACAAAACAAATCGTAACGGACATGGACAGTGTGGGCTATATCGAAAAACCGCTGGTGCCATTCATCAAAGTGACCCAGGACAGGGTGGTGCTGGAGATTCAGCGCGGCTGTATCCGCGGCTGCCGATTCTGCCAGGCCGGGGATGTGTACAGGCCCCTCAGAGAGCACAGCCTGGAATATCTGAAGCACTATGCTTACGGCATGCTGAGGAGCACGGGGCATGAGGAGATATCCCTAAGCTCCTTAAGCTCCAGCGATTACAGCCAGTTAGAGGGCCTGGTCAATTTCCTCATTGACGAATTCAAGGGCAAAGGCGTGAATATATCCCTGCCTTCCCTGCGTATTGACGCATTTTCTCTGGACGTTATGAGCAAGGTGCAGGATGTGAAAAAGAGCAGCCTTACCTTTGCGCCGGAGGCGGGTTCCCAGAGACTGCGTGACGTCATCAATAAGGGGCTGACCGAAGAAGTGATACTGAAGGGAGCAACAGATGCCTTTGAATCAGGCTGGAACCGGGTGAAGCTGTATTTTATGCTGGGTCTGCCCACGGAGACAGTGGAGGATATGGAGGGAATTGCGCTGCTTTCTGAAAAGATTGCGGAAGCCTACTATGATATCCCCAAGGACCGGAGAAACGGAAAGGTACAGATTGTAGCCAGCTCCTCCTTCTTTGTGCCAAAGCCCTTTACACCGTTCCAGTGGGCCAGGATGTGTACAAAGGAAGAATTCATTGAGAGAGCCAATATCGTCCGGGGCAAGTTCCGTGAGATGAAGAATTTCAAGAGCCTTAAATATAACTGGCATGAGG
>ENA-ORSX01000792-ORSX01000792.1-human-gut-metagenome-genome-assembly--contig:-NODE-792-length-28670-cov-7.400664_pt1 | contig 28670 bp, 23 predicted proteins | sample MGYA00241904_ERZ509172 | MGnify/ENA primary metagenome ERZ509172 (study PRJEB26280, sample SAMEA2338795) | human gut metagenome | biome: human gut; feature: human-associated habitat; material: faeces...
CCCGGAGGTGGAACAGGTCACTGCCTGACCTGTCCCGCCGGGACGGTTCTCTTAACAACACCATATAGATTTTTTGTACGCCGCCGCCCGCCATCGAGCAGAGTTTTTACACCTAATTGGGGATGAAACAGCTTATGAGTGGCGGTGGTGTGATCCTGATCGGTACACAGTTAATTCCGCTTTTGAGTGGATTATTTGGTTAAAGGAAAGGAGTAGAGATCCATGTTCAGTCAAATTTTTGATGCGATTGAGGAATGGATGAGGGAACTTCTAACAGGTATGATCAGTTCTAACCTGGACCGTATGTTTACGGATGTCAATCAGAAGACAAGTGAGATTGCGGGCCAGGTTGGACAGACACCACAAGGATGGAATGGCAGTATCTTTAGTATGATCGAAGGATTGTCGAATTCGGTCATCATGCCGATTGCAGGCATCATCATAACTTTTGTATTGTGTTATGAATTGATTTCCATGCTGACAGAACGTAATAACATGCATGATATTGATACATGGATGTTCTTTAAATATTTTGTGAAAATGTGGATCGCCGTTTATCTGGTAAGCAATACATTTACCATTACGATGGCAGTCTTTGATGTAGGACAAAGCGTCGTAAACTCGGCGGCAGGGCTGGTTTCCGGAGACACATCCATTGATATCAGCTCTGCGATCACAGATTTATCAGCTACATTGGAAAGCATGGAGATTGGAGAACTTGTGATATTGGCATTGGAAACTTTGATCGTAAGTTTCTGTATGAAGATTATGTCTGTACTCATTACGGTTATCTTGTATGTCCGTATGATAGAAATTTACCTTTATACCTCAGTTGCACCGATCCCATTCGCAACGATGAGCAACAGAGAGTGGGGACAGATCGGAACGAATTATTTCAGAGGACTCTTTGCCCTGGCATTCCAGGCATTTCTGATGATGGTATGTGTTGCTATTTACGCAGTATTAGTGGCAGGCATCCAGTTTTCAGATAATCTGAGTTCTTCATTATTTGGTGTGATGGCATATACGGTGATCTTATGTTTCAGTCTGTTCAAGACAGGATCACTCAGTAAGTCGATCTTTAATGCACATTAGAAAAGAAAGGAAGTGAAACACATGGCGTATGTGAGTGTGCCGAAAGATTTAACGAAAGTAAAGAATAAAGTGGCATTTAATCTTACAAAAAGACAGCTGATCTGTATTGGTATTGGAGCAGCTATGGGAATTCCCTGCTATTTTCTCTTTAGAAATGCTCTTGGAATCAATAATGCTGCAGTCCTTATGGTACTTATGATGCTGCCGGCCTTTTTGTTTGCCATGTATGAGAAAGATGGAATGCATCTGGAAGACGTATTGATGCATGTGATCCGGGTGAAATTTATCCGGCCAGCTGTCAGAAAATATGAAACTGAAAACTATTATGAATCAGATCCGGATGGAGAAGATCAGAAAACGATGAGAAAGGAAGAAAGGAAAGGGGGAGAAAGCGGTGGTAAGAAAAAGAAAAAAGACCGCAAATAAAAAGACGAATGGAAAGAAAGATGTAAAGAAACTTACCGTTCAACAGACCATTGCCTACAAAGAAATGGGGAGGGATGGTATTTGCAGGGTGCAGGGAAATGTCTATTCCAAATGTATCCGGTTTTACGATATCAACTATCAGTTAGCACAGAATGAAGATAAGAATGCAATCTTTGAAAACTGGTGTGATTTCCTAAATTATTTTGACAGCAGCATCCATTTTCAGCTCAGTTTTATCAATCACAAGAGCAGCATGAAGGAATTCGAGCAGGTGATCAAGATCAGTCCACAGGGAGATGCTTATGATGATATCCGTATGGAATATGCCAACATGCTGAAAAAACAGCTTGCAAGAGGAAACAATGGTTTGGTGAAAACGAAATACATCACTTTTTCTATTGAAGCGGAAAATATCCGGGAAGCAAAACCAAAGCTGGAGCGTATTGAGTCTGATATTTTAAATAACTTTAAGATCCTTGGTGTGATGGCATATCCTCTGAATGGAGAGGAGCGACTGCGGATTCTGTATGAAACGTTTAATCCGGATTCTACAGTGGAATTCCAGTTTGATTATGGATCTATGATTAAAACGGGGTTAAACACAAAAGATTATATCGCACCTACCAGTTTTGTGTTTAAGGATGGGAAAACCTTCCAGATGGGAAATACGATGGGGGCGGTTTCTTATTTACAGATCCTTGCTCCGGAGTTGACGGATAAGATGCTGGCAGAGTTTTTGGATATTGATAAGGACTTGATTGTAAATCTTCATATTCAGTCTGTGGATCAGATGAAAGCGATCAAGCTGGTAAAAAGTAAAGTAACGGATATCAATAGAATGAAAATTGAAGAGCAGAAAAAAGCAGTAAGAGCAGGGTACGATATGGATATCATTCCGTCGGATCTGAATACCTATGGAGGGGAAGCAAAACGGCTTTTGGAAGATCTGCAGTCACGAAATGAGCGTATGTTCCTTGTAACAGCGCTCTTTTTAAATACCGCAAAAAGCAAGCAGGAATTGGAAAATGCGATCTTTCAAACAGCCGGTATCGCACAGAAATATAATTGTATGTTAAAGCGTCTGGACTATCAGCAGGAAGAAGGACTTATGAGCAGTCTTCCGCTTGGTGTAAATCATATTCCAATCAAGAGAGCGTTGACAACGACCAGTACAGCGATTTTCGTACCATTTACCACACAGGAATTATTCATGGGCGGCGATTCTTTGTATTATGGATTGAATGCTACCAGCAATAATCTGATCATGGTAGACAGGAAGAAGTCGAAAAATCCAAATGGTCTGATTCTTGGTACACCGGGATCGGGAAAATCTTTTGCGGCAAAAAGGGAAATGACGAATGTATTTTTCACAACTAAGGATGACATTATCATTGGAGATCCGGAAGGTGAGTATTATCCATTGGTTCATGCTTTGGGAGGACAGGTCATCCATATTTCCCCAAACAGTAAGGATTATATCAATCCGATGGATATCAATATGAATTATTCTGAGGATGATAATCCGTTGGGAGTAAAATCTGACTTTATTTTATCCCTTTGCGAATTGATCATGGGAAGCCGGGACGGAATTGAAGCAGAAGAAAAGTCTGTTATTGACCGATGCCTTCCCCTTGTATATCAGAACTATTTTTCTGATCCGAAACCGGAAAATATGCCGACTCTTGGAGATCTGTATGACTGTCTCCGCAAACAGAAAGAACCACAGGCACAGAGGATTGCCACAGCTCTGGAAATCTATGTCAACGGATCTTTGAAGGTGTTCAATCACCAGACGAATGTAGAGCTGAATAACAGGATTGTCTGCTTTGATATCAAGGAGCTCGGAAAGCAGTTAAAAAAACTTGGAATGCTCATCATACAGGATCAGGTGTGGAACCGGGTGACGATCAACCGTGGCGTAAAATCTACCTGGTACTATATCGATGAATTCCATCTTCTTCTAAAAGAAGAGCAGACGGCATCTTATTCGGTAGAGATCTTCAAGAGGTTTCGGAAGTGGGGCGGAATCCCAACTGGAATCACGCAGAATATAAAGGATCTCCTTTCCAGCCGGGAAATTGAAAATATTTTTGAAAACAGTGATTTTATTTTGATGTTAAACCAGGCTGCAGGTGATCGTCAGATCCTGGCGAAACAATTAAATATCTCACCGTATCAGTTGTCTTATGTTACGAATTCCGGGGAAGGGGAAGGGCTTCTCTTTTATGGGACAACGATCATTCCGTTTAAGGATAAATTTGATAAGTCCCTGAAGTTATATTCTCTCATGACAACAAAGCCGGAAGAAGTGGAACAAAGAGAAAAGGAAGGAGGCGGAAGTCTTGGCAGGGAAAGAACTGAAAGGAAGAGAGAAAGTTGTCAGTAAAATGACAAGAGACGGTCTGACGGAAGAAAATCTGGCAGATGGTTCTGTAAAAGATATCAGCCATAAAAGCCGAGGCAGACCGCTGGAAATGAAACAGGACTTTGTTTTTGACCGGGAAAAGAAGAAAGACAAGCTGTCAGATGGACAAAGCGAGGAACGGAATCTGCAAAAAAAGCAGATCCGAAACTCCTCTTTGCGAAAAGAAGCAATATCTGAGGAACCTATTTTAGAAGAATCTGTGTTAGACGGAGAGGGAGCTGGGGAGAAAAACGTATCTGAAAAATCTCCCCAATACAAGAAAAAGTTTCGGGAACATGCGCAGATACCGGAAGATGACTCCTTGACCGGACAGAAGAAAAAGATCCGGAAAAAGCAGATCCAGAAACAGATGAGAAAAGAGCAGGCAAAATCCGGAAGGTTATCCTTTGATGATGAGGAAAATCAGATGGTAAAAGGACCGGGGATGAAACCGGGCAGAACCATTGGAAGGTATGCGGTAAGAGATGCAATTTCAAAAGGGGTATCGGATTCAGAAGAAGAGGAACAGGATGTTGCAACGGAAACGGTTCAGTTTGCAGAAAGAGGAACCGAAACAGCGGTAAGAGGTCTGCGCTATGCACAGCTTCGGAGCCAGCGTGCAGATGTAAAGGCAAACCGGAGAGGATATCATCTGGATGAAACCGGAGAAAAGTTAAAATTTGGTATGAGTGACAGCATGGGAAAAGCAGGGGCGGAGGAAACGGTCAAAAGGTCGGAAGAGAAGAAAAGGGTTCTGAACCGCTTTTTCCAGAGAAAACGATATAAGGATGCCTATCGGGCTGCCAGAACAGGAAAAACTGCAGGCAGTGCAGGTGGGGCGGCAACTGTTGCCGGTGTTGAGAATATAACCGTGAAAGCGAAGATCGCATTAAAAGAGATTGTGAAGCGGAATCGGGCTGTATTTTTCGGCGCCGGTATTTTTGTGCTCTTATTTCTGATCGTGGCAGTATCTTTGGGAAGCTGCAGCGCTTCCATACAAGGGGGCGGCTCTGTGATCGAGATCACCACATATCCGGGAACGGATGAAGATATCTATGCGGCTGAGAACTACTATGTTTCTTTGGAAACGGCTTTGAACCAGCAGATCAATGAGATGGAAGCCACTCATCCGGACTATGATGAATACCAGTACAACGTAGGCGAGATCGCTCATAATCCCTATCATCTGATCTCCTATCTGACAGCAAAATATGGGGATTGGAAATTTGAAGATATCAAGGATGAATTACAGGCTTTATTTGAAGCACAGTACAGCTTGGATACGGAAAGCAAAACAGAAACCGTAACAGAAACGAAGACAGTACGGGTAGGGGAATCCTTAGGGAACGTAGTTACCAGCGGTTACTGTAATTGTTCCATCTGTTGTGGACAATGGTCAGGCGGTCCTACAGCGAGTGGCGTTTATCCAACCGCAAACCATACGATCGCGGTAGATGCTTCTGATCCATTTGTTCCGATGGGAACAAAGATTGTGATGAATGGCGTGGAATATACCGTAGAGGATACGGGAGCCTTTGCAAGATATGGAGTGCAGTTCGACGTTTACTATGATAATCATAGTGCAGCATCCGCACATGGTCATAAGACCTGGGAAGCGTTTATTGCGGATAGTAACGGAAGCAATGAAGTGACAGTAACGAATACGACAACGAAGAAGATCTTGTATGTTACCTTAGGGAATACGGGATTTGATGCAGTCGCAAGAGCAAATCTGAATGAAGAACAGATGATCTTATATAATGCTTTGAACACCACCTATGGCAACAGAAATTACTTGTGGGATATAGGAAATATCTCCACAGGCTCCGGTTCGGACGGAATGAGTTATGAGATACCGCCGGAAGCATTACAAGATGAAGAATTTGCCCGGATGATCCGGGAAGCTGAGAAATATCTGGGAGTCCCGTATGTATGGGGAGGATATTCTCCTTCTGGATTTGACTGCTCCGGATTTGTATCCTATGTGATCAATCATTGTGGAAACGGATGGAATCTGGGAAGGCAGACCGCAGAGGGATTGCGAAACAGTTGTACGTTTGTTTCTCCGGGAGATGCAAAACCGGGGGATCTGATCTTTTTCCAGGGAACGTACAGTACGCCAGGAGCAAGCCATGTGGGTATCTATGTGGGAAATAACATGATGATCCATTGTGGGGATCCGATCCATTATTCCAATATCGGTACAGCATACTGGCAGCAACATTTTATGTGTTTTGGCAGATTGCCATAAGAAAAGGAGAGTGAAAGATTTGAATAAAAAAATCAAGAAATATATGGAGGAGATCCATAAGACAGAACAGAAGATCGCTGATCTTCAGCAGTATCTCAAAGGACTTCATGCTGCTTTGAAACAGGAAGAAGATAATGAGATGATCAAAAGCATCCGTGGAATGAAATTAGACAGTCATGCCCTGCATGATCTTCTGAATGGAATCCAGGAAGGAACCGTAAAATTTCAGGTCAGCCAGGAGTCTGAGGAAGAAGGAACAGGCTCCTTTGTATTTACAGAAAAGAAAGAGGAGGGACATCCGTATGGTGAAATGGAAAAAACTGAATAAGAAAGTGGCAGGAGTATTGTTAGGCGTTATGGTGCTTTTTTCTGCATCCACAACAGCCTTTGCATATGTGGATCCGTCGGCAGAGACGACAAATACAGAAGCGGCACAGACGGAGACGGTACAGAATAAAGAAACAGAAAAGCCGGCAGATGAGGGGGTTCTGCCGGAAAATAATAAAACAGAGAAGAAAGAAGATGCTTTTACAGAACCGGGAAATGGGGAAGTCCAGGATGATATCCAGAATGGATCCAGTAAAGAATTCCTTACGATCACAACAAAGAATAACAATACCTTTTATCTTGTGATTGACCGTAGTTCTACCTCCCAGAATGTATATCTGTTATCTCAGGTAGATGAAAATGATCTGAAGGAATTTGTGGATCAGGAAAAAGAGCCGGCAACTGTCACACCCACTCCGCAGGTAGTCATCGATGAAAATAAAACCGAAGAAACCGATAAAAAAGAAGAGATAGCAAAGCCAGAAAAAGAGAAGATGCCACAAGCGAATATGGGAGCAATGGCAGCGATCCTTATTCTTGCGTTAGGTGGAGTTGCAGCTTATTACTACTTCAAGATCTATAAGCCAAAGAAAGAGGAAGAAGAGGATTTTGAAGAGGAAGGACTGGAAACAAGTGACGGATTGGAGATCATCAATGAGGATGAATTTGAAGACCGGGAAGAAGAAAATGAATAAAAAATAAAAAAAATGAGTGGAACGCCCTGTATTTTTGGGGCGTTTCCTTTCGTTATATGAAGGAGGTAATAAGTTATGTATTTAGTAATTGCAGAAAAACCAAGCGTGTCCAAAGCGATTGCAGAAGTGATCGGGGCATCAAAAAAAGAAGAAGGGTATCTGGAAGGAAAGGGCTGCATTGTCAGTTGGTGTTTTGGTCATCTTGCAGAATATGTTCCACCGGATTCTTATGATGAAAGGTTCACCAGATGGCTGTATGAGGGTCGTCAGATAACACCAGAAGAATGGAAACTGGCAGTATCCAAAGATAAGAAAGAACAGTTCTATATTTTGAAAAAGCTGCTGAACCGCCCAGATATCGAGTTTGTGGTAAATGCCTGTGACGCCGGACGGGAAGGAGAACTTATCTTTAAGCATGTATATGATCTGTCCAGAAGTAAAAAACCGGTCAAGAGATTATGGATCAGTTCATTGGAAAGTTCTTCGATCTTAGAAGGGATAGAACATCTGAAAGCTGGAGAAACCTATCATAATCTGGCAGAAGCAGCGGTTTGCCGGGCACAGGCAGACTGGCTTGTCGGTATGAATGCGACAAGAGCTTACACAACAAAATATTTTAAAAAGCTGACAGTAGGACGCGTGCAGACGCCGACACTTGCCATGCTTGTCGAAAGACAGAAGCAGATTTCAGGTTTCAAAAAAGAAAAATATTTTAATGTGGTTTTGGATTGTGATGGACTGATCGCAGAGAAGAAGAAAATCTTCGATGTGGAAGAAGCAGAAAGAGTGTGGAAAACCTGTCAGGGCAGTGATGCGATTGTGGAAAAGGTGGAGTCAAAGGAAAAGACGGTAAAACCGCCGAAACTGTATGACCTGACAAGCCTACAGAGAGAGGCGAACCGTATCTATGGAATGACTGCTCAGCAAACATTAAATGCGGCGCAGAGCCTGTATGAGCAGAAGCTGATCACTTATCCGCGTACAGACAGCCAGTATTTGACAAGTGATATGGAAGAAACAGCGAAACAAGTGATCCGTAAGATCCATGAGAAATATCAATTGCTGGGACCGTTTGACCAGCCCAAAACACCGGATGTAAAGAAGGTGCTGAATGACAAGAAAGTATCAGATCATCATGCAATCATTCCTACGGTAGAACTTGCAGAATTTGATTTTTCTAAGTTAAGAGAATGGGAACAGAAGATTTTATTCCTGATCGCAGTACATACCGTAGAAGCAATGGAAGAAGATCATGTATTCATGGAGACAGAGGTGGAAGTGCGATGTCAGGATGAGATTTTTAAAGCAAAAGGGAAAGTGGTCAAGCAGAACGGTTGGAAACTTTTTGAAGAATGCTTCAAGAATGAGGATGGACTTGCTATAGAAAACCCGGCGGATGCAGGGAAGGACAGCATTCCAAAAGTAGAAGCAGATCATAAGTTTTACAACGTATCCGCAGCGAAGACGGAACATTTTACAGCACCACCGAAACCGTATAGTGAGGATACCCTGCTTGCAGCTATGGAGACTGCTGGAAATAAAGAATTTGAGGAAGATACCGAGAAGAAAGGGCTGGGCACTCCGGCAACAAGAGCAGGGATCATAGAAAAACTGATCGCTTCCCAGTATGCGGTACGAAAAGGTAAACAGATACTTCCGACAGAGGACGGAAAAGTATTGATCGATATCTTACCGGATTTCTTGAAGTCTGCCACCATGACAGCGGAATGGGAAAACCAACTGTTAGAGATGGAGCAGGGAAAGATGGCTCCGGGACAGTTTATGACAGGTATCGAAAAACTGCTTTCCATGATGCTGAATCATTGTGACTCCATTCCGGAAGAAGAGACACGAAGGTTCCAGAAAAAAGAGAGCTTGGGAACCTGTCCGGTCTGTGGCGGCCTGGTCTATGAAGGAAAGAAAAATTTCTATTGCGGTAACCGTGAATGTAATTTCTGTCTCTGGAAAGAAAACAAGTATTTACAGAGCATGGAAAAGGATATGGATGCCAGGATGACTGCTGAGCTTCTGAAAAATGGAAGTGTTCATGTGAAGGATCTGTATTCCAGAAAGAAAGATCTGTATTTTGAAGCAGATCTGCATATGGAAACCGATGAAAACGGGAGAGTGACATTTTCATTATCTTTCCCGAAAAGAAAAACAATGAAGAAAAATAAGAGAAAATAGGAGCTTCTTGTATAATTCAAATATAAGGAATTCCCAGAAAGAAGGTTGATAAAAAAATACCTCAGAGTAAAATAAGATTACTGACTTTGCAGGGTTAGTAAAAATCTTATTAAACAGTGAGGTACTTGAAATGAATTATAACACACAAAACGCAAAAATTGCATCTATTACGGAAAAAACTTTGATCGTTGGTATTGATGTGGGAAGTGAAACCCATTATGCAAGGGCTTTTAGCTGGCGCAATTATGAGTACTCAAAAAAGCCGTTTGCTTTCAGTAACGATGAAGATGGATTTGCTTCATTCAAAGCATGGATGGATGATATAGCAGAGAAACACGAAATGGAAAAGGTGATTCCGGGAATGGAACCAACCGGCCACTACTGGCTAAACCTTGGAGCGTACCTGCAGGGACAGGGAATGAGGCCGGTACATGTAAATCCGCATCATGTCAAGAAATCCAAAGAACTGGATGACAATAATCCGAATAAGAATGACCGTAAAGATCCAAAAACAATTGCAGGTCTGGTAAATGAAGGAAGATTCTCTTATCCATATATTCCAACCGGGATCTATGCGGAGATCAGAAATCTGTCTAACCTCCGCATCCAGACACAGGAAGAGATCACAAGGATCAAAAACAGGATCGCCCGCTGGTTCAGCATCTATTTTCCAGAGATAAAAGACGTTTACAGGAATCCGGATGCGGTAAGCGGACTGATGGTGATAAAACAGGCACCCTTGCCTTGTGATATCAAAGGACTTGGAGTGGACGGTGTCAATAAGATATGGAGGGATGCAAGGCTGAAAGGCGCTGGGATAAAGAGGGCAAAGACCCTGGTAACAGCAGCGGAGCACAGCATCGGAAATACGGAAGCACCGAGAAGCGCAAGGAAAGAGATCCGAAACCTGTTAAATGACTATGAGATCTATAAGAGCCGTATGGATGAACTTATGGAAGAGATAGAGGAATTACTTTCTGAGATCCCATATATAGATAAATTGATGGGAATCTGTGGGATCGGAATAAAAACGGTAAGCTGTTTTATTGCCGAAGTTGGAGATATTGAACGTTTTGATAATCCGAAACAGGTGCAGAAGCTGGCGGGATATGCCATTGTTGCAGACAGCTCCGGAAAACATAACGGGGAAAGCAGGATCAGCCACAGGGGAAGAAAGCGATTGAGATATGCATTGTATGAAGCAGCGATATCTGTGATCGGGAAAAACAAAGAATTCAAAGAGATCCATCATTATTACAGGACGAGGGAGAAAAACCCACTAAAGAAGATGCAGTCGGTGATAGCGGTGTCATGTAAACTGATCCGGATATTTTATACGATACTGACAAAAGGCATAGATTATGACGGTCAGAAGATGTTAAGAGACATTGTAAGACCAGGAATGCAGTCAGCAGCATAAAAAGAAGTAAGACAGTGTATCATGGCCGGTCTGAGCCTTTGAGAGGAAGAGTTGGAAGGCTGGGACCAGCCATGATAGCTGGAAGTAACAAACATAATGTAACAGGAAAACGTCCACTGAAAGGTGCTGTTACGGAAAAGAAGTCAGTAATACAAAAAACAAAGAATGAGCCAGTAGTCGGCAGGAATATTTTCCAGAGGGCATGACCCTGTAAAGGAGCTAAGCTGACACCCTGGTTATGGACAGGCGGGACGAGAGAAGTTAGGACTCAGCGATAGACTGATGATCCTGGTAGACATGGGAGGTTCGCTGCCGTAGATGGATGGGTATACACAAGGCCATGTAGAATGAAAAAAGAAGACGTTTTACTTCGTGTACCCAAAATCCACTACTTTCGTACCAGATACAGAGAAATGTCCATTCCTATGGCTCTTTCTTCTGAGATATTTATTGATGAAACATTAAAAAAACCTTGATTTTAAAGGAAAAAGACTTGACTATATAGGGAGGAATAAAATATGGAATTTAATCAATTTGTTAACGAAGTAAAGGGAGGAATCAAACAGTTTCTTCCGATTGAATATGAAGATGCACAGGTAAGAATTGAAGAGGTAAAGAAATTAAATGAGAATTATCTCGGAATTACGGTCTTAAAAGAAAATCAGGTAATCGCTCCCACTTTTAATCTGAATCAATTGTACAAAATGTATCAGTCAGATCCAGAGATTTCTATGGGAAGCATTTTGAGAAGCATTACGGAACTGGTGCTTGATGTACCGGAGCAGTTTAATCCGAAGAGCATTACAGAATATGAGAATGCAAAGAAGAAGCTGTTCATCCGCGTATCTTCGGCAGAAAAAAATGAAGAAATGCTGCAGAACGTACCTCACCAGATGAGAGAAGATCTGGCAATTACCTATCATCTTGCCATCCGCATTGATGATATTGGGGTGGGTTCTACGACGATCACGAATGATATTTTAAAGCGTTATGGGATCAGTGAGGAACAGCTTCATGCAGATGCTATGGAAAACAGTCCGAATGTCAGACCCATCCATGTGATGGTAATGGGAAGTATGATCGAGCAGCTTATGGGAATGGGACCAGAAACAATTCTGAAAGATGAATCTGTTCAGAGTATTGCAGAAGTTATCTCAAATGGAATGGGAAGTGAGAATCCGATGTTTATTGTAACGAACTCACAGACAGTAGGTGGAGCAGGTGTGATTTTTTATCCGGAAGTAATGGATCAGATCGGGGAAGGCTTTCAGGGAAACTTTTTTATTCTGCCTTCTTCCACTCATGAAACATTAGTCATTCCGGATAATGGAGCATTTGATTACCGGGTTCTGGAGGATATGGTCCAGACGATCAATGAAAATGAAGTCGCTCCGGAAGAACGACTTTCCGATCATGTCTATCATTATGATGTGAAAGACCGGGTATTTGAAAGGGCAGATAAATTTGCAGAGCGTCAGAAAGAAAAGGCAGCCAAGCTTGATAAAAATGAACATACCGGAAAAGAGCAGAAGATGGAGCATCCAAAACCAAAGAAACATGCTATGGAATTATAGAAGTGTAGAGTCCGTATAACAATAAGATGGGAATCCCTCATACACACGGCTGTATGGGGGATTTTTTAAAAGAGAAAGAGAGGAAATGAATGAGTGAAGAATTGACAAAAACTAAATTACTTCCCATACAGGGGAAAGATATGGACAGTATCATGCAAAACCTGGAAACAGGAGTCGCAGAATTATTTACCAGTGAACGGTATCAGGAATATTTGAAAACCATGTCAAAATTCCATAATTATTCTTTTAATAATACGCTGTTGATCGCCATGCAAAGACCGGATGCCACCTTAGTAACAGGGTATTTATCCGATTAATTGGATAAATACCCATATGCTTTGTTCATAGTTATCCTCCTTAATCGTAGTTTTTATATCAAATCCGGGCAGTTACCGCATGGTTTGCTCGGATAACTTTTTGCTGCGGTATAATCCTATGTATGGTCTTTGATTAAGATCAAATCCATTTCATAGGAGGTTCGAAATGAACGAAAAAAATAGTTACTGGTATCAGCTAAAGGATGGCTTTATAGATTTTTTACGGGAAAAAGGCTATGGCAAGTCATCCTTTACACATTACAGGGGACAGATTGACTTTCTTATCCGTTATGCCAACGCATTGGGTTATACAGAATACTCCCCTGAAATCGGTCAGGCTTTTTTAGAGTCCGAAGCCCGGCTGAGGGAATGGAACCCCAAGGCGCTCAGCTTTAAAGCTACTGTGATCCGCCGCCTGGATGAGTACATAAACGGCAGGAACTATACGTTTGCCCGTCTCAGGATTTTTTACCAATGCCCCGAATGTTTTGAGAGTGAACTGGAGGCTTTTCTACAGACTCTCCGTGATGAAGGCTACAAAGAGATTACCATACGCCAATACCGCACACAGCTTGTAAAAATGCTCCGCTGTTTTTCGGAAAACGGCATTACTTCCTGGAAAGATGTCAATGCCGGATGTGTACAGCAGGCTTTTGGGGAATCAGCAAACAGAGCGATATTCGCTACATATGCCAGAAAGTTTTTTGCTTATCTTGTGGAGCAGGGAATTACAGCCGCCAATTATTCAGGCATACTCCCTACGGTACGTTATCCAAAGAGGGTGCCATCCGTCTACACATATGAAGAAGTAGAAAAACTGCTGTTATGCGTGGATCGCAACACCCCAATGGGGAAACGGGATTATGCAGTCCTCCTGCTGGCAGTCCGGCTGGGCATGAGGGCTTCCGATATCCGGCTGCTCTGTTTCCCGAATGTCGATTTCAAAAACAGGAAAATTTCTTATGTCCAGTTTAAAACCAGTGTCCCACAGACCCTTTCACTGCTTCCGGAAGTAGAGGAAGCAGTGCGGGATTACATTGAAAATGGGCGCCCGGAAACGGATGAACCATACATTTTCCTTACTTATAGGAAAACGCAGCTGTCACGGTCTGCCGTTTCATTGATAGCTGACAAATATTTCAAACAGGCTGGGATTGATCCGGGAGACCGCCATCATGGCTCACATTCACTGCGCATGACTTTCGCAAGCGAACTGGTTGCCGAAAACGTGCCTTTTGAAGCTGTCAGCAGACTTCTTGGGCATGAGGACAAAGCATCGGTATCCCATTATGTAGTACTGGCAACGGAAAGCCTGCGTTCCTGCGCACTCCCGGTGCCGGGAGCGACTGGAAAATTTGCAGATTACCTTAAGGAGGAATGAATTTATGGCTTATATATTTCAAAGCATTTTTGCATTGGAATTTAAAAGTTTTCTGGTCATGGTCAGAGATGCCGGACAGCAGACACGGGGATATGAGGCGACATTTAAGTCCCTTGACACCTTTCTCTCGGAAATTCCCGGACAGGAGAAGGCGCTGGCAGAGGAAACCGTGGGCAGATGGCTGGATTCTCTGTCCTGCAAGCCACAGTCAAAAAACCGGCGGATAACCCATATCCGGGTATTCTCCAGATACCTGAGAGCATTGGAAATCCCGGCTTTTGAGCCTGAGTACATGAGAGAACATTCTGATTTTATACCTTACACTTTTACTGATGAAGAGTTCCTTGCAATCATCCATGCGGCGGATGAATTTTTAGGAAATCGACGTGAAAGCACAAAGTCATCCCGGGCATTCCCTATGCTGCTGCGAATGCTTTACGGATGCGGGCTGAGGCTTGGGGAAGCGCTTGCGCTCCGTTGGGAAAATGTAGATCTTGGGACAGGAATCCTGCACATCAGGAAAGCGAAAAATGATAAGGAGCGTGACGTCCCGATGGATTCGTCCCTGACAAGTCTGCTGGAAATGTATAAAAAACACAGGCTTTCTGAAAACCCGGATTCTGTTTATGTTTTTGAAAGCGACCGTGTTCCCGGAACACCTTACCTCGGATGGACTTTCCGTAACTGGTTCCTGTCGGTCATGGAACAGGCGGGAATAAGCAATGAACGGCAGGAAAAGTATGGTCGCGGAATCTCCCCACATACCCTGCGGCACTATTTTACTTATAAATCCTTCCTTCAGGCAGAATCAAAAGGGCGGACGCTGGAGCAGTTTGTCCCATATCTTTCTGCATACCTGGGGCACAGGTCGCTTTTGGAAACGGAAAGGTATCTTGCTACAGACTATACTTTATATAAGGGTTCACAGGAGCGGATGGAACAATCCATAGGACATATTTTCCCGGAGGTGGATTTCGAATGAAAAAAGGATCGATACTGCCATTATTAGAGGGATTCTTCACAGACTACCTCCCATCCTCCAAAGGGGTCAGCACCAACACCCTGGAAGCGTACCAGTATGCATTCCGGCTCCTGTTTACATATTTCTCAGATGAAAAAGGCATCCAGCCGGACAAAGTGACTTTTGAGCTACTCGGTGGCGGGGCTGTTGACAGTTTCCTTGCGTATCTGGAGGAGCAGCGGCATTGTACAGTGAAGACCCGGAACCTGCGGAGGGCAGCGCTCATGGCATTTGCGAAATATGCGGCAGACAAGGATTTTACGGCATCCATGCCTTTTTATACGGCAATGGTAAAAACCCCGAAAAAGAAAGAACCGAAAAACGCTTCCATCAAATATTTTACCAAAGAGGAAGTGTCTATCATCCTTTCTGCGCCAAGTGCCAATACATTGACCGGACAGAGGGATATAACCCTGCTGAGCGTGCTTTATGCAACAGGTGCCAGGGCGCAGGAACTCTGTGATATCACAATAAAAGATATTTCCTTCTCTGCCCCGACAAAAATAAAACTCACTGGAAAAGGGAACAAGTCAAGGATCGTCACCATCCCCCAAAACTGTGCGGTTTTGTTAAAAGGCTATATGAAAAGCCGGGGCTTCTGCTCAAATGATCCCGGCATACAGAACAGGCATCTTTTTTCAAGCCGCACAAATGAGCATATGTCCATATCGTGTGTGGAAGGGATTGTAAAAAAATATCTGGCTGTCTGCAGGCAGGAACACCCGGACAAATTTCCTGAAAAAGGATATTCCCCTCATTCATTCCGGCATTCGATAGCAGTCCATATGCTTGAGGCTGGCGATTCGCTTGTAACCATAAAAGCCTTTCTGGGCCACGCCAGTATTGTAACAACAACTGTCTACGCACAGGTAACGCCTGAACTGGCAAATAAATATCTTGATGAACGAGGGAAACCTATCCCGGAAAAAAATATAGAGGATGCACCTAAGCCTTTAGCTCAGGCATTGCCATTTTTATACCGTTAAAAATCATCTGGGCACTTCCGGAAGGGTTTTCAATATCATCTATATATATGCTCTTTTTTGCAGAATACCGACATTTTTATTGCTTTGGTGAAGATTGAACTGTATAATTATAAAAATAAAAATAGGAAGAAGGTGATTTTTTGTCTCAGCTCGATACATACAGAAATACGTTGTTAAAAAAGCAGGAAGACATATCAAAACTAAACCAGGATATGGCAAAAGAACAGGCCAAAATAGCACCTCTACAGAAGAAAATCATATCAGCCAAGGGTGCTATCAGCCGGACGAAGAGCCAATCCACCATAAAATCTAAACTCAATGAGATTGAACGGGCAGAAAAATCAATCTCTGATATTCAAAAAAAATGCGGCGATATCCAGAAAAAAATCGCCCAGAAAGAAAAGGAACGGTCTACTGCGGAGAAAAACTACAGGAATGAAGAAGCTAAGGTAAACAAAAAGAACATGGAGGCAGAGAAAAAACGCCAGCAGGATGCAATCCGCCAAGCGGCTGCATTTGAACGTTCGCTAAAAGAATACGGAAACGTTCAATCACATATGCAGTTAGAAATTGAACGTTTAAAAGCAATACCTGAAAAAATCACAGTTTTATTTCTCGCTGCAAACCCTAAAGATACTCCCCAACTTTCTCTGGATGAAGAAGCACGTTCTATTCAAGAAAAAATCCGCCTGTCGGAATATCGTGATTCGGTTCATTTTGAAAGTCGGTGGGCTACCCGTGCATCAGACATTTTGCAGGCAATTAATGAAACGAACCCTACAATCGTTCATTTTAGTGGTCATGGTGCCCCGTCAGGGGAACTTGCTTTATTGAATCCAGATGGAAGTACAAAGACAGTTACAAAGGAAGCAATTACAATGGCCATGTCAACTGCATCTGATACAATACGTTTGGTTGTTTTTAATGCCTGCTTTTCGGAAACACAGGCTAAAAGTGTCGTGGAACATATTGAAGCTGCAATCGGTATGTCGGATTCTATCAGGGATGATACCGCCTGCACGTTTGCTGCTCAGTTGTATTCATCTATAGGGTTTGGGCGTTCACTGCAAACTTCATTCAATCAAGCTATAGCTGAATTACTATTGGAAGGCATTCCTGGTGAAAATATTCCTCAGCTTTATGCCCGTGACGATGTTGACCTAAATGATTTAATATTTGTCCGTCCGGATATTTAATGTTAAAATCCGTTACCTAAAGTTAGGTGGCGGATTTTATTATTACCAAGCATAACATTTTCATAGTATAAAAAGTTATCCGAGAAATCTCGAGCAGTTTTCTCGGATTTTTATATTTTAGTGGACTTAAAGGAGGATAACTATGAACAAAGCATATGGATATCGGAACTGGCAGTCTATGGGCAGACAGGTAAAAAAAGGGGAGAAGGGAATTACCATTATCGCACCGGCGCCGATCAAAAGGAAAAAGGAGCAGGCAGTATTGGATCAGGATCAGAAACCGGTGATCGGTCCGGATGGAAAACCAAAGACGGAAGAGGTGGAGGTCACACTTCCTTGTTTCAAGGCGATTACAGTATTTGATATTGAACAGACCACAGGAGAGCCGATCCAGACACTTGCTCCTGAAATCCTGACAGCGGCAGTAGAAGATTTTGACTTATTCCTGCAAGCAATCCGGGAAATCTCACCAGTACCGATACGATTCGATGCGATCGAAGGATCTGCAAACGGTTATTATCACAACCTGGATAAAGAAATCGTGATCAAAAAAGATATGAGCCAGAGCCAGACTTTAAAAACAGCAATCCATGAAACCGCACATGCAAGGTTACATGACAAGGAGATCATGGAAAGCCAGGGCATCGAGAAGGACCGGCTGACAAAAGAAGTGGAAGCAGAGTCAGTCGCGTATTGTGTGTGCTCTGCCTTTGAACTGGATACGTCAGAATACAGTTTTCCGTATATTGCAGGTTGGAGCAGTGGAAAAGAAATGAGAGAACTGAAAGCCTCTATGGATGTGATCCGTAAGACAGCAGGAGAAATGATCGATGAACTGACAGAAAAAATAGAAATGATGCTGGAACAGAAACAAGAGAAATTAATTGCTGCCGTAGAAGCTGCCGGATACCGTTTTGCAAAAGAAGAAAGCAATTCTCAACATCTGCAGTTTATTCCGGATGGCACCCATAGGATGCAGGGACATTTATTTGCAAAATCCTGGAATGAAGTGGAACGATGGGTAGAAGCTATCATAGAAAAAGGAGATCCAATCCAGAAAGAACGTGTAGAGCGAGTAATATATCCGGAACGGTTTGAACAGAGTTTTGAAGAAATGATGTTTACAAGGAAAGAATGCAGGCTCTCAATCTATCATTTAGATGAAAATGGAACAGGAAGAGATCAATTATTTGTGGGGATGGAAGACTTGCAGGAAAAAGGGATCACGATAACTGCTGATCAGTATCGATGTGTTTATTCCAGCCTGTATCTGCCAAATGAAGATATGAATGCAGTTTACAGTATTTTTAATGATGATCCACCGGCTGATTATAAGGCACACTCCCTGTCTGTCAGTGATGTTGTGATCATGAATCAGAATGGGGATATGAAAGCATATTTTGTGGATCGCTTTGGATTCCAGGAACTTCCGGATTTTGTAGAAGAGAGAAAAAAGATACTCGGAATGGAAAGTGACATTCAGAAAAAGGATATCTTAGAGCAAACGAGTTGTATCAGTTTCTATGCGGCAGAATGTTCAGAGTTTCCGGTATTAGGAGAAGTTCATCATGATCTTACTTTGCCGGAAGCTTTAGAAGCGTATGAGAAGATACCTGCAGAACGAATGAATGGGCTCAAATCTGTTGGTTTTAACCTGCAGGAAGGCGGTGATTATGACGGAATGATGGATCTGATGGTTGCCGGAAGATCACAAAGAGAGATCTTAGATTCCATACCATTTTACAGGGAGAACAAGTTGGTGCAGGAAGCCCTGAAACGTGTAGAACAATATATCGAGGAAAAGCCACTGAATGTAGAGAAAACCAGACCAAAAGAAGAAAAAGGAGAGATACAGAAAACCAAATCTCAAAAAAGAAGGGAGGATATGAGCTTATGAGTAAAGTAACATTTGAAGAAGATGAATTGACGGTTGTGGCTCTTTTCCACGAAAACACAAGAAAAGATACGATAGATATTTTGAAGGATACCTTAGAGGCATTAGAAGAAGCGAAAGAAGATCCATTGGAAGACGATCTGCTGGAAACGATTGCCTCTGCAATCAGTAAGTTACAGATGATCGAAGATAAATATTATTATTCCCTGGATCTGAATCGTTATCTGAATAACCTGGAGGATGATGCTTATGAAGAATGATCAATTTGCAGTTTACCGAGTAGACCGTAATTCGGAAGGGAGAGACCTCTGGCATCTTTCCTATCAGGAAGCGGTAAGCAGGAAACTTGCGATACGGATTGAATATTACCGGCAGATAGATCTCAGACCATTATTGCCGGGGGAGAGTGCGATTGCTTTATGGAAACGTATGAAAGAGTCTTGTGAAGTCAGTGATGTGCTTGTACTGAATCAGAATGGGGAAATCCATTGTTATTATGTCAATGAAGACTATCCACAGCTTTTATCAGGGTTCATCCGATTAAACCCGTCAGGTACATTGGTCACGTTGGATACGGAAAATTATCGCATTAGTGGAAAGCCGGGAAATTGGATGGCTACGGATGATATCATCATTGATGGAAAACAGTTTTATCTCATGGAGCATCAGGAATATCACAGGCAGGTTGCCTATATCATCTTAGACAGTTATGGGAAGATGATCATGGAGGAATGTCAGAATGGATTCGATGAAAAAACCAAACAGAAACTCCATGAGATTATGAAAGTACCGGAACAAAGGGAACAGGAACATCAAACATATAAAGACAGGCTGGAACATTATCAGAAATTTTATGAGAATGGGACTTATGAGAGAAGCTGGGAATCCGGAACAGAAGGAAATTATAATATGGTGGACGGCCAGGTAAACAATCTGAAAAGTGCAGAAGGGAAAAGAGTGGAAAGAAAGCCGGCACAAAGATCAGAACAATCCTCAAAAAAGAAACCAAAGAAAAGAGAGTCGGTGATCAAGAGATTACGGGAAAAACAGATTGCAATCGCTGTGAAATCTGGAAAACCGGTACCGAGATATTTGGAGCAGGATATGGAAAGGAGGAGAGGATAGATGCTATGAAACTGTCAAAGTATGAGAAAGAAACGATTATCCTGACAAATGAAGAAGATCGATATTATAGTGTCTATACATTTAATCAGGGATTACAGAAACGACTAAAGAATTTTGCAGAGAGATATCCGGAATGCTGCTATCTAAGCAACTCAACAAAAGAAGGGAGTGAAACCTATATAATCCAAAAGGGACGGTTATCATTGAATTTAAGACCTCCTTATGCAAAGGAACGAATTCAGAAAGCATTAGAAACAATTCAAATGGCACGTGAAGAGAAGTCGAAAGGTTCATAAAACACGATTTAAGCGAAAAATATCTCATGACCATGAGGAAAACTGAAAACAAAAGGTATTCTGTGATAAAGTATAAAGGCTTATAAAGAGAAAGCTTGATATGTCTGGAAGCTACATTATAATACAAGCAAGGGCAGAACCTCAAAAAATCGGCTCTGCCCAAGTAACTCATGATATATCTGATATCAGTTTTTAGTTTACATAAAATTTGAAACGACCTTAACATTTCTCTTATATTTTCTTGCATAGATTAGTTTTTAACGATATGAAATATCTATATCGAACCAGGACTTTAGATAATACCATAAAATCTCTGCAATACCTATTGTGATTGCCCATAGCAGTAATGCCCCAACAGTTGCAATTATTATTAATTTCCATTTTTTTGCTAGAATAGAACAGATAATGCTCAGTACATATATTCCCAAAATAATCTCAAATTTTATAATAGATATGTTTAATGACTCCAAAACTAAACCTGTAAATGGAATCAAAAAAAATAATAAGCCAACTGACAAATAGGAACATTTACCAAATAAATCCATGCTACTCCATTTTTTTCTTATTTTTTCCATATTGTAACCTCCCATGCCGTTTTCTCATAAAAATTCTTGAATTTGAAGATTTGCCTTTGTAACTGAAATAGAGTTACTTTATTAGGATTAGGCAAATACTTTGAGAATCGTAGCTGTATAGACCAAAATTGCAGCTACTATCGAGATTATGGCATCTTTCTTTTTGTTTTTATCATAAAATTCTTTTGCGGTTGTCAGGAGTGTTAATCCCATAAAAAAATACATTAATGGCAATGCAACGTCAGTAGATACTATATTCATTAATCCAAGAGAACCAAATATAATTGCTAATATAGTAAAAATTTTTTTGAAAATATGCATATACACTCCTCCGTAATTTATATACTTTTGCTTTATTTTTCTTTTTTCAGTAACATATATATACCCCATAAAAAAAGTATAAGAAATAAAATAAAAGGAATTAGTAAGCCGTTATCCAATATGCTGACTATCATTCTTCCAGGCGGTGTTACCCATGAGGTTGCAGGGGAAATCATAGCTGCTATTATTATTCCTACAATACCGATGGTTCCACTTAAAATTAAAAATCCACTTTTTATAGAGTTGTTCATATACATACCTCCAATAGTCAAAGTTAATGGCAACTAACTCGGATATTATCAGACAACATATATTTTGTCAAGTTATCTATTTCAAGACATATTGTCTGAATATATTTTTTTCGCACTTTACTAAAGCATCTACAATAGCTTGTTTATCTAATTCGTTTACCTCAATATTAATAGGTACAATACTATTATTTTTTGATATTCCCATTGTCGAAAGTAGATGTGCAAAAACTTTTTTTGTTATGATGACACTATTATCTAATTCTGACATAAAAGATAAATCCTGAGCATTTAGAAGAACAGGCTTGATGGTAATTCTATGGCGAGAAAACTTTCGTGCAAGATACAATTTTAAAATCTCTAATTCAGCTGTTAAATCAGAGACAATGAAAATTTGTACCGGTTTCATGAACTGCTGAACAATAGAAAATATTTGCAAAGATAAATACTGCAAATGCCCTGCATCAACAGGATAAGGAATATGGTTTTCTTTTTTCCATGTATCAATCATTTCTGATACGCATTGTCGAACCATGAGTTTCGACGAATCCTTCTTGGAATCCAAATAAAAGTGCTTATCTGGAATGATACAATGAAGATTGAAAAAACATTTTTTGTAAAAATATATGATTGACGATTTAAACGCATGTGACTGCGTTACATCTAAGCAAAATTTATTCTCAAATTTTTTGATTAAGTGTTTCACTTTACCATTTGCAAAAATAATCTTATGAACCAGTTCAATATCTTCCCGTTTCCATTTATCAGCAAATACACAGCTGTTGGTACAGCAATATACTAAAAATATGTAATCATAATCACGATCAGAAAATGAAATATTCAATTTATTTTCAAGATTTTCTTGTAAGTACTTTTTTAATTCAGGAAAAACAAATAATTGCTTGAGGCTTTCCAGTTCCTCTGATTTTTCAAAAGTTAGAGGATATTTTTTTCTTTTCCATGCAAGAATCAATAGATATTCAAAGTATCCGTATTCCGCAGAAGTACATTCAAGAAAATTCATGTCTATTTTATCGTTGGTTGAAATGATAAACTCCCTTGCTATCTGGATTGAATCAGAGTCTGTATCATAACAATCAATCCCATATTTATAGTGTAAAAGAGCAATCAAAAAGCGAATTCGATATTCATTTCCGACAACCCTGTTTTTATCAACATCCAAACCTATTTCACGAAGATAATTAACACAGTTTTGTCGGATACGATAAGCACTTGGGCGTGATAGATGATGTTCTTCTGAAAATTCAGAGAATGGCTCCAATGAATCATTCATTATCATATAACAAAGACATTTAAGCATATTGGAACTTCTATAAATAGCATGGAATATTTCGAAAAATGTAACATCTTCACATACGTTAATAGTAATGATTGCGTTGTCCTTTGAGATTTCTGCAATTCCTTCCAAGTCAAAATTAAGCTCATCAATCAATGTTGTGATAGTTGATGAGCTGATATTGACTTCTTTCGCAAGTTCCTTAACTGAGATGGAATGGTTTATGTGAAGAATAGAAAAAATATGAAGTTTTTTCTGAACATTATGCTCTAAAAAATAGTCAAGCATAAAAAATACACCTCCCATTATTCTGACTAATTAGATGATAATATGCAGAGACATGAAAATCAATATTTAAATCATAAGTATCAAAAAATGAAATTTTGAAAAGCGAAATTTGAGATGAAATTTTCTGGGGGGGGGATATAGAATAGAGATGTCGGAATACAAAATAGTGATAGATATGATTTTGTAAATGAAGACTGATAATTGTATTTGAGGAATATTGTAACGGAGTGTTGGAAGTATTAATAGGCAAAAGTTATTGTTTTGTTTAGAAAGTAACCAGTATCGATTTAGTATTGGATTTGTGTGAGGTATGATTTATGCAACTAAAAATAACAACAGATTATGCGGTCAAGATTGTGCTCTATTTAGCTATAGAGAGAAGAATTATTACATCACATGAACTTTCAAATGCCTTGTGCATTCCCCAAAGTATGGTGTTAAAGATAGGAAGAAGATTAAGTGATGCTGAAATTCTAGATATAAGTACAGGTGTTCAAGGCGGCTTTTCTCTGAAAAAGAATTATACGGAGATTAGTTTGATGGACATTATTACAACAATGGAATCTACAATAAAAATAAATCGATGTCTGGAGGAAGATGAATTTTGTAGTAGAGAAGCAGTTCCGTACTGTACAGTTAGGCAAACTTATAGAATGATACAAGACGATTTAGAAAAACGACTTTCTAAAATTACAATACATGATTTAATAAAATGAGTTGTTTTAGAACCCAAATTAAGGAGAAATGAATAAAGAAATGAGAAGGAAGAAATTGTTGACGGTTATATTATCATTTATGCTGGTATTTTCAGTTTTGCTTTCCTCTTCATCAATGGTATTTGCTGAAGAAACTGTTCTTACTGAGAATATTATTGAGCAGGAAGTGTCAGACAGTTTGACAGATGATATGATTTCAGATGGAGAAAGTGATGAAAATATTTCGGACAGTATTTCCGAAACACAAGAAATGCAGGAAGCGCTGGATAGTTCGTCAGATGATATGATTTCAGATGGGGAAAGTGATGAAAACTTTTCGGACGGTATTTCCGAAACACTAGAAAACAGGATAAATGCACTTTCGATTATTTATAAAAATGGTACACATTATATTGAAGATCCTGAATATCCGGACGAAATAATTACACTTTTTTGTATGAATAACAAATTACACTGGCCACATCACACGAATGACATGGGTGATATGCAAGTACCGAATTATACGGAAGGTTATTTGAAACCAGAGGATTTCTCTACAATGGAAGATTATAATACTTGCATGCGACGATTATCAAAACTACTCTATGCAGGTTATCCATATAATGGAGAAAGGTTATATAAGATTGTAGAAGATGTAGGGTCGTATATTCCTACTGAAGCTGAGTTTAACGAAATGTTGATTGCTCCATCAGTACTCCAAAAAGCATTTCCTTATCTAGGACATCATGTATTTTCTTATCAGGATTGGGTGGGACAAAACGAAGAACATTTGAATGAGTTAGCAGATTTTATTGGGTCGGTTAGAAAACTTTATCCAAATGGGAGTACAGAAAATGGATTAACATATTCTGATATTACAGCAATGCCATTCTATAAAGCATCTTTAAGTATGGTGAATGCAACGGATTCTGACAATCCATTAAATGTTTTTGCTATTTTCTATCCAGGGGCTTATTTTGTTACAGAAGAACAGGCATATAATGCCACACAGAAGGCGGTTTGGATGTTATTGAATTCCTATAATATTCCAGATAATGATGTTAGTAATCTGAATGATACACAGTTAGGACAAGTTCTATACACATATTCAGAAAGAGGAGGATTATTGAATTATGAACCTGTTTTAAATGATATTCATTTAAAGGGAAGTTTGAAATTTAGATACAATCCTAAAGACGGTCTTTGGCATAGTGGAGTTTTACAGGTTATTGAGCCTTTTGAGTATCATGGTATTTATCATATGAAATTGCCAAAGGGAATGACTGCATTATGTGATAATTTATCTTATGTATATGGTAATGAAGAATATGAATTAGTTTCAGATCATGAACCAACTATGGAAGAAACTTTTGAAATCCAAGCGGAATTTATATGGTTAAAAGAGTTTAAGCAGTATTCTCCTGAACCAGATATAGCAGTAAACGGGAAGAAATTTCAGCATATGATAGGTGCGGTTATTCGTAATAAAAGATTATCTGCAAATGTTCCTATTGGCGTAAATAAGGTAGGTGCACTATCTATTACGAAGAATGTTATCGGAGAAGAAAATTGTCAGGAAGTGTTTGAGTTTGAACTAAAATTGCCTTATCATACAAGCATCAATGGATTTTATGGTGATTTAGAATTTCATAATGGAGTTGCAAATTTTAGTTTGAAGGATAAAGAGACTAAAATAGCAACCAATCTTCCTGATGGTGCTATGTATGAAATAGTTGAATATGAAACAAAGCAATATCAAACGACCATGACAAATAACAAAGGTGAAGTTATTAAAGATGTTATAACGCCAGTGACATTTACAAATATAAAATGTCCAGACTTAACACTTAAGAAAATCGTAACTGGTGAAGCAGGAGACAAAACAAAAAAATTTACATTTGTTATAGAACTTATAGATAAAGACAGCAATCATGTACAGGGAGATATTGAGTATAAAGCCAGCATGAAGGAAGGAATTGAAAATGAAACTGTAATGCCAGATAACGGGAAAATTACATTTAAAAATGGAATAGCAGAAATAGCTTTGGCGCATGGAGAACAGATTACTTTTTTAAATATTCCACCTAATACAGTTTATAAGGTAAAGGAAAAAGAGGCAAATCAGGGACATTATATAACCACATATAATGGTAAAAAAGAAAGCGTTGAAGCTGTCTTAAAAGATGATGACAGTGTTGAGGTGGTAAATAATAAAGAATTTGTGCCAGATACGGGAATAACAGATACAAGCAGTTGCAATATGAGTGCAGGAATAATTATTTCATTAATAGCATTAGGAGTGCCGTTGTTTATAAGTTATTTCCGTTGGCGGAGGGGATTTAAGAAATGATACAACAGAAACCATCAATAAAAGAAGATATATTATTCTTGCTTTTAAAAATTGCTATTTTTTTAATACTATTGTTTGTAATGTTTTTTTGGGTTTTTGGTATAACACGTTGTAATGACAATTCTATGGATCCGGCATTTAAAGATGGAGATTTGGCATTCTATTATAGGCTGCAAAAAGAATATAACAATGCGGATGTTGTAGTTATTGAAAAAGATAATGGCTTACAGCTAAGACGAATTATTGCAAAAGCCGGAGATAAGGTAGAGATTTCTGAAGAAGGTTTGAAAATCAATGGATATTTACAAAAGGAAGCAAACATATATGAAGAAACACTGCCTTATGTAGAGGGCATTTCCTTTCCGATAGAAGTTCCTGAAAACGAATATTTTGTGCTAGGTGACAGTCGAAGTAATGCGAAAGACAGTCGAATATACGGAACTGTAAAAATAGAAGAAATTAAAGGCGGAGTGATGACTTTGATTCGCCGGAGAGGATTCTAACACAGTATGAATGCGAAAAGTAGCGTTTATATAAGAAAAGAAAATAAAGAATAAGAAAAGGAGTTTATGATTATGAGAAACAAAAAGAAAATCGGAGCATTAGTATTAGCAGGAACCATGATGTTCAGCATGGGAACAAGCGTATTTGCAGAAGATACGATCCCTACAGTAGACAAGAATGGACAGGTATCCATTACAAAAGACTTTGTAATGGCAGAGGGGATTGACACACCGGCATCTACATTCAAATTTACAGCCACATCAACAACAGAGGGAGCGCCGAAAGCAACCATCAGTGATATTACATTTGTCGAGACAGAGAATGGAACGACAGAACAAGGAATTAAAACCGTATCAAAGAATTCAAATATTATATTTGATACATTCCCACATGCGGGAGAATATGTTTATACTGTAACAGAAACAAAGGAAAGCGCAACTGGCGTGGAGTATTCAGAAGATACTTATACTCTCCGCGTATATGTGAAAAATGGTGATAGTGGTCTGGAAATCCGCAACATGACAGCAGAAAAAAGAACATCAACCGGTATAACAAGAAACAAAGTATCAGAAATGAAGTTTACAAACACTTACAGAAAAACCACTTCGCTGGAAATTACAAAAAAGACAGAGGGAGAACTTGCAGATAAGACAAAGAAATTTGATTTTACGATTACAATTATACCTTCACAGACAGAGAAAAATCCATCTTCCTACACAGGTAAGATTGGAGAAAAAAGAGTAACTGTATATAGAGATACGCCAAATACATTCCAGCTTTGCAATGAAGAGACTTTAAAGTTTGAGTCTTTGCCGGCAGGTACAAGATATGTGGTGACAGAAATGGGCAAACAAGACGGATATACACCATCCGTAACAGTTATAGAAAATGGAACAAATACAGTAAATGAAACAGCAAAATCTGATACAGAGGGAATTTCCTCTGCGAATAAACAAGAAACCAATCTGGTCGGTGAGAATGAGAACAAAGTAACATTTACCAATACATACAAAAACATACCGCTGACAGGTATCTTCATGAATAACCTTCCGTTTGTAATCGTAATCGGCATTGCTGTTCTGGCATTAGGAACTCTAGCAGTTCTGAAAAAACAGAAAAATGCAAGACAATAGACCGGTGCTTAAAAAATGGATCCAGATAGTAGATCATATGGTGAACCTTGTAGCTGCTTTATTCTTCGGGCTTTTGCTGGCCTATGGAATCTACGGGATGTGGGATTCGGCACAGATTAACAAGCAGGCTGACGCTTCCCTTTATGAAACATATAAACCGACCGCAAAGGATAGTTTATCCTTTGCGGAACTTCAAAAAATCAATTCGGATGTATTCGGGTGGTTGACTGTAGATAAAACACATATCAATTATCCGTTAGTTCAGACAGAAGATAATGCGAAGTATGTGAATACGGATGTTAAGGGACAGTTTTCTCTTGCTGGAAGTATTTTTCTTGACTGCAATAATAAGAAAGATTTTTCGGATATAAACAATATCATCTATGGTCATCATATGGCAAAGGACGCAATGTTTGGTGAATTGGAATATTTTGAAGAACCGAAATATTTTGAAGAACATTCTTATGGTAAATTATATTATGATGGAGAATGGCACAAAGTTGAATTTTTTGCTTTTGTGCATGCTGATGCATATGATAATGTTTTATACAATACAAGCTCGAATAGCAGGTTAGAATATTTGGATTATGTCAAAGAACACGCAAAATATTTGAAGAAAACATCTTTTGATGATAATGAAAGATATGTAACGCTATCTACTTGT
>ENA-ORSX01000800-ORSX01000800.1-human-gut-metagenome-genome-assembly--contig:-NODE-800-length-28334-cov-21.552742_pt1 | contig 28334 bp, 28 predicted proteins | sample MGYA00241904_ERZ509172 | MGnify/ENA primary metagenome ERZ509172 (study PRJEB26280, sample SAMEA2338795) | human gut metagenome | biome: human gut; feature: human-associated habitat; material: faeces...
TGTATAAAATTTTCAATGTTCTTTCAATTTAGCCTTGACTTTTTATTTGCAGGCTGATTAACCTAATCTCTTTATTCATCCAACAAATCTATTGTGTATATTTTAACACTTTGCTTAAATATGCTCAATCCGATTTTGAAAATTACAAGATCCACATCTCTTGATTAACCTTTTTTCTTTTTAATCCTCCTATACCTCTTGACACTTCAAAAAATCCATGTATAATGAACATTGTTCAATTACAAGAGGGAGAAATCAGAATGAATACCATTATTACATCAAAAGAAGAAATTTTGAATGTCAGCATCAACCTGATCCAAAAGCAAGGATGGACGGCGATCAATATCAGAACTGTTGCTAAAGAGTGTAATATTTCTGTAGGTTCCATTTACAATTATTTTCATAATAAATCTGATTTAATTGCAGCTACCGTAGAACGTGTGTGGCATGATATTTTCCATTTTTCGGAAAGTACCTCTGATTATATGAATTTTATCGACTGTGTAGAGTGGATTTTTGAAAGTATGAAACAAGGAGAAGAAAAATATCCTGGTTTTTTTACCTTTCATTCTATGATTTTTATGGAAGAAGATAAAAAGAATGGGCAGCAGTTAATGGCAGATTCTTGGCGACACATGAGTCAAAGTTTATATCAGATCCTAATTCACGATACGAATGTTCAAATGGAAGTATTTGATAATACATTTACTCCTGAAAAATTTGTGGAAATTATTTTTTCATCTATTATAGCCGCAATGGTTCGTCATGATTATGACTGTTCTGGAATTATCGGTATGATTCGCCGTACGATTTACAAAATATAAGATATAAAATATAAAACGGATACTGACCAAATACCGGCGAAATATCCGTTTTTATTTCCAAGAAATTGAACATTGTTCAGAAGGAGGTTTTATATGATGAAAGTAAAGAAAAAAACATTATTACTTATTGCCTGTACTGTATGGTCTCTTGCAGGGTTTAATATTTTAAGAATAGGAATTCTCTCCTATCCGCCCTACATTTCAGTAATGAACATTCTACTCTCCATCGTTGTTTTTACTGTTTTTCAATATTTTATTTTTGGACGGCTTGTAAAAAAACATACAGACCGAATTCAAAATTATGAAGAAGAACGACATTTTTTTATGAAATTCTTTGATGTAAAATCATTTATTATTATGGCAATTATGATGAGTGGTGGTATTTATCTCCGAGCATCTACTCTTGCACCTGAACGTTTTATTGCCGTATTTTATACCGGTTTAGGTTCTTCTTTATTATTAGCCGGAATTTTATTTGGTAAAAATTTTTTTCAATACGAATCAAAATAATATAATGAAAGCGAGGATTTTTTATGCAGGCAATTGTTGAAACTTTATTTGATCTTATTTATTTAATATCTGTTATTACTATCGGAATCACTATGATTCGAAAAAGTAACGGGAATCAAGAATACCGTCTATTTGGTATCATGGCTATTGTACTCGGCGTCGGTGATTCCTTCCATCTGGTGCCAAGAGCCATTGCACTCTGTACCACAGGATTGGATAATTTTACTGTAGCTTTAGGAACAGGCAAGTTCATTACCTCTATCACCATGACTATTTTTTACATTATCCTATATTATGTGTGGCGCATCCGCTATCAGGTAAAAGGACAAAATCAAATCACTGTCTCCATCTACCTGTTATCTGCATTGCGAATTATTCTCTGTCTGTTCCCGCAGAACAAATGGCTCAGTGCTACTGCTCCACTTTCCTGGGGAATTTACAGAAACATTCCATTTGCGTTATTGGGACTTTTGATCATTATTCTTTTTTATAAAAGTGCTCGAAAAAACAAGGATCTAGAATTTAAATATATGTGGTTTACTATTGTATTGAGTTTTGGATTTTATATTCCTGTAGTACTCTTTGCAGATCGCATTCCAATGATTGGAATGCTAATGATTCCAAAAACTTGTGCTTATGTATGGACTGTTTTAATTGGTTACAACTCTATGAAAAAAGCAAATTAATAATTGATATATAAACAAAAACTGTCATTCAACTCCATCAAGTTAAATGACAATTTTCCTCTTTATTCATAAATATAATTCCACAGTTAAAGGCTCTTGTGCATATAATTGACACCCTAATCGATATCCCTCTTGAAGTTCTTCCTCCGAAAACCATACTCTATCCATTGTATTAATTTTCGCTGTTCCTTCCAGGACTCTCACCTTACATTTTCCACAATTTCCACGACCACTACACGGTGTAAGAATATGAATTTCCTTTTGTAATAAATAATTTTGAAGTCTGGTATTTGCTGGACACTTCACTATTATACCTTTTTTCTTCAAATGCTTCTTCCCCTTTTTATAAATTTTTTAATACTTCTCGATAAAACTGTTGATTATTTATATCGATTGGTGCAAATCGAATTACTGCATCTCTTAAATCACTGAAATATCCTTTACTTTCTAAATTTGCAGGTCTGTGATATTCGTCTTCCACTACTTCATCCAACTCTTCTTGGTTGATGCATCTAAAAAATGTGAGCCTGCAATAGAAATGTCCAAAATAAGAACAGAAGATGTTTTAAGTGAAATCCCCGGTATTACAGATGCCACATAGTCCAAACGGAATTGCCGCCCAGCGCATCATCGGTATTCTTCTATCATATGTTTATTTTGACTACAGTCACTTTTTGACGCAATCAAAGGATCCGTAACTGCATCAATAATATGTCCGATTGCTTTGATAAATCCAATAACAGTTAAAACTCCAAGCACTATAACTCCTTGTGGAATTAAATTTGGCAATCCTGATTCTTTGGATGGCTAATAAATCATCTCTCTCCCACCTAAGTATCATGTTATTCGATTATATTCTCTAAATTCTGTCCCACTAATTGATATACAAACTCATTCGCCGGCTCGTTTTTTATTTTTTCAGGTGTATCTAACTGCACGATTTTCCCTTTGTCCATCACCAGAACCCGACTGCCCAGTTTCATCGCCTCCCGAATATCATGCGTAATGAATACAATGGTAATTCCCAGTTTTTTCTGCAAATTTAAAATCTCATCCTGCATTGCCTGTTTTGTAATTTCATCCAAAGCGCCAAATGGCTCGTCCATCAATAAAATCTTGGCATCCGCCGCAAGCGCCCGGGCAATCCCCACCCGTTGCTGTTGTCCTCCGGACAATTCAGAGGGATAACGTGACAGCATGGAAGGATCTAATCCCACTGTTTTGATTAATCTACACGCCAGCTCGTGATTTGCCTTTTTCTCTTTTTTTCCGCTGATAACCGGAACATAAGTGATATTTTTTTCAACAGTCATATGAGGGAACAGCCCTTTATTTTGTATCACATATCCAATCTTTCTTCGAACCGCAATCAGATCCTCTTTGCTGATGTCTTTTCCTTCTACATACACCTTGCCTTGCTCTGGCCGATGCAGTCCGTTAATTGTCTTTAACATTGTCGTTTTTCCACATCCGGAGCGACCGATTACAGTTAAAAATTCTCCTTCTTCAATGGAAATAGAAAAATCGTCCAATACTGTCTGGTTATCAAAACTTTTTGTAACATGTTCCAATCGAATCATTTCCATGTTGTTACTCCTTGATCAGTCCCTTTTCTATCAGAAATGCTTTTGCAACTTGGGTTTCATCTTTTCCTTCCACTTCTACCTGATAGTTCATCTTCGCCATTTCCTGATCAGATAATATCCCATCCATCAGCATCAATGTTTCTTCTAATTTCGGGTATTTTTTCAACGCATCTTCTCTAACCACTGTAGAACAGAAATAATTCACCTGATACTGTTTGTCATCTTCTAATACGACTACATCATCACGTGATATCTGAGCGTCTGTAGTAAATCCGTTCGTCACGTCAATATCCCCTTTTTCCATCGCCTTATATTTCAATCCAATGTCTATATCTTTTACCTTGGAAAATTCCATACCGTAGGCATTACATACACCTTTGAACCCATCTTCCCGCTCAATATAATCCGGATTGCCGCCGAACACCAGATTTCCGGACACTTCTGCCAGATCTGAACAGGTTTTCAACTGATATTGATCTGCAACATCCTTTCGAACCGCAAGTGCATACGTGTTATTAAATCCATACAATCCGACCCAGGTCATCTGAAATTTATCCTGATATTCTTTCTTCAGTTCCTCAAAAATTTCATCTTCCGACACTGCCCCTGCCTCGTGTCCAAGAACCATGACCCATCCGCTGGCAGTATATTCCGGATACAGATCAAATTCCCCTTTTTCCATTGCCGGATGAATATTGCTTGTTCCGCCGCCGATTCCTGCTGTAACTTCTACTTCATACTCTGTCTTATCCTCGATCAGTTGTTTTAATATTTCGCCGAGAATATACTGCTCTGTCATTGGTTTTGTAGCAATTTTAATTGGTTCTGTATTCTTTGCTGTATTCTTTTCCGTATCCTGTTCAGTTTTTCCACATCCACCGATCGCAAACAGCATTGCTCCTGCCAAGAACAAAGCAATTCCTCTTTTCCAGTATTTCATCTTACATTTTTCTCCTCTTCTTAATATATTTTTCTAATCCCCCCAGAATCCAATCGCTGATTAAAGCAATCAGAGCAATTAAAAAGCTGCCGCCAAATGTCATTGCTGTGTCGTACATTGTAATTCCTCGGTAAATCGCAACACCAAGACCGCCTGCTCCGATAAAAGACGCAATTGCAGCTACGGAAATGGTCATCACCACCATATTCCGGATTCCCGCGAGAATTACGCCCAATGCCAACGGTAGTTTAATCTTCATCATCATCTGGAGCCTGGTACTTCCCATTCCTTCCGCTGCACTGATAATTTCTGTACTGACACCTTTGATTCCGGCATAAGTATTTCTTACCATCGGCATAATTCCATATATTGTTAATGCGGCTACCGCCGTTGTATTGCCAATTCCCAAGAGCGGAATCAGCATACCCAACAAAGAAATTGCCGGAACTGTATAGAAGATATTGGCAATCCCCAATACCGGCGTTGCCGCCCATTCATGTTCAGAAATCCAAATTCCTAAAAGTAATCCGATTGTTCCGGCAAGACAAATGGCAACCAGGGACAATCCCATATGCTCCAGAATTAACTGAACAAACCAATCTTTCCGCTCTGCATAGAGAGAAAAGACCTCTTTCCAAAACTCCAAAATTTCTCCTCCTTGATTTTTATAATATTCTTTTTTGTAAGATGCTCTATCATTTTTCTATGTGATACTGTCGATTTAATCGTTCTATCTCCCTACGCATATTCTGTACTACTTCCTCGGGAGATAGAATTTCAATTCCCTCTCCGATAGAAATGACCCACGCCAAAAATTGTTTGCTGACATGTACATTCACATTCACTGTAAAATGGTTCTCGTCTGCCGGAATCAACATCACATCTTTCCCAAAACGGTCTATAATAACTCCTGCCAACTGATTTTCCACCCGTAGTTTTACTTGATATTCTTCTCCTCGGAACATCCCAAAACTTTTTTTAGCATACTCTGCCAAATCCAGTTTTTTGAAATGTTCTTTTCCTTCTCTTTTTTCCTCTGACATTTGAATATGGAGCATCTTATCTACTCGATAATGCTTGATCTGTTCTGTTTCCGAATCGTAACCAATAAGATAATAATTCTCATCATCCCATGAAAGTCCCCATGGACTAATATGATAATACTCCCCGTCTCTGCGAAGTTCCATCTCCTTCTTTACATTCCACTGAAAATAATGGAAATAGATTTTTCGGTTCTCAGAAATTGCATTATGAATCGCATCTACAGTATAATAAATACTTTCATTCATTGTCTTAATTCTTCCGGTTACAAATACTTGTCGCTGCAACTGCATCGCCTCGTATTTGCTCAACAATTTTTCCAGCTTTTTAATCAATGTATTTGTTTTTCTCTCTGTAATAAATTTTGAAGATTGAATTGCATCTACCAGGAGTTTTAATTCCGGGAGTTCAAATGGACGATTTACTACATGATAATGATAGCCTTTGCCTACTGGTTCTCCTTCTACTTCGATACCTAAAACTTCTAGATCTCTAAGATCATTGTAAATCGTCTTACGGTCTGCATGAATCTCATACTTCTCAAGAGCAGCCAGTATCTCCGGCATTGTGATATAATGCTCCTCATCTGTCATTTCCAACATAATTTCTCCAAGACGGTACAACTTAAATTTCTGATTCATTCCCTTTGGCATTTTCGCTCCACCTCAATATACTATTCCAAACTCTGTTTCTTTCACTTCAGTTATTACAAATAGGGTGTTCCCGGTATCTCCGGATAACTTCCCATAGCAATCAGCAATTCTAATCCAATCTGTCTTGCCTCCAAAACTGCGGCTTTTACTGCACTTGCATCACCGGAAAATGCCAGAATCACTTCGTTTGAATGACTGGTTCCTTTGTTTGGCGTCATGTAATTAATGATTTCAACATTTGATGCCTTCACAGCAGTATCTGCCATAACCAATCCAATGGCAGCAGGTGACCCTGCAAGAAATCCAAACGCTTTGTCTTTTTTTGCTCCAAAGGCTTTCTGCAAAACATCACCCGCACTTGCGGAATAAGCAAACTCCAAATGCCCGGCTTCACTAATATATAATTCTCCTGCATATTTATTGGTCAGATTCAACGCCATCTGAATAGCATCCCTTACATCTGATACATCATTTCCGCCGAGCACCACATAATTCCCATGTCCGCCCCAGCCTTTGGTATCTCTTGGAAGTTCAATACTTAACACTTCTGTATTTGTTGCCTTTACAGCATCGTCCAATGCCGTAAACTGCCCCGCCGCTCCGGTTCTGGAACTGAACAAACCCAGGGCATGGTACTTCTTTCCTACCTGCATTTTTTCTAATAACGTATCATCGACTCCGGGAATCACAAGCCCGATTGTGTCAAGAACCGCTGTTCCTACAAATTCCGTTCTCGTGCAATCCATACTGATTGATTTCACATCCATCCTCTTTACTCCCTCTAATATCCGATTTCATTTAAAATTTTATCCATTACACGTGCATTCTGCAAAGAAAACTCATGTGTCACATGTGGAGCTGCGCCTTCGATAATACAGTCTCCTAATTGCTCTACTTCCAGGCAATAATTATCCGGCGCATCCACCTTAATTTCCTTATAAATATCACCCTTTTTCACATAATAGCACAGTTTTCCCTCTGCATTGAATGACACCGGTACTTCTATGGTTCCCTCTGTTCCATAAAGGAAGAATCGATCGCCTCTCTGTGCAGAACACATTCCGGATACCATACACGCCCTGCGCTCATCATCAAAATGAAAATATGCCGACGCAAAATCATCAATGTGCTGCTCTGTAAAATGTCCTACTGCCTTTACTTCTTTTGGCTCTTCTTCAAAAAGTGTAAGCATCAGGCTTGTACAATAACATCCCTGATCATAAATAGAACCTCCCAGTGTATCTCGACGAACCCGGATGTTTTCTGCAGTATATCCCGGAGTAATAAAAATAGATTCCATAAAAGACAGCTTTCCAATTACTCCGGACTTTAAAGTATCCTTCACTGAAGTAACCAGTGGACTATGTAAATATGCAAATGCCTCCATAAATACAACTCCTGCTTTTTCACATCCTTCGATCATTTCTCTGACATCTTTTTCTGTTCCGGACAATGGTTTCTCGCATAAAATATGCTTTCCTTTCGCTGCTGCTTTGAGCACCCACTCTTTATGCAGCGTATTTGGAAGTGGAATATATACTGCCTCTATTTCCGGATCATCCAGCATTTCATCCAAAGAATAATATGCCTTTTCAAACCCAAATTCTTCCCGAAACTGATCTACTTTTTCTTTGTTACGTCCTGCAATTCCATAGAGCTGACAATTCTTTGCCTTTTTCATTCCCGGAATCGTACACTTTCTGGCAATATTAGCTGTTCCCAGCACACCCCATTTAATTTTTCTGCTCATTTTTATTTTCCTCCAATTATTATAATTATTATAACTGTTATTTTTTATGATATCTCAATGCACAAATCTCGTCACCTTTTGCTATACACTTCGGAAGATCCAAAACGCTGTCATATCGTTCTCCGATCCCATGGTCTCCACACATTGCAATATCACAAAGCTGTGCAATCTCTTCATCCGAACATCCGGCTTTCTGCCATGCTTTTACCAATGGGCAATAATGAAAATCCAACGACAGTTTTTCGTCTGTACTCTCCACAACCTTCATTTCGAACACCCATTGTGCCGGCTTTGTAAACAACGTCTTTTTTAACCCCTTCAGGCTGGTTGTCTTTCTTTTTTTTACAAGATTTTTCCCTTGTGCCAGACCGCACCGTCTGATTGCCGCGCTGGAAAATTCATTGGGATCCAAACCACGTTTTCTTGCCTCATCCCGCAATAAATACAGCCACAATGCCCGATGTTCCAACTGTTCTCTCACCGCTACGATAATTTTATTTTTGATTTTTGCCTCATTCTTAATTTTACTCATGTCTATGCGCTCCTTTTCCCTCTTTCTCGACAGTGTTTGTTCTAACATAACTCAGTATGATTAGTATAACATGTAGAAATATTAACTCATAGTGAAAAATGATATATTTCTTGTTTTATTGCCGGATATCGCTTATAATAAGACAGGTATTTCAAATACTATTTATATATTTTCATTCAACAATATTAAAGAAAGTAAAAGAGTAAAACATATGAGATTAAGAAGTAAACTTGCTATTAAATGTGCTAAAATTACAAGCACTCTGATTAAAAAAATGAATCGCGGGAGCGGTGTTACTCTTCCCGGCTATGTTGCACGTATCATTGACCCGAAGATTTTAAGTACGATGTCTGACATGGTTCGTGAAAAAACTATCGTTACAATGGGAACAAATGGAAAGACAACAACTAACAGTATTCTGTATCATGCACTGGCAGCAGAAGGGAAAAAAGTCATCATCAATCGTACCGGCGCTAATATGTTAAATGGAATCATTTCTGCTTTTGTACTTTCCACTGACAAAAAGGGAAATCTGGACGCTGATTACGCCTGCATTGAAGTAGATGAATTTGCCTCTCTGAAGGTATTGCCGCAGCTGCAGCCTGATTGTGCACTGCTGACTAACATTTGTCGGGATCAGCTGGATCGTTTCGGCGAAGTTGACATCACATATAACGCTGTTCGGGATGCCTTTCATAGCTCACCGAATACAAAACTTATCATCAATTGTGATGATGTTCTTTCCTATTCACTCGCCTCTGAGGGAAAGAATCCATTTGTTACTTACGGAATCAATGAACAAATCTTTGATGATATTTCCCGTTCTGAGATTCGGGAAAGTATTTTCTGCCGTTCCTGTGGAAAAAAATTAGAATATGATTTCTTCCATTATGGACAGTTGGGAATCTATCATTGCCCGAATTGCGGAATGAAAAGACCTGAACCGGATTATACTGCCACTGACATTATTTTCCACAACGAAGTCTATTCATTTACAATTGACGGCGTAAAAATTGATTCCTCCTCTCGTACTCCATATAACATATACAATACACTTTCTGCATACGCTGCACTTTGTGCAATGGATGCACCTACAGAGCGTTTTAAATCAACAATCGAATCCTTTGACTACGGCAATAACCGAGAGGATATTTACACCATCAATGGCGCACGTGTCCAGCTCCATCTGGCAAAAAATCCAATCGGTTTCCAACAGAAGATTTCGCTCGTGCTGAAAGATCCAAATCCAAAGGATGTCATCATTCAGATCAATGACACATATCAGGATGGCGAAGACGTTTCCTGGCTCTGGGATGTGGATTTCCAGTATCTGGCGGATGCCAATGTAAATACAATCCTCACCAACGGAACCCGGCGGCATGATATGGGACTTCGTCTGAAATACGAGGATATTTCTTGTGATTCAACAACAGATTTGAAACAGTCTGTTATTGATCTGACAACAAACGGCACAAAGAATCTATATGTAATTGTAAACTATTCCGGTTTATACCGGACCAATCATATGCTGAGTGAGTTACAGAAAGGAGGGAACTAAGGTATGAGTATGAAATTAACAATCGGACATTTGTATCCGGACCTTTTGAACCTCTACGGTGACCGAGGCAATATCCAGTGTTTCCGGAAACGTCTGGAATGGCGCGGAATGGAGGCAGAAGTCATCCCTTTTCTTTCCGGTGACAAAATCGATTTTTCGAAACTGGATATTGTACTGCTTGGTGGCGGTTCTGACCGCGAACAAGAACTCGTTTGTAAATATCTATTGGAAATTAAAGATGATTTTAAGGCTTATGTAGAAAATAACGGAGTTGTCCTCGCTGTGTGCGGCGGCTACCAACTTCTTGGAAAATCTTACAAAACCAAAGATAAATTAATCGAAGGTCTGGGAATCTTAAATATTACAACCGAATGGGAACCGGAGCGTTTAATTCGAAACATTGTTTTAAATTCCCCACTTTTTGACACTCCTGTTGTCGGCTTTGAAAATCATGGCGGACGCACTTACATTGGCGATCATACACCATTTGGAAAAGTTTTCTTTGGACTTGGCAATACCGGAAAATCCGGTTATGAAGGCGTTGTATACAAGAATGTAATCGCAACCTATCTCCATGGACCTCTCCTTCCAAAGAACCCACACGTATGTGATTATCTGTTGGAGCGCGCATTAAAACGCAAATACGGAGATAACGTTACTTTAGAACCATTGCTGGATGAACTGGAACACAAAGCCAACAGCTGCATCGTAGACCGCTACAGCGATAAGAAATATGTATTAAAAGAAACGATTAAAAGATATACCTAAAAAGATCAAAAGGGGTTTGTTGCATATACCGCAGCAGACCTCTTTTCCTCTCAATCTCTTTTAAATCCATTAACTTCTTACTTGTTTTCCCTCAACAGCGTAATTACGCACAGCATCGTCATCATTGGAGCGCACATTAAGAAAAATGTAGAAATTACATTGCGTTCTCCTCCGGCACCATAATAAAATCCCATTATAGAACCTAGAAATGCAAAAACAATTGTAATTACTCCAAATATAATTTTCCCTTTTTTACTCATATATTTTACCTCCTTTTATTTTTTATAGTTTTATCACAGAATTTTTTTGCCCCTAATACGCTTACTAACATGGAGATACACCCCAATACCAAATAGATGATTACATAAAAAACCACTTCCGACACTTTCATTCCCACAAAAATCCATCCACCTAAAGAAAAAAGTACCGCTAAAATAAAAGGCTGAAACCACGCATTTGAAAAAATCTTTCCGGCATATACTCCCGTTACAATTGCCGCAACAGGATTTATCACAAATAGCATAAGGAAATATATCACCAAACCACATTCGCCTTTTACAAAGGTTACTAAAAATGCCGGAAGTGCAAGCATAATTACTGCCATAGTCAAAATGCAAACACCATTCTTCTTCATCATAAAAGAACACTCCTTTTTATTCAATTCTAACATTCACCAGACTAACTACAAGATTCCCCTCTCCCTCTACTGTGTACCATTTTCCTTTTTTCAATTTAATCTTTTCTGATACGCCAGTTGTAATATATCCTATCGTATAAATTTCTCCTGTTTCAACATCAGTAAACACTACATTTGTATCACAATCACTGCTTACTTTTACCGTCCAAAACACAGGCTGTATTTGTTCCGACTTCATTGCCGTTTCATCATTTGCTTTAAGGATAAAACTATGCGTCTTTTGAATACTTGCATAAAAAAGAACAGAAACAGAAAATATCACTATCAAACATGCAATTAACAATCTCTTTTTCACACAAACACCTCACAATCTTTCACCATTTTCATTAGGATTACTTTTAGTATAGCATTTCGTCATCCTCTCCACAACGCAAAAACAGCAATCTTTCTGATCTTTACTTCAGAAAAATTGCTGTTTTTTATTTATACAAGATTATTTTTTCTTTTTAAACGCTTGTTTCACAGCTTTCATTAACTGGATAATCGGCAGGTTTGCTGCTGCGAGTCCATATACAATCAAAAGTTGTGTTAACGTTAATGTCTGTACTTTAAACATTCCCTGCAGGAACGGCACAGTCATCACGCAGGTAATCAGTACAAATCCGATCAAGAATGCACCGATCAAATAAATATTATTGAAGAATTTGTTTGTAAAAATAACCGGTTTATCCTCTTTGCAGTTAAATCCATGTACCAAACGTGCGGTACAAAGAGTTCCAAATGCCATTGTGCTGGCAAGAACTGCATTTCCGCCTTTGTATCCAATCATAAATGCAATCATTGTTGTAATTCCGATTGACAGACCTTCTGTTCCGATCTTGGTCAGGAAATCTTTTGTCAAAATTGACTCATTCATCGGACGTGGTTTTTCATCCATTACATCTTTAGAATGTGGTTCCAATCCCAACGCAATTGCAGGCAAACTATCTGTCAATAGATTGATGAACAACAAATGTACCGGAGCAAACGGAACCGGCAATCCTGCAATTGAGGCATATAGTACTGCCAGAATTGCACCAAAGTTACCAGATAACAGGAACTGAATAGAGTTCTTAATGTTACGGTATACATTTCGTCCATTTTCAACTGCCTTTACAATAGTTGCAAAATTATCGTCCGTCAATACCATGGATGCAGCATCTTTAGATACTTCACTTCCGGTAATTCCCATTGCCACGCCGATATCTGCCTGTTTCAATGCCGGAGCATCGTTGACACCATCACCTGTCATGGAAACAATATTTCCTTTTTCCTGCCATGCGCGTACAATTCGGATCTTATGTTCCGGTGACACACGTGCATATACGGAAATTCCTTCTACAAAATCTTTCAGTTCTTCATCAGACAATGAATCAATTTCAGCACCTTCACATGCCTCTGACTCATCCTGAAGAATACCGATTCGTTTTGCAATTGCAGCTGCTGTTACCTTGTGATCGCCGGTGATCATAATCGGACGGATTCCGGCACGTTTACACTCTGCAACCGCCTGTTTAGATTCTTCTCTCGGCGGATCCATCATATCGATCAAACCGATAAAAATAAGATCCTGCTCATCTTCAATACTTAATTCCAAATCATCTGCCACTTCTTTATATGCAAAACCAAGTACACGAAGACCTTCTCTGGAGAACTCCTGATTCTGTGCCTCAATCAGTTTCCGATCTTCTGCTGTGATCGGTCGAACCTCGCCATTGATACGGATTTTTGTCATTCTTTCAAGCAATACATCTACCGCACCTTTTACAATCATCATCGGCATACCATTGATTGTATGCTTTGTAGACATTAATTTTCTATCACTGTCAAATGGGTTCTCGCTTTCACGCGGATACTGTTCCCGAACCTGCTGAGCATACAGTCCTAACTTACTTCCCAAATTAATCAAACAAGTCTCTGTCGGATCACCAATTTCCACTCCATCTACATTTGTAGAATCATTACACAAAATACTAGAAAGAAGTAAGAAATTCACATCCTCATCTTTTAAATCAATCGCATCTACCGGGATTCTTGTATCATTTACATAATAATCTTCTACTGTCATCTTATTCTGTGTCAGTGTACCGGTCTTATCAGAACAAATAATGGATACACTTCCCAGACCTTCTACCGCCTGTAATTTACGGATGATTGCATGCTCTTTCGCCATCTTCTGTGTACCGAAAGATAAAACAATCGTTACGATAGAACTAAGCGCTTCCGGAATAGCCGCAACCGCAAGTGCTACTGCAAACAGGAATGCATCTCCGATATTTCCTCCACGGAATACATTAATACCAAACAAAATTCCACAGAAAATAAGAATAATAATTGATAATTTCTGTCCAAACTGATCCAAGTTAACCTGTAATGGTGTTCGTTTCTCAGAAGTTGTCTTTAACAAGCTCGCAATCTTACCAACCTCGGTCTCCATTCCTACACCTGTTACAAGGAAGGATGCACGTCCGTAAGTTACAAAACTTCCGGAATAAACCATATTTACCCGGTCTCCCAAAGGCACTTCTTTACCGATTGTATCCGTATTTTTCTCTACCCCAAGACTCTCGCCGGTCAGCGCGCTCTCATCAACCTTCAGGCTCGCACATTCCAAAATACGTCCATCTGCCGGAATATAATCTCCGGCATCCAACATCACAATATCTCCAACCGTCACTTCTGATGACGGAACCGGTACTACAGAACCACCACGCAATACTTTTGCCTCCGGACCTGAAAGTTTTTTCAAACTATCCAGAGATTGTTCTGCTTTCACTGTCTGTACAGTTCCCAAAATCGCATTGATCGTAATAACAATCAGAATAACGATTGCACTTTCTGCATCTCCTAAAAATCCGGATACCACTGCGGCACAGATCAAAATAATAACCAAGAAATCTTTAAACTGTTCTAAAAAGATCTGAAGAGTTGTTTTCTTTTTCCCTTCGACAAGCTCATTTGGTCCATATTTTTCCTGATGTGCCCGAACCTGTTCTTCTGTCAGCGGCTCTAAAGTTCCGTTTACCTTCTGCTTTACCTCTTCCGCAGACATTTGATAAAATTCACTCATATTATTTCCTCCTGTTCTTCTGGATGCAATGAATGGCATTTTTTATAATAAAAAATGAGCCTTCTATTGCATACAACTCATGATGCAATAAAAGTCTCACTGTTTAATCACGATACGGATGACTACTGCCATCGTACTGACGACATCGTGCACACCTTACTCTCTTAATCAGAACTCGGTGCCAATTACTCCCTTTTATCGAGATTAACTATAAACGCTTTTCTATAAAATGTCAATAAAAGTTTCGCAATTCACAGAAAATACAAATTTTCGATTTCTTTCGCTGCCGGCGTATTTGCCACTCCGCCTTCTCCTGTTTCTCTCAGTGAACTATGCATCGCCTCTCCTATTTCACGCATGGCATCAATGACTTGGTCCGGTGGAATCCGGCTCGTAATTCCTGCCAACGCCATATCTGCACTTGCCAGTGCATTGACAGCACCGATTACATTTCGCTTTACACATGGAACCTCTACCAGACCTGCCACCGGATCACAAACCAATCCAAGCAGGTTTTTCAGCGCCATTCCTGCCGCATGCATAATCTGTTCTGAATCTCCTCCCTGCAAACTGACAAGCGCCCCAGCCGCCATCGCAGATGCCGAACCGATCTCAGCCTGACACCCGCCTGCCGCACCTGCAATAAATGCCCTCGCCGCAATTACTTGACCAATGCCAGCCGCCACATATAAACTTTGTATAATCTGCTCTTCACTTACCTTGCCATCCTGATACAATGGAACCAATACCGCCGGCAATACTCCGCAGGCTCCTGCTGTTGGAGCTGCCACAATCCGCTTCATACAGGCATTCGACTCTCCCATCTGTAGTGCATGAGCTATGACACGTGAAGTAAAATCTCCGCTAAGCGTAGTTCCTTTTTTGCGGTATGTCTCCATTTTCCCGCCCATACCGCCAACCAGACCGCTGTTGGAAATTAACGTTTCATCATACTCCTCACTTGCGGAAAGCATGGCTTTCCACATGTCACGCATGGATTCCACAGACTCCTGTTCTGTCACTGTCCGTTCATTAACATCATCCAGCATGACAGCACGCCAAAAGGGTTCTTCATGTTTTTTTCCATATTCTGCGATTTCATCCAATGACTGATATGCCATATTATACCTCCGCTCCATTCAAATAAGTAACTTTCATAATCCCCGGTTTCTGCTCCAGCCAACGAACAGCCTCTTCCGGCACCGGTTGGTCTATCTCAATAACCATCACCGCATCGCCGCCCCGCTTATTTCGATATAACTGCAGCGTTGCAATATTGATATTTCGTTTTGCAAGCATCGTTGTAACCTCAGATACATGTCCCGGATGATCTTGGTTGTGGACAATCAGTGTTGGACCCTCTCCTGTACAATTTACTGTAATACCGTCCAGCTTATTGATCAAGATCCGTCCGCCTCCTACAGAAGATGCCTGAACCTCCAGTCGGTTTCCCTCTCGATCAGTAACATACAGTCTTGCTGTGTTCGGATGTGCTCCTGCAATCTGCACGTTTTCAATTGAAAATAAAACTCCCTGTTTTGCAGCTATTTCAAAACTTTCCGGTATACGCATATCATCTGGTTTCATCCCCAATAACCCGGCTACCAATGCCCGATCTGTACCATGACCACGTCCGGTTGCCGCAAAAGATCCATGCAAGCCAATCTCCGCCTTTACCGGTGTACTTCCCAATAATGTTCTTGTTATATAACCGATCCGGACTGCCCCTGCAGTGTGAGAACTGGAAGGACCTACCATAACCGGTCCCAGAATATCAAATAAATTCATTCCTGATAACTCCTCTGTTGTAATTAAATTCCTTACGATTCTTCTCATTCATTTTCTCTAACTAACATATAGTATATCAAATCAACCTAGAAATATCCACAAAAATCAATCGCTACCTATATATGCCTTATACATATAAAAACTCTGAAAGACTAAGTCTCCCAGAGTTTTTATACTTATATGAATGTTCATTATGAAATAAAAGTCTAAAATCAAAGATTTCGCTTTTGCCTATGAATTAAACAACTCCCTGAGCAGTCATTGCATCTACAACTTTCTCAAATCCTGCAATGTTAGCGCCCACTACGAAATTGCCTTTAAATCCATATTTTTCTGCTGCATTATAAGCATTATGGCAAATATTAACCATGATATCTTTTAATTTTGCATCTACTTCTTCAAATGACCAGCTCAGACGCTCGCTATTCTGAGACATCTCTAATGCTGATGTTGCAACACCGCCGGCATTTGCAGCTTTACCCGGTGCAAAAATAACTCCATTCTCCTGCAGATACTCGGTTGCTTCTATTGTAGTCGGCATATTTGCACCTTCTGCAACAGCAGTTACACCATTTGCTACTAATGCTTTTGCATCTTCCAGAAGAAGTTCATTCTGTGTTGCACAAGGAAGAGCAATATCTACCTTTACAGTCCATACGCCTCTTCCTTCATGATATTCTGAGTTTGGACGATATTTCTTGTACTCTGTCAGTCTTGCACGATTTACTTCTTTGATTTCCTTCAATGCTGCAACATCGATTCCTTCCGGATCGTATACCCAACCAGTAGAATCACTTGCTGTTACAACTTTTGCACCCAGCTCCTGTGCTTTTTCAATCGCATAAATTGCCACATTTCCGGAACCGGAAACAGAAACCGTCTTACCTGCCAGCTCGATTCCATTCAGTTTTAACATCTCCTGTGTAAAATACAGAAGTCCATATCCTGTAGCTTCTTTACGAGCCAGAGAACCGCCGTAACTCAAGCCTTTACCGGTCAGCACACCTTCGTAAACGCCACGAATTCTCTTATACTGACCAAACAAATATCCGATTTCTCTTGCACCTGTTCCAATATCTCCTGCCGGAACATCAGTATCTGCTCCAATATATTTGCAAAGTTCTGTCATAAAACTCTGGCAGAAAGCCATCACTTCTCTGTCTGATTTTCCCTTTGGATCAAAGTCAGAACCACCTTTACCACCGCCGATCGGGAGTCCTGTCAAAGAGTTCTTAAATACCTGCTCAAATCCAAGGAACTTGATAATACCAAGATTTACAGAAGGATGCAGACGAAGTCCCCCTTTATAAGGTCCGATAGAACTGTTGAACTGTACACGATATCCTGTATTTACCTGTACCTGACCATTATCATCAACCCATGGTACGCGGAATTTAAACTGTCTTTCCGGTTCCACCAGTCTTTCCAAAAGAGCTTCCCTACGGAATTTCTCTTCATTTGCTTCAATCACAACTCTCAGAGATTCCAGTACTTCCTTCACTGCCTGATGGAATTCCGGTTCTGCAGGATTCTTTTTTACTACTAATTCAATGACTTCATCTACATATGACATCACCATTTACCTCCTTTAAATGATAATCAGATAAAGATTATATCTGATATCTTATCTTTTTCTTACTCGTATATTTTATCCGCTTCATGTCAGCTTGTCAATCAAAAAATTTATGATTTTACAGTTTTACCGCTTTAGTGTAGTGAATCATCTTTTCTTTGGTTATTTTACATAAAGCATTCTTCATGCATTAAAAATGGAGCATCGGATTGCCGATACTCCATTTAACTGCACATATTAGTTATACTTACGTTTTCTAGCAGCTTCAGATTTCTTTTTACGTCTTACGCTTGGCTTTTCGTAGTGTTCTCTCTTACGAATCTCCTGCTGAATGCCAGCTTTCGCACAGTTTCTTTTGAATCTGCGTAAAGCACTATCCAACGTTTCGTTTTCTTTAACGATTACATTTGACATAGTCTCACACCTAACCTCCCCTCCAGCCTTGTATTGTGCATCATACGACTGTTCGGGTATATTTATTGCACTACAAAAGATTATAACATATTTTTTCAGTACGTCAACTATTTCCTGCTGAAAAAATCATATTTTTTCTCTTTTTTTGCCAAAAAGCCTATGCCAGCTGTTCTGCAAGTACTTCTGCTGCTTTTGAAAGTGCGTCTGCAATCCCCGCCGGGTTTTTACCTCCAGCCTGTGCCATGTTCGGTCTTCCGCCGCCGCCACCGCCAATGCATCCGGCAATTGCTTTTACAAGATTTCCCGCATGAGCACCATTCTTCATTGCACCATCTGTAGCCGTTACCATCAGATTTACTTTTCCGCCATTAGCAGATGCCAGAACTACAACGCCTTCTCCCAGTTTCTCCTTCATCTGATCTCCGAGATCTCGCAGTCCATTCATGTCGATGTCATTCAGTTCTGCCGCAAGAAGTTTTACTCCTGCAATCTCCTGCACCTGATCCATAACATCTCCGGCTGCCTCCTGTGCCATCTTGCTCTTTAAGCTCTCTACTTCACTGTGAAGTGTTTTATTCTCAGCGATAACATGAGCAATCTTCTCTGAAAGCGTATCCGGTGTTGCTTTCACCAGTTTTGCAGCTTCGTGTATTTTCTCTTCCAAATCGTCATAATATTTTAATAATCCTGTTGAGGTCAATGCTTCAATTCGACGTACACCTGCAGCCACTCCGGTTTCAGAAACAATCTTCAGTGCCATGATTTCAGAAGTATTCTTGACATGAGTTCCGCCACAAAATTCAATCGAGTAATCTCCCATATTGACAACGCGAACAACATCTCCGTACTTTTCTCCAAACAACGCCTGAGCCCCTGTTTTCTTTGCTTCTTCAATCGGCATATTTTTAATATCTACAGAATATGCCTTGGAAATGCTTTCATTGACAAGTTTTTCCACCTGTTTCAATTCTTCCTCTGTCAAAGCAGAAAAATGGGTGAAATCAAAACGCAGACGATCTTCATTCACACTGGATCCGGCCTGTTCAACATGAGTTCCCAGAACTGTACGTAACGCCTTCTGAAGTAAGTGTGTGGCACTGTGATTTCTTGCTGAAAGTGCACGTTTCTCCGCATCAACTTCCATTGTTACAGAATCTCCGACTTTAAGCATACCTTTCATAACTTGTCCAATATGTCCAATCTTACCCCCCAATAACTTGATGGTATCCTCTACACGAAATTCTCCTGTTTCTGTACGAATTACACCAGTGTCTGCTTCCTGTCCTCCACTGGTTGCATAGAACGGAGTTTCCTTTACAATAATCGTTCCCTTTTCTCCATCTGAAAGTGCATCTGTTACTTCTGCATCTTTCTGTGACGCATCAGTTGTCATGGCAGAGATCTCAGAAACATAAGTCAAATGATCATATCCTACAAATGTAGATTCCAGTTTTGTATCTAACTGATCATATACACTTGCTTCTTTTCCGGACATTGCATGTACACCAAACGTTCCTTCTGATTTTGCGCGCTGTTCCTGCTGTGCCTTTTTGAACCCTTCTTCGTCATAAGTCAGTCCTTTTTCTTCCAGAATCTCGCTGGTCAGATCTACCGGGAAACCATAAGTATCGTACAACTTAAACGCATTTTCACCGGAAAGAACTTTTTCTCCGTTCTTTTCCATTTCAGCTTCCATTTCAGCAAGAATAGAAAGTCCCTGATCAATCGTCATATTGAATTTGGATTCTTCCTTAGCAATAACATTAAATATAAACTCTTTCTTTTCTTCCAGTTCCGGATATCCATCCTTTGAACCTTCAATGACAGTTGTTGCCAGCTCTACAAGAAATGCTCCCTGAATTCCCAAAAGTCTTCCATGTCTGCATGCCCGGCGAAGAAGACGACGCAGCACATATCCCCGTCCACTGTTAGATGGCATAATTCCATCAGAAATCATAAATGTAACAGAACGTACATGATCAGTTACAACACGAATGGATACATCATTGTTATACTCTGCTCCGTAAGTTTTACCTGACAATCTGCACACATGATCACGCAGAGCCTTAATGGTATCTACATCAAAAATAGAATCCACATCCTGTACAACAGATGCAAGACGTTCCAATCCCATTCCTGTATCAATGTTTTTCTGGATCAAATCGGTATAATTGCCATGTCCGTCATTGTTAAACTGAGAAAATACGTTATTCCATATCTCCATATAACGATCGCACTCGCATCCTACCGTACAATCCGGTTTTCCACATCCGTATTTTTCTCCTCTGTCATAATAAATCTCTGAACATGGTCCGCATGGTCCGGAACCATGCTCCCAGAAATTATCTTCCTTACCGAAACGGAAGATACGTTCTGCCGGAATGCCCATCTTTTTATTCCAGATTTCAAACGCTTCATCATCCTCTTCATACACAGATGGATATAACCGATCCGGGTCCAGGCCCACAACTTCTGTTAAAAACTCCCATGACCATTCAATTGCTTCATTTTTAAAATAATCTCCAAAAGAGAAGTTTCCAAGCATCTCAAAAAATGTACCATGTCGAGCAGTTTTTCCTACATTTTCAATATCACCGGTACGAATACACTTCTGACAAGTTGTCACACGTGTTCTCGGCGGGATCTCCTGCCCTGTAAAATATGGTTTCAATGGTGCCATACCGGAATTGATAAGCAAAAGGCTCTTATCATTGTGTGGTACAAGCGAAAAACTCTTCATTGCAAGATGTCCCTTGCTTTCAAAAAACTCCAGAAACATCTTTCTCAATTCATTAACTCCATACGACTGCATAGTCTTTATCCTCCTGGTTTCTATCTTTCCAAATTAATTATTCTAGATAATGCCTAACGCTTATAATATCATAGCCCCAGAATTTTTTCAAATAAAATCCTAACTTTACTTCAGCTCTTTACTTTAATTCTATTTTTTCCAGTTCTTTTGACGGTATCGGCGTACTGGAATTACTTACATAAGCACTCAATAGTTTTTTCGCCTTCGCTACCGGAATGTTAGTTCCTGCTCCTGCAATACATCCACCCGGACATCCCATTCCTTCAATCAGACAGCCATTCATTTTTCCTGCTTTGGCAAGTGCTAATGTCTTCTTACACTCTGCCAGACCTTCTGCATGTTCAATATTGACCTGTACATCCGGATAGTATTCGTTAATGCATTTTTCAATAGATTCTGCAACACCGCCTGCGTATCCATATCTTCTTCCTGCTCCTGTAGCATCATGGAAAGAAGACTCTGCTTCATATTTTGTAATATCAATGTTTTTCGCATCAAACATTGCCTGCAGCTCTTCATAAGTTACTACAAAATCTACATCACTTCGCACAGTTCTTCTGGAGGCTTCCAGTTTCTTTGCCGCACATGGTCCGATAAAGACAACTTTCGCATCCGGATGTTCCTGCTTGATCGTACGTGCTGTTGCAACCATTGGCGTCAATTCCTGAGAAATCTGATCAATCATTTCCGGGAAATACTTCTTTGCCATCATTGCCCAGGAAGGACAACAGGAAGTCAATAAAAATGGCAGCTCTCCGGTCACCACTTTTTCTATATAGTGATGCGCCTCTGCAATCGCGCCGATATCTGCGCCCAAAGCCACCTCGTAGACTTCGGAAAATCCGAGTTCCTGAAGTGCTGCTTTGATGTTACGTGGTGTTATATTGTCTCCAAACTGACCTACAAATGCCGGTGCGATCTCAGCAACGACCTTATCTCCATCGGATAAAGCATGTGCCAACTGAAAAATCTGAGACTTATCTGATATTGCGCCGAACGGACAGCTTACCATACACATACCGCAAGACACACACTTCTCCGGATCAATATATGCGCGTCCATGTTTATCTGTTCCAATTGCATTTACTCCACATGCAGCCTTGCATGGACGTTCTTTTTTAGCGATTGCATCATACGGACAGGCGGATTTACATTTTCCGCACTTAATACATTTCGATTGATCAATATATGATTTTCCATCTACAAACGAAATTGCTCCTTTTGGGCATACCTGCATACATGGATGTGCCAGACAGCCGCGACACATATTACTGACCTCATAGCCATTTTCCTCACAGCCGTCACATGCAGATGGAATTACCTGCATCAGCGGTGGCTCATAGTATTTTTCAGAAATATTACTTGCTTCTACACCGGCTGTCAAAGGCGTCGGCTGATCTTCCGGACGCAGGGATAATCCCATTGCCAGACGCAGTCGTTCTCGCACAATTGCTCTGGAACGATACGTACTCTCTCTGTATTTTTCTGTATCATCATTTACGATCATATACGGAATCATTTCCATATCATCTTTTAATGATGCTGTATCCTCTTTAAATCCCAGCTTGGCAACTTCTGTAAATACTCTGTTTCGAATATAACGTACCGGTGTGTCAATTCCTCTTAACATTTATAAACCCTCCTATCTCTTCCTTGTTCTATTATAACTGCAGTAATTTCTGTGCGTAATGCACCGACTGCATTGCATCCTTACCGTAAAAATCTGCTCCGATCATATCCGCATATTCCTGATTCAGAACAGCTCCTCCTACCATAACTTTACATTCCGGCAGATGGTTCTTCAAAAGACGGATGGTTTCTTCCATACTGACGACCGTTGTAGTCATCAACGCACTCAATCCAACCAGCTTCACCTGTTGCTCTTGTGCTGTCTGCAAAATCAGCTCCGGCGCCACATCTTTTCCAAGATCAATCACATCAAAACTGTAATTTTCAAGAAGAACTTTGACAATATTTTTTCCAATATCATGAATATCTCCTTTTACAGTTGCAAGAATCACCTTTTCCTTTTTTGTCTCTGCAGAATCTTCATGATTCATTTCTTTTTTCAGCACTTCAAATGCCGCCTTTGCCGCATCAGCACTCATCAAAAGCTGTGGAAGAAATACGCTTCCGTCTTCAAATCCTTTTCCTACATGATCCAATGCAGGGATCAGTTCCTGATTGATAATTTCCAGTGGTTTCCGTTCTCCGGCAGCAATTGCAGCAAGACGATCTGCCTCTTCCTTTAATCCACGTTCAATCGCCGCCTGCAAGGTCATATTTGCGTCAGTTACTGTAACGGCCTTCTGTTCCACCGGCTGTGCTCCATATTTTTCTATATAATGACTGCAATTGTCATCCAAATTCATTAGCGCATGATAAGAATCGTATGATTTCATCATTTCTTCGGACGATGGATTAATAATTCCCGCACTCAGTCCATTTGACATAGCCATTGTATAAAATGCTGCGTTGATCACCGGACGACTAGGCAGACCAAAAGAAATATTTGAAACACCAAGTACTGTATGAACCCCCAGCTCCTGACGGACACGCCGCACTGTTTCCAAAGTGACCAAAGCCCCTTTCGGTTCAGAACTAATCGTCATAGCAAGACCATCGATCACAATATCCTTTTTTTCGATTCCATATTTTTCAGCTTCTGCAATTATTTTTTTTGCAATCGCAACTCTTCCATCTGCTGTTTCCGGAATTCCATTTTCATCTAAGGTCAGTCCGATTACCACGCCTCCATATTTTTGTATCAAAGGAAATACAGCGTCCATGGATTCCTGTTTGCCGCTGACGGAATTAACCATTGCTTTTCCATTATAGATTCGAAGCGCTTTTTCCATTGCGGCAGTATTCACTGTATCAATCTGCAAAGGCAGACTGGTTACACTCTGCAGTCCAGTCACCGCATCCGTCATCATTGCCACTTCATCCACATCCGGAAGTCCTACATTAACATCCAGAATGTGTGCGCCTCGATCTTCCTGCATGATCCCTTCTTTTAAAATATAATCAATATCATGCTCCTTTAACGCCTGCTTAAAACGTTTCTTTCCGGTAGGATTGATCCGCTCACCGATAATCTTGGATCCCTTTCCAAAAATCACTGCCTGACCATACGAGGATACAATCGTATCCGTTTTTTTCGAAACAGGTCTTACAGAAAGATTCTTGCAGGTATTTATCATTTCCGCTATATGTGCCGGCGTTGTTCCACAACATCCCCCGATAATCGCAGCCCCTGTCTCAACAATTTTCTTCATCTGCTCGGCAAATCCGGAAGGAGTCACTTCATAAACCGTTTTCCCATCTTTTTGCTTTGGCAGTCCTGCATTTGGTTTCACAATAACAGGGAAGGACGCATATGATATCATCTCTTCTAAAATCGGCATCATTTGTTCCGGTCCCAAGCCACAATTCACTCCCAGAGCATCCACACGTAACCCTTCCAAAAGACTGACAAATGCCGGGATATCTGCCCCGGTTAAAAGTTTCTTTCGCTCGTCAAACACAGCTGTTACAAACACCGGAAGATGGGTATTTTCTTTTGCAGCCAATACCGCTGCTTTGATCTCATAAGTATCACTCATTGTTTCAATATGAATCAAATCCGCACCGGCTTCTTCCCCATATATCATCACTTCTTTGAACGCTTCATAGGCTTCTTCAAAATCCAGATCTCCCATCGGTTTTAGCAATTTCCCCGTTGGACCAACATCCAGCGCTGTATAGATCTTTCGTCCTGTTTCAGACTGCACAATCGCGTTCTTCACGTGCATAACCGCTGCATCCACTACATCCTTGACAGAATACTGTGGATCATGAAATTTAAGCGCATTGGCACCAAATGTATTCGTTAATACGATATCACTTCCAGATTCAATATATTCCCTGTGGATATCTGTCACTTCCTGTCCATGCTCCAGATTCCACACTTCCGGCAGTTCTCCCGGCTTTAACCCCTTTTCCTGCAAAAGTGTTCCCATACCACCATCAAAAAACAGTAATTCTTTTCCCAAGCGTTCTCTTATCATATGTTGTCCCTTCTATATTTACAGTCTTTTTTATCACATTCTTCACATGGCACACTTCTGCACCCGGCATCCTGAGCCGATACCCCGATTACAGCCGTCACCGACTTCACCGGTGTCATCATATAACTCTCTGTCATTGTTAAACCAATTTGTTTGGCACAATCTAAAATCTGCATCAATTGTTTTTGAAAATCAATTGGGAAATCTCCATATCCCGGACTAAATCTAGGTCGAAGAAACCTTCCTTCTTTCCGTACAATCTCCGCAATCTGCTCCTGACACTGATCACAATATTCTTCAAGCAATGCTGCTGCACACGCTTGTGCTACAACTGCATATGCCATATCCGTCACAGACTTTCTTGCCAGCAGTTGATCTACACCTATTCCAAGTGTTGCGCCAAAGAGTACAATCTGCTCACACCCTTTTAAATTTCTCCCCAAACTTCTGCTCTGAATCTCCACTTGACCAAAACCGATACGCTCCTCTTCCGTACATGTCAAATCAAAGATGCGGTAGATAAATTTCGGATTCGCGGCTGAGTCCAGTTCCCTGAAGGCACTCTCAATCAGCGCGGACGTCTTTTCATCTACCGCATTTCTTCCATATCCCAGGTAACGTACGGCCTCTTTTTTCAATCGGTCATGATCCCTGTTTATCAGCATTTTACCACCTCGGAGAGATTCTCCATAATCTTGACTGCAACTTCCGGTTTATTCATCGAATAAATGTGGATATTCTTCACTCCATTTGCAAGTAAATCAATAATCTGGTCTGTTGCATATGCAATTCCCGCCTGCATCATTGCATCCGGATAATCTCCAAACCGATCCAGAATAGAAAGGAATCTGCGTGGGAAAACCGTTCCTGACAGTTCCTGACTTCGTTTCATCTGTGCTGCACTTGTAATCGGCATAATTCCCGGAAGTACAGGTACCGTAATCCCTGCCTCTCTGATCCGATACAGAAAATTATAATGAATATCATTGTCAAAAAACATCTGCGTAGTCAGGAAATCCACCCCGCTATCCACCTTTTGTTTTAAGTATTTGATATCATCCTCTTTGTGTTCATTTTCCACATGCCCTTCCGGATAACATGCCGCACCGATACAAAAATCACCTGATTTTCGAATTGCTTCCACCAGTTCATAAGCATAATGATATCGATCTCCCGTAGGAAATTCCATTCCCTCCGGTATATCCCCGCGCAATGCAAGAATATTTTCAATTCCTAATGCTTTGAGATTTTCAATCACAACCTGCACTTCCTCTTTGGTAGAAGAAGCACAAGTCAGATGTGCAAGGCTCTCCACTCCCAGGTTGTTTTTAATATGAGATGCGATCTTCGCAGTATTTTTACTGGTACCGCCACCCGCTCCATAAGTCACACTAATATAAGATGGCTTGAGTTCTGCTATTTTTTCCGTTGCCTGCAATACTTTTTGAAATCCCGCATCCGTTTTCGGAGGAAAAACCTCAAATGATATATGTATGCCTTCCTCGTTCAGTCTGTTAATAATTTTCATTTTTTCCTCCTCTGTATGTCTCTAAATGTTACTCTCCAAGCAGACTCTGATATAATTCCTGATATTTATTTGCTGAATTATACCATGAGAAATCTGCACACATTGCCCGTTCAACAATCTTATTCCAATCTCTCTTCTTATCATAATAAATCTGTTCTGCATATCGAACCGTATTTAACATTTCATGGGCATTGTAATTTGTAAAACTAAATCCTGTACCGGTTTTATCAAACTCGTTATACGGCTCTACAGTATCTTTCAATCCGCCTGTCTCACGCACGATCGGCAGTGTTCCATAACGCAGGCTCATTAACTGACTCAGCCCGCATGGTTCAAACAGGGACGGCATCAAAAATGCGTCACAAGATGCATAAATCTTATGTGACATTTCATCTGAATAATAAATATTTGCAGATACCTTACCGGAATATTTCCAAGCAAAATGACGGAACATATTCTCATACTTTGCTTCTCCTGTTCCCAGAACAACAATCTGCACTGCATCCTGGCACATTTCATCCATCATATAGTCAATCAGATCAAAACCTTTCTGGTCCGTCAAACGGGAAATCATTCCTATCATCATGACTTTTGGATTGACTTCCAAACCAAGTTCTCTCTGAAGTTCTGTCTTATTAATCACTTTATTTTTACGGAAATTCTCAACAGTAAAATTCTTATAAATCTTTGGATCTGTTTCCGGATTCCACTCATTGTAATCCAAACCATTCACAATCCCCCACAAGTCATTGGATCTCGCATTCATCAGTCCATCCAAAGCCTCTCCATAGAATGGTGTCTTAATCTCCTGTGCATATGTCTGACTTACTGTCGTCACTTTATCTGCATAAACAATACCGCCCTTTAACAGATTGGCGTCCTTATAAGCCTCCATCTTATCCGGCACAAAATAGTACTCCGGCAATCCTGTGATTTCCCGGACTGTCTTTGTATCCCAGACACCCTGGAATTTTAAATTATGTATTGTCATTACAGTCTTAATTCCTCTGTAATACTCTCCCATATAACGGAAATTATCCAGATAAACCGGAACCAGACCGGTCTGCCAGTCGTGGCAGTGAATCAATTCCGGCCGAAAACCAATTACCGGCAGAATACTCAAAACCGCTTTTGAGAAAAATGCAAATTTTTCAATATTCCATCTCGGATCTCCGTCATACGGTGCAAAACCATTAAAGTAATACTCGTTGTCGATAAAATAAAATGTAATCCCCTCATATTCACATTTCATAATTCCTACATAACGATCTTCCCCTGCCAGATTCATGTAGAAATGATCCACATATTCCATCATATCTTTCCATTTCTGAAACATGCAGTTATACTTTGGCAAAACAACACGTACATCATATTTACTTTTGTCAAAATATTTTGGCAGCGATCCCACTACATCTGCCAATCCTCCGGTTTTAATAAACGGCACACACTCTGAAGATGCAAATAAAATATTTTTCATGATAACTCCTCCACTTTCTTCATTCTTCAGCAATTCTGTTTATTATTATACCGCATTTCAAAGCACTTGAAAAGATTTAATTATTTGTGTTTATACTCC
>ENA-ORSX01000801-ORSX01000801.1-human-gut-metagenome-genome-assembly--contig:-NODE-801-length-28324-cov-5.476175_pt1 | contig 28324 bp, 13 predicted proteins | sample MGYA00241904_ERZ509172 | MGnify/ENA primary metagenome ERZ509172 (study PRJEB26280, sample SAMEA2338795) | human gut metagenome | biome: human gut; feature: human-associated habitat; material: faeces...
TTTAATGATAATATTGGGACTGAAGGGAGTAGGTACGGCTTTTTGTACGATATGGGAGGAGAGTAGTACAATAACTTTGGATGAGACAGGTGTTACCAATAAGGCTTTTTTCTATGAGGAATCATTGCTTTTGACAAATTGTTCTATAAAGAAATCTCGGGCTAGCCCTTGACAAATTTGAAAGATACTAAGTATAATAAGTCTATATGAAAAACTGTGATGGAGAGAGTATTTGATTGTCGAAAGTTTCAGCGAGTCAGGGATGGTGGAAGCCTGATATTAGTAGAGGTGAAAGAAAATCACTCCGGAGTTGCTATCTGAATAAAGTAGGAGATGCCGGGTTTCCTCCGTTAAAGGGAGCGCATATAAAAGTCATAATGCTTTGTATGTTGTAAGAGGTGGTATAACGAAGTGAATTTTACTCTCGTCCTGTTACAGGGCGGGAGTTTTTTTAGTCCTATGAACTAAAAACTCTTTTCATACATGCAAAGAAATTCAAGAGAGGAGAATATCAATGTATCAAAAAGTCACTACGGATTTAAATTTTGTAGAACGAGAGAAAAATATCGAAAAATTCTGGAAAGATAACGATATTTTCAAAAAGAGTATGGAACAGAAGAAAGAGGGAGAAACCTATACTTTCTATGACGGCCCTCCTACTGCAAACGGCAAACCTCATATTGGACACGTACTTACCCGTGTTATCAAAGATATGATACCAAGATACCGTACAATGAAAGGGAAAATGGTTCCACGTAAAGCGGGCTGGGACACACATGGACTTCCGGTAGAGCTGGAAGTAGAAAAGCTGTTAGGTCTTGACGGAAAAGAACAGATTGAAGAATACGGCTTAATTCCGTTTATTGATAAATGTAAGGAAAGCGTTTGGAAATATAAAGGAATGTGGGAGGATTTCTCCTCTACCGTAGGTTTCTGGGCTGATATGGATAATCCTTATGTTACTTATGATGACAATTATATTGAGTCTGAATGGTGGGCATTAAAAGAAATCTGGAACAAAGGACTTCTTTATAAAGGATTTAAGATTGTTCCTTACTGTCCTCGCTGTGGAACTCCTTTATCTGCACAGGAAGTGGCACAGGGCTATAAGGACGTAAAAGAACGTTCCGCTGTTGCACGCTTCAAGGTAGTAGGCGAAGACGCTTATATTCTGGCATGGACAACAACACCTTGGACACTTCCGTCTAACGTTGCCCTTTGTGTAAATCCTGATGAGCAGTATGTGAAAGTAAAAGCAGTAGACGGCTATACTTATTATATGGCAGAGGCACTTCTGGATACGGTTCTCGGTTCTTTAGAGAGAGAAGAAGGCACACCGGCTTATGAGGTTTTGGAAACTTATGTTGGAAAAGACTTGGAATATAAGGAATACGAACCATTATATAATTTTAAGAAGCTGAATAAAAAAGCGTATTATGTAGTATGCGACAGTTATGTAACTTTAACAGACGGTACAGGTGTTGTTCATATTGCGCCTGCATTCGGTGAAGACGACAGTAAAGTAGGTAGAAAATATGACCTGCCATTCCTTCAGCTTGTAGATGAAAAGGGTGAAATGACAGAGGAAACAAAGTGGGCAGGAACTTTCTGCAAAAAAGCAGATCCGGAAGTATTAAAAGACTTAGATGAAAGAGGCTTATTGTTCTCAGCACCGAAATTCGAGCATAGCTACCCACACTGCTGGAGATGTGATACTCCTCTGATTTACTATGCAAGAGAGTCTTGGTTCATTAAGATGACTGCAGTAAAAGATGACTTAATCCGCAACAATAATACCATCAACTGGATACCGGAAAGCATTGGAAAAGGCCGTTTCGGAGACTGGCTGGAAACCGTGCAGGACTGGGGTATCAGCCGTAACCGTTATTGGGGTACACCGTTAAACGTATGGGAATGTGAATGTGGACATCAGCATTCTATCGGAAGCAGACAGGAGCTCTATGAAATGAGCGGAAATGAAGCTGCTAAGACAGTTGAACTGCACAGACCATATATTGACGAAATCACAATCACCTGTCCAAAATGTGGAAAACCAATGCACAGAGTACCGGAAGTAATTGACTGTTGGTTTGACTCCGGAGCAATGCCATTTGCACAGCATCATTATCCATTTGAAAATAAAGACTTATTTGAACAGCAGTTCCCGGCTGACTTTATTTCAGAGGCAGTAGACCAGACTCGTGGATGGTTCTATTCCCTTCTGGCAGAGTCCACTCTGTTATTTAATAAAGCGCCATATAAAAACGTTATTGTTTTGGGACATGTACAGGACGAAAACGGACAGAAGATGAGTAAATCCAAAGGAAATGCCGTAGACCCGTTTGAAGCATTGGAAAAATACGGTGCAGATGCAATTCGCTGGTATTTCTATGTAAACAGTGCTCCATGGCTGCCAAACCGTTTCCATGGAAAGGCTGTACAGGAAGGACAGCGTAAATTCATGGGTACACTGTGGAATACTTATGCGTTCTTTGTACTTTATGCAAATATTGATGAATTTGATGCAACAAAATATACATTAGAATACGATAAACTCCCTGTAATGGATAAATGGCTGCTGTCAAAATTAAATACCGTAGTGAAAGCCGTAGATGAAAATCTGGAAAATTACAGAATTCCGGAAACAGCAAGAGCGCTTCAGGAATTTGTAGACGATATGAGTAACTGGTATGTAAGAAGAAGCCGTGAACGTTTCTGGGCAAAGGGCATGGAGCAGGATAAGATTAACGCTTACATGACTCTGTACACAGCATTGGTGACAATTTCCAAAGCGGCAGCGCCAATGGTTCCGTTCATGACAGAAGACATTTATCAGAACTTAGTAAGAAGCCTTGATAAAAATGCACCGGAAAGTATTCATTTGTGCGACTTCCCGGAAGTAAAAGAAGAGTGGATTGATAAAGAATTAGAGCAGAACATGGATAATCTGCTGAAAGTGGTTGTTATGGGACGTGCGTGCAGAAATACAGCAAACATTAAGAACCGTCAGCCAATCGGCAAGATGTTCGTAAAAGCTCCGTTTGAATTATCTGAATTCTATAAAGAAATCATTGCAGATGAGCTGAATGTGAAAGAAGTAGTATTTACAGATGATGTAAGAGAATTTACATCTTACAGCTTTAAACCACAGCTTAAGACAGTTGGACCGAAGTACGGAAAATTCTTAGGCGGTATTAAAGAAACACTTTCTAAGCTTGACGGAAACAAAGCAATGGACGAATTAAAAGAAAAAGGCGCTCTTACTTTTGAAGTAAACGGACAGGAAATCGTTCTCACAGAAGACGACCTTTTAATTGATATGGCACAGATGGAAGGATATGTTTCCGAAGCAGATAATGACGTAACTGTTGTACTGGATACAAACCTTACACCGGAGCTTATTGAAGAGGGATTTGTTCGTGAAATTATCAGCAAAATCCAGACTATGCGTAAGGAAGCAGGATTTGAGGTTATGGACAAAATCCAGATTTCTCTTGCAGATAATCAGGTAATTGAAGGAATTTTCCGTGTGCACGAAAAAGAAATCAAATCAGAGGTTCTTGCAGAAAATGTGGTATATAATGAACTGAGTGGTTATACAAAAGAATGGAAGATTAACTCCGAAAATGTAAAATTAGGTGTAGAAAAGCTTTCATAAGAGTTGGGGAGGAAAAAGGGAATGTTAGACAATCATTTTAAAAAAGAGGAATTCAAAAAAAGCGTTAAAGAAAATGTAAAAATGCTTTACAGAAAAACAATAGAAGAAGCAACCCAGGAACAAGTTTTTCAGGCGGTTTCTCTTGCTGTAAAGGACGTAATTATTGACAACTGGCTCTTGACACAGAAACAGTATGAGAAGGACGACCCGAAGATTGTTTATTACCTGTCCATGGAGTTTCTCATGGGCAGAGCCCTTGGAAATAACTTAATCAATTTATGTGCTTATGATGAAGTAAAAGAAGCTTTGGACGAGCTTGGATTTGACTTAAATGTAATTGAAGACCAGGAGCCGGACCCGGCTCTTGGAAACGGTGGCTTGGGAAGACTGGCTGCCTGCTTCTTAGACTCTCTGGCAACATTAGGATACTGTGCTTATGGCTGTGGTATTCGTTATCATTACGGACTGTTCAAACAGAAAATTGAAGACGGATATCAGGTAGAAGTGCCTGATAACTGGCTGAAAAACGGATATCCGTTTGAGCTTCGCCGTCCGGAATATGCCAAAGAAGTAAAATTCGGTGGTTACGTAAAAGTGGAATACGACCCTGCAACAGGCAGAAATCATTTTATTCAGGAAGGTTACCAGTCTGTACTGGCAGTACCTTATGATATGCCAATCGTAGGATATAACAATAATGTTGTAAACACACTGCGCATCTGGGATGCAGAAGCAATCAATGACTTCCGTCTGGATTTATTTGATAAAGGCGAATATCATAAAGCAGTAGAGCAGGAAAACCTTGCAAAGAACATTGTAGAAGTTCTTTATCCAAACGATAATTATTATGCGGGAAAAGAGCTGCGTTTAAAACAGCAGTATTTCTTTATTTCTGCAAGTATCCAGGAAGCAATCGAGAAGTTTAAGAAGACACACAGCGATTTGCATGATTTGCCAAAGAAAGTGGCTTTCCAGTTAAACGATACTCATCCGACTATGACAGTAGCAGAGCTTATGCGTATTTTAGTGGATGAAGAAAACTTAGAATGGGAAGACGCATGGAATATTACAACACAGACTTGTGCTTATACAAACCATACCATTATGTCAGAAGCATTGGAAAAATGGCCGATTGAGCTGTTCTCCAGACTGCTTCCGAGAATTTATCAGATTATCGAAGAAATTAACCGCAGATTTTTACTGGAAATCCAGCAGAAATATCCGGGAAATCAGGAAAAAATCCGCAAAATGGCAATTATTTATGACGGACAGGTAAAAATGGCTCACCTGGCTATTGCCGGAGGTCATTCTGTAAACGGTGTTGCCAGACTGCATACGGAAATCTTGAAAAAACAGGAATTAAAAGATTTCTACGAAATGTATCCTGACAAATTTAACAACAAAACAAATGGTATTACTCAGAGACGTTTCCTGTTACACGGAAACCCACTGCTGGCATCCTGGGTGACAGAGCATATCGGAGACGGATGGATTACTGACTTATCACAGCTTTCCAAATTGAAAGTATATGCAGATGATAAAAAGGCACAGCAGGAATTCATGAATATTAAATACCAGAATAAGGTACGTCTGGCAAAATATATTCTGGAGCATAACGGAATTGAAGTAAATCCCAATTCTATCTTTGATGTTCAGGTAAAACGTCTTCATGAATACAAACGTCAGTTAATGAATATTCTGCATGTTATGTATCTGTACAACAAGATTAAAGAACATCCGGAAATGCCGTTCTATCCAAGAACTTTCATCTTTGGAGCAAAGGCAGCAGCAGGTTACAGACGTGCAAAACAGACCATTAAGCTGATTAATGCAGTGGCAGATGTGATTAACAATGATAAATCTATTGACGGAAAGATTAAAGTTATTTTTATTGAAAACTACCGTGTATCCAATGCGGAAATGATTTTTGCGGCAGCAGATGTATCTGAGCAGATTTCCACTGCAAGTAAAGAAGCTTCCGGAACAGGAAACATGAAATTTATGTTAAACGGTGCGCCTACAATCGGTACCATGGACGGTGCAAACGTGGAAATCGTGGAAGAAGTAGGAGCAGAAAATGCCTTTATCTTCGGTTTATCTTCTGATGAAGTTATTAACTACGAAAATAACGGCGGTTATGACCCAATGCAGTATTTCAACAATGACCCGGACATCAGAAACGTACTGATGCAGCTTGTTAACGGAACATATTCTAACGGAGATTTCAATATGTTCAGAGAAATCTATGACTCTCTGCTGAATACAAACAGCAGTGACAGAGCGGATACTTACTTTATTCTGGCTGATTTCAAATCTTATGCGGCAGCACAGGAAAAAGTAGAGGAAGCTTATAGAGACGAAGAAAGATGGGCAAAGATGGCGCTCTTGAATACTGCTTGTGCAGGTAAATTTACATCTGACAGAACTATTCAGCAGTATGTGGATGAAATCTGGCATCTGGATAAAGTTGTAATTGGAAAATAATAAATAAAAGTTTTGAATATGAGGAGCTGTTACTTTAAGCATATAGATATTTCTGAAGAATGTTTAAAGCGACAGCTCCGACATTTTTATAAAAATGAGGGGGATAAGATAGTGAAAAAATCATTACTGCCGGCATTAAGTTTGCTGATGATAAGTTCTTTGCTGGGAGGTTGTATACCTGCAAAAACAGAAGAAACAATTCAGAGTGATAAGAATACAGTTGAAGAAGAAAAATTAAACGAGGAAGTGTTACAGGGGAAGTCTGTGGAACATGAAACAGAAAACGAGCCTGCTGCCAATTCTATGGAACAAAATGATGAAGAAAGTCAAGGGGAAGAAGATGTTGTTAGACAGGAGAAAACAGTAGAGGGGTATGTCTTAGATGTGGAAGGAAATACAATTACTGTGGATTTAGAAAATTCTGAAGGAAGAAATTATTCGGAAGAAGGTCTTGACCGTGGAGTAAAATTTGATATTACAAATGCAGAAAAAGAAGTTATTCCGACATCAGGTTATTCAGAAGACAGGGAATGCAGAATTAAAACAGGAATAACGGTTTTGATTACTTATTATGAGGAAAATGGAAAAAATATTGTAACAAAAATTTCTACTGATAACGATGAGAAGGAAATTATTGTATATGCTTCTTCCGGAGAAATAGAGGAAATTACTGACAAAACCATGAAAGTCCATGTTCGTGAAGGGGATTATAGCGGAGAAAGCTTAGTATTTGATACATCGGAGACTTCAATACCGGAGGAAGCAAGTGTGAATTCTACGGTAACGGTTACATATTATTTAAAAGAAAATACATATTATGCACTTTCTTTTATTTGCAGTGATTTGTAGAGTTTTACAGAAATGTCAGATTTATTTAGATAGAAAAAATTTTTTGGGGATATTCTTTACAAACAAAAAAAGATGGAATATAATAAGAATAAAGGAACAACCGCCTATGAAGTGGTTGACCAGTATACAGAAACGTAGAAACGCCACCTGAACTCGCCAAAGTTGTAGGGTGGTTTTTCTACGCTTTAAATCATTAGTGACATATCAAATAGATGAATGTCAGTAGTGATAAAATGAACATTCCGAAAGCCATCATATCTTTGAAATCAAAATGTTTCATTAGCACCACCCCCATTCTATGTATTATAAAATGAAGGTCAGCCACCCTATAAAACGATTGTTCCTAGAAATTATTGTATCAGTTTTTATAGTATTTTACAATTAGATTTCTAAAGAATAGGGAAAGTTCTTGAGCGAAGCATAAAACTGCCGTAGAAAATGCAGTCAGGTCATTGTTGTATATGTTTTTTCTGGAGAAATAGAGGAAATTACAGAAGAAGCAATAAAAGTCCATGTTCGTGAAGGCGATAATAAAAGAAAATAACAGAATATTGAAAAAATAATACTAAAAAATACATAATCTATAAATAGTAACAGAAAAATTCAAATATTGTATTTATAAAGCAAAGGAGGAATGGTAACTTATAGGAATAAGAATGGAGAACTTTTGAAAGAAGGAGGAAGTATGAAGACAGGTAAAAGAAAAAATCAAAAGTACATAAGTGCAATGTTAATTGCAGCTATGAGTATGGGAAATGTGACGGGAGTCTTGGCAGAGCCTGTAAATGTTGTTGCAGTGAATGAAGAACAGGAGCGTGAGGTTTTGGAAACAGCCGTGCCAACAGAAAATCAGGAAATTTCTATTGTCAGAGGTGAAAGCTTGCAACTGGACAAACCGGAGGGCTTCTCCGAGAATGTTACATGGAGTGCAAAATTTTTAAAGAAGGATGGGACTTTCTTACGAAATGCAGGATATTCTAAAATTAAAAGAGAATTAAAAGAGGGCGAAACAGACGGAACACGTAAGGCAGGAGATGCAAGTGCGGAACATTTATTGAAGGTTGAAGCGGATGAAAACGGAAACGCAGTGATTACAGGAGAGAATAAGGGCAATGCCGTAGTGGTGGCACAGGATGACCAAGGAAAAACAGCACAGTGGAAGGTAGAAATTTTATATCAGTCTCCTTCAAAACTGCCCTCTGCAACGGCAGAAGATTACGGAAAAATTCGTCAGGCATGGAAAGAGTCTTTAATTGGCAAAGATTTAGTATCAGAAGAAGGCGGAGCGGAAGTCTTAGAAGAAATCAATAAGGAGGCAGAAGCGCTTTGGAACGCTTATGTTTATAAGGGACAGGAAGAATGTGGCGGTATTCCTTGGGCAGAGGATGAGGGAGCAAAAGGCAATAAGAATATTCCTTATGAAGATGATGCAGTGGAATTTCGTGTTTCTTTTAAAAAGGTGCTTTCTATGTGTAAAGCTTACGCAGCAGAAGGCGGAGCTCTCTATCAAAATCAGGATATGTTAAAGGATATTACCAATATTTTAGATTTCCTGTGCGGCTCTTGTTATACGGCAAAAAGCCAGACGGATAACTGGTGGACATGGGAAATTGGTATTCCCAAGGATTTAATTCCTGCTTTAATATTGATTTATGACGGACTGACAGAAGAACAGGTTATGGCGTACACAGAAACACTTTACTTTTTCCAGCCTGATCCGTTCCATGAAGGCGTTATCAATACGGCAAGCACCCATGGGCAGGGATATCGTGAGGCGCAGGGAGCGAATATTATCGACTGTTCCACAACGGCAGTGGGACTGGGAGCATTGAGAGAAGATAATGAGCTGGTGTATTTGGGGATGCTGGCGTCTTCCCAGACCTTTGTTATTCAAAATGTAGAAGACAGCGCTCAAATTGCAGCGAACGGATATAACAGCGGTTTTTATCCGGACGGTTCTTATCTCGACCATATAAAAGTGCCGTATTTAGGCGCTTATGGGATTGAGTTTATGAAGGGTGGCGCTAAAATTCCGTCTCTCCTTGCTGGAACACCCTGGAAATATCCGGAACAGGTTCAGGACAATCTGGAAAGCTATATTGTGGAAGGCTTTGGAAACGGCATGTATAAGGGAATGATGCTGGATTGTCTGAAAGGGCGTTCTGTATCCAGACCAGCAAGCAGCAATCAGGCAGCAGGACGTGAGGCAATGATGATTATTCTGCAAATTGTAGACTCCTTTAGCCAAGAGGCAAAAGAGACAACGCTTTCTGCGCTGAAAGCTTGGCTGGAAGAAGATGAAGGATTTATTGACAGTCTTGTTGGTGCGGAAAATATGGCAATTAAAAAGAAAGCCAAGGAAATTTTGGAAGATACCTCCATCCAAAGTAACATAGCGCCGGTACATAAATCTTATCCCCTTATGGACCGTGTAGTTCACAGAACAGAAGACTATCTTTTTGCATTGTCTATGTATTCGGAACGTATTCAGAACACAGAAATTATGAATGATGAAAATCGTTTTGGATGGCATCAGAATAACGGGATGACCTATATTTATGATGAGGACAACCAGTATACAGAGAATTATTGGAATACAGTAAATCCGTTAAGACTGCCAGGAACGACCGTAGTTCCGGTAAATATCGGTACAGGGAAACCGGATGGCTCAGGTTTTGCACAGGGCGGAGATTTCTGTTCCAAGGAGAGCTGGGTAGGAGGAACTTCCATAGGAAATTATGGCGTCAGCGGTATGTCATTTTCAGGAGAAACGCAGGGAATTGCAGGAGATGCACCGGTTTCTTATGCGCCGGATTTAAAAGGCAAGAAGTCATGGTTTATGTTTGATGACGAAATGGTCTGCCTTGGAGCAGGAATTACCAATAAAAATATGGAACTTCCGGTGGAAACTACCATTGAGAATAAGAAGTTAAGAAAAGACGGAAGCAATCAGCTTCTTGTCAACGGAGAAAAAACAGAAATACCTGTGAAAGAAGCGAATGTAAAAGAGTTGGTTGAACGTACAGCAGACGTATCAGGCACAAGCTTTGAACAGGTAAATTGGGCACATTTAGAAGGCAATCAGTCTGTGGGAACAGGATATTATTTCCCTGAAGAAAATACAGAAATTCAGGTTCGCAGAGGTCAAACCACAGGCAGTTGGAAGGATGTAGGAACTTTTGAGGGGGAAAGCACAGAGAATTATCTGGAAATGTGGGTAGACCACGGACAGAACCCGGAAAACGCATCTTACAGTTATGTATTGCTTCCTGAAACAAGTGCAGAAGAAACAGAAAATTACGCACAAGCACCTAAGGTAACCATACTGGAAAACAGCAGTGAGGTTCAGGCAGTGCGTCATGAGACATTAAAAATCACAGGCATAAATTTCTGGCAAGAGCAGGGAGGAAGTATAGACGGAATAACAAGCGATAAGGCTGCGTCTGTTATGCTTCAGGAAACGGAGCAGGGAACAGTGAAAGTTTCTGTTTCCGACCCCACAATGAAAAATAAAGGAAATATTCAGCTTACACTTGAAAAAGAAATAGCAGACTGTGTTCAGTTGGATGAAAATGTTACTTGTGAAAAAACAGAAAACGGAGCAGTTTTGACTTTTGCTATGGCAGGAACAAACGGAGCAGCTTCCATGGCAGAGCTTCAGCTTGTGCCGCCTGTAACACCGCAGCCGGAAGAACCGGAGACACCTCAGAAGCCGGAAAATCCGGAAGAACCAAGTACACCGGAAATTCAGGAAATTGATATGCTGGTAAATAAAGAGCATGGTGTCAAATTAACGGGAGAAGGCTTAACATCAGATATGCAGTTATCTGTGGAAAAGCTGGATAAAAAACATGCAGATGTGAAGCTTATGGAAAAGGAAATTTCCAAGAAACAGCAGCTTGACAATCCTCTTGAAATTCAGCTTTTAAAAGACGGAAAAGAAATTGCCCTTCCTCATAAGGCAGAGCTTCAGCTTCCTATATCGGAAAAATATAACGGCAAAGAAGTTGTGGTACTTTCCTGTGACAATGAAAAAGTAAAAAAATTAAAAGGAAAGGTGAAAGACGGATTTGTATCCGTAGAAGTAGAGTCTTTAAACAGCTTTGGTACGGTATTGGAGAAAGCGGTTTCTTCCGGTGTGGATAAAGTCAAAACAGGAGATGAAACACCGCTTGTAATGCTGTCTGTGATGTTTGTAGTCGGAGGAACGCTGTTTGTTGTATTAAAAAGGAAGAAAAAGGCTTGATATTCTTTTTTGAATTGTGTACTATAAAGGAGTGTAAACTGCATATCCATGATGGTCGTTGGAGCTTGCTCCAAGGTTAAAAGGGAAATCGGTGCAAATCCGATACAGTCACCTCTACTGTAATGCTTTTCGGCTAAGTCAGAAAATCTGCCATCAGAGAAATAGATTTCCGGGTTGAGGGAGTTTTATTTGTGTAGAAAAAGATGTGCAGGATAAAATTTCATAGTGAAGATAGATAAGGTTTCTTTACCGGTGTGTAAAGAGACCTTTTTTTGTTTCATAGGAAATTGCGTCCTATGAAACAAAAAATGCTCTGTAAGAAAAAATATGTAAAGGAGAAAGAAAATGAAAAAAAGAAGAAATGCAAACCGTGTTCTCAGTCTGCTTCTGGTAATGGCATTGCTTATTACCGGAATGCCTGTATCGGTACATGCCACAGGCGATATGGAAACCCCGGTTGTAGAAGCAGGAGAAATTTTAAGTGGGACGGGGCAGGAAACTGAAATTTCTGAAACAGAAATTCCCACAGTTATTGAAGCAGGAACGACGTATACTCTGACAGAGGACATTGTGTTTGAACAGGGACAAAATTTTGAGAGTATTGCAGGAACTTTAGACGGAAACGGACACACGATTACTCTTGCAGATAAGCCATTGGCAAACGATGTAACAGGGACTATTCAGAACCTTGGAGTAACCAGCGAAAATGTGATTGCAAGTGACAAAACTTTTGGAAGTATGGCAGTTACTTTAAGCGGAACTATTCAAAATTGTTATTCCACAGCGAAATTAAAATTAAGTGGATTAGATGATGTAGGCGGTCTTGTAGGAATATTTCAGTCAGGTGCAATTAAGAATTCTTACTTTGGAGGAAGTATTGAGGCCATGATGGCAGGCGGTCTTATTGGAATTCGCCAGACAGATGACAGTATTTTATCTAACAGTTATTATGCGAAGGATAAAATTCCGGGGGCTTACGGTCCTATATCTATGGGAAAATTTCCGGAAAATGCAAGTGATTGTGTAAAAACCTTAGAGGAATTAAAGGCTGGAGCAGCATTATTAAATAAGGATATTCCCGACACAGGATTTACATGGATTTCTCCGGCAGACGGCAGTAATAGCGGACTTCCTGTTTTGACACAGCAGGGAGAGATACCAAATCCGGAACAGCCGGATAAAACAGCGCTTCAAAATGCTGTAAATGAAGGTAAGAAGCTGGAGCAGGACAAATATACAGAAGAAAGCTGGAGAGGATTTGCAGAAGCATTAAATACAGCAGAGCAGATTTTAGAAAAAACGGATGTAAAACAGACAGAAATTGACGAGGCGTTAAAAGCTTTAAATCAGGCAAAAGAACAGTTGGAGAAGAAAAAGGTTACAGAACCGGTTGCACCTCCGACAGATGAAAGTCAGATTGTACATATCAAAAAACAGTCTGATTTGGAAAAAATAGATACAACACAGACAGGTACTTATTATGTACTGGACAATGATATTACGTTAGACGGAATGTATATGTCTTTTGTTGAATTTAACGGAACTCTGGATGGAAACGGACATACCGTTACCCTTGATGACGCTACATGGCTGTTTCAGAATGTAGGAGAAGAAGGTGTTCTTCAAAATATTCATTTCACAGGAACTTTAGCTTCATGGACAGAAAGCGGACCGGCAGGTTATGATTTAAAAGGTGCGATTATCAACTGCTATACAGATGTAAAGGGCGATGCTGCCTGTGGATTTGCAAAACGTCTTACAGGCGGCAGATTGATTAATAGTTATTCTATTAGCGAAGGGAAAATAGCTGTTTTATTTAAAGAATATAAAGGAGGTAACTTAATCAATTCCTATTGGTCTGACAGTGGGAAAAATCCAGTACAATTTCCGGCAGAAGCATTAATAAATTCTTCTGCAAAGTCAGAAGATGATATGAAGACGAAGGAATTTGTAGAGCTTTTAAACAAGAATAAGGGTGAGTTTGGCATCGCATGGGGACAAAATAGTACAGGATATCCTTATTTTGGGGAGAATCAGGAATATAATCCCAACAAACCAAATCTTCCGGATAATAAATATGAAGTAGAATTTACTTTTGCAGACGGTGTGAAAGAAACCATTAAAAATCAAACCCTACATGTATCACCGGATGCAGTGGGAGCTTTTAATTTGGCCGGAACGTTCCAATTAAAAGATGTACCGTCTACCAGTAAAATCTCTTGGAATATGACAGAAGTAAAGCCGGAGGGCAGTTTGTTAATCGGCTCAGATGAGGGAAGCCTTCGTGTAGACGGAGAAGGCTCTGCTATTGTATCAGCCACAGAGATAAAAGAAGATACTTCCACAGAAACGGTTGCTTGGATAAAAGTAATTGCAAAAGCACAGGTGATGGAAGAAATTAAGCTTTTTATTGACGGACAGGACGTAACCAACGGTAAAATCAAAGTGGCAGGTTCTGAATGGAAAAATATTCAGGTACAGGCAAAATATCAGGGAAGCGAAGAATTTATTCCGGTACATAGTTCTCGTTTTACTTATGCGCCAAGTGATGGAAAATTGATTTATAACTTAAACTCATCCAGCGAATTTAAGTTCAACAAGCCGGGAACAGCATCTATGACAGTGACCGCAAAGGCAAACCCCGAAATAAAAGCAGAGGTAGAAGCAACTTCTTCCTATGTACCTGTTGAAAGTGTGAAGCCGGCTATTTCGGGAGAAAAAGAAATTCATTCCAGAAATGCCAATGATCCTGACAATTATGCGTTTTTGCCGGATTACAGCGGTGTGATTGTATCACCGGAAAATGCCAGCTATGCAAGTAACTGGACAGTAACCAGCAGCAATCCGTCTGTTGCCGACTATGTAGACAGTATGGTGAAGGGATATGTGCCATATAAAGCGGGTACAGTCACTTATACGGCAAAAATCGAACAGACAAATCCTGAGACAAAGAAAACAAGCGTAGTAAGCGGAACTTCAGAGGTTACTTATAAGTATAAAAATCCGTTGACAAAGATAACGATAGATGAAAGCAACCTCCAGATGGAAAACTTCACAGAACAGCTTCTTGACTTGACTTTTGAGGGAGAGCTTTCCAAGGATGGCTGGAGTGTTACAGATCCACAGTTGGAATGGTCTTATGATAAAGCGGGAATTGTAAAGGTTGTCCGTAAAGAGCAGGGATATTGGAAAAAAGGAAATCCGGAATGGGATAATGCACCGGATAAAGGTTCTTTTCTTACCAGTGATAAGTATTATGTGCAGTCTTTAAAAGAAGGTACTGTAACGGTAACAGGAACTCCGATAGACAAGACAAATAAAGTAGAGCCTATAAAATTCACCGTTACTGTGTCAGGCGGGGAAACACCGCAGGTAGATATTGATGCGTTGATAAACAAAGGATTGCAGGGGGCAAAAGAGCAATTTGCATCCAAATATCCGGAAGAAAATTATCAGTATAACAACAACGACTGGATTGTGTATGCACGTCTTCGTGCAGGAGAAACCATTTCACAGGAAAAATTAGATGCTTATTATCAGTCTGTGGCAGACACAGTGAAAAAATGGAGTAAAAAGCAAAAACCCACAGATATGGAGCGTGTGGCATTGTCCTTGTTAATTATGAACAAAGACATTACGGATGTAGACGGTGTAAATCTGGTAGAAATGATTTATAATCATCCGAGCTTAGATATGGGTGCAAATGAGCTGGCATGGGCGCTGCTGGTAACGGATGCAAAAGGAATGGAAATTCCCACAGATGCAAAATGGAACAGAGAGAGTATCATAACTGCACTTTTGAAATTCCAGAATGAAGAAAACGGCGGTTTCGGACTTGTGGATAATCAGACTGTCAGTGTGGATATGACAGCTATGTGCTTGCAGGCGCTGGCTCCGTACAGAAATACAAATGTAAAAGTTCATCAGGCAGTGGAAGCAGGATTAGAATATTTGAAGAATTCTATGTCTGACTCTTATGACTTTGGAACGTCTGAAAGTACAGCGCAGGTATTGCTTACTTTGACGATTTTAGGCATCGACCCTTTAAATTCCGATTTTGGAACTCCTTATAGTAATATGATTACCTGTCTTATGGACAACTATTATTGTGAAACAGAAAAAGGAAATGGTTTCTGCCACGATAAAAGTAATAAAAAGTTAAATGAAATGTCCGGTGTTCAGGTATTTCAGGCATTTACAGCTTATACACAGGCAAAAGCAGGAGAAAAGACTTACTGGGATTTAACAGAAGAAAATCAAAAAACAGAAGTAGAAGAAGTTATTCAGCTTATTGAAAACCTTCCGGCGATAAAAGATTTAACATTGGAAGATGCAGAAGTTGTGCTTTCCATTCAGGCGTTGTATGAAAGCCTTACAGAAGATGAACAGCAGCTTGTACATAATGCAGAGAAGTTACAGAAAGCTATTGAACGCATTGAGGAATTAAAAACGCTGGGTGAAGAAGTAGGTAAAGTTACTTTAACGATTATGGACGGCTTAAAGAAGGAAGAAAAACTGTTGTCCCTTCTGGAAGAAAACGAAATAAAGGGTATGATGCTTCAGACACAGGCAACGATTTATCAGACGGACTCTATGATGAGCGTAATTGAACGTGCCTGCAAGGAAAATGGCTTTAGTATTTCTATTCGAAACGGAGAATATATTGAAGAAATTGACGGACTTGGCGAATTTGACCGTGGACCGGGCAGCGGCTGGGTAGGTACTTTAAATGACGAATTTACAAAAACCGGTTTTGCGGATTTTACAGTAGAAAACGGCAAGTTAAAAGATAAGGACGTAATTACAGTAGAATATACGGAAAATCTGGGAAAAGACGTAACAGAAAATGCCGAATTATCTACACTGGGAATTACAGACGGTAAATTGTCACCGGAATATGCAAGAGATACTTATGAATATACGCTTTCAGTGGGAGAAAAGGTAAAAGAAATTACATTAAATCCGAAATCTTATAATCGCTATGCGGAAACAGTAATAAAGTCAGCAGATAAGGTTTATGAAAGCGGACAGGCTATTCCTGTGGAAGACGGAACAAAAATTGAAATTGTTTCTAAAAAAACAGTAAGAGGAGAAGACATCAAAACGTATCTTCTTACCATAGAGCAGAAAAAGACTTCACAGCCTGAGCCACAACCGGAACCAAATCCTGAGCCAAATCCAAATCCGGATGAGCAGAAAGAAATTACATTGGTAAATAAAAAGTATGGAGTTTCTTTGAAAGGAAAAGGTCTTGAGCAGGATATGGAGCTTTTGGTAACACCTCTTGATAAAGACAGTGAAGCAGTGGAAGCAATGAGAAAGGAAATTCCTTCCGCAAAATCTGTATTTCGTTTGTATGATGTTGTTATCCGACAGAATGGAAAGAACTTAGAGCTTCCTAAGGAAGCGGTGCTGTCTATTCCGGTAGGAGAAAAATATAACGGACAGCAGCTTACTGTATTGCATTACATAGACGGAAAAGTAGAAAAACTGAATGGTAAGAGTGCAGACGATATGGTATCTGTTTCTGTAAAAAGTCTGGGAGGATTTGGAGTAGTGGTAGATACACCTTCAAATTCACAGGGGAATAATCAGAGCGGAAATCAGAACAATGGCACAAACAGTAGTACAAACAGTGGCATAAAAACAGGAGATGAGGCACAGCTCATGCTCTGGATGTGCATCGGTGTTGTATCCTTAGGAACAATAACAGCTTTGTACAGAAGAAAGAAAAATATAAAATAAAGAGACAAGAAACTGCCGTAGAAAATACAGTCAGGTCATTGTATCTGAGGTATATTTCTGCGGCAGTTTTTATTTCACAGGCAAGTATCACCCATGAATGTCGAAAACTACCTATATCATTAAAAATAGGGCAGGGTTACAATAGTTATAAAATAAGGGATAGTATAAGCTTTTATAAAAAATAGGAGACAGAAATGGGAAAAGGTTTTTATTTAACGCACGAGGCAAAAAGCTGGGAACAGGGACTTCCTGTGGGAAATGGAAGACAGGGAGCAGTGCTTTTGGGCGGAGTGCAGCAGGAACAGATTGTTTTAAATGAAGAAAGTCTGTGGTACGGAGGAAAAAGAGAGCGAGCCGTAGAGGCAGGCAAGGAAAAACTGGAAAAGGTGAGAGAGCTTTTAGAAAAAGGAGAGGCAAGCAAGGCACAGACTTTATGCAGCAGATGGTTTGTGGGAAATCCCAGATATACCAATCCTTATCATCCGGCAGCAGAGGCAGTTCTTACTTTCGAGCCTTTTGGAAAAGTAAAGGAGTATTTTAGAGGGATTGACTTAGAAAAGGGAGAGGCAGGGGTGAAAATCTGCTTTGACAACTGCGAAACAGTAAGAGAGATTTTTTCTTCTGTCAAATATCAGGTCACTGCCCTGCGGATGAAAACAGATAAAGAACAGGGCATGAGCTTTTTCTTAGGGTTAAACCGCAGACCGTTTGAAGAAAATGCCGAAGCAGGCGACAGAGAAATTTCTTTAAACGGACACAGCGGAGACGGAGTGTGTTATAATGTAAGGTGCAGAGTGGGGAAAACCGATGGAAGAGTCTGTATAGAAGGTGGATATCTTCTTGTAGAAAACGCCTCTTATGTGGAAATTTTCTTTTGCGTGCGTACAGATTATGAAGGTGAAAAATCTTTAGGTGCGTGCGGCAGGCTTTTACAAGAAGCAGCAAAAGCGGGATTTGAGGAAATTAAGAAGGCGCACATTGAGGAGTATGGAAAGCTCTACAACAGCATGAAGCTGGAGATAGAAGGGGAAGAGGAGCTGGAAAAAACTCCGGCGGATGAGCTTTTAAAACGCTGTGAAGAACCAAAGGTTCAGGGCTATTTAACTTGGCTTATGTTTTCCTACGCCAGATATCTTCTTATTAGCAGTTCCTATGGCTGTGCGCTGCCTGCAAATCTTCAGGGAATATGGAATGGAAGCTTTACTCCTCCGTGGGAAAGCGGATATACCATCAATATTAACCTCCAGATGAATTACTGGATGGCGGACAAAGCAGGATTGGGCGTATGCTATGAGCCGTTCTTCAACTTGATAGAGAAAATGCTTCCAAATGGGCGAAAAACAGCCAAAAAAGTGTATGCTTGCAGAGGATTTGTAGCGCATCACAATACAAATTTGTGGGGAGATACAGATATTACAGGGCTGTGGCTTCCGGCGTTTCTCTGGCCTATGGGCGGCGCATGGATGGCAAATCAGCTTTATCATCACAGTGAGTTTGAGGAAAATAAGAAGGAAATCAGAGAGCGTGTGCTGCCTGTTATGAAAGAATGTATTTTATTTTTCTATGACTATCTTTATCGGAAATCTGATAAAATGTGGATAAGCGGGCCTACGGTATCACCGGAGAATACTTATCGCCTTTTGGATGGTCAGGAAGCCAGTGTGGCTATGGGAGTTGCCATGGACCATCAGATTATTCGTGAGCTTGCGGAGAATTATCTGGAAGGATGCCGAAAATATAGCACAGGTTTGCCGGAATATGAGACAGAAAAAATGGCGCAGGAGATATTAGAACATTTGCCGCCTACCAAGATTGGGAAGTCCGGCAGGATTTTGGAGTGGCAGGAGGAATACGAGGAAGTAGAAAAGGGACACCGTCATATTTCTCATTTATATGGGCTGCACCCGGGAAGAGAAATTTCAGAGGATACGCCTGCGCTTTTCGAGGCGGCAAAAAGAACTCTGGAATATCGTTTGGAGCACGGAGGCGGTCATACGGGCTGGAGTAAAGCGTGGATTATGTGCTTTTATGCCCGCTTAAAGGACAAGGAAAAATTTGATGAGCAGATGAGACAATTTCTTGCAAACAGTGTGGATGAAAACTTGTGGGATATTCATCCCCCCGTTTCAGATTGACGGAAATTTCGGAATGGCAGAGGCAGTATTGGAAGCATTGGCATCCCGAAGAGGTGATGTGGTAGAGCTTCTTCGAATTATTCCTGAGGGAATGGAGACAGGGAAGGTAAGCGGTCTGTGTCTGGAAGGAAGGCTGAAGGTGGATTTCGCATGGAAATGTGGAAAACTTACAAAAATTTCTCTTTCTTCGGGGAAAACTCAAACCATAGAGCTGCGTTATTGTGGGATACGAAGGAGCGTTACTCTTTTAGAAAACAGCAGATTAGAGCTGGAAGGAGTGGAAAATTATGAATAAAAAAGAATATTTTGAAAGACAGAAAAACAGATATCAAAAGGGCGAGTTGGAATGGTGTGCAAAGGCGGCGAGAGAATATCGCTCGGAAAACACCGACCAGATTATGCGTATTGCAGATGAGGCTGTGCGCTTAGAGTTTATTTTTGACTTACCCTGGGACATGGAGCGTACCTACGAAAAGGAGACGTTTACATATCCCATTAACTGGACGTATATGCCCACAGATGATCCGGAGTTTATTTATCAGATGAACCGTCATCGTTATTTTATCTGTCTGGGACAGGCTTATGCCATGACAGGAGAGGAAAAGTATGCCAAAGCCTTTGTAGATATGATAACAGACTGGATTACATGCGTACCTCTGACAGAGGAGAGTAAAAAGGTTACATGGAGAGAAATTGAGGCAGGTATTCGTGGGGAAAACTGGACAAAGAGCATCTTATATTTTGAAAACAGTCCGCTGATTGATGACGCTTTTATGGAAATGTTTACAAAAAGCTTAGAGGAACATGGAGAATATCTTCTTCATGCCAGAAGGGGCTTTCAGATTTCCAGCAACTGGGGTGTTATTGAAAACCACGGTTTGCTGTTTATCGGTCTGGCGCTTAATCAGGAGGAATATGTGGAAACGGCTTTAAAGCGTCTGGAGCAGGAAGGGCAAATTCAGGTATTTTCAGACGGCGTACATTGGGAGCAGTCCTGTATGTATCACAATGAAGTTCTGCACTGCTTTTTAGAGAGCGTTCATATTTTACAGGTATGGGAAAGGGAAATTCCCGAAAAGCTTTTAGAAGTTACCCGCCGTATGGCAATGGCAAATGTGGCATGGAAAAAGCCGGATGGCTGTCAGCCTCTTACCGGAGACAGTGACGAAACTTGTCTGGAGGATATGCTGGCTGCTTCTGCTATTATTCTGGCAAAGGAAGGCTGTCAGGAGGCAGAGGCTTTAAAGGGCTGTGCAGGAGAATATCCGGACTATGAGAGTATCTGGGATTTACGTCAAAAAGGAGCAGATATTTACGACAACATCAATGGACAGACGCCGAAGCAGAAGAATTTTATGCTGGAGGAAAGTGGAAATTATTATGTGCGAAGTAGTTGGGAGCGTGACGGAGAATATCTTCACTTCCGAAACGGCTGCCTGGGCGGAGGACACGGACATAATGACAAGCTGCATCTTGATGTGGTCAGCGAAGGCGAGGACGTACTGGTGGATGCAGGAAGATATCAGTATACTTATCACGAAGAAAACAGGATTTGGCTGAAAAGCGCTTATGCACACAACACGATTTTAGTAGACGGACAGGACTTTATGGAATATACAGACGCATGGGGCAGCCAAAACGCTGTGCCTGAGCTTCGATTTGCACCAAAGGAAAAGAACGGATATCTGGTATTGGAGGGTGCACATACAGGATATCTGCAAGGGGGAGCGCAGGTGCTTCTGAATAGAAAAATAGTCGTATTAGAACCGGGGGTTTATGTGATTGCAGATATGGCGTATACAGGAGAAACACATACATATAGCAGAATTTTCCACTTCAATAATCAGGGACAGCTTGTTTACGAAGACAACAGAATTGTATATAATGGAGAGAAAGCAAAAATGGAACTGGTATTTCCTCAGAAAGACACATCCGTTAAAAAGGTTGAGAGCAAGCTTTCCCGCCATTACAATCTGTGTGAGAAAAACGAAAGTATCTGGGCAGATAGAAAGGGAGAAGGAACAACAGCCATGCTTGCGGTGCTGGCAGGCAGACAGAAGCAGAAGGCAGAGGTGTGTATGCAGCAGGTTTATAATCCTGTACGGGATTGTATGCTGGATGAGAAACAGGCGCAGGGCTTGTATATCCGCACAGATAATCACGAATATCAGTTGATATTCCGATACCGTGATTTGACAGGGCCGCAGGATTTACTTCAGGTGGAGGAGTGTCTGGGAATAGGAAGCCTGTTAATCTGTGCAGATAAAGGAGATACCATTAGTTTCGCATAATATACAGAGGGTGAAAATATGTACAGACTAATGATAGTAGAAGATGAGCAGGCAATCGCACAGGGTATTGCAAACAGCCTGCCGTGGGAAGAGTGGTGCTTTCCGATATCCGTATGCCGAAGATGGACGGGCTTGAGCTAATGAAGCGGCTGAATAAAGAATATCCCCATATCAGAATTGTAATTTTAAGCGGTTACAATGATTTTGAATATCTTCAGACTGCAATTCAGAACGGAGTAAGTGAATACTTATTAAAACCTACGGATATTGATGAATTTGAGGAAGTATTCCGCAAAATGAAAAAGAAGCTGGATGAGGATGTAGAGCGCCGACTTTCTGACGAAGAAGCCAGACAGTTAAGAGAGCAGAAAAGATGTAATGCCTTAATCAAAGGATACGGCTACAACGAAGATGAAATGGAGTAGCTTTTTGAAGGAGAATGTCGTTTCAGCGTTATGTTCTTTTATCTGGAAGACAGTCAGAAAAAGGACAGGAATGTCAATTATCACCTGATGGTACAGGTGTTAAAGGCTTTGCGGGAATATCAACATTTAGATGACATTTCAGGAAAATTTTTTTTGAACTACGAGGAAAGGCTGACAGGAATTTTAATGCTTCCGCCTGATGAAAAAGAGGAAACCTTACGGGAAAAAACAGAGAAATTACTGCAATATGTAAAAGAAAGTACGGGGATTTGCTTGTCCGTGGGCATCAGCAGCTTTTGTGTGGATTATCAGATGCTGCCCCAGTGCTATGAGCAGGCAAAGTGCTGTGTCAGTCAGAAAATCTTTAAAGAGAAAAAAGATTTGATTATGTATTATGATGAAATTCGAGAAGCGGATTTTGATTATTATACCATTTCCTTTGACGATGCAAAGATTATGGAATATATCTTAAAGCAGGAAAAGGAAAAACTGATGGAAGCCTTGGACAGCACCTTTTCTGTTTTTTACGACAGGGTGATTTCCGATTATGGCTATATTAACCGTCTGTGTCTGGAATTGCTGTTTCACATTTCCAGAAAGCTTCTGCGATGCAGTGTGCAGATGGAAAAGGTTATGAAAGAGCAGGGATGCAGATATTCGGATATTTATAAAAAGGATACGTTGAAGGAAAAAAGAGATTTTCTGTATCTGGTGCTGTCAGAGTCTTCCAAAGCCTGCAAAGAGATGAGGGGAGAGAATAAGAAGCGCAGCAGTCTGGCATCTGCTATTCGGGAAATCGTAGATTTGGAATTTACCTCCAATAAAATTTCTCTGGAATATATTGCGGGAAAGGTGCATAAAAATACTGCCTATATTTCCAAAATCTTTAAAAGTGAATTTGAATGTAACTTTAGTGAATATGTAACACAAAAGCGAGTGGAGAAGAGCAAGGAGCTTTTGTCTGATCCTTCTTTGAAGATTTACGAGATTGCGGAAGCTCTTGGTTGGGCAGACGTATCCAACTACATTAAAGTATTTAAAAAGAGCTGCGGTATGAGTCCAAACGAATACAGAAACTTTGCAGAAGGTGCGAGGACAGGTAAGGAATGAAAAAGAAAAAAACAGGAGCTTTAAAAAGGAAAATGCTTTTCGGTATGCTGCTGATTTTAATTCCGGTGCTTGCAGTGGTGACGGTTTTATTCTGGCAGACAAGGTCGGCATTAAAAGAAGAGTATATTCGCACGGCTCATCATGATTTAAAAGAGGTAAGCAGGAATATTGACGAAAAAGTAGACGAAGTATACGCCATGTCTGATGTATACGCAGGTATAGATGAATTGGAGGATTATGCGGAGACGGTTTACAGCAAAAGAAATCCCACTTATAAAAAAGGGGCTATCGTTCGTATTCATGAGGAGATTTTAGAACCCATAGACCGATTAAACAGACGGGAAAAGCTCAGCGCCATGTATACTTGGCAGGGAGAGATGTTAAATTTTAGAGATCCTAATCAGGATACTGAGGAGACAAAGCATGAGCTGGAAAAGATGCAGGTAAATGATCCGGCAAATTTAATGCAGCTTATCTGGTATCCGGTAAGGGAAAATTTCCTGTTCAGCGACAAGCCTGAGGATATTCATGAGAAAATGGCGGTTTTTGCTTCCAGACGAGTATTTTCCCGTGAGCACAACCGCTATGAGTACGTGCAGATTTTTGCTTTAGACGAAGGCATCTTTTATGATTTATATAAAGATAAGGCAAAGGCATTAAGAGGGGAAATCTATATTGTAGACGGAGAGGGAAATATTATTTCCAGCAGTGACGAGGAAACTTTAAAAGAAGGAAAAATTCCCGAAAATTTATTTGTAAAGGTGCGGGACAATACGAAAAAATTCTTTGAAATCAGTAAAAAGGGAAAGAGTTATCTGGTAGATATCAAAAAATCAGAAATCAACGACTGGCGAACGATTATGGTTGTTCCCGAAACACAGATAACGGCTTCCGTGGATACTTTGTATCTGAAATTTTTTATTATCCTTCTGGTTTCTATGGGTATTAGCGCCTTGCTGATTGTTTACCTTTACAGAAGTTTTATGGAGCCGATTAACAAGCTGAATATTTCCATGAAAGAGGTTTATAACGGCAACTTAAATGCTTATGTAGAGTTAAAGGAGCACCCCAGAAAAAATGAAATCTATGACATGATGGTCTATTATAACTCCATGCTGAAGCGGATTAATACCCACATCATTGAGGGATTAAAGGCAGACAGGAAAAAGAAAGAGCTGGAACTTGAGGTATTGATGAGTCAGATAAATCCTCATTTCCTGTATAACACATTGGAAAATATTGTGTGGAAATCCAACGAAGCCCGTCGTCCGGATATTGGCAGAATGGCGGCAAGTCTTGGCAGAATGTATCGCCTTTCCATAAGCGGAGGACAGGTTATCGTGCCTATGGAGCATGAAATAGAACATCTCATGGCGTATGTGAAAATCCAGAAAAACCGTTATGGAGACAGTGTGGAATTTGAATTGCAGACAGATATGGCACAGGTTCACGAGCTGTATTCCCTGAAAATTCTTCTTCAGCCCATTGTGGAAAATTCTTTCTTATACGGAACGGAAGGTCTGGAAAGACCTATGAAGGTTCGTCTTTCTATTCACGAAAGAGACGGATGGGTTTGGATAAGAGTGGTAGATAACGGCTGCGGAATGGATAAGGAACGTTTGGCACAGGTGCGAAGCCAGATTAAAAAAGGCAGAAAAAACACAGAAGAAAAAGCGCCCAGAAGTACGGGAATTGGACTTCACAGCGCCCAAATGCGTATTCGTCTTTACTTTGGCATAGAGGATGCTGTGTCTATATACAGCAAAAAGGGTATGGGAACACTGGTCGTTGTAAAAATTCCTGTGATTACCAAAGAGGATGTGGACGAGAGCGGAAATTTGAAAGAAAAACAAAAATAACCAATGGATATAAAAAACCACCTATATAAATTCTAGGCTTCACAAGATAAAATAAAGATATCAGAAAAGAAGTGAGAGGTGGAATTTTATGAAAAAGAATTCAGCAGTAAAAGTGAAAACCTCCGTAGCACAAAAGAAGGAAAACAGAAGTGGATGGATGTTTATTATACCATATCTGATTTTCTTTACAGTGTTTACAGCCGTGAATTGTTTGATACGGTAAAATCCCTTCAGCCGGATTGTATTGTAAGTGGAAGAATAGGAAATGATTTAGGAGAATATATGACAACCAGCGACAACTTCCTTCCACGTCTTTCCTATGAAGGAGACTGGGAGCTTCCCGCTACCTTAAACGACACATGGGGGTATAAAATAGGAGACGAAAACTTTAAAAGTCCGGATGAGGTTATCCGTCTGCTCTTAAAAGTAGTAAGCAGAGGGGGAAATTATTTGCTGAATATCGGTCCTGACGGAACAGGAGCAGTGCCAAAGGGAAGTCTGGACGTTTTAAATGAAGTGGGTAAATACGTAAAGGAAAACGGCGAAGGGATTTTCGGAACAAAGGCAATGCCATATTACCCTTATGAGCTGGACTGGGCAGAGCTTACCAGAAAGGAGCATAAGCTCTATGTGCACGTATTGAAGAAAAGAGAATATATTGAGCTTCCAAACATTGCCAATTATTCTGTAAGTGCTAAAGTTTTAAAGAATGACAGAGCTTTAGAACCGCAAAATACGTTAAACTGTGAGGAAATATCTACGATTGTCATTCATTTGCCAAAAGATTTATGGAAAGAAACCAATTACTGTGTGGAGATTACTCTTCAGGAAGAAGGCTTGGAGTTCTTGTCTTTGTAAGCTTGAAGAAATGCTTCTTGCTCCTTGTCTGAAAGCTCTTTGTCAAAGCTTGTCTTTGCCATGGGGAGGCAAAGGATACAAAGAGTAAAAAGAATAAGGAGAAGGAATAATAAAAAAAGCATAAAAACACCTCCGATACATAAAAATACTTTTCAATCTTAACAATAGGATATGTAAATAAAGGGAAAATATGTGAAAAACATCTCTGGAATTATAAAAAAAAGCGTGATAAAATAAAAAATCGTGAAATAAGAATGAAGAAGGAAAGGGGAAGAAGGATGACAAATGACATGACATCGGGAAGTCCCATAAAGCTGATTATCAGATTTATGATTCCAATGTGTTTAGGAAATATTTTTCAGCAGTTTTATAATATTGCGGACTCCATTATTGCAGGACAGTTTTTGGGCGTAGATGCTCTTGCAGCTATTGGAAGTACCGGTTCTTTAATCTTTTTGGTTACAGGCTGGTTAAACGGGCTTACCAGTGGATTTTCTATATGGGTTGCCCAATGGTTTGGAGCCGGAAAGCTGGATAGAATGAGACATTATATCGCTATGTCCGTCTACATCTGTGTGGGCTTTGTTGTAGTGATGACAGGAGGGCTTTTAATTGCCAATGAGCCGATTTTGCGCCTGATGAATTCACCGGAGCATCTTATGGGAGATATCAGCAGCTATATGGCAATCATTTACGCCGGTCTGGCAGTTACCTGTGCTTACAATGCCCTTGCCGGTGTGCTAAGAGCGTTGGGAGACAGTAAGTCACCCTTGTATTTTTTGATTATATCTGCGGTGATTAATGTAGTGCTTGACATTGTATTTATTGTGGTGTTCCACATGGGTGTGGAAGGCTGCGGTTATGCTACGGTAATTGCACAGGGAATATCTGCGTTTTTGTGTTTCCTGTATATTCTTAAAAAATTCGATGTTTTGAAGTTAAAAAAGGAAGATTTTCATTTTTCCATGAGCACAATCAACAAGCTACTTGGACTTGGAATTCCCATGGCATTACAATTTTCCATTACTGCTATCGGAACCATTATTGTGCAGGGAGCTATTAACGTATACGGTGCAGTGAGCATGGCGGGATTTTCCGCAGCAGGAAAAATTCAGAATATCATTTGTACCGTATTCGTGTCCTTTGGCGCTACCATTGCTACTTATGTAGGGCAGAACCGTGGCGCAGGCAAGATGGACAGAGTGAGAAAGGGTGTATATCTCACACAGGCAATGATTTTAGTTACCAGCTTGATTATGATGGTGCTGGTTCATTTCTTTGGAGAGTATCTGATGTTGATTTTCGTGAAAGCATCGGAGACAGAAGTATTGAAGGCAGCGGGAATTTACTTTAATACGGTGGTGTGGGCATACCCATTTCTGGGAAGTATTTTCCTTTACCGAAACGCATTGCAGGGTATGGGATATGGACTTGTGCCTATGATGGGAGGCGTGTTTGAGTTGGTTGCCAGAGCCGGAATTGTTTTTCTGGTAGCGGGAAATACCAGCTTTGCAGGAGTATGTATGGCAGATCCGGCGGCATGGATTGCAGCGCTGATACCACTGATACCATATTATTTCTGGATTATGAAGAAAAAAGAAAACAGATAGAGAAAAAGTCAGAAAGTCATGATGCTGTGGGGAGCGGTATTGTGGCTTTTTTTGTTGTATCTTATGCAGATGCACTCAAACAAGGCTTTCAAAACATCACTATACTCGAAAAACTGCGAAAATAGGACTAATCATTTGCTGTTGGAATACTGAGTGTGTATCTGAGAAGATAGCCATACGTTAATGTAAGAAATAAAGCTGCAAGGAATTAAAGAGGGAGTTATAAGAGATATTAAGTTGATGATTGTGGATTTTAAAGTATGTTATTTGATGAAATGCAGATATTGATTGGTGTTTTGTAAATGGAGAATAAGAATAGGAGAATGGATGTGTTAGAGGTAGAATATTGAGTATGTAGCTAATAGTTTACTCCTTTTGCAATTAAAAAGTCAATGAACATTCTGTGAAGAAATTATAAAAGATGATTATCATAAGGAAAAAGTCTGGAAACCTTGTTTTTTCTTTGCTATACTGTATGTTATAGAATTCCTCTGCAAAGTGGAGGAAAAAATATGAATACATTATTAAAGGATCTTACAATCAAGAATAATTTTATGTTTGCGGCAGTAATGTCAGATGAGGAAAACTGTAAAGGCTTTTTAGAACGTGTCCTTCCCATAAAAGTCGATCATGTGGAAATTAGTACAGAGAAAAGTATTGTTTATCACCCAGAGTATAAAGGTGTGCGACTAGATGTTTATGCAAAGGATGGGAATAATACACGCTATAACGTGGAAATGCAGGTGCTGAAGCAGCCGGCATTGGGGCGCAGATGTCGTTATTATCAAAGTCATATGGATATGGATCTTTTGGTGAAAGGTTGCACCTATGCAGAACTTCCGGACAGCTATGTGATTTTTCTCTGCGATTTTGATCCTTTTGGTGAAGGAAAATATCGTTATACGTTTCAGATAACTTGCAGAGAAGCGGAAAATATTTTTCTAAAGGATGGACGTTGCATTGTGTTTTTAAATACTCGTGGAGAGAATTCAAAAGACGTACCAAAGGTATTGGTTTATGATCTGAAATTTGTACATGCAGACCTAAAAGAAAG
>ENA-ORSX01000807-ORSX01000807.1-human-gut-metagenome-genome-assembly--contig:-NODE-807-length-28185-cov-2.733167_pt1 | contig 28185 bp, 26 predicted proteins | sample MGYA00241904_ERZ509172 | MGnify/ENA primary metagenome ERZ509172 (study PRJEB26280, sample SAMEA2338795) | human gut metagenome | biome: human gut; feature: human-associated habitat; material: faeces...
CCCCAGCCACTCTGTTATTTTTTATGACAACCGCGCCGTCGTGCAAAGGAGTATTATGCTCGAATATATTTATAAGAAGCTGGCTTGTTACAAGTCCGTCCACGGGTATTCCCGTCCTTATATGGTCTCCCAGAGGAACGTCCCTTTCCACAAGTATCAACGCGCCTGTTTTTACGCTTGCCATCTTCTTTGCCGCCGTAACTATTTCGTCTATGGTCTTTACATCGTCCCCGTCCTCTTCATCCTGAATCTCGAACTTGAACATGTTTCTTATTATCTTGCCGTTGCCTAGCTGTTCCAACGCCTTTCGCAGTTCCGGCTGAAAAAGTATTACAAAGGCGATAATTCCTACCGACAGGGTTTTGGACAAAATCCAATGTATCGTATTCAACTGTAAAAGCGTCGCAAACGCATAAAAAACAAAGAATACAACAAGGCCTTTAAACAGAGTCCATGCTCTTGTTTCTTTTACCCAGTTCAATATTTTATATACGATAAAAGCGACCATAAGAATATCCAGAAGGTCAAGTATACCGATTTCCGGTCTGACCATAGTGGAGAAGTCAACGCCTCTGAACAAAGACGTCAGGTTTTGTCCTACCATATTCTCACCCCCGGATAAGGACATAACAAATCTATGAAGTTTAGTATAACATATCGGATTAAATTAGAGAACATTATATAATTTATTTTTTTCTTAAAATTTATAAAAATACGATAAAAAGTTATTCCAAAAGACCCGAACGGGCATGCCGTTCGGGTCTCTGTCTGATTAGTTTTTATTTTGTTCTGGGATAATTTATAGCAGCCTGCGCCGCAGCCAGTCTTGCGATAGGCACACGGAAAGGCGAACATGATACATAGTCCAGACCTATCATATGGCAGAACTCTACGGAAGAAGGATCTCCGCCGTGTTCTCCGCATATTCCCAAGTGGATGTCGGGGCGCACTGCTTTGCCCTTTTCAACAGCCATCTTCATAAGCTGGCCTACGCCCTCTCTATCTATCTTTGCCGTAGGGTCGCCCTCATAGATAATCTTGTCAATATAGTCGGCAAGTATCTTTCCTGCGTCGTCTCTTGAAAGACCGTATGTCATCTGTGTAAGGTCGTTTGTACCGAATGAGAAGAACTCCGCTTCCTTGGCAATCTTATCAGCCGTAAGACATGCCCTCGGTATTTCTATCATAGTTCCGATAAGGTAATCGAGCTTCGCGCCTTTTTCGGCAATAACCGTTTTTGCCGTCTCGTCAACAACGTCCTTTACAAAGTTGAACTCTTTTACCTCGCCTACAAGAGGAATCATTATTTCGGGAACAATATTTATATTAAGTTCGTTATTTACTTCAATGGCAGCCTCTATTATGGCTCTTGCCTGCATTCTCGCTATTTCGGGGTATGTAACCGCAAGACGGCAGCCTCTGTGTCCCATCATAGGGTTAAGCTCATGAAGACCTCTTGCCTTTATCTTCAGTTCCTCAACGGTCTTGCCCATTTCCTTTGCAAGAACGGCAAATTCCTCATCCGTATTGGGAAGGAACTCATGAAGAGGAGGGTCAAGAAGACGTATTGTAACGGGTCTTTCAAGCATGGCTTTATATATTCCCACAAAGTCGTCTTTCTGGTAAGGTATAATTCCTTCGAGAGCCTTTTCTCTTTCCTCTACGCTGTCGGAAAGTATCATCTTACGGAACTTGAGTATTCTGCCTTCCTCAAAGAACATATGCTCCGTACGCGTAAGTCCGATACCTTCTGCGCCGTACTCAAGAGCCGTACGCGCGTCATGGGGCGTATCTGCGTTTGTTCTTACCTTAAGGTCTCTTCTTGCGTCTGCCCATGACATAAATTTTGCAAAGTTTCCTGATATTTCGGGCTTAACCGTAGGTATATCTTCGCCGTAGATATTTCCGGTTGAGCCGTCAAGGCTTATATAATCTCCCTCGTGGAAAGTAACTCCGCCGAGGGTAAATTCCTTAAGTTCTTCGTTCATCTTAATAGACTCGCAGCCCGATACGCAACAGCGTCCCATTCCTCTTGCTACAACGGCCGCATGGCTTGTCATACCGCCTCTTACTGTAAGTATGCCTTCTGCGGCAGCCATACCTTCGATGTCCTCGGGAGACGTTTCCAGTCTGACAAGAACTACTCTTTCGCCTGCGTCTGCGGCAGCCTTTGCGTCCTCCGCCGTAAAGTATACTTTACCTGCGCCTGCTCCCGGTGAAGCCGGAAGACCTTTTCCCAGAGATTTTGCCGCTTTAAGCGCATTCTGGTCAAAAGCCGGATGAAGAAGCTGGTCAAGCTGTTTCGGCTCTACTCTGAGAAGAGCCTCGTCAGTTGTGAGAAGTCCTTCTTCTACCATATCAACGGCTATTTTAAGGGCGGCGTTTGCCGTTCTCTTTCCGTTTCTTGTCTGAAGGAAGTAGAGCTTGCCTTTTTCAATGGTGAACTCCATATCCTGCATATCTTTGTAATGCTGTTCCAGTTTATTGGCTATATTCATAAACTCAACATAAACGTCGGGCATATCTTTTTCAAGAGTCGCTATAGGCTTCGGCGTTCTTACGCCGGCAACAACGTCCTCGCCCTGCGCGTTTATGAGATATTCTCCGAATATCATCTTTTCGCCTGTAGCGGCGTTTCTTGTAAATGCAACTCCCGTACCGGAGGTATCGCCCATGTTTCCGAATACCATCATCTGTACGTTAACGGCGGTTCCCCAGCTGTAAGGAATATCGTTCATTCTTCTGTATGTAAAAGCTCTGGGGTTATCCCATGAACGGAAAACAGCCATAACCGCATCAAAAAGCTGTTCCTTGGGGTCCTGAGGGAACTCCGTTCCCTGGTCTTCAAGATAAATCTGCTTGAACATTTCCGTAACCTTTTTAAGATCCTCGGCAGAAAGGTCGGTATCATATTTCACACCTACCTGCTCCTTATACTCGTCAAGCTTTCTCTCGAATTTTGACTTTGAAACGCCGATTACAACGTCGGCAAACATCATAATAAATCTTCTGTACGAATCGTATGCGAAACGCTCGTTTCCCGTAGCGTTTGCAAGACCGATGACCGAAACGTCGTTAAGACCCAGGTTAAGGACGGTGTCCATCATACCCGGCATTGACGCCCTCGCGCCCGAACGTACCGAAACAAGGAGGGGATTTTCATTATCTCCAAGTGTTTTACCCGCAATAGACTCCAATTTTTTAAGAGCCTCTTCGATTTGAGCCGTCATTTCCTCCGAAAGAACCTTTCCGCCTTCGTTGTACTCCGTACAAGCTTCCGTAGTAACTGTGAAACCCTGTGGTATAGGAAGACCCATAACCGTCATTTCCGCAAGGTTCGCGCCCTTGCCGCCCAAAAGATTTCTCATGGACGCATTGCCTTCACTGAACATGTAAACATACTTTTTGCCCATAGCTTTTTCCTCCCGGTTTCCTCTGCATTTGATAGCTTTCTACCTTCGGCAGGCAGGCAGATATAAAATCTCCGTATTTTTACCTTGCCGCCTAAGATATAAGTATTCGGATAATAATTGTATAATTGCATATTTTATTGCTTTAAAATTAAATATATGCTATCAAATTTACTATAGCACTTTTTTATACTTCTAACAAGTATACTAATTGAACAAATCAATATTTTTATCAACTAAACTGCAAGTACTTTTTCGGAAACACTTTTTTCAATTTTGTATTGTTATTATGATTCAAATGTATATAATATAGGTAATAACAAACATTTATATATCAAAAAAGGATCATGGTAAAAATGGAAGAATTGTTAAAGTTTTTGGAAAAAACCCTGTATTTTATCTGGCTACGGACGATGAGGGTCAGCCGAGAGTCAGACCGTTCGGATTCCACATGGTATTTGACGGAAAATTTTATATGGTAACGGCTCTTCCCAAAAAGGTTTGTAAACAGATGGAGAAAAACCCAAGAGTAGAGTTCTGCACAATGGCGCCCGACACAAAATTTGTCCGCGTTAACGGCGAAGTCGTTTTTGACAACGACAATATGAAGGCAAAGGAAAACGTATTTAAAGTAATGCCCGATTTGCTGAAAATGTACGGCTCGGCAGAAAAGCCCGCTATGTCGGTATTCTATCTCAAAGACATGCATGCGACTATAGCTTCCCTTACGGAGCCCGAAACGGTATTGTTCTGAAAATTTTTGAACATATTAAAGACCGCTGTTTAATAACGGCGGTCTTTTTTTCGTTATCAGCATTTAACTACGGGGAATCTGTCGGGGAGAACTATTCCGGCTCTCTTTCTGATTGCCTCCGCATGTATTTTCGCTTCCTCAAGTATAGCCTGTTCGTCAAGAGTAAGGATAACTCTGTCTTTCATTACCCACTCTCCGTTACACATAACGGATTCCACATTGGACTCGTGCATAGCCGTTACTATGTTGGCTATAGGGTCGTGTATGGGCAGCATAGCTGCGGAATCGGGGTTGATTATTATAAGGTCGGCTTTCATACCCGGTTTAAGCGCGCCTATCTCGTCTTCCCAAAGAAGCGCCTTTGCGCCGTTTGTTGTAGCCATTGTTATTATTTCTTCTGCCTTAACTACCGTAGGGTCAAGTCTCCAGCCTTTATGTATAAGTGATGTAACGTACATTTCGTCAATCATTGTCATACGGTTGTTAGCGGAAGCTCCGTCTGTACCGATTGATACGCATATTCCCTTTTTGAGCATCTTAGGTATTTTTGCAAAACCGAGAACTCTCATGGCTGAAGCGGGGTTATGGGAAACCTTTACGTCATATTCCTTGAACATGTCGACTTCTTCGTCGGTAAGCCATACGGTATGAACCGCAAGAAGGTTCTTATCCAAAACGCCCAGATTTCTTAAGTGGGTTACAGTCGGTACGCCTTTGGTTTCCTTTACATACTCAACTTCCGCTTTTGCTTCGGCAACATGCATGTGGATACCTACGTTATATTTGTCCGCAAGTTCCTTTGTACCCAAAACCAGTTTATCGGAATCGTTGAAAAGCGTTCTTAAACCGAACCACACCTTAACACGGCCGTCGTATGTATTGTTCCAGTCCTTAAGATCCTGCTCCTGAACGTCAAGCTCTTCCTGTGTGGAACGTCTCCATACGGGAGGAAGGTTGTCGCCGTAGTCCATTGAGGATTTTGCAAGGATACCTCTTATACCCGACTGTGCCACAGCCTTGCACATGCTCGGTACAAACTGTCCGCCCGGCTCGGCTATTGTAGTAACGCCCGAACGTATCTGTTCCACAAGGCAGAGCAGAGTAGATACATAGGAATCCTCGGGAGTCATGCTTGACTCATAGGGGAATGTACGGTCGGTAAGCCATGTAAGAAGGTCTACGTCGTCGCCCATACCTCTTTCCAGCTGCTGAGAAGTATGTACATGTGTGTTTATAAGACCGGGCATTACGATTTTACCCTTAGCGTCTATTATCTTTGTATCGGGGAAAATTTCCTTCTCGTCAATCTTTCCCACAGCCTTTATTTTATCGTCAACAATAAGAACGCCGCCGTTTTCGAAAACCTGCTTGTCATCGTTCATTGAAATTATATAGGCGTTTTTGATATATGTTCTTTTTTCTCTCATTATTCAATCCATCCTTATCTAAATTATTTAACGGAGATAATAGGGTCTACTAATTTTCCGTTGATAACGTCAACCAATCCCTTGTCTGTTATTCCGTAGAAAGGAATAAATATAAGAGTGATGAACGCAAGAGTCATATAAGGAGATTCCATTTCGCATCCCTTTGAGTGGAGGTCTTCCTGCATTTCCTTAAGCACAAGGGCGCTTTCCTCACCGTTAAGGTCTGTGAGAAGTCCGCAGATAGGAAGAGGAAGCTCATATTTTATCTTTCCGTCCTCGGCTATAACGATACCGCCGTTAAGCTCGTGTATACGGTTTACCGCAACAGCCATATCCTCTGCGTCGGAACCTACGACCGTTATATTATGGTGGTCATGTCCTACCGATGTGGCGATAGCGCCTTTTGATATACCGAATCCCTTTATGAATGACTTTCCGATACTTCCGCCCTTGCCGTAACGCTCTACGCAGGCAATACGGAGTATATCCTCGTCAGCCTTAGGCTGTACAACGCCGTCAACTATGTCAAGTTCTGCCTCGAGTGCGTCTGTAAGAAGAGATGTAGGCTGTGCTCCGATAACTCTTACATTTGCCTTTGTTCCCTCCGCCTTGATAACAAGGTCGTCTGCCGTAACTGCGTTATTAAGTTTTACCGTGTTAAGCATAACGTCCTTTAACTGAGGCTTCTTGTACTCTATAAGACATTTTCCGTTTTCGACAACACATTCGCCGTTGGAAATTACGCTGTCTACAACGCAGTTTTCAAGGTCTGAAAGGAATACGATATCCGCACATTTTCCGGGTGCGATAGAACCGTATTTGTCGTCTATCTTAAGGCTTTCCGCAGGGTTGATAGTAGCCATCTGGATAGCCTTTACAGGGTCTACGCCCGCTTCTATACAACGTCTTATCTTATAATCAAGGTGTCCCTTTTCGTGGATATGAAGCATGTCTATGTCATCACTTACAAGGGCGCAGTGTCTTGTATCGACATTATTTTCCGTAATCATCTTTACACAGGCGTCAAGGTCTTTGGCTGCGCAGCCTTCACGGATAAGAACACGAAGTCCCGCTCTCAGCTTGCTGAGAGCCTCTTCCTTATTTGTGCTTTCGTGGTCTGAACGGATACCTGTTGAAGCGTATGCGTTAAGGGGCGCTCCGTAAAGCGCAGGCGCGTGTCCTTCCGCCGTCTTTCCGAATTTTTCCGCAAGCTCTAACATCCATGCCGAAAGAGGGCTTTTGTTGAGGATAGGCGGATAAAGAACTTCCGCAAGACCCACCGCATGGGGTTTCTGTATAAACTTCTCGATAAGTTCGGGATAGAGAGCCGCGCCTATTGTCTGAAGCTCGCCTTCCTCGCTCATAAACGCAGGGATAGGCTGAAGGAGCTTAACGGGACAGCTTTCCGATTCCTCAAGAACCGCATTGATTCCGTCCTCGCCGGCAACGATGGCTATTTCCATAAGGTCTGTCGCAACGGCAGTCGTACCGTGCTTTACAACCATACGGCTGAACTCCGTATATGTAAGCATACTGCTTTCAAAATGTATATGCGCGTCGATAAATCCGGGAACCATTATTTTTCCTGCGGCGTCTATTACCTTTGTATTTTCGCCTACGGTCTTTTCTCCGAGCGAACCTACAGCCGCTATAACCTTATCTGCGATTGCGATTTCCGTTTCGTAAATTTCTCCCGTGTGTACGTTGAGCAGTCTGCCGTTTTTTATTACCATATCGGCTGCCGCGTTACCGAGAGCTACGTCGATAACATGATTGTTCATAATGTCTGCCTCCTTAAAATTATAATATTTTTCTGCATTACGGCGGTTTTATAACCTTTTAAATTTAAAGTGATAAGAGCCGCTTATTTCCGTAAAAAATAAAAAAGTTGTATATGTTTTGTCCGTCATTTATAATATTCATCAGAATAAAAATAACGGAGGTTACGCTATGCCAATAACTATTACCGCCCTTTCCGAAAACATATCGGAGGACAGCCGTCTTTGCGCCGACTTCGGTCTTTCGCTCCACATACAAACCGACCGCCGCAGTATAATACTTGATACGGGCAGCAGCGGAAAATGCTTCGACAACGCCGAAACACTCGGTATCGACCTGTCAAGGACAGACGCCGTTGTGCTTTCCCACGGGCATTTCGACCATACGGACGGAATACTGCGTTTGACGGAAAATAATTCATTAAATGCGCCCTTATATTTCAGCAGATATATGTTCTGCGAACGCTACTGGAAGAAAAAAGACAACGGGGAGTATTATTTTCCCACAATGTCGGGACTTTCCCCACAGTATCTCCAAAGGAAACATATACCGTTCATAGGAATATGCAAAGACGTTTTCAAACCTTTCCCCGATGAGGAAATATATATACTTTCCAACATAGAAAGGACATGCCCCTTTGAGGAAATCTGTCCCGATGACGTTATAAAAGTAAACAACGAATTTGTTACCGACGATTACAGGGACGAATGTATCCTTGCCGTAGATAACGGAGACGGTATAATCGTAATGACAGGGTGCGGTCATCACGGTGTAATCAATATTTGTACTTATGTGCAAAAAATGCTGAAAAAACCCGTAAAGGCGTTTATAGGCGGAACGCATCTTGTGGCTTTTGATTTCGACAGGACGGAAAAAACAATAGCCGCCCTAAAAAAATCACCGCTGAAACTGCTCGCCGCCGGACACTGTACAGGCCCCGACGCCATGGAAGCCTTTAAAGAGCTGGATTTCTTCGTACCGTTGCACACAGGTACAAAAATTAATTTATAAACATGTCATATATAAAGGCTGCCCCTTCGGGCAGCCTTTTTGATTGTTATTGTGTCTTAGGCAACAATCTTCTGCCATTCCTCGATTAACGTAGGTTTAAGCTCGTTAAGGCGGTTATAATCAAAGAATGTACAGTTGTCAAATTCTTCCTGACCGTAGCAGATAAGTTCGTCCTGTTCGGGAGATACTTCGGCTAATTTATTTGTAGGAGACTCGTTGTTAAGCTGTGTGAATTTTTCCTGAGTTTCCTTTTCAAGCGCGAAATCTATGAAAAGCTGAGCAAGTTCCTTGTTAGGAGCGTCTTTAACAACGTTGATAAATACGTCGTCTGCAAAGTTTCCTTCTTCTGCGTCTACCCACTTCATGTTAAGTCCTGACGCATTAAGTGCAGGGATCATGAAATCCATGTATACTGTTACCGCTACTTCCTTGTTTGTAAGAGCAGGAACAAGGTCTGATGTATACCACATACCGATGTTGTCTTTCTTTTCAGCGTAAAGGTCAAGGGCTGCCTGACGGTCGTCAAGGCTTCCGCCCAGGTCTTCCGCTATCTTTGCTAAGATGTAAGGGCCTGCTGTTCCTGACATAGCGGGAAGAGCTACAAGACCTGCATATTTGTCATCGAAAAGGTCAAGGTATGATGTAGGGGGTTCAAGTCCCTTTTCTTTAAGAACGTCCTCGTTGTACATGATACCGTAACGTCCTACTGTAACCATAGGGCCGTAGCCTGTGTCGTTTTTAGCAAAATCATAAAGATTATCAATGTTTTTTACAACATTTGTGTCAATCTTCTCGAAGAGTTCAAGAGACTCGCCCTGCTTTGCATAAGCGCCTGAAAGGTATACAACGTCTGTTTCAACGTTGCCTGACTCTACCTGAGACTGGATTTTTGCAATACGGTCTGCATTGGCGTTTACTTCGTCAAATACTACCGTACATCCGTATCTTGCTTCAAAGTCGGCGGCAAGTTCCTTTGTAGCCGCTCCTGTAGAGCCGCCCCATGTGCATACTGTAAGCTCTGCTCCTGTGAAGTCTGTCTCTCCGCCTTCCGTTGTTTCCGCTTTTTCTTCATTTTCGGCAGGCTTCTCTGATGAGCCGCATGCTGTTAAAGCTGAAACCGACATAGCCGCAACGAGCATAACTGATAAAAATTTCTTCATCATTTTTTCTCCTTTCAATCAAAAAGATTTAAGTAAATTATTTTTTATATATGATAACCTTCGATTCCGGTATGGACAAATATATTTCCTCTCCGGCGGAAGGTCCGTCATAATCATAACTGCTGACATGGAAAACCTCGTCGAAAATGCCCTCCACATCTATCCTTGTCATATTTCCCTTATATGTAACATTCATTACTTTTCCTTTAAGACAGCCGGGTTCTTCCTTATCCAGTACGATTACGTTTTCGGGTCTTACCGTAAAGATTGCCTTTTCGCCTTTTTCCACGCGGTGGCTCTCGCTGTCTGTGGAAGATACCGTAATGCCTGTGGATGTTTTAACCGATATTCTTTCGCTGTCAACAGAATCCACAGTCCCTTCCACAAAATTGGAGAAGCCCATGAAGTCCGCAACGAAAGGTGAAGCAGGATGATTGAACACATATTTGGGCGTACCCATCTGGTATATATGTCCCGCATTCATTATTATTATCCTGTCGGCAAGGGAAACCGCCTCTTCCTGGTCATGGGTAACGATTATAGTCGTAAGACCGAGATGACGCTGTATCCTCTTTATTTCCACCTGCATTTCTATTCTCAGCTGTGCGTCCAGGTTGCTTAAAGGCTCGTCCAAAAGGAGTACGTTAGGCTCCATAACAAGCGCTCTCGCAAGGGCAACCCTCTGCTGCTGTCCTCCCGAAAGCTCTCTGGGATAACGCTCGCCTAAGCCTACAAGCTTTACAAGCTCCAATATATCCTCTACTTTTTTCTTTATTTCGTCTTTCGGCAGTTTTTTTAGCTTCAGGCTGAAAGCTACGTTGTCGAAAACCGTCATATGTGGAAACAGCGCATAGTTCTGGAAAAAAATACCCACGTTTCTTTTGTATGCCGGTATTTTGTTCATTACGTTTCCGTCTATTTCAACAGTACCCTCGTTAGGCTCTATAAATCCGGCTATCATACGCAGTATGGTAGTTTTTCCGCAGCCGCTGCCGCCCAGAAGGGCAACTATTTCGCCCTTTTCCAAATCTATATTTATATTCGATACGGCTGTAAAGTCGCCGTATTTCTTTGTCAGATTGTTCAGTTTAAGGTATCCCACCGATTATTCCTCCTTAGTTTACCATAGAGTCAAGACCGACCAGCTTGTTTATAACAAGCATTATTATAAGCGACGAAGCCATAAGTATCGTCGCTATGGCGGCTACCGTCGGGTCAAATTGGAACTCCATATAGTTTATAATCTGTATCGGCATTGTCGTAAATTTTGCCGAAGTAAGGAAGCTGCTTATTACAGCCTCGTCAAACGAATAAAGGAACGCAAGCATGGCTCCCGAGATTATGCCCGGCTTTATGAGCGGAAGCGTTATCTTAAAGAACACCTGTCTCGGATTTGCGCCGAGGCTTGCCGCCGCGTCCTCTAAAGTCCAGTTGAAGTTTATAAGCACGCTCATGGTGTTTCGTATTATATACGGAAGTATTATAACGATATGTCCGATCAAAATCTTCGTAAAAGGCGTGAACATTTTGATTGAAGCCGTAGTTCTCATAAGCACGAACGCAAACGATATGGACGGAATGAACATGGGGCTTGTAAAAAACGATACAAGCAGGCTCTTTCCCTTAAAATTATACTTCGTAACGCTCAGCGAGGCGAAAACGCCTATAAATATATCGAATATTGTAGCGATTACGGCTATTTTAATACTGTTTGCAAAGCCCGTTACAAAGTCCGTATGTCCCGTAAAAATATTCTGATACCATTTCAGCGAAAACCCTTCCGGAGGGAAAGTTATCGCCGCGCTCGGGTTGAAAGATACCGCGACGATTATTATCATCGGCGCAAGTATAAACGTATATGTCAGTATAGTAATCAGCTTGCTGAACCAGTTTACTCTGTCTTCACGCATTTTTTCCACTTCCCAATCTTTTATTTACGCTGTTGCTCAGGCCGTTGGACACTACCTGGAATACAAGTATGGCAAATACAAGTATATAGCATATAGCGTTGGCAAACTCCAGATTATATGTAGTCTTTATCTGGTTGTATATAAGAGTCGTCATAGTCAGATACTGCGCCCCTCCCAAAAGCTGAGGAGTGATATAAGACGTCATGCTCATGGTAAACACAAGTATGCAGCCTGATATTACGCCGGGAGCGCTTAAAGGAAACGTTACCTTTACAAATGTCTGTACGGGGTTTGCGCCGAGGCTTCTTGCGGCGTTTTCCACATTTTTATCTATGGACTGTATAACGCCCGTTATGGCAAGTATCATATAAGGCAGGAGCAGCTGCGCCATACCTATCATAACCGCCGTTTCCGTATACATAAGGTTAATAGGAGCCTCTATAATGTTCCATTTCATAAGTATCTGGTTTAAAAGTCCCGAACCGCCCAGTATTACCATCCATCCGTACGCCCTGATGACCGCGCTGACAAGGAACGGGAATATGGTCGCTATTATAAGGAACCCTTTTATCTTGGACTTTGTCCTGGCTATAAAATATGCCGTAGGATAACCCAAAAGAAGCGTAAGAACGGTTGTCTTTACGGAAAGAACAGCTGTGTTCTTAAATATTTTCAAATAAAACGGATCTGTAAAAAACTTTGTGTAATACGTAAGGTTGTCTGTCAAAAGCGCCTTTATAAACGTGTATACCATAGGTATAATGAATGCCGCAAGCAACGTAATTGCGCACGGAAGCGCCAACAGAAACACCTTTCTTTTCTCTTTCATATATGCGCATCTCCCTATTTAAAAATAGGACAGTTATGGAGCAAAAAACTTAATGTCAGACTCCACCGGCTGTCCTACGAATTGTGTTCATTATATCGAATATTATTCGTTTTGTCAATTCACAAATAGACCAAAACAAACAATGATATATATTATTTTACATTAAAATTAACGGGAGTCATGTTCATTATGTTGTCCGACACAGGACATCTTTCCACTACGTTTTTCAGCCATAACGCTCTCTTTTCATCACTTATGTCGGCTTCCAGTTCTATGGAAACGTCAATATTTGAAAATCCCGCTCTTTTTTCCTTACTGCCCGTAAAGAAAGCTGTTCCGTCAACCTCTCCGTCTATATTTACATACAGTCTTTCTATTTTAAAATCCATTTCCTTGGAAACCCACTGTCCAATGGCGTTTATACAACCTGCCAGCGACGCCAGAAACATCGCCACGGGACTTGGCGCAGTATCCTCTCCGCCGAACAAAGGCGGCTCGTCGATTACGATACTGTGTCCTCCCGTTTTTATATAAGTCCTTGTGGAATCCGAAGCTTCGGCGGTAACATTTATAACTGCCATAAAAAAACCTCCGTTTTTACATCATCTTTTTCTCTATCATAGCCGCAAAAAACGCAGTACCGTAATAGAGTCCGTCCTCGTCCATAAGATATGTCGTATTGTGGTGCGGTCTTGTCGTTCCTTTTTCCTCGTTTCTCGTTCCTATTTCAACGAAAACACCGGGGCAGCCTGCGGCTTCCGTAAATGCCGAGAAGTCTTCTCCCGGCATTACAGGCTGTATTTCCAAAACAGCTTCCTGTCCGAACCAGTCCGCTATAACTTCCCTTGCAGTATCCGTAAGAGCCTCGTCGTTTACTACGGAATCATATCCTCTTTCATAGGAAACCTCGCATTTCGCGCCCATGCTTGCGGCTATTCCGTCGGATATTTCCTTTATCATAACAGGCATATTGTTTCTCAGTTCCTTGGAGAATGTTCTTACGGAGCCTGTTATTGTAACCTCTCCCGGTATTATGTTGTAGGCGTCGCCGCCGTGTATCTGGCATACGGAAAGAACCGCCGTATCGTATGCGCTTATTCTTCTCGCTACGATATTCTGGAGTCCCGTTACTATCTGGGCAGCCGCTACAATAGGGTCGACACACTGCTCGGGAAGAGACGAATGTCCGCCCTTGCCGATTACCTTTATATCAAATCTGTCCGTTGCCGATGTGAGAGAGCCGCTGACAACGCCGAATTTTCCCGTAGGATAATTTGATGAAAGATGTATTCCGTATATTTCGTCAACGCCTTCCATAACGCCCGCTCTTACCATTTCGATTGCGCCTCCGGGGGGAACCTCCTCCGCATGCTGGAATATGCAAACAAGAGTACCTTTCAGCTGTTCCGTCTTTTCCGAAAAAAGCTTCGCTATTCCCAAGAGCATTGCCGCATGTCCGTCATGTCCGCAGGAATGCATGGCTCCTTTGTTTACGGATACGAATGGAAGGTCGTTTGTCTCCGTCATGGGAAGCGCGTCTATATCCGCTCTTAACGCAATGACAGGGCCTTCTTTCTTGCCGTATATTTTTCCGATTACGCCTGTCTTTGTAGGGCGAGATACTTCTATGTTGCCGAAACTTTTAAGCTTTTCCTCTATAAAGTCCGACGTCTTGTACTCCTCGAATGATAGCTCGGCATTTTGATGAAAATGTCTCCTCCACTCGATTATCTGTCCGTGAAGCTGTTTTACTTCGTTTAATAAACCGTTCATTTCTTTCCTCCCGATACTCAGCCAACTGGCATTTCGCTCAATTGACTTAATTGTTATATTTTGATATAATGTGTAAACTTTAAAATTTAGGTGGTGTTACCAATTGGATATTGAATCTATAGGGAACAAGCTGAAACAGCGCCGCATAAACAAGGATATGTCTATCCGAGACCTTTCCGCCGCCTCCAATATCGCAGCAAGTACGATCAGCCAGATAGAAACCGGTAAAAATTCACCCAATCTCATTACGTTGAAGGCAATATGCGACGCCCTTGAAGTTCCTGTATTTTCCCTGTTTTTAGAAGAAGATAAACCCAAAATAAGACTTGTAAAAAGAGCCGTACACGAGCCTTTTATAAGAAACATAAGCAACGGCAGACAAATAAAGGAATCCCTTATTATACAGGGCAAAAACGAGATGTACGCCGCCCTTGTGGAAACTCCCCCTCATGCCGATTCTGGCAGCTACAGCCATCACGGCGGAGAAGAATTTGTATTCATACTGGAGGGTCGTCTCACATTCGACCTTGAGGGCGACCGTAAATATGAGCTTGAAAAAAACGATACCCTTTATTATCCGAATTCCATCGGTCATAGGTGGGAAAATAACTCCGACGAAATCGTAAGAATGCTTATGGTTTCAACCTCGCCCTATGAATTCTAATATCATACGGACTTTATCAAGTCATTTTCTGACGTTTTTTACAGAGATATGATATACTTTGACGGAAAAAAAGTCAATCGCCTTTATTTAAAGCTAAATACTCTTTAAGGTAAAGACTCAGAAGTTCGCAAAGTCTAAATAACAAAAATTGTTGCCGATTGGGAAACAATTTCTGAAGGAGGGATATTATGAACCCGAATACAGACTTGATTATTTATACCACTGACGATGGTACTACAAAGGTAGAAGCAACCTTTGACGGCGACACAGTTTGGCTGTCGCAGGAACAGATGGCGGAATTATTCCAAAGAGATAAGTCCACAATTTCCCGACATATCAGAAATATTTTTACCGAAGGAGAATTGGACGAAAAAGTGGTTGTTGCAGAAATTACAACAACCAGTCCGCACGGCGCAATAGAAGGAAAAACGCAGCGTAATATTGCAAAAGTTTACAATCTTGATGTTATTATTTCCGTAGGATACCGTGTAAAATCGCTTCGCGGTACACAGTTTAGGATTTGGGCTACAGGGATTTTAAAAGAATATATGCAAAAAGGATTTGCACTTGATGATGAGCGATTGAAAGGAAACGGCGGAGGTTCTTATTGGAAAGAGTTGCTTGACCGTATCAGAGATATTCGTTCCTCTGAAAAAGTTCTTTACAGGCAAGTTCTTGATTTATATGCAACCAGTATTGATTACAATCCGAAAGCCGCCGAATCTATTAAATTTTTTAAAATTGTTCAAAACAAGCTGCATTTTGCAGCTCACGGACATACGGCTGCCGAGGTTATTTACGAACGTGCGGACGCAGAAAAGCCATTTATGGGGTTAACCTCGTTTTCAGGTGAAATACCTGCGCTTAAAGACATTATCATTGCAAAGAATTATTTAACCGAAACAGAACTGAAAGTCCTCAATAACCTTGTTTCCGGATATTTTGACTTTGCTGAAATCAACGCCATTGAGCATAGACCCATGTATATGAGCGATTACATAAATCAGCTTGATACGGTCTTATCTTCCGGAAACAGAAAACTTTTGCAAAGCAGCGGTACAGTCAGCCGCACACAGGCAATCGAAAAGGCAAAACAAGAATATCTGAAATATCAGGAAAAAACAATTGCGCCTGTTGAGCAGTCATATCTTGACACCATTCATAATCTTGAAAAAGAAGCAAAAAATAAGATTAGAAAGAAAAAATAATTTACGTTTATTATAGCTAGTCATCAGTGATACGGTTCTTATGTCGAGACCTCTGTGCAAAGCGTAAAAGCGTCGACTAAGCGGCAGACGAGACTGCCCTAACAGGATTTACAGTTTTACTATCGGAATAGCTTGCTTGCTAAGATTACATAATACAAAACAAGAACGCAAAACAGAAGGCACAACCAAAGGATTCTCGTCCTAAGGCTGTGCCTTAATTTACATATAATATCGCTTCTGCATTTACATTTTCCCGAAATATTTTTCGGATTATCCTTATATATCGGCAAGGCTCTTATACATCTTTTCCTATGTCAAAAACTTACTTATCCAATGACATTTCGCCCATACTCCATATAAAGGCAGGTAATTTCCGCCATTTGTTTGTATCCCTTTTTATTGGGGTGTGTGGCGTCGTTTACTACAAGGCCGTAATCCTGATTGAACTCGTCGATTATCGGCTCGGCAAGCTTATAACCGTTATGGGGGTCAACGGCAAGATATGTCGGTACGATAATTATTCCGTCATCCTCCATATCCCCGAAATGTCCGTACAGACTTTTTATAAATTCCAGTCTGTCGTTTTTGTACGCCGTGTTTTTTTCCTCCGCATAAGGCATTATGGGAGTATTTATGAGAATATCGATATTCTCGTCATATTCGTGTATTCCGTCTACTATTGTATCGAAATAACCGAGTATTTCCTCATGGCTGTTATGCCCCGTAAGATTAAGGTCGTTTATGCCCAGGTTCAATACGACCGTGTCGACATTTTTATAGTTATTTGTCTGCATATACCGTTCAAAATCAAACTCTCCGTCAAAAAGGAACGGGTTTGTAAAGCCGTACTTAGAAGTTTCGTTGCAGTAGTCGTATGCCGACCAACCGCCTCTGCCCTCATGCGGCGCATCCGCATTTCCCCTTGTTCCCAAAAAAGTTATATGGGGATTCAGTTTCTTTACGGCTTCCGTATAATAATTTTCATTGATAAGGCTGTCCCCCAAAAACAATACGGTCAAATCTTCTTTATTATCGTCTGTTTTTCCTATCTCTTTAAGCTCTATCGTTTTGGTTTCGTCTCCGAAAGAAATTTCCATTTCGTCCCCTGTAATGTCCTCTGCTTCCGCCCTGTCATTGCCGTACATAACCGCATTTTCGGGATATATGCTTATGTCTCCGCCTACAATCGGCATATTCTGGGGCAATATGATTTCGCTTTCCTTTATACAGCTGTCTGCCAGACGGATATTAAACCCATTTACGGTATCGTAAGGTATTTTGGTCTTTGACAGATCCATACCAAGCCTTATTACGGTATCGTTATGACCCTTAACAATAATTTCCGTTATTGTCTGTTTCAGAAAGTCCGTATCTTTAAAATCAATGCTTCCGCTGTATATATTATCGTCGGAGTCTATTATTTCTACCGTAACCGAATCATCGTCAACATATATGCCCTCCATATAGTACATAAGTCCGTCGTCGGCATTTTCCACCGTTATTTCGCTTATGCCTTTTAAAAAGCCGAGAGCTTCAGCCGTCAATTTTCCGTTGTCCGAAAGTTCCTCATAGGGTTCTATTTTCAGAAGCCTGACTCCCGCTATACCTCTCACTTCGGACTTATCCAGTTTTTCCTGAACATCGTCGTCAAAAGGTACAAACTCGCTTTCTGCCGCAGGATATATAAGCTTTACGCCATTTCCGCTTTCATGCTGTCCCTTAAGATATTTTTTGAGCGAGTCAACATCGGATATGCCCCTTACATTCATAAAGCGCATAAGAATAGTGCCGTTCTCCCTGCCGAAAGAAATGCCGTCGTATATACTGTTTTTCTGAGTCTTATCGGAAACAACGTCAAAATGGGTGCTTATGCCGTTTTGTATCCTGTATTCGTCGGGAGCGGCGCATGTGAATATGACCGTGCTGTCATTGATATATCCCGGCTGTTTGTACAGTTCCCAGTCCTCGCTTCCGTCAAATTCCGTAACCGTAACATTTCTCTCCACGCCCCAAATGCCGTCTTTTTCCGTAACCCTGTCGGTATATGCCTCCGAAAGACTGTAAAGCGGAGTCGTGTTTACTTCCACAATTCCGTCCTCCGTAACCATTTTGATTTTTCCGTCGGCTGCGCCTGCCGTTATTTCCGCAGTATTCCAAGGGTTTATATTATATCTTTCATCACTTTTTTTAATTGACGTACCGCCGTTCACACACCAGTCGGCGGCAAAAACCGTTGTCGGTATCTGCGCGGCAACAAGAAGAGCGGCGCACAATTTCATTCTGTTTTTGTTCATAAGTCAATCGCCTCCGTTTATTGACATAATATAATAATTTATCGGACGGTTCAAATACATTTTTCTTAATTTTATAAGGAAAACAAAGGAAATTCCCGACGTTTTGAAACTGTTTTATAATCGGCATACTTATCAAATTTTAATGATACTTAATTCTAAACATAATTTATGCATGTTATAATAAATTAAGATATAATGCAGAATTTTGCCTAAAAATCCGTACATTCCATAAGAAAGGGGTACATTATGAAAGATGACGCTAAAGAAACCGGATTACGCCTTTTAAAAAAAGGCAAACAGAGTATATTCCGAATGATTTTCAGCCGTTCCGGTTTGATTATTGCACTGTTAGCCGTGCAGGTTCTGTTCCTGTTCACTATTTTCCACTGGTTTGAGGAGTTCCTGCCCCATATTTACGGCGGAGTTGTAATATTTACCGTATTTATGGTGCTGTATCTGCTGAACAGTTCCATGGATCCGACATCGAAAATCACATGGCTTGTAGTTGTCATGCTGCTGCCCGTTTTCGGAGCTCTTCTGTTTCTCTATACTCAGAAAAATATCGGACACCGCGCTCTTACAGTGCTCTATGCTCAGTTAAACAAGGAAACCGAAAATTCACTGAAGCAGAACCCGGAAACGGAAAAAGCCTTGCAACAGTCCGATCCCGGAGCCGCAGCTCTTTCCAAATATGTTAAACGAAGCGGATGTTATCCCGTATACGACCGCCCCGCCGTTAAATATTTTCCTCTGGGTGAGTATAAGTTTAAGGAAATGCTTATACAATTGGAAAAAGCGGAACATTTCATATTTCTTGAATACTTTATCGTAGACGAAGGTGAAATGTGGGGAAAGATTTTGGAAATACTGGCAAGAAAAGCAAAAGAAGGCGTAGAAATACGAATGTTGTACGACGGCACCTGCGAGTTTTCCACCCTGCCCCATGACTATCCGAAAAGGCTGCAACAGCTGGGCATAAAATGCAAAATGTTTGCCCCCATAAAGCCCTTTGTATCAACCCATTACAATTACAGAGACCACCGAAAAATATTGGTTATAGACGGAAAAGTTGCCTTTAACGGAGGCATAAATCTGGCGGACGAATATATAAACGCCTATGAAAAGCACGGACATTGGAAAGATACCGCCGTAATGGTAGAGGGCGAAGCCGCGCGAAGCTTTACGAGAATGTTTCTTCACATGTGGGCTTTGGACGAAAAGGACAGGGATTTCGACAAGTTTCTTAACGTACCTATTCCGCCTCAGGCTGAAAACGGCTTTGTAATGCCCTACGGCGACTGCCCCCTCGACAAGGACAAGGTCGGCGAACAGGTATATATAGATATGCTGAACCGTGCCCAAAACTACATTTATATTATGACGCCTTATCTTATTTTGGACGGCGAGCTGGAAAACGCTCTTAAATATGCCGCCGAGCGAGGTGTTGACGTGCGTATAATACTCCCGGGAGTCCCCGATAAGTATATCCCGTTCTCTCTTGCTTTCACGCATTACAAATCGCTGTTGGAGTCCGGCGTAAGGATTTTTGAATATACGCCCGGTTTTGTCCATGCAAAGGTTTTCGTGTGCGATGACAGAGAAGCCGTTGTCGGTACAATAAATCTTGACTACCGCAGCCTTTACCACCACTTTGAATGCGCTACATACATGTGGGGTACGGACTGTATTCCCGATATTAAAAACGACTTTAATTATACTCAGGGAAAATGCCGTGAGGTTACTGCCGACATGCTGAAAAAAGAACCTTTTAAACGCCGTATGCTCGGTTTTATCGCAAAAGCCGTTGCCCCGCTGTTATAAAGGTCATAAAAAACCGGAGGTTATCCATGCTTAAAATTATCCTATTGATTATATATATCGCCACTATTCTGGCAGTTATTTTTATAGAAAGAAAAAACCCTACGGAAGCCATGCTGTGGGTGCTTGTAATGGTATGTATACCGTATTTGGGAGTACTTCTTTATCTTGTGTTCGGCAGTACTACCGCCATCAAGCTGACGTCCGTTGTACGCCGTAAAAGGCTGAGCAAGCGTCTGCCTGCCGCAAATGCGCCTCAGGACCTGCTGACGGGTCAGAATTTTTCCGACGAGGATCTTCAGGTAATGCAGTTTAACGCCAATTACAATAACAGTCCCGTAACGTGCTATGACGATTACAAACTGTTTATTAACGGCGAGTCCCATTACCGTGCGCTTTTTGCGGATATTAAGGAAGCAAAGGAAAGTATTTATGTTCTTTTCTATACAATCCACCATGACGTTATGGGAGAGGCTTTGGTAGAGGCGCTGACAAAAAAAGCAAAGGAAGGCGTTGCAGTCATGGTAATGTGCGACTTTATAGCCAATCTGTCCACACCGCGAAAGATGTTCCAACCTCTTATAGACGCAGGAGGAAAGGTAGTGCGTGTAAAACCGTATCTTACCCATTACCGCAGCCACCGCAAAATCGTTACGATAGACCACAAAATCGGATATATCGGCGGCATGAATATCGGCAAACAGTATGCAAATCTTGCCGAAAAGAAAAACCCATGGCGTGATACCCAAATACGTCTGACAGGAGCCTGCGTTACAAATCTGGACGCATATTTTATGACGGACTTTTTATGCGCAGTACGTCAAAAGGATTGGGAAGATATGGTGAAATATATGGAAACGCTTAAACTTCCGCCACAGCATAAATCACCCAATTTATGTCAGTTTGTAGTGGGCGGCGTGGATAATGACAGGGAAGCCGTCAAAATGAACTACCTGAGCATGATACGAAGCGCCAAAAAGAAAATCAGGATACAGTCCCCCTATTTCATACCCGACGCTTCCGTTTTGGACGCCCTTAAAACGGCTGCCGCCTCCGGTGTGGAAATAGAACTGATGATTCCCGGTATAAAGGCAAGCTTTTTCCTCGACCCGGTTACAACCTACTATGCAGGTCAAATAATGGAATTCGGCGCCAAGGTATACAAATATCATGGCTATATCCATGCAAAAACGATGACCATAGACGATGAGCTGTGCTGTATAGGGTCTGTAAACATGGATATGCGTTCTCTTATGGTCGATGATGAAATATGCGGAATATTCTATGCAAACAATATGGTAAAAGACTACATCGAAATTTTTGAAAACGACATAAAAAACTGCGACCCGTATCTCTACGAACAGTTCCTAAACAGAAGCAGAAAAGAAAAATTTACGGAATGTATTTTTCTTCCCTTTGCCCCTTTGATGTAATACAATAATGTTATATAATCAATAAAAATAACTTATGAGGAGATACAAAAACATGATAAAGGTGCTTTTCGTCTGCTTAGGCAATATATGCCGTTCGCCTATGGCTGAATTTATTTTCAAGGATATGATTAAAAAACAGGGTATCGAAGACCGTTTTTATGTGCGCTCCGCCGCAACCAGCAATGAGGAAAAGGGAAATCCCGTTTATCCTCCCGCAAAGAAAAAGCTGGCGGAAAACGGTATCGGCTGCGATGGAAAAACCGCGGTAAAGATGACGGCTGAGGATTACAAAAACTACGATTACATAATCGCAATGGAAAAGCGCAATGTGGAAAACATAATGAAAATAACAGGAGGAGACCCCGACGGAAAAATCCGTCTTCTTCTGGACTATACCGACAGGAAGGGCGACATCTCCGACCCGTGGTTTACAAGGGATTTCGACAGAGCGTACAACGACATACTGGACGGTGTTACGGGATTTTTAAAATTTTTAAAGCAGGGCAGACTGTATGAATAACATACTTATAGGAAACATAATATCTTTTACGGGCGCTGTGTTTCTTGCCGTAAGCTGCGTTGTTAAAAGCCGAAAGCAAATTTTTGTACTTCAGTTTTTAAACTGTGCGTTTCTTGCGGTCGCCTCTTACTTTTTTAACGCATACGCCACAATAACTACCCTTATAATATGCTGTATACGAAACATATTCATAATGAGGGATAAGTTTACAAAACCCGTTCTGGCGTTCATCATCGTTTCCGTTGTTATATTAGGACTTTTGTCCAACAACAGAGGTATAATAGGTCTTATGCCCGTGGCAGCCACGGTTGAATATACGACTTGCTGTTACTTTATAAGGGACGTTAGGAAAACAAGGGTAAGCATACTCATAAACGAAATAATATGGGTAACATATTCCCTGCTTGTAAGCGACTTTTCCACGGCAATATCCGATTCCGCCGTTATAGTTGTGGATATAATGTCCATATTGAAATCCCGTTCAAAAAAACAGGTTCTTTCTGAAAGGGAATAAAAACAGGCTTTCTGAAATTTTATCAGAAAGCCTGTTTTATTTTTCCATAACATAGTTTGTCAGATATATGCCGCCGAGTTGTACCTGCTGTTCCTTAAGAACCCTATAGCCGCGCTTTTTGAAAAAGCCCATTGCCGTAATAGACGCATGGGTTATTTTTCCTCCGTCCGTGCAGCTTTCCAATATATCGCATAACGCCGTGGCTATTCCCATTCCCTGACAATCCCAGCGGACGTACAGTCTGTCCAGATAACCGGTTTTATCAATATCGCCGAAGCCGACAACATCGTCTTTATAAACGGCGACATAGCTGTAATGCTCCTTAAAAGACATATCCCACTCAGCGCAGTCCTCTTTTCCCGTTGCCCACACATTCAGCTGTTCTTCCGTATAATCCCTTGCGTTTACCCTGTGAACCGTATTGTAAAACAGTTTTATTATTTCCGCACAATCCGACGTTTCGTATCTCCTTATAACTAATTTATCTTTCATCGGTCTGCTACCTATTATTCAGTCTCTGGGTCAAAAGCTGTATCTGCTCTGCCTTAACGGTATTTTCTCCGTTTTGAAGCTTTTTAATTTCCGAATCCCTTATGCCGATAATTATCTCGTTTCCCACAACAATATCGTCAACGGAAATATCCGTTACCTCTCCGCTTTCATAGTCGCGGTATATTATAGGTATTCCGTTACATTCCACAATGCACTCATCGCCGAAAACATCGGATTCCTCCGCGTCCTTTACTGTTATCGTATCTTCTTGAACCTCTGTAACAACGGCGGCCGTCAAATTAAAATTATCGTCGTTTTTTGTGCCGCAGGCAGTCAAAGATAAAATGCAAACCAAAAACATACCTATTGTTCTTTTCATAGAATACACCTCTTTAATAAAAGAATATCATGTCTTTCCCATATAATTCAAGCAAAACACCGTAAAAAATCCGCCCGATTGTTCGGGCGGACATAAATGCCGTTAAGCTAGTATTTTTCCCATTTCCGCAAGTTCCGCTTTTGTTGAATCGTCGGGAGAACCGCAACATATAATGCTGTCGGCAACCAAAACTATACCGTTGTTTCCGCAAGTCTCTTCCCATGATCTCATCCATGCGCCGTCTCCCCAGCCGTATGAACCGAAAAGCGCAATTTTTTTGCCGCAAAGAAGCGGAATGCATGAATTAAACATCGGCTCGAATTCCCCTTCTTCCAACTGTTCGTCTCCCATTGACGGGCAACCGAATGCTATGCAGTCAAATTCGTTCAGCTTTTCCGCGGAAAATTCAGACGCCGTAAAAACGCTTACATCCGCTCCTGCCGTCTTTGCTCCTTCCGCTACACTCTCAGCCATCATTTGAGTATTTCCCGTACCGCTCCAATATACTACCGCTGTTTTCATATTCCATGCCTCTTTTCTTCATATTTTTATTTTTATGTTAAACAGCCACTGTCAGCTGTAAAACCGTCTTTCCCATGCCGTACATCTTTTTGTATACAGCCGTGCATTTTTTAAATTTTTCAAATGTCCTTACGGCTTCACATTCATTGCAGTAAACTTTCCAACAGCCTACGCATTTGCAGTTAAGCCCTTTGTTATCTATAAAGCCCCTAACGTCGCCCAAAGGATAACCGAGAAAAACGCCTATTTCATGGGGAAAACCGTCAGTCTTAGCAATTCTTCTTTTCAATAATGCAACCGACTTTTCAACGGTCAGTCCCCCATAACCGTAGGTCTTTAAAAATTCCGACGTTTCGGTTTTCGCAAGCTCCGCCCTTAGTCGGCTCGGTCTGTATACATATATGAGCGACCTGCCGTCTTTTTTTGCCATTACCGATACGACTATATCTTTTTTATTAAGCTTCATATTAAGTTGCTTTACCTGCTCCAAAACGTCATTTTCCGCCATACAACAGCTGAAAAGTCCTGCCGGCTTTATGCCTGCCAATGTGGGCGAGCAGTGCTCTATTATACATTTCTCAACAGAACATATCGGCATATTCGCAATCACCTGCCTTCGGACAAAACGTACAGTGCTCCTTCATTATTTCATGCAGGGCAGCCGCGCTGGAAGTATGTGTACGCGCCACTTTCGTTCCGCTCTTTTTCGCTTCCTGAAGGGCGCACGCCGTCATACTGTGCGAAACCGTATTTGTAAAGAGTATAAGCAGGTCGGGACTGCCTATTTTTCTTTTAAGGGAGCTTGCTTCCTTTGTAAATACCTTTGCTTTATAACCATAGGTCTTGCATATCTGCATATACTGTCTTTCCATTCTCTCATTACCGCCTATTATAACGACGCTCATCACATTACCTCCTTTTAGTTAGTATTGCCTAACTCAAACTTTTATTTAAAGCGGACTTTTACGTCCGCAAAGCGTTTAGAATAGAATTTATCATACTTTGATAAGTGGGCGCATACACGCGGCGCTCATACCCATAGTAGATGCATTATGTAAAAATGCCGCCCTACCGGGCGCTGCAATACCGGCAATACCTAATATTAAAAGAGCCGTATTAAAACCTACAACAAACCTATAACTGTTGTTTATTCTTGCAAGAAGCTGTTCGGAAAGTTTTCTCATAACAGCAAGTTTTCTTAAATCCGATGATAATATCGTTACATCAGCTACCTCCCTTGCTATATCCGATGAATCTTTCATGGATACCGAAACGTCTGCTGCCGCCAATGCAGGAGAATCGTTTACTCCGTCTCCTACCATTATTACTGTACGACCGCTGTTTTTATAGCTCTCGACAATTGCCGCCTTTTCATCCGGCAATACCTGCGAACGGTACTCGTCAATGCCGAGTTTTTCACATACTGCCTTTGCAGCTCCATCGGAATCGCCTGTAAGCATAACTATATTTTTTATTCCCAACTGTCTTAAAGTTGAAATTGTTTCGGCAGCCTCATTTCTCGGAGGATCGTTTATAAATATTACGCCTGCCAATTTCCCCCCCGCCGCCAAATAAAGAGCGGAACCTCCGTTTGCGGCATCTTCGGCTGCTTTCATCTGTTCTTGTGTATACTCCGTATGTTCATCCTCGAAAACAAAGTGTGCGCTTCCTATAAGAACCCTTTCGCCCTTCAGTTTTGTTACTACGCCGTGTGCGACCACATACTCAACCTCTGCGTGCTCTTCCTCATGCACCAGACCTCTTTCTTCGGCACATCTTACTACTGCCCTTGCCATTGAGTGGGGAAAATGTTCCTCAATACAGGCAGCCGTTTTCAGCACCTCTTCCTCTGTATAACCGCAAAACGCCTTTATTCCGCTTACTGTCGGGCAAGCTTCCGTCAATGTTCCGGTTTTGTCGAATATAATCGTATCCGCATTGGCAAATGCCTCTAAAAACTTTCCGCCCTTTACCATTATCTTGCGTGAAGCAGCCTCTCGCATTGCCGAAATAACGGAAATAGAAGCAGAAAGCTTTATTCCGCAAGAATAGTCAACCATAAATACCGACAGAGCTTTGTTTATGTTCCTTGTAATAATCCCTGTGGCAACAGCCCCTATAAAACTGAACGGCACTATACTGTCAGCCATTTTTTCCGCTCTGCTTTGGACACCTGCCTTAAGATTTTCGGAATTTTCTATAAGTCCTACTATCTGTTGTATTCTGCTTTCATGCGGCAAAGCCGTTACTTTTATATCTATACAGCCTTCTGCCGCCACTGTACCGGCATATACGCTTACTCCTGTTTTTTTATGTACCGGCAATGATTCTCCCGTAATGGAAGCCTCATTTACCATGGCGTCGCCGAAAACAACAACTCCGTCCACAGGTATAAGAGATCCTGTTCTTATTCTGATTACATCATCTTTTTTGATTTCCGACATGGGAACCGATATTTCATTTCCGTCGGAAACAACCCAGACTGAATCCACATTAACCGAAAGCGACTGAGTAAGGGCGGTTGTAGTGCGCTTTTTGGTATATTCCTCTAACATAGACGACAGCTTCAACAAAAACATTACCGAACCTGCTGTCTTTATATCCTTTTGTGCCATCGCCGCCCCTATCGAAGCAGCGTCAAGAACGGGTACATCAAGCCTCATATTAAACAGGCTTGCCACTCCATCCTTCCAAAAGCCCAATGCCTTTAAAAATATCAACGATGTCCTTGCAGGCATCGGAAGGAATTTCTTTAAATAATGTCCCGCAACGAGAAAAACTGTCTTTGTGATGAAATCATCATCAATTTGTTTTTTTGTATCGTTACCCCGAGGTTTACCCACGGGAAGAGAGGTTCTTTTTATACCGTCAAGAATGGAAAGCACGGTTTGTCTTTTATTATTGGGATAGTTTACCAGAATACTCCCGTTGACGGGACAGACTTCCACATTATCGGCATCGGCTCCGTTTCTTATCATATCTGCGATTCCCCAGCCTTGTTCGGTTGTAAAAACGCCTGCCCCGCATCTTACACGGATTCTGCCCGGTCTGTCATATACTATTTTATATTTCATTATTCATCAGCGCCTTCATTGTCTTCTGCTGCCGCAGCCTTCTCTCTGGCGTCATTGCAAATATCCTGCGCGTCTTCTTTAATATTCTGTATAGTTGCAGCAGCATCGTTTTTAAGCTTCATTCCCGCTGCTATGCCTTTTACACAGGCTTCCCTTGTACAAGGCGCTTTAAGTACTTTTGATCCGATTACAGCCGTAGCCATTCCGCCTACAAATGTCCACATTTTTTTGTTTTTATACCATTCCATAATAAAATCCTTTCTTACATAATGTCGTCCGCAACTGAAATAAGCATAAGTGCGAATTCTTCCGTTTTATCGGGAGGAAGGGAGAAACTTTCCGTCAATTTATCAGATGTCTCCTTTACGCGTTTGAGCAGTCTGTCTGACAATTCTCTGCCCTTTCGGGTAAAACTGACGGTTTTATTTTCATTTTTTATAACTATCTCCTCTTCCTCGAGTTTTACAAGCATATTAAAGGCGCTCGACCTCTTTACATTGAGAATTTTAGCCACATCGGCAGTCCTTACATCCGCACCCATTCCGCCCAGTACAAGTATGTATTTCAGCTGAGCGGCAGACAAACTCATCTTTTCTCCTCCGAAGCGCATCCATGGCAGCCTCCGCCGCAGCCTGAGCAACCCGAGCATGTCTTCCCGTTCTTTTTATCGTTTATCATCGATTTTAGGATAACGGCAGCTATTAACGCCACTACCGCCCCTACAATCCGCTGAATCATAGAAAATTCTCCTTTCGTCTCATCAGTTTACGGCGTCTACGGCGCGGAGGGGATTACTTTCCTTGCTTGTATAGCCTTTTCTGAAAAGCATATAAATCATAAACAAAAGTACGATTACAGCCCCTATCGTTCCTGCTCCGAAAGCAACCTCGCCCGTTATAAGACCGCCGAACTGATATATTATAAGCGAAACGGCATACGCAAGTCCGCACTGATAGCCTATTGCCGCCCATGTCCATTTTGCGTTGTTCATTTCACGTTTTATTGCGCCGATTGCCGCAAAGCAGGGAGCGCATAAAAGGTTGAACACGAGGAACGAGTATGCCGAAAGCTGTGTAAAGTGCGCCGCTATGGGCGCAAGTCCGGCAAAAGCGCCTTCCTCTACCATGCCGAGGGCGTCGCCTGCCACAGCGTAGAGCGTGCCGAATGTGCCGACAACTTCTTCTTTAGCAACAAGACCAAGAACGGTAGCCGCA
>ENA-ORSX01000810-ORSX01000810.1-human-gut-metagenome-genome-assembly--contig:-NODE-810-length-28085-cov-6.549090_pt1 | contig 28085 bp, 31 predicted proteins | sample MGYA00241904_ERZ509172 | MGnify/ENA primary metagenome ERZ509172 (study PRJEB26280, sample SAMEA2338795) | human gut metagenome | biome: human gut; feature: human-associated habitat; material: faeces...
GTCGAGGAGATTCGTCTTTGGGATGAGAACCGACAGGAGCCGGTCGTCGATGAGAGACTTGATGCGATGATCCGGGAGTCGCAGGAAGCTGGAGTCATCTCTGCTGAACAAGCTGAAGCCATGCGTGCGTCCATGCTACTGCCAGCGGCTAAGAACATGACGGATCCTCACCCGGAACGCAGCCAGACGTATCACTATGCGCCCTATCGATTCGACAGCGCTTTGGAAAAGGACTGGTTCCGTATTGCCCTTGCTGTTTTGAACGACTTTCCGCATCTCAAGGTTTATTTCAACGGTGATGACACGATCACGGGCTTCAGAATTCGCTGCTTCAAGCAGGAAAACGACCGCTGGAAAAATCTCGGCGAGTATGTACCTGACTTTGTGGTGATCAAGCAAAAGACTGACGGAAGCGTTGAAAAGATTTTGATTGTAGAAACAAAAGGATCATTCTTGAAAGAACGATTCAACGACAGGCGAACATTTATGGAACACTTCTTCCCCGCCGAAAACAATAAGCAATTCTCAAGCAACCGCTTCGGGTTTCTTTATTTGGAAGACTCAGAAGATGAAGTTCAGCGGCAGAGAAAAACGCTGGAATCCGTGAAATCCTTCTTTGGTGAAGACTGAAAATGGCTGTGAAGTTCATTCCCTACTACCCCGATCCCGTGAACGGCCAGGCGATACTGGACAATTTTGTACGTACAAAGCGGCTTCTTCGTTATCGTGATGCTGATCGTATAGAAGAACGTCTTGCACGCGGCATGCCGCTCTATGAAACCAAATGCATTGAAAAGGTAGGAGAGAACTCCGACGGCAACCTCGTTCTTCGAGGCGAATGCCTTTCTGCCTGCGCTTACTTGAAGGATAAAGGCATTAAGGTCGACCTCGTCTATATCGACCCGCCGTTTGCCAGCGGTGCTGACTACGCTAAAACGGTCTATCTTCGCAGAAATCCGAAGGTTGCAGATGCCATCAAAATTGCAGAAGCTGAGCTCGATATCGATGAGCTGAAATCTTTCGAAGAAAAGATGTACGGCGACATCTGGGACAAGGAGCGCTACCTCAACTGGATGTACGAGAACCTCTGCGCCATCAAATCAGTGATGAGTGATAATGCGTCAATTTATGTGCATTTGGATTGGCATATTGGACATTATGTAAAGATATTAATGGATGAAATTTTCGGCGAAGAAAATTTCCAGCGAGAAATTATATGGGACATCCAGGTGCTTTCTGGATTTAAAACCATTGCCCCTAATTGGATAAGAGGGCACGATGCCATCTTTTACTACTCAAAATCTGAAGATCGAATTTTCAACAAACTAATTCAACCCCATAAAAAAGATTATTTAGACTCCTTTGATAGACAGGATGCAGATGGCCGTTGGTTTATGATTGCACACGGCATTACAAGATATCGAGATGAGGTTGAAAAAAAGGGGAAACCTTATGGAGATGTTTGGAATGACATCAAATCTTTTCAACAACAGCCTACAGCTGCTGAAAAAGTAAATTACGCAACGCAAAAACCTTCTTCTCTCTTGGATCGTATTATCCGAGCTAGTAGCAACAAAGGCATGACCGTTGCTGATTTTTTTGGTGGGAGCGGCGTAACAGCTGCAGTTGCAGCGAAGCTTGGACGTCGTTTCATCCACGTTGATATTGGTGTGAACAGCATTCAAACAACACGAGATCGCTTAAAAGTAGCTTCCGCTCAATTTGAAGTCAGGGAAATTCAGGACGGGGTCTCTTTATATCGAAATCCGGCTCAGACTATGGACAAGCTAAAGTCGTTGATTCTTGGCTTGTGCAACGAGGACAAAGTCGATAAGTTCTGGGAAGGCTATTTCAACGATTCAAAGCTTGGCAAAATTCCGGTCTATCTGCCAAATTTGATGGATGGAACGACCCGGATCCTGGATTGTGTCCTGATGAATCGCATCATTAATGAAGCATTGCCGGATTTGCCTGAAGATACCAAGAAAGTCATCGTTTATTACATTGATATCGATGACATTGAATCGATTCGTCGCTTTATCCGAGAGCAAAATGACACTCTCATTCAGATTGAGCTCCGAGATTTGAAGGCCGTTCTTGATGAAGTAGTCGTTGAAGATAATGCCGTTGTATCCGTTAAAGAACAACAGAAAGATTTGTTCTCTAATTGGAGGGTTTCTGTGGATAGATTCTTCAGCGATCGAGTTTCAAAGAAGATCAATGAGATCAACGAAAAGGGGCGTCTCCAGATTCTTCAGCAGCAGGGCAAGGGCCGCAAGAAAGCTTTCAAAGAAATCACTCTCAGCGAAACGGGACTTGAGCTGATTGAATGGCTGAGCTTGGACATCGACTCCGCCGAGAAAGATGCCCCTTGGCACAGCTCTTCCGAGGTCTTCATCGACAAAGCGGGCTATGCCGTGGTCGATGGCAAGCCGACTGGGCAATTCTGGGACGGTACGATCTGCTGTACGCGCAAGCCGCTTCGTTTGAAGGTGCGTAACATCTGCGGTGATGAAACTATTTTCGTTTTGTAGCTCGCCGCGATTCAATTTGCCTGCTTGCACTCACTGCAGACAGGTGTCGCCGAAGTTTCAGCCCTGAGGTTGGATTTTCAGTCGAAAGCTCAACAACATAGCGCCCGAAGGAATCCTCTTTATTCATGTGGAGGAGGAATTCGGGCAAAAAACAAAATCTCGCGTTCCGAGTGGCGGGTGTGCAAGATCGCACAGAAACCCTTCTTTTCTAGACAAACAGAATCAAAGCAACGCCCACAATCAAGATACACACAAACATGAACATCGCGCTCAGATCAAACACCATTTGGGCGTCTGAACAAACGGATCTCAATAAGACCCACATAGCAACAGTCAAAAAAACAACCGCCCCCATTGCGGCAATTCCATACCATCCCCAGTGAACCAAAATGCAGAGGTAGATCAGTGTCTTCAACATACAATCTCCACGGCGCACTCAGGAATCCGATGGCAGCAACGCGTATATCGCCGTCGGCGTGATCGTTAGCAAAAACGCTGTTAAGAACCGCTCCGAATACTTCCTTTCCAGATCTAACGGCAAAGGAGATTCAGTGTTGGGTAGGTCAATTAGCAACTCTTCCGGCAACTTTTCCACCTTCACCAACGCTTGAATTCGTTCTACTTTACCGTCAACGTAAAATGAACGAGCAGGATCCCCTGACAGGTTGCCGTGTCCATCGTAGTAAACCTCTTCACCCCAGGAGGGATCCTCTTCTTCAGTGACGAAATAATCTTCGATCGTATCGCCAACTTGCAAAGGATCTCCGTAGCATTCGTAACCCCAGCCTGCGTAGTAAATCACCATCTTTTTTGCGGTGCGCCATTTGTCAAGGACTTTGAGATCGGTTACGGTCTTCGGCGTCATTTTCTAAGCCTTACACAACACTTCAGGAATGCGGCAGTCCGCATTTCCACTGTCGGACATTTTTCGTCTTCCAGGAAACCAACCCGTCGAGAAGTGCTCTGCCAAACACGACATTGCACTGGGATGTCATTTCCTTGAATCAGGTTCTATCATGACCAACGACAACGAGCGTCGCATCCAATTAATATCCATAACCCGTCTAAACCAAAATCGGTTCCCTACGGCTACGATTTGACAACGGTGTCCCCATGCTGACCTTGAAATCTCGGAAAGATCACGTAACGAGTTCCGATGTAACGGGCAAAAGCCCGTGGTCATTTATTTGTTTTGGCAAACCTCTGAGATAAAGTGAAGGCTCGTGCCTGTGAATTGCCTCGTACCCATTGAAGTCCATGCCCATCCGCTCCCACCGATACCAACTATTGGTTTCTCTTCTGACCGTCGCCCTGATTCCCATCTGTGTTCTGATCGGATACCAGAGTTGGCTTTTGCAGGCTGAAATTCGGAAAGCCGAGGAACACCAGAGCGTCTCCACACAACAAATCGCCGATCAAATCGAGTCGTTTGTGGAAATGCACCGACGAGGCATTGAGGCCGCCGCTTTCCAAATTACGCAAAGCGGAGAACGAAGCAAAGAAAAGCTCGACGCCATTCTCGTTGCGCTCTACCGGCAGTTCCCCGGCTTCATCAATATGTATTTCGCCGACAAGCGTGCAACGACGCTTGCCTTTCACCCCGAATTCAACGCCCGTGGTGAATCCATGGTGGGCGCCGACTTCAGTTTTCGGGAGCACTTCAAAAATTTGCTGAAAGAGCCTCGAACCTACATTTCCCCTGTTCTCAAGGGGATTGGCGGCACGGAAAAACTCCTTTGCACAATCGTTGCTCCCTATTTCGACAAATCAGGTAACTTTGACGGCTTCGTATTGGGTGCTTTGGATCTGGAAAAGATTGGCACCATCATTAAACGTGCCGGACTCGATAAAAGCATCTACGCCGTCGTAACTGACGATCAGGGACAAGCCATTTATGCCCCCGGGTGGTCCGCTTTAAGCCATCCCGAAGCTCTGGACATCAAGGCCGTTTCGCAGGCAAATCTCGTCCCTGGTCAGATCCGACTGATACGGCACGACTCTTCGCTGACAAAGCAACCTGTCGTCACCACGGCAGCCGTTTTGGCGTCACCTTCCTGGTACGTCTGGTTGAGCATCCCTCAGGCTGAAGAAAACGCAATCTTCCACCAATGGCTCGCATCAAGTGCGGCCTTGGTGTTTATCGTGATCCTTCTTGTCGTACTTATCTCCAACACGATATCAGGCAAACTCGCGCTGGCAATTGAGGCTCTGGGAGCTAAAGCAGGATTTCTGCAACGTCATGAATACAAGAAGGCTCGTTCCGTAACACTCTCACCAAGGGCGCCTACCGAAGTCAAAGCCCTTGCTCAAACGTTTGAAAGCATGGCCTACTCGATTGAACAGGCTCAAACGGAACTGCTTGCGGCAAACACCCTGCTCGACAACCGCGTCAAAGAACGAACAGCTACGTTGGTCGCCGCCATTGACTCCATGCGTGACGGTTTCGGTTTAATGAACCGTGACGGCAATTTCTCTTTGCTCAATCACCGTCTTCTCGAGTTTGTAAACCTTGAATCCCAAGTACAGACACTCACGCGTGAGGACTTCATTCGCGCCGTTCAAAAGAAAAACCCGGACAGCGTCGAAGCCGTCATCAAAATGCTCTCGGAACCCAACACCACATTTGCGTTGGTGGAATCCGACGACAAAGTTTGGCTACTGAGTTCGTTTGCGGTCAAAGAAGAAAGTGCGCTCATCGGCATGGGTGTCGTCGTGCGTGACATTACTGAAGCCCACAAGCTTGACGTGATGAAGAATTCGCTGATTTCCGTCGCCGCTCACGAATTCAAGACACCTCTAGCCTCGCTTCGCATGCAGGCCGAAACGCTGGCCCGAAAAGACGTCGCTTGGACAAAGGAAATGCAGTCCGAACTGATCGACGGACTGGTTGAAGACATCGACCGTTTGCAAACGCTTGTGCGCGACTGGCTCGACCTGTCTCGCATCGAAGCCGGAGCCATCGTTTTGCGCCGTCGCCTGATCAAAACCAGTACCGTTATTGAAGAAGCTAGAAGAGCGGCGGCACAGTCGGCTGATTTTGAATTTCACATTGAAAAGGATGCGACTGAAGTCTTTGCCGATCCGGATCGCCTAAGACAAATTCTCATCAATCTGTTTGCCAATGCCGTTCGCTACTGCGACACCACTCCCAGCATCCGCGTGCATGTCACTCGCAGCGGAACTCAGGTACGATTTGCCGTCAAAGACAACGGCATCGGCATTGCACCGGAATCTCAGGAAAAAATCTTTGAAAAATTCCATCAGATCGACATGTCGATGACCCGCAGAGCCGGAGGAACTGGCCTGGGCCTGACGATTTCCCGAGGCTTGGCTCGAGCCCACGGCGGAGACATCACCGTCGAAAGCAAGCCAAAGCACGGCAGCACATTCACAGTGAGCATTGAGGAGCAAAACTGACCATGTCCCAACCGCTTATTCTCGTTGCGGATGATGAACCGAAAATCCGTCGGTTGCTGTCGATCAATCTTGCAAGTCTCGGCTACGAAGTGATCTGTGCCGTCGACGGTCCCAGTGCCCTACAGGTGTTTGAAGATCATCAGCCGGATCTGGTGCTTTTGGACATCATGATGCCCGGACTCGACGGCTATGACGTTTTGACCCGCATCCGTCGAACAAGCAACTGTGCCGTCATTTTGCTCACGGCCAAAGACCAGATTGAAGATAAGATCCGCGCGTTCGATTTGGGAGCTGACGACTATCTGCCCAAACCCTTTGCGCTGGAGGAACTCTTCGGCCGCGTACGTGCCGTGCTAAGACGCCTGTCCACCACGCAAAAAGGGCTCGACCAGGAAATCGTCAACGGCTCCTTGAAACTCAATACAGCATCGCGCCAAACCTGGTTTGAAGACAAAGAAATCAAACTTTCGGCTGTGGAATTCAGCATGCTGGAGTACTTTATGCGACACGTTAACTCCGTGCTGGTTCACGAACAGATCATCGCGCATGTCTGGGGCAATAGCCAACAGCAAGACGTTCAATATCTGCGGGTTACGCTGGCTCGATTGCGCCAAAAACTTCGGGCGGCGGGCATGCAGGACGATTGCGGCATTGTCAGCCATTCCGGCATCGGTTATCGAATGGAAACGCTGCCCCAATAAACACGCGGCAACGAAAATACATTCTCGTTGCCGCGGTTTTGAGAGTGAGATGTCAGATCAGTGCATTACGGCACTTTGTACTTGAATTCGCGGTGGCAGTTGCTGTTGTTGCAGTCCAAACGCGAAGGCTGATGTTCGCGATGGCAAGCCACGCAGTCCGAGTACGTTGCATAGTGCAGCGAATCGTGCGGGTTGTAGTACTTCTTGTACTTGCCCGCAGTCAGTTTGGCCACGTCTTCAGGTGTGCCGTGGCACGACGAGCAATCGGTCTTCGTCGGAGCCGTCGGCGCCTTCTCTCCATGGCAGGCTTCACACGAAACCCCTTTATGGAAAGGCTTCATCGTTTGAGCTGCGTTCACGCTTCCCGTCACCAACACGAGGGACGCAGCCAGAGTCATGGCAATCAACGTTGTCTTTTTCATTTCGGTACTCCCTCAAGTCAAACGGCAGGCATCTGAGCGGCTTCGCGGCCGGCAATGCGGCCGAACACGGCGCAGTCAGACATTGAACAGCCGGTCACACGAACGGCACCATGCACACCGCCGGAGGCTTCGCCACAGACAAAGAGTCCCGGAATGATCTGATCGTCTTCAGCGCTGATCGCACGGGTACGTGCGTCAATGGCAATGCCGCCTTGCGAGTAGTTGAATTTCGGGTAAACCGGGCAGGCGTAGAACGGACCTTTAAGAATCGGCACGGCGTGCGTCTTCTTGAAGTCTTTGCCAAAATCCTCGTCCTTGTTGTTCTTCAGGAAGCCGTTGTAACGATTGATCGTTTCGATCATTTCCTTCGCAGGAATCTTGAAGTGCTTGGCAAGCGCTTCCAAAGTATCGAACTTCGGCATTTCGCCGTTATTGAGAATGATGTTGAGTTTTTCACGGTCATAGAGCGTTGCCAGGCCCGCCTCGTCATAAATCAATGCCGGCCAATCGCTGCCTGCGTTCACAGTATCGATGATCTTGTACGACAAGCCCATACGCGGTGCGCCTTCGTTAATGAAACGCTTGCCTGTACGCTGGTCAACCAGAATGCCCTTTTCAATGTCTTCAAAGCCGATCGAAATGGCGAAGCGAACGTGAGCCAAGTGAATCGAACGGGCTCCTGCCTTCATCATGAGCTTTAACGCGCCGGCTGTAGCACCGCAGCTCACAGTAGACGGCACTTTGTTGTACTGCGGGAATTCGCGCTGACGGAATTCAAAGTCGCGGGAGAAGCCGCCGGTGGCAAACACCAGACCGCGCTTGGCCTTGTAGAACTTCACAACGCCGGTCTTGTTCAAACGGTCGTCGGCCTTGCTTTCCGGATCAAAGATGTAGGCTTCGCGAACCTTAACGCCTACTGCTCGTCCCTTCTGATCGCGAATGATTTCGTCAACCTTGGTACGAAGCTGAAGACTCGTGTTCTTGAGCTTCAGGTAATGACGGTGCAACGGCTGAATCACGCTCAAGCCGTTGTTGTAGAGCGGCTGGAAGCAACGCTTCACGGTGTGGCCTGCCACCTTGCGCAATTCTTCGTTGTACTGCGCCCCACGTTCTACAAGGAATTCGAAAGCCTCGTTGGATTGTTCGCACATGGTCTGCACCAGTTCAGGCACATTGAGGCGACCGCCCGCTTTAAGGACGTCTTTCACATACAGTTCAACACTGTCTTTGACGCCTTCTTTCTGTTGACGTTTGGTATTGCAAGCCGCAAACGTGCCGCCGCTGATTACGGACGAACCACCGGGAACAGCCATTTTTTCCAGAATGACAGTCTTGCGTCCCAATTCAGCCGCGGTGATGCCTGCGCAATAGCCGGCCAAACCGCTGCCAACCACGATAACGTCAAATTCCTTATCCCACTTCGGTAATGCTTTGACTGTTGTGGCAGCTTGCGCCATACCACCGACGCCGAGCGTCATGACGCCCGCAGCTCCGGTTTTCAGAAACGCCCTGCGAGAGCTCTGCAGTGTGCTCTGGGTCATCTTGTTCTCTCCTGTATTGATGTTGCAGGTCTTGATGAAAAAAGACCTCTACAAATCAAGTCTAGGAAGCAGAACTAACAAATTCGTTACGCAGTCAAAAGGAAGTCATTACAAAAAAATTACCACTATCTTTCCATTTTGCCTTTCTCGGAACTATATGTTTGTTGCAATTTTCACGGGCTTTGTAACGGTCGCGTCTCGTTAGAATCAAAGCAGGTAGTACTTTTTCGAGAGGTCGCTCATGCTCAACCGTCGTCTGAATCTGGCTCTCGCATTTTCATCTGCGTTGCTTCTTGCCGGCTGCGCCAGCTCTCCCGAACGCTCGGAGTTCGTCGAGATTGGAAACAACACTTACACGGTCAGCGCCTCGAGCGACTCCACCGATAACGGCGGCATTGTTCGTGTTGAACTAATCAAACAAGCTCAGGAATTCTGTGCGGACAAGGATCTCAAATTCCGTTTGCTCAAGTCTCGCTTCAATGACGGCAATGCGGACAAGAGCGCTACGGCCACCATTGACTTTGTTTGTGAATCACCTACGACTGCTGCAGCCAATCAACCTGTGCAACAGGTTCCCGTGACCGAAGTCCCCTCCGCCAAAGTTCCTTCGGTTCTAGTGCCATCAGCTAAAAAGCGTTAAACAACACAAGCTGATCAACGACAAACGAAACCGCAAGCGTTCTGCCATCCACATCGAGCGCAAGCGGTTTCTTTTTGAGATCAATTAACCTTGACAGGTCATACCACTTCGTTGTTGGACACGGTGAAAGATAATCGCGCCGCATCGTCCACGCCTCAGGACTTTTGGCACTTGCCAGCGTCACCACCTTTCCTCTGAATTTCTCGTTTAGCACTTCAATTGAAGCTTAATTCCGCTCGCGGCTAATTAAGTTTCTGATTTAGCCGCAAACCCAACAAGGATACGCGCTTCGGCTTGTAGCTTTTTTGAGCTGGAAGTCGTATCAAGTCAACAAATCAACTCCACTTCCCGAATTCAAAAAAGATTTAAAAATATAAAACCACTTTGGTACCTTGTTTCCTTTTTCTTCCTCATTCACGTAAACCATGGAGCTAATCCTCTATAGCCACTGCATGTCTACGGGAGTAGCATATTCCGCAGAAGGCTTAATAAGCCCAATCAAGTTCGTCACTGAGGAGAGGTAAAGATGAGCTCTACATTGAAAAAGATCGTTCTTCCCGTAACAATGGCTTTTTGTGCCATCAGCGCGTCTGCAGCGACCTACACTCAGACGGTTCCGGGCCACAACGGCCCGATGACTGTTAAGGTCGCAATCGACAGCGGCAAGATTACGGCAGTCGAAGTTGTGAAACACAACGAAACGCCCGGGGTGGGTACCAAAGCAATTGAAACGTTGCCGGCAAAGATCGTAAAGGCCAACTCAACCAAGGTGGACGCCGTCACCGGTGCCAGTGTCTCTTCCAAGGGCATTTTGATGGCTGTCAACCAGGCCCTGGATGCCTCCCAGGGTAAGAAGGTCGGTAAAGCACAATTTAAACCGGGTACATACAAAGCTCAGGTCTACGGCAACAACGGTTACCTCAATGTCGAAGTCACGGTTAGCAAAGACAAAATCACCGACATTAAGGTTCCCGGCCACACAGAAACCGATCTGATGGGTGGCATGGCCATTCGCACAATGACCAAAGACATCCTTGATTATCAGACCGTCAATGTGGATGCTGTTTCCGGCGCGACGGTCACGAGCGGCGCATTCAAACAGGCTGTTATTGCCGCATTGGAAAAAACCGGCGTCAATCTGGCTGCGCTGCAGGCCCCCGTCCCCGTCAAGATCAAGAAGTTCAACGGTACGAAGACCGAAAGTTATGACCTTGTCATCGTCGGTTCCGGTGGTGCAGGTCTGTCAGCTGCGGTGACTGCGGCCGAAGCAGGCAAATACAACATCGTTGTGCTGGAAAAGATGCCTGTGATCGGCGGCAATACGCTTCGCTGCGCCAGCGCTTTCAATGCCGCTGATCCGGAACGTCAAAAACTGCTTCCGATGACCGACACCCTCAAGGATGCCGTCGTTAAGGCCATCAACGAAAAACCGGCCAACGCGGATCACGCCAAACTGATGGCCGACGTTAAGGCCAAGTACGAAGCGTATTTGAAGAGCGGCAGCAAGACGCTTTTTGACTGCCCCGAATGGCATGCTTTGCAGACCTACAACGGCGGCGACAAGGTGGGACATATTCCCCTGATTCGTACCTATGCCGAAAATGTGCTTGAAACACTTCACTGGATGCAAAAGCACGGTACGCCTGTGATGGATCGAGTCAGTCAAGGTGCCGGTGCTCTTTGGCAGCGTACACACCAAGTTGACGCGCCCGCCGGGACCGGACTCATTGAACCGTTGCTCAAGGCCGCCAATAAGGAAGGCGTCAAGATCATCACCGGTATGCGTGCCCAGGAACTCATTTACCGCAACGGCGAAGTCGTGGGCGTCAAAGCCAGCGACAAGGTGGGTAATTCCTACGAGTTCAAGAGCAAATACGGCGTGATTCTCGCCACCGGCGGTTACAGCCAGAACAAGGAAATGCGCCAAAAATCTTCGCCCGTCTTGACGCCTGACATGGTTTCGACAAACCAGCCGGGTGCTACCGGCGACGGCATTGTCATGGCCACGAAGATCGGTGCCGATCTCACCGGCATGAATTACGTTCAGGTTTACCCGCTGGCAACGCCTGGTTCCGGTGCCTTGCAGGGACGTGCCCGCAAGATGTCCGGCCTTGACGACGTGATTGACGTGAATAAGAATGGCTTGCGCTTCGTGAAGGAAGACGCTCGCCGTGACGAGTTTGTGGCTGCCATTAAGAAACAGCCCGGTGCCATGTGCTACGACATCAATGACTCGAGCATTGTCCAGGAATACAACTCGTTTGCAGAAAACGTCGAAACGCTTGTTAAGCTGGGTCGCATCTACAAGGACGACACGCTGGAAGGTCTGGCCAAGCAGCTTGGTATGCCGCCGGAAAATCTGAAGGCTACCGTTGAAGAGTTCAACAAGATGGTTGAAGCGAAGAACGATCCGAAGTTCGGCCGCAAGCTCTTCGACCGCAAGATCGAAAAGGCTCCGTTCTATGCAACACCTCGCGCACCGTCTATCCACCATACAATGGGCGGTTTGTATATCAATCCGAAGGCACAGGTGCTCGATAAGAAGGGCAACGTGATCAAAGGCTTGTATGCAGCCGGTGAAGTGACTGGCGGCGTTCACGGCAGCAACCGCTTGGGCGGCAATGCTACTGCCGATGTGTTGACGTTCGGACGTATTGCAGCTAAGACTGCTTTGGGTTTGAATAAGTAACGGTTCGCCCCTACTTCACTGCTCTTTTAGGTTTGGGGCAGGCTTCATGGCCTGCCCCAAACTGTCATCAAGAATCAATTGCTCTTACTGCTTTGCTACCGACTCATTGCCTTTGATCCAGCAACTGATCCATCCCGACAAGATGCAAATAAGGGTCCCGTGTAGCCATATCAAGCAACACGTCGTCAAATCCCATGCGAGAAAAAATCCAATAGTGAAAAACGGCGTCCTCCGCAACCGGCAGTTGTTCGCATTTGGCCTGGAGGAAACGCAACACTTTTATTCCGACTTTCTGATTGCGATACTTGCATTCAGCCACAAGACAATGCCGTCTTTCGTGATCGGCTCCAACCAAATCAATCTCCGTGCCGTTTCTCCACCATCGCCCCAGAGTCGTCACAGAAAACGGCAGCTTCCCGGAAAAACGGAGTCGTATCAGATATTGACGACAGACCTGCTCAAAAGATTCCGCTGCGAAATCCGCAAAACAAGGCTCTACGGTCGCTTTCCATTCTAAAAGGGCCTCTTGCCGCGTCATGATCAGAGTCGGATTGTTGGCTACAAACCGGAACCAGAATTTCACGTACGGGTCGACAATGCGATAGCGTCCTCGAGACGCATTTCCCAACTCCCCCGAACCGGCAAAGACGGGTAATTCCTTCACAACCAAATCCATGTCTTCCAGTACGGACAAATATTTGGAAAGCGTTCGCGTATCCACCAAGCTCTTCTGCGCAATTTCGTTTCTTGACGTTGAACCGAAGGCAATCGTTTGAAGAATGGCGTTGTAGGTGGCAGGATCTCGAAATTCCTGCCTCAATACCGATTGAGCCTCGTCATTGAGAAAACCGTTGGATCTCAGGATATTGGCGGCGAGATTTTCCGTCATTGAACGTTGTGGATTCACGCCCTGCCAGAAATAAGGGATTCCGCCCAACACGGCGTATCCGCGAAAAACGTCATCCACAGAGCAAGAAGGCACAAATTCGGCGACCGTCTGAAAAGGAAGCGGACGAACTTTCATGATGGTTCTCGCTCGCCCGTAAAGAGGATTCTTTTCTCCCAAAACTTCTTTGGCGATAAAAGACACGGCGCTGCCACAAAGCACCAGCAGAATGTTTTCTCGGGACAGCTCCTCGTCCCAAAGCACCTGAAGCTCGGAGAGTATGCTCGGACGCTCCTTGGCAATGTATTGAAATTCGTCAATGACAATCACCTTGCGAGCCGGTGACGGCCGAGTCGCAAGGGCCCTGAGCGCCGAAGTCCACTCGAGATAGCGCAATTTCGGGTTTCCGCAAAATGTTCCCACGGCCTGAGAAAAACGATCCAACTGATACGGATCTTTCCATGCTTTCGCTGTGTAGAAAAAAGCCGGTTTTCCTTCACAGAATTTTTGGATAAGCGCTGTTTTTCCAATGCGCCGACGACCGTAAATAATTGCCATTTCTGCTGTTCTGCTGTCGTACGCATCCTGCAGTGATTCAAGTTCACCGACGCGGCCAAAGAAATCTGTGTCGCCCATCTTCTGCTCCTGCGCCAACTATTTTATTTTCCTTATTTAACTATTAAAGGTTATGTTCCGCCAGATCGCAATCTGCCAGATCATAATCTTCACACTTTTCCTATCGCTCCCCGACACGCTCAGATCTGCCGCAATTCAGTTGACCTTGAGTAAATCGTCCCACTTCGTCGTCGGACAGAGTGCCAAACCCTCTGGCCTCATTGCCTAATCCATCTGCGCTGCAAGCCACTGCGCCTCGATGAACGGCCTACGCCCCGCTGTGCGGGGCCCCTCCATTAAACGAGGCTTCGGGCTTGACACAGTCACCCCCTGAGTTGAGGTTGATCTCGACTCGTTACATCGTCACGGTAAGGAGGATGCAAAGATAAAATCGAAGAAGACTCTCCGACGAGAGCGTTCGGTGTCAACCAAATCAGGTCTTTGCAAAAAAGCTGTCGACAGTTTTAGGCAACAACCAAAAAACTGTCTACTTATTCAGTCACACCGCAGAAAGCTGTCAACCAATGTCAGGCAAAGACAGAGACCTGCATATATGCATCAAAATCCTGGGAATTTGATGCATGCACGCATGCTATTCCTAGGAATTTGATGCATGGACGCATGCTATTTCTCGGAATTTGATGCATTTTGCTCCAAATACCCTGCACTGAGACAAGCAAAAACTCTGGAGAAGAAAGGATGCAACGAATTGCCATGGACAAGCTTGATGCCGCAGTTCGCACAAAAGCATCATGAACTGATGCTCCTGGCTTTGGAAAAGCAAAAAGCGGGCTTTTCGAGCAATGTCACGCAGTGAAGCGGTGGGTGGTCCTGGTCATTGAGCGGCAGACCGTCTCTTCCCGACACGCTCAGATCTGCCGCAATTCAGTTGGCCTTGAGCAAATCATTCCACTTCGTCGTCGGACAGGGTGATAAATACTCTCGCCGCATCGCCCACTCCGCAGAACACTTGGCACTTGCGAGCGTCACCACCTTGCCACCAAACTTCTCGTTCAGGGCCTCAATCGAGGCCTGAATCCTCTCTCGGCGTTTCAGAACCTCGATCTCATCCGTGTCGAAAAGCGTCGTCGGCACCAAAGAGTGTTCAGCCGGCACCAGGTCGGCAAGCATGACACCCGCTTTCTTATACCCGTATCCTTCCTTGAAAAAAGCTCGCACCAGATCGTGCGCAGCCCGGGTAAGCGTGATCACATCCGCGCACGCGTGCGGCAACGGTCTGTATTCGACGACTGCGTGATAACGGCCGTTAGCTTTGAATGGATCCGTATGAAACATCACTCCCACCGTTTTGGCGGCGCAGCCCTGCTTACGCAACACATTGACGGCTTCGGCCATGTGAACCGATACGGCCGCAAGAATGGCGTCCATGTCGCTGCACGTCACGGCAAAGCTGCGTGTCCGAACAATCTGTTGCCGCGGCTGCGGATGATCTTCCAAAGGAATGCACGAGACGCCAAGAATCTCTCTGTGAGTTCGCTCAAGTACGACCGTGAAGCGCCTGCGAATGAGTGCAGCGTCCATCCGGGCAAAATCAAGCACCGTCTTCACGCCCATGGCTTCCAATCTCTCGCGGTTCCTGGAGCCGATTCCCCAAATTTCCTTGATCGGCGTAATCGCCATGGCTTTGTGTTGACGTTCCGGCGTCAGCTCCAGCCAATTGACAACGCCGTTAAAAACCGGATAGGTCTTAGCAAAGTGGTCGCACAGTTTGGCAAGCGTCTTGGTGGGAGCAATCCCTGCGCACGTCGGAATGCCGACCCACTTGTAGACGCGCTGACGTATGGATTGCGCCAACGAGGTCAAACGTGCCGGATCCCCGTCTTCCACCCCTGTTAAATCCCCAAACACTTCGTCAATGGAATACGACTCCATGCGCGGAATCATGCCGGCAACGGTTCTTTGCATCCTCCCTGAAATCGAGTTGTAAAGCTCGTAGTTGGAAGACAATACGGCCACCTTGTTGGCTTCAACGATGTCCTTGACCTTAAAAAGCGGCATGCCGCGCTTGAGGCCCACGGCCTTGGCCTCCTTGGTGAGCGCCACGATGCAACCGTCATTGTTGGAGAGCACAACAACAGGCTTGCCACGCAGCTCGGGACGGAAAAGCCGCTCGCAGCTGCAATAAAACGAATTGCCGTCCAGATGGAGAAAAATAGGCGTAGCCATTTGCATACGAATCTTGTTTTGAGGTAGGATACGTTATTCGTATACAAATCGCAAGTGCGAGAATCCCATGGAAAAAAGCAAAAAACAGCCTTCGTCCCAAGAACACAAACCGGTTGGAAGACCTCGTCTGACCAATGAGTTGCTCGATGTCAATCTTCAGGTTCGCGTGACCAAGAAGCTTGCCGACACCTGCAAGTCACTGGGCGGCGCAAACTTTATGAGACCACTGCTTGAAGCGGCAACGCAGCGGGCAATGGCACTCAAGAAACTGGCTCCCGCTCGTCCCGGTGAAGAATCCGAAGGCATCAAGTTCATTGACTTGACGGTTCAGTGCGGCTTTCCCTCCCCTGCTGCGGACTATGCTGAAAACGACCTGTCGCTCAACGACTACTTTGTGAAAAACCGCGATGCGACTTTCATCATCGAAGCACGCGGTGACTCCATGATCGACGCCGGCATCTACGAGGGTGACATTCTCATCATCGATCGCTCCATCGAACCGCGCCGCGGCGACATTGTGCTTGCCTATTTGCAGGGAGACTTCACGCTCAAAAAGCTTGAGTTCGTCGACGGCAAACCGGAACTACATCCGCAAAACAGCTCCGGCAACTATCCGGTCATTCACCCGGACGAATACGACGACTTCTCAATCGAAGGGGTTCTGGTCGGATCCGGCAGAAGGTACAGAAGCTAAAAAATAAAGGACCTCACCTTCCAACCGCAAAACAAAAAAAAGGAGGTGAACAGACCTTAAATCTGGCTGTTTACCCCCTGTCTTTTTACGGTATTAGAGAAATTATTTCCTCCAATACTCCAAATTTTCCCATTTGTTCAAGAACTTACCATCAGGATCATCAAATTTCCTAAGTGTATTCTCAGGATCGTGAGGTTGGCCGTTCTTACCAGGAGTTTCGATCCATTTCTTGAAGTCGGATGCCAGTGTTTTGGCAACAACCTCGCTAGGAACAATGAAAAATTCCGGCTTCTGATCTTCAATTATCTTCACAAAAATATAAACAAAGCTGGGATCATAAACCTTTTCATTTTTAACATTTAAGGACCAAGATCTGGCTTTGACTACGGTGGTCTTCACTTGTATCGAAATAGTTTTCAAACTCTCTCGATGTTGGGCTAACAAGTCAACTAATTGAGCATTCTTCCCCGTAAAACCAACGTTGTAACCTCTTCTCTCGAGCTCAGCTGCGACCAGATGCTCTCCTGCAGCACCAATAGAGACTTTGCTTTGTTTAACATCACACGCCATACTCATACCCCCAATTTTAGATTAGAAGAATATTGAATATTATTTGGATTTCCAACAAATTAACTCCATCCAGTTTCAATTATATCTAGATAAATCTTTATTTTCATCAATTTTATTATTTCGTAACACATTAGAAACATATAAACATTTCTCTTACAAAACAGAACTCTGTCATTGAGAATAGAATCTCTCCTTAAGAACCCATTTTCCAAAAAAGATTTGAAGACGTGCCTTGAAAGTACCTTAACCGCCGTATGCGTATACTCGTCTCCATCATATGTTGATAGATTCTCACAGTAATAAACGCGGGGAAACCTTCACAGGGTAATGTTCGCTAGCGCAACAACGATTGGCACTTGTAGTTTGTCCGATTCCGACCTTTTAAATCTGTCCGACATTCAACAAATGTATTGGCTACTGTTCCTCAACGTTTTCGTCAAATCCATGCTTTTCCACATCGAAAGTGTGTCGCGTATTTCGAAAATGCCGAACAACGTTCAGTCATTTTCTGCCATGATTCATCATGAATTTTGAACAAGAGAATGCGAAATATCCTCGCATAGCCTCCAACTTCGGTTCCACACCAGAGTTTGCATACTCTAGCCTGCCAACATCACTTTTTTATTTCGAGTATCGACCTGTCCGCAGCGTTGCCATTGGATCAGCTAAAGCAAACTCCCCAGAATATAAGACGTACAGGTCAATGCCACAAAAAGAACGAAGTTGACACCAAGTGCTATGACAACCGAGTAAACCAACAGGATGTGGCCAATTGAATCCGTATCCGTGAGAAGCGGCATTAACCAGTCCATAACTGACCTCCAGCGCGCTTTGCTACGCTCTTGAGAACTATACTCTGCGGCAACAAACGCTACGGATTGAAACAGACTTGAGGAGTAAAAACAGCATGCCTAAGGCAATCATCGTCGGCGCAACATCCGGAATCGGCAAGGAAGTGGCACTGCAGCTGCTTGCCAAAGGCTGGGAACTCGGCATTGCAGGAAGACGAACTGAGCGTCTCGAAGAAATCAAAGCCCAGGCACCGCAACGAATCCATACGCGACGCATTGACGTGCGCTCCAACGATGCCGCAAGTGACCTGCTTGCTCTGATTGCCGATCTTGGTGGAATGGATCTGTACATCCATTGCTCCGGCATCGGATGCCAAAACACCGAACTCAATCCTGACGCTGAATTGAACACCGTCGCAACCAACGTCGACGGCTTCGTGCGGCTTGTGGACTGCGCTTTCTCCTATTGCTTGGGAAAAGGTGGCGGACATCTGTGCATCATCAGTTCGATTGCCGGCACAAAAGGCCTCGGAGCCGCCAGTGCTTACTCAGCTTCAAAGGCGTTTCAGAACACCTATCTGGATGCTCTGGAGCAACTGTCCGTGATGCGACAGTGCCCGATGACCTTCACCGATGTAAGACCCGGTTTTGTCGATACGGATCTGCTCGCAGACGGTAAGAGCTACCCGTTCAAAATGAACGTCACGGACGTCGCCTCCTCCATTGTCAAAGGCATCGAAACGAAAAAGCGCGTCCTAGTCATTGACTGGAAATACAAGCTACTCGTCTTTGTCTGGCGTCTGGTGCCACAGTGTCTCTGGAAGTATTTTCCGATCAAGAGCTAAGAGCATCTTCGATCAGCAACCGCATTACCTGAGCAAAGACCGAAGAATCTCACCGGTCGTATTGCCGCCTCCATTCTTCAAGCTTTTTGATTTCGACCTCGTACGCACTGCGCTCGAAATGGAATAACCGAGCTGAAAACGCGTCCAGAGCTCGGGACGACGTCGATAGCCAGGCTGGTATTGGTTGAGCGCTTCTCCGCGCATAGCGGCCCTCCTGCCCTCGTCGTAGGCATCTTGTTCACGGTCAAGTCCCTTCATGCCGCCTCCTGTCCATCCGGCAATGCCGCCGATTCCACGATCCCGACCAAGATTCAATCGACAGACTCGCGCAAGCCGTGAGTCAGGTGTGCCGTCTCGCCAATGTCTGGAAGCTTTCCGTCGGCTGCCCGAACAGTGATTTGCTCCAGGTCTGCCAAAATTCGCTTAGCGTCCTCGATAGCCTGAAAGGCCTGTTCGAGTCTTTGGTTTTTGTTTCTGACAAAGGTTGCGTATGTCATCCGACGATCTCGATACCCGTCCTGCTTTTGATAAAAATTCATTTCGTTGCCCCCATTGCGGAGTTGTCAGCCAAATAGAAAAACATCCTGTTCTTAACGGATACAAAGGCGACAAGTTTTTCGACAGAGATCCGTTTCGTCGCTATGACTTCCATTTTTCGGCTAATGATTTCTTCGAGTGCCACCCTACCTACGACTACCTCATAACCAAGTGCACACATTGTGGGAAGCTTCACTTCTGGGCTAACCGCGAGCTTGTGTATCCATCCGGCACAGGAATTCAAGCAATCGAGGACATGCCCGAAGACGTCAAAGACATATTCGACGAAGCTCAAAGAGTCACTCATTCTTCGCCCAGATCGGCATGCGCACTTCTTCGCGTTTGCGTGGAAAGAATCGCGGCACACGTTGCGGATCAACGAGGTATTAAATTCGGAGAACGTGAGCACCTTTACAAAAAAATCCTGAAGCTGAATTTGCCGAGTCATCTCCAGGAAATCTGCGATGCCTGTCGGTTTGCCGGAAACGAAAACGCTCATACCGGCGAGCTGGACATGTCCGGCGAAGACACCGAAGAAATCGCCTACGCCTGCTCGTTTTTGGTAAACGCTTTGGTACAGCTGCTCATTTCGCCGACAATTCAGGCGAATAGAGTTCTGAGAAAGCTCGGAAAGAGATAACCCCTTCTCGCCTCCTACGCCGGCCGAATGTGCGCGGCATCCATCATCGCCAGCGCTTCCTTTTCGGCCTGCGCCAGAAAGACGACTTCCTCGAATCGCTGAAGCCGCACGATCATGTCGGCCTTGTTTTCGGCCATCCATCGAAGAGAATCGACGATTCCCATCTTTGCGGACTCGATTGCGTGCATGTGGTCTTCGAGTGAAAGACGCAACAGACGGTGCCCGTCGTCAATCGCCGAGAACTTCTCAAAGATTTCAGTCGTAGTCATGTCCACCCACGGAGTAATGCGGTTTGAATCAACGCAGAAAGCCGTTGCCTTACGGTTGAACCACAGCCCGAGACTTCCTTCCCAATCGCCGTTACGCTGTTTGCATACCCGGATAAATGTGTCGGGACTGTCTGCGTCCTCGACGCGCGTGAGAAGGTTTTCCTGCCGGCGTTTTTCTTTGTCACGATTGCGCTGCACGATCACCTGGTTATCGACCTGATCCCCGATTGCGCCAGACCCTTTGAAGTCAAACTTGCCGAGCTCGTCTGACTCGGATTTGCCCTTTCGAACATGCTGGATCAGGTGTACATGGACGTTCATGCGATGCGCCAAATCGCTGATCATCTGCACCGTATTCTTTTGGGCGTTGAGATCGTCTTCGCCCGCAACAACCTTGGCAAGGTTGTCGATCAGCAGGTGTTTCCACTTGTACTGAGTAGAAGCCACGACGCCGGCACCAAGCACTGCGCGAGGATCAATGGCGCCGACATGATCAAGGATGAAGAGCTTCTGTCGGTACTGCGCATAGAAGCGTCGGACTTCTGTCACGTCCTTGGTCTTTCCCCCGAGCCACTGGCGGATCATGCGAGCCCAAGTGAACTTCGGGAGCATTTCAAAGGACATGATTGCCACGCGCTCACCGGCATCAGCGAGTTGCAGGGCGAGCTGCCCTGTAAGCAGGCTCTTGCCGTGTCCGTTGATGCCGCCCCAAAGCGTCACTTCGCCTTCGCGAAAATACAGGTTCGGAGCGAACGGACACTGCACGCCGGACTGCAATCCCTCGAAGATGCACATCGTTTCGTCTTCGTACTCGTCGGCTGTACGAAAGATGAAATTCGTGGGTAGCGTCTCCCACTCGTCTATGAGCGCTTGCTCGTCGTAGGGCATTTCATTCATGCTGCTGCCTCTTTGAAAAAGTCTCTGTGGCCTTGCGTCTTCAGATTGAAAACCTGCAGACCGTCTGGGAAATCGGTAAAGATCAACCGAGGCTGGTTCTCGAACTTCTGAAGTTCCTCGAAGATCACGTTTGCTCTTCTGCGTCTTGCCTCGTCGCAATCGATCCAAACGAGTCGGTTCTTGCAGAACTCGAGGCTTGCTCGCTGAATCGCATCGTTGTTCTCGATAACCACCGTCAGGCATTCACCCGCCAGTGGATAGTCCAGCTCGTGCTGATGTGCCTTCGGGTTCTCCGGCACCACAAAGCGCACGGAACTGAAACCGCCGAATGAGTTGAACTTGTCGATCATGGCTTTATCCGGGAGCACGTCTCACCTCCTCCCAGACTTGACCAACGAGGTCTTCAAAGATTCCCGGCTGATCGTCTTCCTCGGCCTGCCTTTGAGCACGCAACGCCTCGGCTCTTCTTCTAGCCTTGGCTTCGGGTGTGAGTTCAAGCGGAGGCAACTTCTGCTGCTTGTCCTCCTTGAGCACCCAAGAGAGCTCAAACCCCTGCCAAGCTCTCGCAACCTGTTCGCGCATGATTGCTTCGAGGTTCCACTCGGGGTGCCCAAGCCTGCGAGCTTCGTCCGCTTTCTTCTTCAACCCGTCAATGACCGACTGGCTAATGACTGCCCTCTTGGCTTTTCGATTTGCTTTCCAGTCCGCAACAATCTGTTCCGAAACTCCGTAAAAATTCAGAGCGACATTGGTTGCGTTCTTATTGTTTCTTATTTGTTTTCTTCGACCCACACCTGATGTAGGTGGTGTACCCACATCAGATGTAGGTACCCTAGTGGCATTGGATGTAGGTACTTCTGATGTAGGTGCATCAAATGTAGGTACATTGGATGTAGGTACTTTTGATGCGGGTACTTCTAATGTGGGTACATCAGATGCAGGCACTTCTCGATTAACAAGAACGTACTTGTTCCGCTGTCCTCGGGCTTTGACGACCTGGACATGACCGAATTGAACAAGCGCCTCGATTGCCTTAACGACCGTGCGTTCATCCTTCACACCGGAGTCAGTGCAAATGGTCGCCAGACTCGGGGCACACTGCCCCGTATCTGGGTTGCGGCGTCCGAGTAACGAGATTCCGGCAACAGCCTTTTCGACTGCCCCAAGCCTTTTGTCGTCACGAATGGACCACAGAAACGCGAAATAATCGAAGCCGATTGCCATTTCAATCCTCGCAATCAGCACAAACCTTCGAAGAGTTTCCAGTCAATATCAGGGCGCAACTCCCAGCGCGTTATCCGACCGTTAGTAACGGTCTCGATCTTTGCAGCCAGGGCAACCCCCGGATGCCGTTCCTTACTTGAAATCAGGTTCGTCAGGTATGTGCGCTTGATGCCGCACCGAGTGGCAATTGCTCGCCGTTCGGCAGGCTTGAGCAATTTGAAAAAAGCCGTAGCGTGTTCATTCACGGAGATCAACACCTTATAAGTGTTAAAAATTCACACTACACGATACACTGTTTTGGGTGTTGCAACGCAACCCCAAACAACACTTCTGAGGTGATGATTTTGGTTAACATGCTGTATATCACTGGAGAAAACCATGCTCGATATACCTGCAACACGCAGAGAAAACCTGCAGAAGATTCGGGATAAGCGCTTCTCATCGAACGCGGAACTTGCCCGTGCCATTGAGCGCGCTTCTTCCCAGGTCAACGACATGCTCACGGGTACAAAATCGTTTGGCCCAAAAGTCGCTCGTGCCATTGAAGAAAAGCTGAAATTGCCTCGCGGCTATCTTGACGAGCCTCATGAGCTCGAGAAAGTGCCGATGCGCTTCGGCAAGAAAATACCCATTCTCTCTTTCGTCCAGGCAGGCAACTGGACCAACACAGGGGATGACTCTTTTGATGAGTGGATTGATGTTCCTGAAGATATGCCTGATGGGTCTTACGGCCTAAAAATCCGAGGCAAATCTATGGAGCCCGCCTTTTACCAGGGTGAAATTGTCATCGTCGACCCGACATTGTCTGCAAACCCAGGCGACTATGTTCTTGCCAGAGTAGCCAACTCTCCTGACAACGAGGCAACCATCAAGCAATATGCCGTTACCGGTATTGACCGCAACGGCGTGGAAACGTTCGAGCTGCGCCCGCTAAATCCGCTATTCCCAACACTGTCTTCCAAGGAGTTTGAAATTAACCTTCTTGGTGTCGTCGTCGAGAAGCGAATCAAGATGAGATAGGAGGAACCGTGCGAAAATCTAACGGAGAGAGCTCGCTAGTAACGACAGAAGAAGCCAAAGAAATTACGGCAGAACACAGAATTTGTCGAGATGCCTCTTGGGATATTTCCAGATCGTCAAGAAATGATCATACAGAACAAACTTTTACTTGTTACAGTGCGCCTGAAGATGAATTCGGAATGACGACCAAAGGACTACTCGTCGAAGGTGCCTACACATTTGGCATGAGAACAAAGCGCGAAAAAATCACGCTGACTCTTTGGCAGAATGACAAAGCAACTCGTTCCAGAGACAGAGTTGTTCAGCTTGAATCCAGACGACCGCTAAACAAGAAAGGCAAACAAACAGACCCAAACTGGCCACACATTCACTTTGGCAAAGAACGTACCACTATCGACGAATCAGACCTTGGAGCGACGGTCGATGTCGCTCGTGCCGCTAAAATGTTCGGGAAAAAATCGAACATCTCATTTGATCCTGAACTACAGGATCCAAAGACATTGGTGCTGTTGCCATGAGCATTTCAATCGAAAACCTAGGTTTTGGCCTCTACCCCGAAGAAACTCGGGATGATTCAGAACTTTTTGCACTGAGCTCTCCGTTCAGAAAGTTGAACGGAGCTCCGTTTGACGTGTTCGTTGAAAAAGTAGGCACATCGTTCCACATCTTTGATGATGGCCTCACCCTGCACGAGATTGTTTCGTGCGGCATCAACATGTCAAGCCATCACAGATGGGCAGCGCTTCGTAAGATTGCCAGCATGAGGAATGTCAATCTAAGCCGGTCGGGTGTTTTTGAGGTTTACACATCATTCACGAACGCGGAAACGGCTGTAGCAAATTATTTACGTACGATGTTTGCCATAGATGACTGGCTAACAGAGCACGCATTTGAATCCAGAGCCAAAAAGAACCTTGTAGAGGAATCAAAAAAACTGTTCAAGCGCTGGTGGCCAACAAAAGAATTAGTTGATAGACCAAAAATTGCAGGCGTCTCCGGGATGCAACTCGAATTTGACTTCAAGATTGATGACAGATACGTGGATGCGATTACTCCGACAGCTAACGCTAGCGCAGGATTCTTGCGCAAAGTCCTTGCCATTCCTGAGGGCATTCGTAATTCTGTACAGACCATCGCCGTTATCGATGACCGCCTATCAAAAGAGGCTGCAAATAGAGAAAAAAACATTCTGGCAAGCCATGCAAACATCATTTTGATCTCTAACCTAGAGAAAAACGCGATGCAGTCAGATCTAATCGCCTAAAAACCATCTACTACTCTTAAATTAACCGCCTTTCGGGGCGGTTTTTTTGTTTCCCGAATTTTTGATTCAAATCAAACGACAACCATTTTCCCCACCTTGTTAGTGTTTTCTTGGTGTTGATTCCTGGTGTCGTTTATGGTGAAATATCAAACACTAAATAACACCGTTTTATTCAGCGAAAACACCATGCCTCTCACACCCAACATCGACACCTTCGGCCTCGCACAGTCCGCCAGGGACATAAGATCTGCTGCTGAGATCCAGGCCAAGTTCCGCAACGATGTCGACGAGCTGATCTACAAGAGCCTCGAAAGTGCCAAGGGCCGCGCCCGGATCATCCTCGCCGACTACTTCGCGGACTTCCTGGAAGACGCCTTTGGGGCCACAGATGACGCCGACACGATTCGCAGCGAAGAGCGCGTTGCCTACCAGGACGCGATCACCGATGAAGAAGAGTGCGAGGCGGTCCGACGCCGCCCTTGGTGAGGAGAACTTCAATGACATACAAAGAAATCGCCAGAGGTGTCTCTTTCTGCCTTCGCAGCCGTACCGGAAAACACGTAGACATCTGCGTCACGAACCGCGACGGATTCTCTGCTTGGCTTTTCGATATCCCGTTCGAAGACTTCTGCCTTGGCATCCAGAACCTCAAGGCCAACACCGAAGGAACGATCAACGCGGTTCGCTGTCAGTTCGTAGCCGAGTGGTCGCTCACAGACTGCGGCCTTGTCCTCGCCTACAAGGGCGGACAGATCGACGTTTCCGCAGGCCACGCCGGCGCCCTGTCATTGGTCGAGTACGCCGAAGGCTTCACCAACGAAGTGAAGGAGCAAATCGATGCGCAAGTTGCTTGACTGGATGCTCGCGGCCGATGAGCACGGCGATTCGCCCATCGGGTTGATCGTTGCTGTCGGCACGTCCCTCGCGTGCATGAGCGTGATCGGATCAATCCCTAACTAACCCAACCAGAAGGCACGCCCTTCTGTCTGCCGCTCCGATCGAGTTATCTCCTGCTCGATCCGTAAGACCTTGAACCTCGGGGCGGCAGACAAAAGGACGCAACTCACGAAAAGAGACGACTAGGGGTGTGAGTCCCCGGACGCTATGAAGCTCTTTGGCAAGAGTGGAGCCGAGCGCGGCACGGCTACGTAGTCAACCGTAGACCGTTAGCGGGGGTGCCGCCGCCCCGTCAGGCCAAGCTCCTTTCGCAAGAGAGGAGCCACGTGAGGCCGTTCGACCATGCAAATGGTCAAGCAGTCTGACGTGGTGACACGCTCGGTTGGTTTATCATGCGCTAGTCAATAAACAACTTCATCTGAAAGTAATAATGGCAACAGAAGATTATGACAAGCCTTCAAAAAAGGCAGTTCGCAGAGCTGGAGAAACTCTGCGCTCACCAACCGCATCTGAGAGCGAAATCGATGCGGCCATTGCAGTCCTTTCACAATGGAGAGCTTGTTTTTACCGTCCTATAAATACTTTTCAAGCACTGCTACGAAAGAAAATTAAGGACGAAGGCTTTAAGAATGCCATCGTTGCCCAGCGGCTTAAGCGGACTCCTTCTATCGTTACAAAACTAGAAAGATTCCCCGACATGCAACTTGACAGGATGCAAGATATTGGAGGAGTTCGTGCTGTTTTGAACTCGGTCCAGGAGGTTCGCACTATCCATAATTCCTTGATCAAAGGAAGGCACAAACACAGTCCAGTTATGCCACCAAAGGACTACATTGCAGAGCCCAAACAGGACGGTTATCGAGGAATACACCAAGTCTTCAAGTACAGCACATCTCAGCACGAGGAACTCAAAGGAATGCTTGTTGAAGTTCAAATTAGAACGAAACTTCAGCATTACTGGGCAACGGCGGTTGAAACCATCGGTGTTATTGAAAAATCATCCTTTAAAACAGGCTTTGGAGACGAAAAATTTAAGCAATTCTTCCGTTTGAGCAGTGCTCTTTTTTCGATCCAGGAACAACAGCCTGTTGTAGCTTCTTTGAGTAACAAATCGAAGCTCGAGATTGCTGAAGAGTTCACCTCCCTCGAGAAAGAACTCGGCGTATTTGACAAACTGGCTGCATTTACCTCAGTAGTAAAAGCGGTTTCCGGCGTTGAAAACAAAAAGACTAACGGGTATTACCTGCTAATGTTGGACACTGAGAAAAAACTCACGTCTTTCATTCCGTTTGCAGTTGATCAACAAGACATTGCGGAACAGGTCTACACCCTCGTAGAACAACGCGAGAAAGAAAACCCAAACATTGATGTCGTGCTTGCTGCAGCAGGAGACATGAAAGACTTACGAACCGCCTATCCCAACTACTTCGTAGATACAAAGTCATTCATTTCCAGCCTGAAGCAGATTTGCACTGAAATCACAAAAAATTAGTCCGATAACAGCCCGCCAAGCGCGGGCTTTTTCGTACCCACACACAAGCCACGCATCCGCGGGGCTTTTTCTTTTTCCGGTGCCAGGTATGGACACCATCCCGCACGATCCCGCTTGGCAGAAGTGGATCGAAGGAAAAATCAAGCGCGACAAGTGGAATCGTCGCCGCGCGCTCATCAAAAAGTATCGCGTGCTAATCGCCAGCAGAGCAGTCTCCTTCGCCGGAGTCGCTGCGCTTTTTTTTTTGGAAGATTTATCCGCTCATCCAGGAGCATCTATGACAGAAGCAAAGATTTACACCGCAATCTCTGAGCTCACAGACGAGCTCAGACAACACGGCATCGAAAAGGCCAAGAAGTCGCAGGGCGGACAGTTCAACTACGCCTACCGTGGCATCGAGGACGTGTACGCAGCGCTCGCTCCTCTGTTGCCGAAGCATCACATCGTTATCGCCCCGGTGCGCATCGAGAAGGAGCCGGACAGCACAGCCGGCAAGATGAGATTCGTGCGTATCAAGGTGTCGTACCAGATCACCAGCACGGAAGACGGCAGCCACTTCTGCGTCGAGTCTCTCGGCGAAAGAGCAGACACCGGCGACAAGGCCGCAGGCAAAGCAATGAGCTACGCTTACAAAAGCCTCATGTTTCAGCTCTTCTGCATCCCCGTCGCAGGCATTCCTGACAGCGACAAACAGCAGTCGCCGGAGCCGGAAGAAGCGCGCCCGTTTATTGACAACGATCTCGTTGACCGGAACCGCATGGCCGCCAATACCGGCAAGGGGGCATGGGTCGAGTTCTGGAAGAGTTGTTCAAAGGATGAGCACGAAGCCCTGCGCACATCCGGCGAAGTCGATCTTGCCAAGAAGATCATCGAAGCCATGCAGGGAGGTTTGCCATGAGTAGCCCGCTTCAGCAGACAGCGCAATGGTTCGCAGACCGCTGCGGTTGCTTGACGGCTTCACGCGCTGCTGCCGTGCTTCAGCGCAGAAAGGACGGAAAGCCCACTGCTGCCTATGAGGCTCTGATAGACACACTCATCTGCGAGCGTGTCACAAACCAACCGGAAGGTATCGGCAATCCGCCGTCGATTCAGTGGGGCCGCGACCATGAGGATGAAGCGCGCGATGCCTACGAAGACGCTACAGGCGAACTCGTGGACCTCGTGGGATTTATCCCGCACCCGACAATCGAGTTCTTCGGTGCGTCCCCCAAGTGCTACGCAGCCAGCCTACTGTTTGGTGCCAGATTTTTTTCGGATCGGAATGTTGAACTGCTGTTCGGCCAGCTCAATCATGTGCGAGTATCCGGCACTGC
>ENA-ORSX01000815-ORSX01000815.1-human-gut-metagenome-genome-assembly--contig:-NODE-815-length-27899-cov-40.421994_pt1 | contig 27899 bp, 20 predicted proteins | sample MGYA00241904_ERZ509172 | MGnify/ENA primary metagenome ERZ509172 (study PRJEB26280, sample SAMEA2338795) | human gut metagenome | biome: human gut; feature: human-associated habitat; material: faeces...
ACTCGCAGGCCAGATTGCAGGGTATGAACGCACGGTTCAACTCGATAGACCCCCTTGCGGAGAAATATTTTCCGGTCAGTCCGTATGCTTAACTGCTCCGGATACTTTCACAGCCTCCGGAGCGGTTCTATTATACCCGCTCGGGTCGAACGCGACCTGAATCACGGCCTGAACGGGAACATGCGGAGCTTCGAGCGGTACACGGCGACAGACTGTACAAATATGTCTACCATTTAGACGGCAACCTGCTCGTCCATGTAAAAAAGCCACCCGGGCCCGCAAGACGAACCCGGGTGTTTCAGCGATCGGGATATACCTACCGGGTACTGAACTTGTAGACACAGACATGGTGGTAGCGCTGGCCGGGGCCGAGCACCGTCGAGGGGAAGCCCGGATGGTTGGGGCTGTCGGGGAAGTGCTGGGTCTCGAGCGCCAGCGAAGCGCGGCGGCCGTAGGATTTGCCGCCCTTGCCGGCCAGGGAGCCGTCGAAGAAATTACCGCCGTAGAACTGAATGCCCGGTTCGGTCGTCCAAACCTCCATATAACGCCCCGCAGCGGGTTCATAGACCGTAGCCGCCAGCTCCAGGTCATGGGCGCTCCTGCGCGACAGCACCCAATTGTGGTCGTAGCCGTGGCCGTGGCGGAGCTGTTCGAAATCGGCATCGAGGCGCGACCCGATCGGTGCCGGACGGCGGAAATCCATAGGCGTGCCTTCGACGGGCATCAGGCGGCCGGTGGGGATGAGCGTCGAATCGACGGGCGTGAAGAAATCGGCTGCGATCATCAGTTCATGGTCGTTGATCGGCGGCCCGCCCGCCCCGTGCAGGTTGAAGAACGAGTGGTGCGTGAGGTTGACGACCGTACGGCGGTCGGTCGTGGCCTCGTGTGTGACGACGAAGCTGTTGTCGTCGGTCAGCTCGTAGGTCATCGTAACCTTCAGGTTCCCGGGGTATCCCTGATCGCCGTCGGGCGAGAGGCAGGCCAATACGATCTTCTGCGGCGTCACCTCGACGACATCCCACACAACCATGTCGAAGCCCTTGGCACCGCCGTGCAGGCTGTTGGGGCCGTCGTTCAGGGGCAGCGTATACTCCTTCCCGTCGAGCGTAAAGCGCCCTGCGGCGATACGGTTGCCGTAACGGCCGATGGTGGCGCCGAGGAACCGCTCTCCGGTTTGATCGACGTAAGCGCCGAGGTTGTCGTGCCCCAGCACGATGTCCGCGAAATTGCCGTCGCGGTCGGGCACCCATAATTCGACGACGCGGCCGCCGAAATTGGTCACCGTCATCTCCAGCCCGCGGGCATTCCTCAACGTGTAAAGGTCGGTCGCCTTGCCGTCCACCGTGGAGCGGAAGGCGGCACGCGAGACCTGCGAATGCCGCGCGGAGCCGCATCCGGAAAGCATTCCTGCCATAAAAAATACGATTAATAAGTTCTGTTTCATTTTATTCGGGTTCGGGAGCCCCCGCCCGGGGCCGACGGCGCCTGCCGCCGGGCAGGGTGCTGTCAGTCGGTTACGACGGGGATGCGGATCAGCGTGAACGAGTGCGCCGGGAAGGCATAGGTGAACCGGTCGCCCCGCGCCTGTGCCTCTTTGGTCACGGTTTTCACGGCCTGACGGGTCATCGAGTTCTCGGCCTTGATGTCGGGGCCGTTGACCTCGTATACCGTCGCCTTGCCGTCGAAACGTCCTGTCTGGCAGAGGATGTCGGTCGTGATGGCCTGCTCCCGGTGGCGGTTGGTGACGTTCACGATCACTTCGCCGGCCTCGTTGTCATAGGCCGCCGATACGTCGAGGTAAGGGATCCGCTCCCCGCCCAGCGCATAGGTGTCGCAGTCGACGAAGGTGTCGAGAGACGTGCCGTGGCAATGCGTGGCGAAGAGCTGCAACGGGTAGAAGATCGTCTGGTACCACGAACCTTCCTTGGTGGAGAAGATCGGGGCGATGACGTTGACCAGCTGCGCCATGTTGGCCATCTTGACCACATGGGCGTTGCGGACGAAGATGTTGAGGAAAGTCGATACCACCAGCGCATCTTCGAGGTTGTAGACCTCCTCGTTGCCCTCCTCGCCCTTGGCGCGGTACCATACGTTGTACTCGTCGAAGGCGATGTAGATCGGATCCTTGCGTTCGGCCTTGGTCATCGCCTCGGCGATCAGCCCCTCGGTGATGCGGATAGCCTTCTCGGCGAAGCGCGTCGTGGCCATGAACTTGTAATAATCGTTGCTCCGGTTCTCGACGTAGTTGTGCAGGGCGATGTAGTCGGCGTGATTCTTCAGGTACTCCAGCACGGTACGGTTCCAGTCGATCCAGTTGCCGTTGTAGTCGCTCGACCCGGCCACGACAAGTTTGATGTCCCGGTCGATCCACTTCATCAGCTTGGCCGTCTCGAGGGCGAACTTGCCGTAATCCTCGGCGTTCTTGTGCCCCATCTGCCACTGGCCGTCCATCTCGTTGCCCAGGGCCCAGTATTTCACTTTGTGGGGTTTCTCGTAGCCGTTACGGCGGCGCAGGTCGGACCAGTAGGTGCCTTTCTCGACATTGCAGTACTCGACCCAGTTGCGGGCTTCGTCCATCGTCCCCGTGCCGAGGTTCACGCAGAAATAGGGCTCGGTGTCGGCACGGCGGCACCACTCGACGAACTCATCGGTGCCGAACGCGTTGCTCTCGCGGAAGCCCCATGCCAGGTCGATGCGCGTCGGGCGCCCGGCCTGCGGGCCGATGCCGTCCTCCCAGTGGTAGCCCGAGACGAAGTTGCCGCCCGGCCAGCGCACCAGCGATGTGCGAAGCGCCCGCGTCGCTTCGAGCACGTCCCGGCGGTAGCCCTTCTCGTCCGAAAGGGGCGATCCGGGCTCGTAAAGCCCGCCGTAGATGCAGCGGCCGAGGTGCTCGACGAAGTTGCCGTAGATATTCCGGTCGATTTCGCCCTTTTGGCGTTCGATGTCGACCTTGATTCGGGCATTGCCCGTTTTCCCGCGCGCCCAAAGCCCGCCGGGGATCAGCACGGCGGCCACGAGCGCCGCCAGCATGGTTCTTTTCAGATTCATAGTCTTCGGTTTTTCAGGGTTATTCATCCAGCACCACGATCGTATAGGAGTAGGGCGCTATGTCGACAGTCTGCGCAGCCCGGGCCGGCAGTTCCCGCCCGACGGGGGCGATGCGGCGCGGCTCTTCGGGGGTGTTCACCGCGTCGAGGTCGCCCGAGAGCGAAACCATGCGGGCTTGGGAAACCTTCCCCATCCCGTCCACACGCAGGCCCACACGCAGCGGCTCGGCACCCGTATTGGCGATGTGGAGCACGACGCTCCCCGCCTCGCGGCTGCGGGTTGCCGTCACGTCGAGCACCCCGTCGGCGCCCTCGACCCCGCAGCCGACCGTCAGGGGACGGTGGTGTGCCGCAGCCATCTGCTGCGCATAATAGGGGGGCATCCCCCACACCTGGGACGGGGTGAAGAAAACCTGCCCCTGATCCCAGCCGTTGTCGTTTTGCCGGTAGGGTTGCAGGGCATTGGCCGCGCAGGAGGTCAGCACGAAGTCGCCCATGCGGCGCACGGCGTTCTGAAGCGTAACGTGTCCCAGCACGCGCTGCATGTCGTGGCGGTTGCCGTTCTCCTCGAAGATGGCGCATTTCATCGTAGTGGAGGGATTCCACCTGAGGAACAGCTCGCGCATACGGCGCAGTTCGGCCTCGACCTCCCGGCCGCTGGCGAGCTGGTCGGCCCACGGGTGGTAGTCCCAATAGTCGGCTTTGCCGTCCAGGGCACGGAACGTCCGTTCCATGCTCGGCGAATCGGCACGCCACCACGCCGTGGAGATCAGTTTCACCGACGGGTCTTTGCCCTTGATGGCGTCGTGCAGCAGGTTGAAGCGCTCGACATAGTGGTCGTATTCGTCGGCACGGTCGCCGTTGAAGAGCACCTCCTCGTTGCCGATGCCGATATATTTCACGCCGTAAGGCTCGGGGTGGCCGTTCTCGGCACGCCGGCGCCCCCACTCCGACGTCACCGGGCCGTTCAGGTACTCGATCATGTCGGCCATATCCTGGGGCGTCTCTTCGATATTGACCGCAAAGGCCGCCGTGAAGCCCGCCTTCTCGCAGAATTGCAGGAAATCCTCGATGCCGAAGCCGTTGGTCGACCAGCGGTACCAGTGCCCGTGGTAGGGCGGCCGCTTGTCGCGGTCGCCGATCATCTTCTTGAAGCGGTAGCCCGAAATGTTGATCATCGTACCGCCGTAACGCAGGAAGGTCAGCCCCTGGTCGACCATCGCCTGCCCGATGTCACCCCGCAGCGGCAGGCCGCGGAAGCGGTCTTCGCCCGTGGACATCAGCGTCACCTGATCGGCCTGCACCCTGCCGGGGCGGTCGAGGTAGAGGGCGAAGCGGGCATCCCCGTCCGCGGCGGCGGCAGTCAGTTCGAACGGAAATTTCTTCCAGGCCGCACCGATGCCCGTGATACGCTGCGAGGCATATTCCTTCGTGCCGTCGGCACTCTGCAACGCCACGACCACATCGCCCGACCCGCGCAGGTAGAGGCGCCCTTCGAACGTCTGCCCCTTGCGCACGGCAATGCCCCAGCGGTTCAGTCCGGCATTGGCGATGCCGACGGTTCCCGTCCCCGAGACGAATTCCACGCTCTGCGAGCAGGCGCCGTTATAGGCGTCGCCCGCCTCGTGGCGGTAGGCAGCCACGGCACCGCCCGTCGAAAAGGCGTCCCACTGCCGGCTGACCTGCACGGCCGGCGTCGTGCGGAACACGAGTTTGCGCGACGCACCGTCGGCCGTAACCTTCACGTTGCGGAACCGTGCCTCGGAATTCCACGTACGCAGGGCGACCCTGCCCCTGGCCAGCACGGGATCGTCGTCCTCGGCACGGAGCACGCAAGCCCCGTTCAGGAAAACCTGCAACGTGCGGCCGTCGGTCTTGAATCCCAGCCTGTTCCATTGTGCGGGGTCGCACGACACGGCAGCATCGGCGATCGGCGTGAAATTGTTCTTATGCTTGCCCAGCACGACCTTACGGCCGTCGGCCGCAAGGCTTATCTCGTAGCCATGGAAATTGTCGGCGCCGTTGCCCGGCTCCGAAACCCCGGCCAGCAGGCCGGCATTGTCGCCACCGCCGCCGCGGGTGAATTTCAGTTCGGTCTCGACCTCGCCCACAGCCATCTCCAGCGGGTCATAGACCAGCTTGGCGCCCGCATGAGCGGCACAGAGCAGCTCGTCGCCGGCAACCTGCCACTCCCCTTCGTAGGCCGAGCAGTCATCGAAAAGGGGGTTGGGCACGGGCTCCTCGAAACTCTCGCCGAAGATCCGCTGGTCGTAAAGGCCTCCGTAAATCTCGTGGTTGACGTCTTCGATGCAGGCCCCGTAAAGCCAGGGGGTGACGCTGCCCTCGACTTTCGACGCATCGACCGTGATCGTGGCGTCCGTTGCACCGCCCGCACAGGCGGCGGCCATGGCGGCACACAAGGCCGCGAGGGGAATTTTTTTCAGGGAACGGTTCATATGTCCGGGTTTTTATTTTACCAGTTCTTTCTGTATCTGTTCGAGCGATTTGTCCTTGGTCTCGGGGAGCTTTATCGCAAAGATAAGGCTGCCGAGAGCAATAAGCGCGAAAAATCCGAAGATATAGGTGCCGCCGACCGAAAGGAAGACGGGGAAGAACCACGACAGCAGCGCCGACCACACCCAGTGGGTCATGCTGCCCAGCACCTGCCCCTTGGCACGCACCGAATTGGGGAAGACCTCGGAAATGACCACCCAGATCGTAGCGCCCAGCGACACGGCGAAGAAGGCGATGTAGCCCATCAGGCAGACAAGCATGTAGTAACCTTCGAAGCGTTCGAGCCAGAACCCGCGCGCCACGAGCACCAGCGAGACGAACATCCCCACGGCACCTACGCCGATGAGCTTCTTCCGCCCCACCTTGTCGATGAGGAACATGCCCAGCATGGTGAACGTGAGGTTGGTGATGCCGATCATGATCGACTGCATCATCGCCCCCTCGCGGAAGACGCCCGACATCTCGAACAGGCGCGGCGCATAGTAGAGGATGGCGTTGATCCCCGTGAGCTGGTTGAACGTCGAGATGAGGAACGCCAACAGGATGGGGATGAAATATTTTTTCCGGAAAAGCCGCTCGCCCGTATCGCCCGCCCCGGCGAGCGAGGCGCGGATCTCGGCCATTTCGGCTTCGACATTCTCGCGCGTGGTGCGTTCGAGTACACGGCGCGCCTCGGCGTCACGGCTGCGGATAAGCAGCCAGCGGGGGCTTTCGGGCACGGTCATCAGCAACAGGCCGAAGGCCAGTGCCGGGACGGCCTCGATGCCCAGCATCCACTGCCAGTCGTGGGGAATCCCCACGATCCAGTAATTGGTCAGGTAGGCGATGACGATACCCAGCACGATGTTGAACTGGAAGAAGGCCACGAAACGCCCGCGCCAGTGCGACGGGGAGATCTCGGCGATATACATCGGCCCCACGACCGACGAGGCACCGACGGCCAACCCGCCCACAAAGCGGAAGAACATGAACGAATACCAGTTGACGATCACGGCACTGCCCACGGCCGAGATCAGGTAGAGCCACGCGATCACTTTCAGCGAGCGCAGGCGCCCGTAGCGTTCGGCTGGGCCGCCGCAGACCAGGGCGCCGACGATGGTGCCGATAAGCGCCGTGGCGATCGTGAAGCCGTGCGCGAAGTCCGAGAGCGCATAGATCCCCTGGATCGCCTTTTCGGCACCGGAGATCACGGCCGTGTCGAAGCCGAACAAAAGGCCGCCGAGCGAAGCGACGAAGGCGACATAAAACATGAAGCCTTTAACGGATGTTTTCATATCAGGTCGGATTAGTTGGTTTTCAGTTTCGGTTCACGCCGGTTCAGAGGCCGAATTCGATCCGGTTGATCACATGGTTCTGGTAACATTCGTCCAGTTCGACGAAATAGCCGCTCCAGCCCCAGACGCGCACGATCAGGTTGCGGTGCCGCTCGGGATGCACCTTGGCGTCGAGCAGCTTTTCGCGGCTGACGGTATTGAGCTGCAACTGGTGGCCGCCCAGGGCGATGTAGGTCTTGACGAGCATGCCCAGTTTGCGGACGCTCTCCTCGTTGTTGAAGACCGACTGGTCGAACTCGAGGGTCAGCGGCCCGCCGTTGACCACATCCTCCAGACGCGGTTTGGTGAAGGATTTGATGACCGATACGGGCCCGCGCTGGTCGATGAACAGGCTCGGCGAATAGTTGGCGGGGATCATCTCCCCGGCACTGCGGCCGTCGGGCGTGGCACCGAGGCCTGCGGCATGGAAAACATAGTACATGGCCGTACCGGTGCCGGCGCGGTAGATGCCGCCCCGCTCGTTGCGGCGCCCTTCGAGCGCACGTGCGAACGAAGCGAGCAGGTCGCAGGCGATGGAGTCGGCATAGTCGTCGTCCTGCCCCATCTTGGGAGCCTCCCGCCGCAGCAGGCGTTGTAATTCGGGTGCGCCGCGGAAGTCGTCCTCCAGCGCCGAGAGCAGCGTCGGGGCGTCGAAACGGCGCTCCTCGAAGTAAAATTTGCGCAGCGCCGCCAGCGAGTCGGCCGCCGTGGCAATGCCCGTGCCGTGCAGGCCGTAGTTGTTGTAGCGCGAGCCGAGCGAAATGTCCTGCGCCCGTTCTATGGTGCCGTCCATCAACAGCGACATCATCGGTGCGGGGACGATGTAGAGGTTGCGGTGCTTGCGGCAGACGGCGTCGGCCTTTTGGGCGATCTTCCGCTCGACCAGGCCGTAAAACGCCGCGTAGTCGGGACATGCCGCCAATTCGGGCAACACCTCGCGCACGCAGCCGATGAGCGACACGGCGTCGATGTTGGGGATGTCCATCGCATGGTTGGGGATGATGAACTCCCAGCAGGCGGCCACGACATAATTGCGGGCGTCCTGCTCCGAGTACCCTTTCTTCATGAGCCCCGGGACGATCACGTCGTCGTTGCTGTACTGCGGGAATCCCAGCCCCTTGCGGGTGAGCTGCGACCCCAGGAAGAAGATTTCGTCGGGCGTATCCGCGTCGACGCGGATGTTGATCTTGGGGTCGATCAGCTCCAGTTCGCAGCTGGCCCGCAGGCACATCTCCGAGAGGCGGTTGAAAAGGTAGTCGCCGTTTGCGGCGCGGCCGCCCAGTACCATGCTCTGGCCGTTGTCGCCCTGCTGCATACCGGGATAGAGGTCGCTGTCCTTGTTGCATGCGAGGAAGAACTCTTCCACCAGGTCGAACGCCTCCTCCTCGGTCAGCACGCCGCTGTCGATGTCATGGCGGAAATAGGGGTACATGTACTGGTCGAAACGCCCCAGCGTATTGTGGTAATTGCCGGCCTCCCAGATCGCGAAATGGAGGATGCGCAGCAGTTGCAGCGCCTCGCGCAGCGACCGGGCGCCGCGCGTACGCACGGCCTCGAGCACTTGGGCCGTATCCGTCTGCCCCGCCTCGCGGGCATGGGCGGCGTAACGCCCCGTAAGCTCCTGCACGGCCTCGATGCAGAGCGCCACCGACCCCAGGAAGATACGCTGTTCCTGGTCGAGCGAATCGTCCGCCAGGCGGGAAGCGATTTCGGCCTTCCGGGCATCGAGCCCAAGGCGGATGGTGGTTTCGTAGTCGGGCGATATGTTGCAGACCGTCCCGCGCTCGTAGATGTAGTGCGACGCCTTGATCCCGTCCCACTCCTGCGGGGTGAAGATTTCGGGCACTTCGGTAACGGTGCGGGTGAATACGATCTTCTCGCCCGGCAGGATCACGGGCTGTTCGGCACGCATCAGGGCGGCGAGCATCTCCGCCGAGCGCCTCACGGGCGGCATTCCGGCCGCTGCAAACCCGATATTGAGGTTGTCCAGCCCGAGCCGGGCCGGGGTACGGCGCAGGACATGGTGCTCTTTGCGGAGGATATAGCCGCGCAGGTTTTCGATTCTGGGATTCATTGTATGAGTGTTTTAAGATTGTAGTCGCTGAAAACGTCGTGGACACGGGGCTCCGCCCCGGTATCGAAACCGGGGGCATACGTCCGGCCGATCATGGCGTACTTCGCCCCGGCGGTCTTGTGGTAGCGCAGGATCTCGACCCGCTCCAGCCCCGGGGCATCCTTAATCAGCAGGCAGGTCTGCAACATGTTCTCCCGCGTATCGTTCACCCCGGGGATCAGCGGGATGCGGACGACGAACGGCCGGCCCGAAGTGCACAGCCATGCCAGATTGCGCAGGATGGGGGCATTGTCCACCCCCGTCCAGCGGCGGTGCTGCACCGGGTCGGCGTGTTTCACGTCGAACAGCACCAGATCGGCGTGCCCCGCCACCCGGCGGAAAACATCCGGCGCGGCATAGCCGCTCGTCTCGACGGCCGTATGCACCCCCGCGGCCTGCAACGCGGCAAGCACCTCTGCCGCAAATGCGGCCTGCAGAAGCGGCTCGCCGCCCGTGAGCGTCACACCGCCGCGGTTCATGGCATATACCGCCTTGTTGCGCAGCAGTTTGCCGGCCAGCTCCCCCGAGCAGATCGCGTACCCGCACATCGTGCGGCCGTCGCGGCGATCCATATACTGCGGCTCGGGGGAAATGCCCTCGGGATTGTGGCACCAGGCACAGCGAAGCGGGCACCCTTTCAGGAAAACGGTGGTGCGGATACCCGGCCCGTCGTGTATGGCGAACTCCTCGATGCTGAAAACGATCCCTTTCTCCATTGCGCTGTGTGATCTTTTGGGCAAATATAAATAAAATTTCGTCATACTGGTACGAACTGGTATGATTTTTTTTTATTTTTCGTACCGGTTCGTACCGATATTACCCGATTTTACGTATATTTGCACGACATTGCGTGTGCAAAGCCATGAAAAACAACGAATCGAAATACAAACAGGTCGTCAACTTCGTCATCGACGGCATCGCCGAAGGGAAGCTCCAGAAGGGGGACTGGATACCCTCGATCAACGAATTCCGCGAGAATTACCACCTCTCGCGCGACACGGTCTTCGCCGGGCTGAGCGAACTCAAATCGCGCGGCATCATCGCCTCGACGCCCGGCGTGGGCTACTACATCGCCTCGGCGCGAATCCCCTCGGAACAGAATATTTTCCTGCTCTTCAACGAATTCAACGAATTCAAGGAAGACCTCTACAACTCGTTCATGGAGCACGTCGGCAAAGGCGTAAGCGTAGACCTCTATTTCCACAACTACAACCGCAGGGTCTTCGACGCGCTGGTGACCGACGCCAACGGCAAATACACCACCTATATCATCATGCCGGGCAAGTTCACCGGCATCGGGCCGCTGCTCGAAAGCCTCTCGGGGCGGGTGTTCCTGCTCGACCACTTCCACCCCGAACTGCTGGGCAGGTATTCGTCCGTGGCGCAAAACTTCGAAAAGGACACCTACGAGGCGCTCTGCCACGGGCTGCGGCATATCCGCAAATACGAACGGCTGCTGATGGTGCAGCACGAAAAAAAGGAGCCGCAGGAGCGCTACGACGGACTGGTGCGCTTCTGTGCGGAACACGGGTTCGGGCACGAATACCTCGCCTCGATCCGCGACCGCGAAATCCGCGAAGGCGACCTGTTCATCCTCGTCAGCGACCGCGACCTGGTGACGCTGCTCAAGCAGGCCGAGCGGCAGCAGATGACGCCCGGCCGCGAATTCGGCATCATTTCGTACAACGACACGCCGCTCAAGGAGATCCTCGCGGGCGGGATCACCACCCTCTCGACCGACTTCCGCCAGATGGGGCTGACGCTGGCGCAGCTGATCTCCCAGAAAGGCATCCGCAACATCGAGAACCCCTGGATGCTCAACATCCGGCGCTCCCTGTAAAACGGCAGCGGGCTGCAATTCCGGGCACCCTGCGGGCGAAGCGGCGGACTGACGGGCTGACGGGCAAATGAGTCGGCGGACTGGCAGACCGATGAGCTGACGGGCTGGCAAACAGAAGGACTGATGAGTCGGCGGACTGGCAGACCGATGAACCGATGGGCTGATGGGCAGGCAGACTGCCAGCCGTGGGAAAAGGCCTGGGCACACGTCCGAAAAACAAACATCCCGCACATATGATGTGCGGGATGTTTTTATTTCTTCGCCCTGCGCAACTCTTTCGCCCTGCGCTGCGCCTCCTGCGCTTCGGCCCGCTGTTCCAGCACCTCCTTGCGGGATCGGAACTTTTCCCGCCCCGACAAGACCCGCTCTTCATAACGCCGCTGTCTGAGCCTTCCCAACCAGTCGGGCGCCAGCACGACCGAGACATACCCGATCGCCTGTCCCGCGCAGTAACACCCGACCTGCGCCCACAAATTCCCCTCGAACGCCCCGACGGGCAGCACCCGGTATTCCAGCCAGGGAAACAGGACGAACATCACCAGCAGCATGGCTGCATCGAGCCGTTCGTTGCGCGACCACCCGAGCCTGCGCCACCCTAAGAGGAGAGCCAGCAGGTTGATGCACAGCATGGAGGGAATAAGCATCCGGGGCGTAAGCAGCGACACCCCGGGACGGAACAGGATGACATAAAGGCCCGGCACGGCGGGCAAGACGAGCTGTGCGACAAACAGCCCTATTTTCATTCGTTCGGTTTTCATAGAGATACGGAGATCGGGGCACCCTCCGATACGGCACATCGAATATAGGAAAAAATCCCGGACGGTGCAAATCGCCGTCCGGCTTTTCGTCCGGCAAAGCGAAACAAAATCCCGGCGAGCGAATCGCCGGGATCTGCCTCTGTCCGGCAGGCTCCAAGTCACCGGATACCGGACATATCTGTCCCTCTGAAAGGGATTTGCGGAACGGATCCTGAATTCCCGACGGAACAGGGAACCTCCTCCGCGGGAAGCCTACCCTAACTTCATGACATCGTCGATGCCCATGTCCTTATAGGTGGTTGCCAGCTCCTCGCTGCGGTCGGAAATGACCAGCAGCTTGTCGCCCAGCTTGAGTTCCGTCTTACCCTGCGGCACGAAATACTCGCCGTCGCGGCAGACCATCATCACCAGCGTATTCTCGGGGAGGGTGATGTCCTTGAGCGTATGCCCGCTTTCGAGCATCGTCTCGTTGACCTCGACCTCCGTAAGCGCCGACTTCATGTCCTGGTGCATGTCGACGCTGAAGGCCGACTCGCGCTCCTCATAGGCCAGCCCCAGAAGGTTGGCCATGCCGCTCACCGTAGTGCCCTGCACCAGCAGCGAAATGATCGTCCCCAGGAAAACCACGTTGAACAGCAGCCCGGCATTCTCCACATGCGCCATCAGCGGATAGATGGCGAAAAGGATAGGCACGGCGCCGCGCAACCCGACCCACGACACGTAAAGCCGCGCCTTGGTCGTAAACTTGCGGAACGGGAGCAGGCAGGTGAAGACCGTCAGCGGACGCGCCACAAGGATCATGAACGCCCCGACCAGCCCGCCGAGGATCAGCACCCGGGGTTCGAGCAGTTCGTTGCTGTTCACGAACAGGCCCAGCGTGAGGAACATCACGATCTGCATGAGCCACGTGAACCCGTCGAAAAAGACGGTCAGCGGCCGTTTCTGTTCGAGTTTATGGTTGCCGATAACCAGACCCGAAAGGTAGACGGCCAGGTAGCCGTTGCCCTTGATCAGGTCGGTGAAGGCGAACGAGAAGAAGATGAATGCCAGCAGGAGTACCGAGTAGAGCGAATGGTTGGCCAGCTTGATGCGGTTGATCGTCCATACGGCCAGCCGCCCGATCAGGTACCCGGACAGGGCGCCCACGACCATCTGCACCACGAAAAAGACTACGCTCATACCCAGGCCGACGCCGGACGAGGTATTCGACGCGACGCTGATGAGCAGGATGGTCATCATGTATGCCATCGGGTCGTTCGAACCGCTCTCCAGCTCCAGCAGCGGGCGCAGGTTTTGCTTGAGCCCCTGTTTCTTGCTTCGCAGGATGGAGAAAACCGACGCCGAGTCGGTCGAGGACATCGTGGAGGCCAGCAGCAGTGCCAGCGCGAACGGTATTTCGATCCCCAGCCACGGAGCCACCAGCCACACGAAACCGGCCAGCACGAACGCCGTCATGACCACACCGACCGTAGCCAGTACGACGCCCGGGCCGATGATGGGTTTTATCTCCGAGAACTTCGTGTCCATACCGCCCGTGAAGAGGATAATACACAAGGCGATCATACCCACGAACTGGGTCATCTCGACCGAACGGTACGAGATGAAATTCAAACCGAACAACATGCCCACCCCGAGGAACAGCAACAGCGCGGGGGCCCCGAAACGATACGCGACCTTACCGGCCATCACCGCCACGAAGAGCAGCAATGCGCCTACCAATACTACATTTTCACCACTGATGTCTATCATTCTTCTCCGTTTATGTTACGTTATGCTTTATCTACTATGTTCAGCCTGGTCAGCGGCTTGTACTCCAGGTCGGCGTACTCGAACGCCTGCATGGCTGCAAAACTGTTGTCGGGCGTACGGTAGAGGGCCACCGTGAGCGCCGGGACATTCGCACGTGCCAGCCCCAGCAGCCGGTCTACGGCGCCGTCCTCCACCGACTGCACCACATCGGCACGGACGCCCCGGTCGAAGTAGAGCTCCTCGAAAACGAGGTAGCAATGCTTGTCCTTGTGGAAGGGCACGCCCCCCGAGCCGAAGAGCTGGATCGCAGCCATGACCATCCCCGAGAGGATCAGCAGCCCGCCGATGAAAACGATCGCCGAACGCATGTTGTTCGTGAGCTCCGCCCCGTACATATTGTTCACTACCACCAACGCAACGCCGGCGATGAACAGCACGGCAGCGCGCAACTGGGACTTACGGCGTTTTACCACAACGCCCCCGGGCAAGGCGTACATCGCCTCGCAAATTTTATTCCTATCCATATCTTTTTCATTATTAATCGTTTGTATTTCCTTTGTAAACCGGTAAAATACAACACGCTAAATAATGAGCCGGCGCAGGCGGTAGACGTAGTAGTCTACGGCATGCAGGCCGACGGACAGGTCAGAAGATTTGAATTCCGAGGTTACTTTCACGACACCCGCCTCGAACCGGTTCGCCGCAAAACGGTCGGCATTCTGGCCGGTTTCGGATCCGCCGCGTTGGGAAACGGGCACGACCGGGGCAGGAGATACTTCCCCCGCCACGCGGGGCAAATTCAGGTCAGCATTGTACTCGCGCTCGCAACGCCATTGGTCGTGGGAAGCGCGGTCGACCGAAATCGTGACGGCGGCATGCTCCGCAACGGACGCAGGAATCCCCCTGCCGCCCGTTTCGTAGAACAGGCAACACAGCAAGCCCGACAGTATGATCGCGATTTTACGCATGCCTGAATTTCGATCGGCAACAAAGATAAAAAAAATCCGGCAAACATCACGCCTCTGCGGGGCAAAAAGAACTTATTGGGGGATAAAAATATACGTAATCGTCCCTTGCTGGCGCGCCGGGGCGGAGTCGTCGATGTTGAAACGCGACCTGCGGGCCGAACCGAGCGCCGAAGAGCGCATGCACTCGTCCCCGCCTTCGACCACCCGGGCGTTCGTCACGTCGCCCGCACGGTTGACCGTAATCTCGACCACCACTTCGCCGCCGCCTTCGCATTTGTAGGCCGGGACGGCCAGGTAGCGGGACGTCCGCACCGGGTCGGTCAGCGAAAAGGAAACCGTGACGCGCCCCTTGACCTTGCGATCCTGGTGCTCGGAATCCTCCCCGGCGCCGCGGCGCTGGCGGATGGCGCGCTCCTCGGCGAGCCCCTGTTCGTAAGCCTCGCGGTTGGCACGCATGCGCTCCTCGGCCGCAGCTGCGGCATCGTTGAGCGCCGCGGCATTGGTACCGCGGTCGTCCCTGAGCTTTTCGTTCAGCGCGTTTTCGTTCGAAACCTGGTTCTGGATGCTCCGCCAGTCGATCGGGTCTTTCTCCTGCCGTTCGCGCGCCAGCCGTTCCAGCCTGTCGCGCTCCTGTTCCAGCTCGGCCAGCGTCTGCAGGTCGATATACATCCCCTGGGTATGGGGCTTGCGGCCGACGACGATCTTCGACGAAACGAAGGCGATCATCAGCACCAGGTAAGCGATGAGCGTCACGCACAACCCGATGCGGTGGTCGTACGTCCACGAACCGGCATCCTGCTTCCGTTTCTCGAAAGGCAGGCGCAGGCGGGGGCGTTTGACTCGTTTTTCCGGTTCCGGCGTCGGCATGGCGTGTTTCCTGTTTTTTCCGCACAAAAATACTGTTTTTTTCCGAAATATCCACCCCCGCCCGCGGCGATGTCGCTATAAACCCTTACTTTTTATAATAACCGCATACGTACTTTTTATTAAGAAAAAATTTTTATCTTTGCGCGTAAATAATCGGAAACACTGCTTATGTCAACAAAACAACAAACGCTGAAGGCCCCGATCTCATTCTCCGGCAAGGGCCTCCATACGGGCGTCAAGGTAACCATGACCGTCAATCCCGCCGAAGTCGACACGGGGATCGTATTCCGCCGCACCGACATCGAAGGGCAACCCATAATCCCCGCACTCTGCGACTACGTCGTAGACACTTCGCGCGGCACGACCATCGAATCGGGCGGCCACCGCGTAAGCACCATCGAACACATCATGTCGGCGCTCTGGACGCTGGGCGTGGACAACGCCGTCATCGACATCGACGCCCCCGAGACCCCCATCATGGACGGTTCGGCCTGCGCCTATGCCAAGGCCATCACCGAAGCGGGCGTCGCCGACCAGGACGCCGAACGCAAATTCTACCACGTGACCGAAAAGATGGTCTACACGATCCCCGAGAAGGGCGTGGCCATCATCCTCTACCCCGACGACGAGTTTTCCGTCTCGGTACACGTGGACTACAACTCGAAGGTCATCGGCAACCAGTACGCCACTTTCAACCCGGGCGACAACTACGCCGAGAAAATCTCGCCCTGCCGCACATTCGTCTTCCTGCACGAACTGGAGCCGCTCATCAAAATGAACCTCATCAAGGGCGGCGACCTGGACAACGCCATCGTCGTGGTCGAAAACCCCGTCCCGGCCGACCAGCTGGAGCACCTGAAAAAGATCTTCGACAAGCCCGACATCGAGATCAAGGCGGGCTACCTCAATAACCTCGAACTGCGCTGCAACAACGAACTGGCGCGCCACAAGCTGCTCGACCTGCTGGGCGACTTTGCACTGCTGGGCGTCCGCATCAAGGGCCGCGTCTGGGCCACCCGCCCCGGGCATTTCGCCAACACCGAGTTCATGAAGCAACTCAAGCACACCATCCGCAAAGCCGGCGAGAAACCCCGTTTCCAGTACGACTGCCGCAAGCCGCCGCTCCACGACATCAACGACATCCGCCACATGCTGCCCCACCGCCCGCCGTTCCTGCTGGTAGACCGCATCTTCCACCGCGACTCGACCGACGTGGCCGGCATCAAGAACGTCACGATGAACGAACCCTTCTTCGTGGGGCATTTCCCCGAAGAGCCCGTCATGCCGGGTGTGCTGATCGTCGAAGCGATGGCGCAGTGCAGCGGCATCCTGGTGCTGGGCGACGTGCCCGACCCGGAGAACTACTCGACCTACTTCATGAAGATCGACGGCGTGAAATTCAAGCGCAAGGTCGTCCCCGGCGACACGCTCCAGTTCGAAATCCACCTCATGGAGCCTATCCGCCGCGGCGTGGCCGTCGTGGAGGCGAAGGCCTTCGTAGGCGAAACCCTCGCATGCGAAGCCGTCCTGATGGCCCAGGTCGTTAAAAACAAAAACAACAAGTAAGCGATGATCAGCAATCTGGCATACATCCATCCCGACGCCAAAATCGGGAACAATGTTACGGTGGAACCGTTCGCCTATATCGCCGGCGACGTCGTGATCGGCGACGACTGCTGGATCGGGCCCGGCGCCGTGATCCACGACGGGGCGCGCATCGGCAAAGGATGCAGGATACATACCGCAGCCTCCGTCTCCTGCCTGCCGCAGGATCTGAAATTCGCAGGCGAGGTCACGACGGCCGAGATCGGCGACTACAACGACATCCGCGAGTATGTGACCATCAGCCGCGGCACGGCATCGCGCGGCAAGACGGTCGTGGGCGACCACAACCTGCTCATGGCCTACGTCCACATCGCCCACGACGACGTGGTGGGCAGCAACTGCGTCATCGCCAACCGCGTGTCGCTGGCCGGCGAGGTCGAGATCGGCGACTGGGTGGTGATCGGCGGCCATGCCGCCATACACCAGTGGACGCGCATCGGCGACCACGCCATGATCCAGGGCGGGGCGCTGCTGGGGCAGGACGCCCCTCCGTTCGTCATCGTACGCAACGACACGATGCGCTTCGCGGGCATCAACAAGATCGGACTCTCGCGCCGCGGCTTCACCCCCGAGCGCATCGGCGAGATCCACGACGCCTGCCGCATCCTCTTCCAGAGCGGCCTGAACTACATGTCGGGGTGCGAGGAGGTCGAGAAGCAGGTTCCCCAAAGCAAGGAGCGCGACGAGCTGGTGAGGTTCATCCGCGAATCGAAGCGCGGCATCATCAAGCCCTACGAAAGCGTATCGAAAGAGGAGTAAAATTTCCGTATAAATATTGGTATATTAGAAATTTTCACTATATTTGCAATGTCGAAAGACAAAGCAAGTGGTAAGGGGACGGGGAGTCCCCTTATTTTATACATATTCACGACCGGTATTCAGCTATGATCGACACAAAAAAGATAATCGAGGCGGCGGAGCGCAACCTGCAGGGGACGGACATGTTCGTCGTGGGATGCACCTGCACGCCCGGCAACGACATCGAGCTGCTCATCGACAGCGACACCTCGGTGGCCATCGACGCCTGCGTCAGGCTCAGCCGCTCGATCGAGGAGGAATTGGATCGCGACGAGGAGGATTTCTCGCTGACGGTGGCTTCGGCCGGCATCGGGTCGGAGCTCAAAAGCCTGCGCCAGTACCGCAAGCTGGTCGGCAACACGGTCGAGGTGCTGCTCACCTCGGGCATCAAGGTGCTGGCGAAACTCGACGCGGCCGATGACCAGGGCATCACCCTCTCCTACGAGGAAAAGCAGGCCGTCGAAGGCAAGAAACGCAAGCAACTGGTGACGGTGACGCGCCGCTACGGGTTCGGCGAAATCAAGTCCGCGCGGGAGTGGCTGGATTTCAAATAGGCACTCGCGCCGGACAACCCCGGACAAACTGCGGGGAACCGCAGGCAAAAACAAGCATAAACTGAAAACAAGATAAACGACACAATGGACAATCTCAATCTTATCAGCAACTTTGCCGAGTTCAAAGAGCTGAAGAACATCGACAAGAGCACGATGATCGGTGTGCTGGAGGACGTTTTCCGCCACGCACTGCAGAAACAGTACGAGACAGACGAGAATTTCGACGTCATCATCAACCCCGAGAAGGGCGACCTGGAAATCTGGCGTAACCGCACCGTCGTCGAGGACGGTGCCGTCGAGAATCCCAATACGCAGATCGCCGTGTCGGAGGTCAAGGCCATCGACCCGACCTACGAGATCGGCGACGAATATGCCGACGAGATCAAACTCGCCTCGTTCGGCCGCCGCGCCGTGTTGTCGCTGCGCCAGAACCTGGCATCGCGCATCCTCGACCTGGAGAAGGCCAGCCTCTACGAGAAATATTCGGAGAAGGTCGGCGAGATTGTCACCGGCGAAGTTTACCAGGTGTGGAAAAAGGAGGTGCTGATCCTCGACGACGAGGAGAACGAGCTGATCCTGCCCAAGGCGGAGCAGATTCCCAACGACTTCTACCGCAAGGGGGACACCATCAAGGCTATCGTCAAGTCGGTCGAGATGAACAATAACCAGCCGCGTATCATCCTTTCGCGCACGGCCAACCAGTTCCTCGAACGCCTCTTCGAACAGGAGGTTCCCGAGATCTTCGACGGACTGATCACCATCAAGAAGATCGTCCGCATCCCGGGCGAACGCGCCAAAGTCGCCGTGGAGTCCTACGACGAGCGCATCGACCCGGTAGGCGCATGCGTCGGCATGAAGGGTTCGCGCATCTACTCGATCGTCAAGGAGCTGCGCAACGAGAACATCGACGTGGTGAACTACACGGCCAACCCGTCGCTGATGATCCAGCGCGCGCTGAACCCCGCCAAGATTTCGAGCATCACCATCGACGAGGAGAAGATGACCGCTTCGGTCTACCTCAAGCCCGACCAGGTGTCGCTGGCCATCGGCAAGGGCGGCCTGAACATCCGCCTCTCGAAGATGCTCACGGGGTATGACATCGACGTATACCGCGAGGTCGAAGAAGAGGACGTGGCCCTCACCGAATTCGCCGACGAGATCGACGGATGGATCATCGACGCCCTGAAGAACGTCGGCTGCGACACGGCCAAGAGCGTGCTGGAGCTGCCCGTAGAGGAGATCGCCGCGCGTGCCGACCTGGAGCTGGAACAGGCACAGAAGGTCGTCGAAATCCTGAAGGCCGAATTTGAAGAGTAACATAAGCAAGAAAGGAAAACACAAGATATGGGTAACGAAAGAAAATTAAGGCTCATTCAGGTTGCAAAGGAGTTCAAGGTGGGACTGAATACCATCACGGACTTCCTGCAGAAGAAGGGCATCAAGAGCGACGGGTCGCCCAATACGCTGGTCGACGCGGAGACCTATGCCGTTCTGGAGAAGGAGTTCGGGGCGAACCGCGCCGCAGGCAATGCACGCGAGTCGATCCGCGAGCGCATCTCCCTGAAGCAGACGACCATCACCCTCGAAGAGGCTAAGAAGCAGGAGCGCGAGGAGGAAAAAGAGGTGGTCATCAAAAGCAACGTAATCAGCGTCAAGGACGAAATCCAGCAGCCGAAGTTCCTCGGCAAGATCGACCTGTCGCCCAAACCCAAGGCTGCGCCGGCACCCGCCCCGAAGGCGGAAGCGGAAAAACCCGCCGCACAGCATCCTGCGGCCCCCGCAGCACCGGCACCTGCCCAGGCGCCCAAGGCTGCCGCACAACCCGCACCGGCCATGCCTGCAAGCCCGGAAGCCCGGCCGTCGCAGGCAAGCCCTGCCGCACCGGCAAGCCCCGCCGCACCCGCAACGCCGGTGCCTGCGGCGCCTGCTGCCCAGGCTGCACCCGCTGAACCTGCGAAACCCGCCGCACCGGCCACGCCGGCACCCGCAGCGCAGGCTCCCGGGCAACCGGACGCCAAGCCCGCAGAAGCCCCGGCACCCGCGCCGGAACCGGCCGCTCCCAAAGACAACATCTTCCGTCCGGAGACCGTGACCCTTACCGGGCCGCAGGTACTCGGCACGATGGACGTGTCGGGATTCGTGGCCGGCGGCAAGCACAAGCGCAAGCGCCTGCAAAAGGAAAAGGTCGACGTCAGCAAAGCCCCGAAGGGCAATGCGCAGGGCGGCGGCAACAAGCAGGGCGGACAAGGGGGCCAGGGAGGCCAGAACCGCCCCGGGCAGGGCGGACAAAACCGTCCCGGCGCCCAGGGTCAGAACCAGCCCAAACCGGGCGAAGGCCGCCGCAACAAGAACAAAGGCAAGGCCGCACCCAAGCCGATCGTACGCCCCGAAGTGAGCGACGAGGAGGTTTCGAAGCAGGTAAAGGACACCCTGGCACGCCTGACGGCCAAGGGTGCCAAAAGCAAGAGTTCCAAATACCGCAAGGATAAACGCGACGCCGTGGCCGAGCGTATGAACGAAGAGTTCGAACGCGAGGAACAGGAACGCTCGACCCTCAAAGTCACGGAGTTCGTGACCGTGAGCGAACTGGCGACGATGATGAACGTGTCGCCCACGCAGGTCATCACGGCCTGCATGAACCTGGGACTGATGGTGTCCATCAACCAGCGCCTCGACGCCGAAGCGCTCGTCGTGGTCGCCGAGGAGTTCGGCTACAAGGTCGAATTCGTTTCGGTCGAGATTCAGGAGGCCATCAACGACGAAGGCGAAGACAAGGAGGAAGACCTCGTGCCGCGCCCCCCGATCGTCACGGTCATGGGACACGTCGACCACGGTAAGACCTCCCTGCTGGACAACATCCGCAAAACCAACGTCATCGAAGGCGAGGCCGGAGGTATCACGCAGCATATCGGTGCGTACAGCGTCGAGCTCAACGGCCAGAAGATCACGTTCCTCGATACGCCGGGCCACGAAGCCTTCACGGCCATGCGTGCCCGCGGTGCCGCCGTAACGGACGTTGCGATCATCATCGTGGCGGCCGACGACAGCGTCATGCCACAGACGATCGAGGCCATCAACCATGCGCAGGCCGCAGGCGTGCCGATGGTCTTCGCCATCAACAAGATCGACAAGCCCAACGCCAACCCCGACCACATCAAGGAGCAGCTCTCGCAGATGAACTACCTCGTGGAGTCGTGGGGCGGTAAATACCAGGATCAGGAGGTTTCGGCCAAGAAGGGCCTTAACCTCGACAAACTGCTCGAAAAGGTGCTGCTCGAAGCCGAGATGCTCGACCTGAAGGCCAACCCCAACAAGAAGGCGCAGGGCACGGTCATCGAATCGACGCTCGACAAGGGCCGCGGGTACGTCTCGACGATCCTCGTGCAGAGCGGTACGCTCCACGTGGGCGACGTGATCCTGTCGGGCACCTACACGGGCCGCGTGAAGGCCATGTTCAACGAGAACGGCAAGAAGGTCGATTCCGCCGGCCCCTCGACGCCGGTACAGGTGCTGGGACTGAACGGCGCACCGCAGGCCGGCGATACGTTCAACGTGATGGAGGACGACCGCTCGGCACGCGAAATCGCCAACAAACGCGAGCAGTTGCAGCGCATGCAGGGCATCATGACCCAGAAGCACGTGACGCTCGACGAAATCGGCCGCCGTATCGCCATCGGATCGTTCAAGGAGCTCAACATCATCGTCAAGGGCGACGTGGACGGCTCGATCGAGGCCATGTCGGGCTCGCTCATCAAGCTCTCGAAGGAGACCGTGCAGGTCAACGTCATCCACGCCGCCGTGGGACAGATCTCGGAGTCGGACGTGCTGCTGGCCGCCGCTTCGAACGCCATCATCGTCGGCTTCCAGGTACGCCCGTCGGCCTCGGCGCGCAAGCTGGCCGAGAAGGAGGAGATCGAAATCCGCCTCTACTCGATCATCTACGACGCGATCAACGACATCAAGGATGCCATCGAGGGCATGCTCGAACCCGTGATGAAGGAGGAGATCGTCGCTTCGGTCGAGGTACTGGAGATCTTCAAGATATCGAAGGTCGGCACCGTGGCCGGCTGTATCGTCCGCGAAGGCAAGCTCCAGCGCAACACCCCGATCCGCGTCATCCGCGACGGTATCGTGATCTACACCGGCAAGCTGGGTTCGCTCAAGCGCTTCAAGGACGACGTCAAGGAGGTTACGGCCGGCCAGGACTGCGGCCTGAACATCGAATCGTTCAACGATATCCGTGTCGGCGACATCGTCGAGGGATACGAACAGGTCGAGGTGAAACGCAAATAGCAACGCCATGCTGAAACGTCTGACCGTTTTGCTGTTGTCGCTCTGCACGCTGTGTGGAGCGGCATTGGCCATGCAACCCGGGGAGGGTAGCACCGCAAAGGAACAGAAGGCGCTGCAAAAGGCCCAGAAGAAAAAACTCCGCCGGGAAGCGCGGCATTTCGAATCCCTGCGCAATGAAGCCGTCGAGAAATTCGCCCGCGGGCACCAGCCCTCGGAGATCAGCACCCCCTCGTTCGTAAACGACTTCCGCATTTCGAACGTCATCTGCGCCGGGGACAACATCACGGGCACCGTGATGCTGCATTTCGACATCACGCCCCTGTACGGCGGCTTCCGCCTCTATATGGGCGGCGAGCGCAACGGCACGTCCGCCTTTGCCAAAGGCGTGGCCTACCCTTCGTCCGACCACTACGGCCGGGTCTACACGATGCGCGGGGGACAACCCGAACATGTCGTCGTCATGTTCTACAACATCGCCCCGGGCGTCGACGCCCTCGACCGCGTGGACATCAGCATGGGCCTTGCTCTGAATACGCTGAACATCATCACGATGCGCAACGTACCGATTTTCTGGACTTACACGGACAAGGCCATCAGGAACTTTGTCCGTGAAAAATCGGCGAAAGAAACCGCAAACCAAAACCAAAATACAAACTTAAAGTAAAAATGACTACCCAGATCAAATTTACGACCGCCGAAGAGGCCGTCAAGGTTATCAAATCGGGCGACCACATCCACCTGAGCTCCGTGGCTTCGGCACCCCAGTGCCTGATCAACGCCATGTGCGCACGCGGCGAGGCCGGCGAACTGAAGGATGTCCACATCCACCACCTGCACACCGAAGGGCCGGCACCCTATGCCGACGAGAAATTCGAAGGCGTATTCCAGCTCGATTCGTTCTTCGTGGGCGGCAACGTCCGCAAAGTCACCCAAAGCGGCTATGCCGACTATATTCCGATTTTCCTGAGCGAGACGCAGCGCCTCTACCGCTGCGGCGCAGTACCCTGCAATGTGGCGATGATCCAGGTGTCGACGCCCGACAAGCACGGCTTCGTATCGCTCGGCACGTCGGTCGATGCAACACTGGCCGCCGTGGAGACCGCCGAGCACGTGATCGCCGTCGTAAATAAATATGTCCCCCGCGCATTCGGGCAGGCCATGATCCACTCGTCGAAGATCGACATCTTCGTACAGGATGACAAACCGCTGATGGAGGCGCACTTCACGCAGCCGAACGCCACCGAAGAAGCCATCGGCAAACACTGCGCCGCCCTGATCGAGGACGGTGCGACGCTCCAGATGGGCATCGGCGCCATCCCGAACGCCGTACTGGCGCAGCTGGGCAACCACAAGAACCTGGGTATCCACACCGAAATGTTCGCCGACGGCGTACTCCCGCTCGTGGAGAGCGGCGTCATCAACGGCGAAGCCAAGAACATCGACAAGGGTAAGATGGTATCGACGTTCCTGATGGGTTCGCAGCGCGTCTACGACTTCATCGACGACAACCCTGCCGTGCTGATGATGGACGTGGGCTACACGAACGACCCCTATATCATTTCGAAGAACGACCGCGTGACGGCCATCAATTCGGCGCTGCAGGTCGACATTACCGGCCAGGTATGCGCCGACTCGCTGGGCACGAAGTTCTATTCGGGCGTCGGCGGCCAGATCGACTTCGTATACGGCGCATCGCTGTCGAAGGGTGGCAAGGCCATCATAGCCATGCCTTCGGTGACCAACAAGGGCATCTCGAAGATCGCCCCCGTACTGTCGCCCGGCGCAGGCGTCGTCACGACGCGCAATCACATCCACTGGTTCGTAACCGAGCACGGGGCCGTAGACCTCTACGGCAAGACGCTGCAGGAGCGCGCCCGCCTGATCATCTCCGTAGCCGACCCGTCGGCACAGGAGGAACTCGACCGTGCCGCCTTCGAGCGTTTCGGCCCGCACCACCACTATGTGAAGGGTTACATGAAAAAGTAATTTTTTTCACATCCGCGAGGCGCCCACTGCAATAGTGGGCGCTTTTTTTGTATCTTTACTCAAACAAAAACGCCCGCACATGAAAAAATATACGTTTTTCCTGGTGCTCATCCTCCTGACAGGCTGCGCCGCGTCCCGCAAGGCCCATGTCAGCGCAACACCCGACGGAAAACAATACGTCGTAATCCTTTCGATGGACGCCTTCCGCTGGGATCTCGCCGGCCGCAGCCATACGCCGACACTCGACTCGCTCGCCCGGGCGGGAACCTATGCCGAAATTTATCCGGTCTACCCCTCCAATACCTTCCCGAGCCACTACGCCATGGCGACGGGGCTGCATCCCGACCACCACGGGGTCGTGAACAATAACTTCTACGACCGGAAGGCCGGGCGCAAGCTCTCCGTGTTCGACGCGGAGGATGTCCGCCTGCCGGGGTTCTGGAGCGGCGAACCGATCTGGAACACGGCGGAAAGACAGGGCCTCACGGCCAACATCTTCATGTGGCCGGGCAGCGAAGTCCCGATCGACGGACGCCAGGCGACCGTCTGGACTCCCTATTCGTCGAAACCGACCTACTACGAACGCGCCGACTGGGTGATCGACGCCATGACGCGCCCCGAAGCCGAGATCCCGGAGCTGGTGATGTGGTATTTCGAGGAACCCGACGCCACGATGCACACCTACGGCCCCGAGTCGCCCCAGGCAGTCGCCCAGGCCGAACACATCGACTCCGTCCTCCGTTATTTTTTCCGTGAGATCCGGCGTTCGCCCGTCTTCGAGCGTATCAATTTCATCGTCACGGCCGACCATGGCATGGCCGCGCTTTCGCCGGAGCGCTACATCAACCTCATGCCGCTGCTCGACACTACGCAGGTCATACGCACCGTGCCGGGCACCCCGTTCGGGCTGGAGGTGAAAGAGGAGTACGCCGACACGGCGCTTAGAATACTCCGCAGGACGGGGCACATGAAGGCATGGCGGCGCGAGCAGATGCCCCGGCGTTTTCATTACGGCACCCACCCCACCCGCCTGACGAACATCATCGTCATCCCCGAGACCGGATGGACGCTCGACTACGCGGCCGAAGCACGCCCCGTACGCAAACGCGGCACGCACGGCTTCGACAACCGGGATCGCGACATGCACATGGTCTTCTACGCCTCGGGGCCCGCGTTCCGCAAGGGCTACCGGCAGGGCTCGTTCCAGAACCAGAACATGTACCTCATCCTGTGCAGGCTGCTGGGCATCGAGCCTGCGCCCAACGACGGGGAGTGGAAAGAAATAAAGCGGATGTTTCGTGATAAATGATAATAAATCTCTATATTTATGACAGCCAATGAAAGTAAGCACACCTAAGAGCAGACAAGACCTGCATATTAAAAGACACGACCGGGTACTTGAAGTTGGGCCCGGCAATCGTCCTACGTTCCGAGCGGACGTACTCGTGGAGAAATTCCTCGGCGACGACACCCACCGCAGAGGCGGCCTGCGTATATTCCCCCACCAGCAGCTGGTCAATGCAGCGGCCGAAGCCCTGCCTTTTGCAGACAAGGAATTCGACTACGTAATCTGCAACCAGGTGCTCGAACACAGCGACGACCCGGCACAGTTCCTGCGCGAAGTAACGCGGGTCGGTAAAGCCGGCTACATCGAAACCCCGAGCCTGCTCGGAGAATGGCTTTTCCCCAAAAAATCGCACCGGTGGGTTGTGCTCAACATCGGCGACAAACTGGTTCTCTACGACAAACAGCGCGTACCCGGCAACTATGCCAACGATTACGGAGAACTGTTCCTGAACTACCTGCCCTACCAGTCGCTCCCCTACAAACTGCTTCCCTTCACCGAAGGGGAACTGATGCACGTGCGCTACGAGTGGAAAGACGGCATAGACTTCCTGATAAATCCCACGGACGAATATTACAGCAAGTTCTTCCTCAGGAAATGGGATCGTGAAATGGTCTGCACACTCTTCCCTCCCCGCGGATTCGTGACGGAACTGAGACGCACGCTCCGCGCCGCCGCCCACGTCATAGGCGACAAACTGAGCCGGTCACAGGAACGCCGTTCCCTCTCGCTGGAAGAATACAAAGCCCTCCATCCCGGGGATTTTAAATACCCGGGGGGGGGAAACCCGCCCGTCACAGGGATACCCGGGCATATAAGTGATATTAGCTACGAAAAACATCCGCTAATCCCGGATGTTTTTCGTATATTTGTATGTGCAATCCCAAATTCCAAAGCCTATGAGAAATTAACGCGCGTATTTTAACCCTTCCACAAGAACTGTTCATGCCGTCCACGCACTAAAAGCGCCGGCAAATACATATAAAAAGCGTTAGCTTTGTACCTTGCTTTCTGAAAATCTGGAAAATTTTAAGAGCAACCGAGGAATGAAGTTTGACGCTCACGTTTCCAACGTGGGCTTCATTCTGTATTTGGTTGCACAGGTTATTCCAGAGCCTCAGAGAGCAAATCAGAGTTTTGTCCCACGTTTTTTATATCTCCACACCCCACAACTCCCACTTAAATATGCCGAGGGACAGGCATCCTGATAATTGTTATGAACAACTATCTCCTGCTGATCGGCATCAGCTGCGTACCTGCCGTAGCGGGCATGTGCATCACGCTGCCGCTCTGGCGTCTGAGGCACCTGCGCAACCAAACGATCCATACGCTCGGGCTGACCGTTCTTTTCCTGACCCTGGCAAGTTGCCTGCTGCCGGTAATCACGGGTGAAAATTCGGGTACCGGATTTGCGGCAATCGCCCTGAGCTGCATAAACTTTTTTCTTTTCCGGCACTACGAACGTCTGCTCTACACTTTACGCTGCCCGGGTTGCCGCCACGCGACCCTTCGCGGCCACGCGGTAAACCGCCGGACTTACCGGCTTCACTGCAAACGGTGCGGACTTTATACCGACTGGCATGAATAACCGAGTGCATGAATAATTTTCATATCACATACATCCAAAGCATGCTTATACCAAAGTATCCGCCAGGGGAGTTGGCGGAATACCGGGGCTTATAATTCGATATAGTCGTCCAATCCGGTAAGACTGGTTGGACACAAGGGGAAATGCAAATCGAAAAGATGGCAAAAGGAGAGCCCCGCGATTGACAATAACCCGAATTAAAACGCCTCGAACAACAAAGGGCAAAAGGCAGCATCCGCAGGTACAACGCGCCTCGTACCCGGATCGGCCGTGTCGCCCTTTCGGGAAGGTCTTCGGATCTTCCCGATTTTTTTGCGGACGCAGTTACCGCCCCGCTAAGCGTAGTTTGTTTTTCCTGCAGCAGCAATGCGGGGACAGGATACAAGAAGCCCCGCATCGAGTCCGCTCCCTGACAAGAAGCAACTATGACCACCTGCATATTGTGCCCGGATTCGAGGATTCGAGGATTCGAGGGTTCAAAAGTTCCCGGCCACCGAAGCCCCCGTTTTTTCCGTCAGCCGGTTCCGTTGCCGGCCAGCCATACCAGGAAGGGCGGGCAGC